>Ga0207691_10003784_pt1 | contig 14693 bp, 8 predicted proteins | sample KBSM13metaG_FD_184327 | JGI IMG/M metagenome (GOLD analysis project Ga0207691, IMG submission 184327) | Miscanthus rhizosphere microbial communities from Kellogg Biological Station, Michigan, USA - KBS M1-3 metaG (SPAdes) (version 2) | ecosystem: Host-associated > Plants > Roots > Rhizosphere >... | reverse complement strand
CATCAACAACGGCATCGTCGGGCCGAGCGATCCACCGAACACCGATCCCGACGTCTGCGCGCTGCCGAGCACGTTCCTCGTGCCCGTGATCGGCCCGCTCGAGGGCAACGTCTGCAAGCGCGGCAAGAAGCAGGTGAAGATCACGTCGCTCGGCGTGCCGGTGCTGGGGCGCGTCGCGAAGGACAAGGACAAGCTCAAGATGGAGTGCGAGCCGGCGCCGTCGGGCTGCGATCCCATGGCGATCTTCACCGGTACGTTCGATCGCATCCAGCGGCAGATCTTCAACCAGTCGTGCGCCCTCAGCGGCTGCCACGACTCGCAGAGCCAGACCGGCGGACTCCTGCTCGAGACGGGCGCGTCGTATGGGAACCTGATCGACGTGACGCCGCAGATGCTCGGTGCGGCTGCCGCGGGCTGGAAGCGGGTCGACGCCGCGAATGCGAGCGCCGAGAACAGCTACATCTTCCACAAGCTCACCGGTGACCTCGACGGCACCTGGGGTCACTCGGAGCGCATCCGCGTCTCGCTGCCGGAGCGCGCCATGCAGGACGCGTGCTCGTTCCAGTCCGTGATCCAGGAACGCGCGCGCATGCGCAGGGCATGCCGCAAATCGTCCTCGATGACGAACAGCGGCGTCTGCACGTCGTAGCTGCCCAGGATCGACCGCTTCGAAGACGACGGCGCGCCCTGATCGCTCCCGGCAAACAACCGTCCCGTTCCGTCCGTCCAGATCGTCCTGTGCCCTTCGCCGATGATCCGGCGTATCCGCGCGGCGAGTGCCCACAGCGGTTCGTACAGCCGGCCCAGCGACGGGTTGCCGATTGGCGGACCTTGCATGGCGATTCCCCTGGCACCCACGAGCGAATTCAGACTATTAGGAGCGCCGCGCGGTTCGTCTGTGCGCTGCCGTACATTGGTCGCGTCGTGGATGCACATGCGGCACGACCCGCGTGCCGGTCACGCTGTGGACACCCGGCGTCGCGTAGAGTCAAGGCTCGTGGGATCGCTGCATTCCACCAAGGCGAACGTAATCCACATCCCTCGAGCTGCCCGTCTGTCCATCGCGCTGATGCTGGCGCTGCTTGCATGCGACACGCTGGCCGCGGTACCTCCGGAAGACAAACCCACCGCCGCGTCGGCCGTCGCCGCCGCGCCGCCCGCGGCCGTGCAGGCGGGAAAGCGCGACGATGCCTCGACGACGCAGCAGAGCCACGCGGCGCCCGCCGCGGTCGCCGCGCAAGGCGCGGACGCGACGCCCAAGCAGCAGGCCGTCGTCGCCGCGCAGGCGGTCAATCCCGCGGACGCGTCGGGCTTCCGCCTGATGACCCTGAGCACGAACGCGCTGCTCAGCCGCGTGAGCCTCGCCGACCAGGCGACGCGGACGATCGACCTGCAGTACTACATCTTCAGCAACGACGCAACCGGCCGCCTGATCGCCTTGCATCTGCTGCAGGCCGCCGATCGCGGCGTGCACGTGCGCATCCTGATCGACGACCTCAACCTCGTGGACGAGGTGAACCTGTTCGAGGCGCTGGCCTCGCATCCGCGCATCGAGGTGCGGCTGTTCAATCCGTTCGGATCGGCGCGTCCGGGCGCGCTGTCCCGGAGCGCGCAGATGCTGTTCCATTTCAGCCGGCTCAACCGGCGGATGCACGACAAGTCCTTCATCGTCGACGACGAGGTCGCCGTGATCGGCGGGCGCAACATCGGCGATCCGTACTTCGACGCGAGCTCGGACAAGAACTTCCGCGACCTCGACCTGCTCGTGATCGGCCCGGTCGTGCCCGCGGCGACGCGATCGTTCGAGACCTACTGGAACAGCGCCGCCGCGCAGCCGCTGCATCCGCGTGCGCAAGCGGTGGCTCCTGCCGCAAAGGGCGCGAAAGCGACCGATGCGGACGTCGGCCTGGTCGCGGTGCGCGCCGGACTGGAGAAGGATGCGCGCACCTTCGACGCGACCGCCTACCGCCAGGAGGCAGCGAACGATCTTCCCGCGGGCGCCTCGGCCGACCGTCCCGGCAACTGGTACTGGGGCCACGCGACGCTGGTGGCCGACGACCCGGCCAAGATCGATGCCGGACCGGAGCGCAGCGACCTGCGCATCAGTCCGCAGCTGCAGGCCACGATCGCCGGCGCGCAATCCGACGTGCTGCTGATCTCGCCGTACTTCGTGCCGAGCAAGCCGGAGGAACAGCGGTTCGTCGCACTCGCCAAGCGTGGCGTGGCGTTCAAGGTGCTCACCAATTCGCTCGCTTCCACCGACGAGGTGCCCGTGCACGCCGGCTACGCGAGCCATCGGCGTGCGCTGCTCGAGGGCGGGGTGCAGCTGTTCGAACTCAAGCCGACGTCCGACGCGCCGACGTCCGTCACCGACGCCGGCCGTTCGTCGGGCGCGAGCCTGCACGCCAAGGCCTTCGTCGTGGACGACCGCTACGTCTTCGTCGGATCGCTGAACATGGACCAGCGCTCGAAGCTGCTCAACACCGAAATGGGCGTGGTCGTCGACTCGCCCCAGCTCGCGAAGGCCGTCAAGGAATTCTTCGAGACCGCGACTGCGCCGGCGAACGCCTACAACGTCGTGCTCGAAGCCGGCGAAGGTTCCCAGACCTCGCAGATGCACTGGCGGACGAGCAAGGACGGCAAGGACGTCGACTACGACGCCGAGCCGGACACCTCGCTGCACCGGCACGTCGAAGCCCTGCTGATGCGTGCGCTGCCGCTCGAAGGATTGCTGTAACCAGCGGCCGCGGCGAAGCGGTTCGACCGCGGTAGCGTCATCCCGATGCCTTTGCGCCGTGGTTACAATGGGGCCGTCGCATGCGGGGGCATGCCGACAGGCCCTGACCGGGGGACGATCCGGTTCACGGGTCCAGTGCATCGCCGGCGCGCGGGGATCGGGCGGCCGGAGCGGATCGGATGGAAGTGCGGAGGTCTCGTGGAACTTCGTCACGCCCGGTTTTCCTCACGAAGGCGACCCGCCGGCTGCGGCCCACATCCTCGGATGGGCTGCCGAGGTGATCGCCATGGGCGCGACCACGTTCGTGCGCCCATTGCGCTTGCGTCGCACCTGCCCCGGCCGCCACGCGTGAACCGTCCCGGTCCGTTTCGCCCGATGGCATGAACGCCCGCATCGATACCGGACAATGGCAGCGGCTCGAGTCGCTGTTCGAACAAGCCATCGGCATGGATGCCGCGGGCCAGGCCGCGCTGCTGCAGGCCGCCGAGGGCGAGGATCCCCAGCTTGCGCGCCGGCTGGCGTCGCTGCTGGCTGCGGACGCCCGGCACCATGCCAACACGAGTGTCCAGAGTGGTCACTTCCTCCAGCACTCCCTGGCCGCAATCGATGCGCACGGCGCCGTGTCCGGCGACCGCGTCGGTCCGTACGTCCTGCGCGAAGAACTCGGGCGCGGCGGGATGGGCGTCGTGTTCCGCGCCGAACGCGCCGACGGGCAGGTCCAGCAGCAGGTAGCGCTCAAGATCGTCAAGCGTGCGCTGCTCGACGCCAGCGGGCGCGAACGCTTCCTCCGCGAACGCGAGATCGTCGCCTCGTTCCAGCATCCATCCATCGCACGGATGCTCGATGTCGGACAGACGGCGGACGGATCGCCCTACCTTGCGATGGAACTGATCCGCGGCCAGCCGATCACGAGCTACTGCGATGCGAACAGGCTTTCCGCCAGGGAACGCGTCGCGATGTTCCTTCGGGTCTGCGAGGCCGTGCAGCACGCGCACGCGAACCTCGTGCTGCACCGCGACCTCAAGCCGAGCAATGTGCTGGTTGCGGACGATGGCCTGCCCAAGCTCATCGACTTCGGGATCGCCAAGCCGCTGGGGATCGTCGCGGGCGACGAAGAGCCGACAGCCACGGCGCAGCGCTTCTTTTCGCCGAGCAACGTGGCGCCCGAGCAATTGCGCGGCGAACGCGTCGGCGTGGCGTGCGACGTGTACCAGCTGGGCACGCTGCTGCACGAATTGCTGTGCGGCACACCTGTTTTTCCGACGTCGGGCATCACCGCGGGCATGTTCGAACGGCAGGTCCGCGAGGTTCCTCCGGAAACGCCGAGTGCGCGCGCGGCGAAAGCGGGCGAAGCGGTCGTGCAGGCCCGCCACGTCGCATCGGCGGCGGCGCTGGCACGCGAATTGCGAGGCGACCTCGATGCCATCGTGGCCCGGGCCTTGCGCAAGGCGCCAAGGGAACGCTACGGCTCGGTCGACCAGCTTGCCGACGACCTGCGCCGCTACCTCGAAGGCCGCACCGTCAGCGCGTTGCGCGGACGGCGCTGGTACCGGGCGCGCAAGTTCGTGCGCCGCAACGCCCTCGCGGTCGCACTGTCGATGGCGGCGGTGGGGACGGTTGCCCTGTTCGTGACCGCGTTGTGGGTCCAGGCGCAAAGGATCGCGCGCGAGCGCGATCTGGCCGAGCAGCGCGCCCGCGAGGTGCAGCAGGTTGCCCGGTTCGAAGCCCAGATGATCAAGCAGATCGACGCTGCGGCGGCGGGCCGGCAGCTCATGGACGACATGCGGGCGAAGTTCGCGGCCGATCGGATCAAGGCAGGCGTAGCCGACCCGGAACGTTCCAGCCAGGTCGCCACGTTTGCCAGCCTGCTGCACCATGTGAATGCCACCGACACGGCCCGCGACCTGATCGACCGCACCACGCTCCGGCCGGCGGTCGCGGCGATCGACCGGCAGTTCGGCGACCAACCCCTGGTGGCTGCCAACCTGCGCCAGGTGCTGGCGGACAGCTACTTCGACCTGGGTATGTACGAAGCCGCCCTGCCGCTGCAACGAGCTGCGCTGGAAACACGCCGTCGCGTGCTGGGCGAGGAGCACCCCGATACGATCGCATCGCGGTTCGCGATAGGCGAGTTGCTGCATAACCAGGGCAACGCGCGCGACGCCGAGCCGTACCTGCGCGAGGCGCTGCGGGAGAGCCGGCGTGTCAATGGCGAGGACAGCAGCCAGACGCTGTTGAACATCGCCGAGTTGGGGGCGGTGCTGGACGCCGAGGGCAAGACCGCTGAATCGGGCCGCTACCTGCGCGAGGCGGAGTCGAAACTGTCCCGCCTCGTGCGCCAGGGCAAGCCCGTCCCGCAGGCCGTGTTTTCCGAGCTGGTGTGGGTGCTCGTGCAGGAGGGCAAGATGTCCGATGCCGAACAACTGGCCCGCAAGGCTCTGGACAGGAGCCGGCGGGACCTCGGCGAGAACCAGCCCGGCACGCTGAGTGCGATGCATACGCTGAGCCGTATCCTGTTCATCGAGGGAAAGTTCGACGCGGCCGAGCCGCTGATCCGGGATCTGATGGAAAGGAATCGTCGGGTCCTGGGCGAAGATCACCCCGACACGCTGGAGTCCATGTCCAACATGGCCCATCTCCTGGTCAACACCGGCAAGCCTGCGGAGGCCGAACCCTACCTGCGCCAGACGCTGGAAGGGACCCGTCGTTCCATGGGCGACAGGGACATGAGGACCCTGGCCGCAATCGACGACCTCGGCAGTTTTCTCGTCGACGAGGGAAAGTTGGACGAAGCCGAGCCCTTCGTGCGCGAGGCGGTGGAATTGTCCCGTCGTGCCCAGGGCGAGCACGGCTCGAAAACCGAAATTGCGATCGGCGACATGGGGGGATGGCTGCTCGCGCTGCACAGGTTCGCCGAGGCCGAGACACTGCTCGCTCCGTTCGAAGCCGAATCCCGCAGCGCTTCCACGCGCTCCTACGAGCTGGCGCACCCGCTGATCCTGCTCAATCTCGGAAGGGCACGCACGGCACTGCGCAGGTTCGCCGCGGCCGAAGACGATCTTCTTTCGGCGCAATCGGGCTTCGACAACCAGCCTCGGATGGTGCGCCACCGGCGCAAGTGCGCGCAGGCCTTCGTCGACCTCTACACCGCGTGGAATCTCGCGGAACCAGGCAGGGGCCACGACGCGAAGGCGTCCGAGTGGAAGCGCAAGCTCGACGTGCTCGTGACGGCCGCGCCAGCTGGCGTTCGACGCTGAGTTTCGCTCGGAGGTTGGCCCCCGCGTCGCGTTCCGGTCCTTCCCGGAGGCTCCGCGTTAGCCTCCGCGTCAACCCCGGTAGCGACACCCCGACGTGCAGGTCTCGTGCACGACCACTTCCGACAGCAGGGGCAGGTCCGGCTTCAGCCGCTCCCAGATCCAGATCGCGAGCCGCTCGCTGGTCGGGTTCTCGAGGCCTTCGATGTCGTTGAGGTAGTGGTGGTCGAGCCGGTCGTGGAGCGGCGCGAAAGCGGCCTTGATCTCGGCGAAGTCCATCACCCATCCGGTGTGCGGATCCGGATGGCCCGCCACGTGCAGCTCCACCGCGAACGAATGCCCGTGCAGCCGCGCGCACTTGTGCCCCTCGGGAACGTGGGGCAGGCGGTGCGCCGCCTCGATGCGGAAGACCTTGAAGATGTCCATCGGTGGCGCGGTTCCGGTAGGCGGGGGATCAGGGCGGCGGCACGGCGGCATCGACGACCACGCGCGCCGGGGCGCTCGTGGCGCGGCTCGCGCGTCCGTACATGAGTTCGGCCACCGCGGGCGGGGCGAAATAGTCGCCGGTCTGCACCGCCTGTGCGTAGTAGAACACCTCGTGGACGCCCTGAGGCAGCTCCTCGGCGTAGATCCGCACCGTGTCGACGCCGGTCTGGCGGGTGCCGAACCAGTACGAGCCCAGGCCGGAGACGCGTTCGAGGTTGGCGCCGCCCACCCCGCTCAGGGAGATGTCGCGCGAGACGAGCCCCCCGGGGACCGTGTCGGTGAGCGCGACGAAGCGCCGCGGCGCGGGAACGTCGAGCCGCAGCCGCACGCGCAGCCAGTCGCCTTCGTGGACCGGGCCGGTGCCATCGACCCATTCCTGCCCGCGCAGGACCTGGTAGCTGCGCTCGAGCCGCATGCCGACGGCGCGCGGCGTCGCGGTGCGCAGGTCGACCTGGTAGCGGATGCGCGCGGTGTAATTGAGGGTCGCGTCGGCCTCGCCCCGGTTTTCGATCGTCAGCGTCGCGGCCGGGCTTGCGCCCGCCGTGGGCAGCGCCTGCGTCCATTCGGCCTGTTCCTGCTTCGGCGGCAGGACGACGTCCTCGCGCGCAGCACCGAGCGCGAGGAGCACCCTGCGCTCGCCGCCGCCCGCGGGCAGCCTCGCCGCGACCGCGCGCAGCGCGAGCAGGCACTGCGCGCTCGCCTGGGTGTCGAGGCTCGGCGTGCCGCCGGCGTAGAGGTCCTGCAGGCCGCGCAGCAGGCTGCGACGGGCGTCCTCGCCGCGCGGATCCCGGTCGATTTCGTAGAGGACGCCGACCACGCCGCATTGGTCGCGCAGGTCGGAGCCCATGAACCAGGTGAAGTCGCGCGGGTCGCGGATCACGCGACGCAGGCCGTCGCGGGTCCCGGCTGCGCGCAGGCGTTCGATGCCGCTACGCGCCTGCGCGGCAAACGCCGGCTTGCGCGCCAGCGCGCGCACGAGTTCGGCGCGGCCGTACCAGCTCAGGCGGGGCCATGCCGACCACAGGCGGCGCAGCGCGCCGTCGTCGAGCGCCTTCGGATCGGCCAGCGCACCCGCGGCGTGCGCTGCGGTTTCCTCGGAGAGCGCGCGCGTCCCGTCCGTCCTGGCGGTCGCGAAGGTCTTCAGTCGCGAGGCCAGCGCGGATTGCAGGCGGTCGCGTGCGTCGCGCGGCGGATCGAAGCCGAGCGTCTCGAGCAGCCTGAAGCTGCGCAGCGTCCAGGCGCTCAGCGCCGGCGAGCCGCCGCCGGCGACGCTGCCGGGGCGCGCCTGGAAATACCGGAAATCGCCGTCCTGGTCCTGGAAGGAGGGCGCGAGGATCATCGCGTCCTCGATCTCCGCGCGCGCGGCCGGCCAAAGCGCGCCGTCGCTGCCGGAAGCGACCGCGACCGCCGCACCGACCGCGCGGCTCAGGATCTGCTCCCAGCAGCGGTTCGGGTAATCGCGCAGGTCGGTGATCCAGCCCTGCTGCCAGCCGTCGAGCCCGCGATGGAGCTGGACGTCCAGCCTGGGCGCGAACGCGTCCGCGGGGAGCGGCGGCAAGGGCAGCTGCAAGGGCTGCCGGTCGATCCACCCGGCCTGCACGATCGCTTCCTCGCCGATCGGCGAGCGCACCGGGACCTGCGCGGAAAGGCCGTCCGAACCGCCGGCACTGCGCGCGGTCGCGAGCACCTGCAGGGCGCCCGGCGCGGTCGGCGCGAGCGCGATGCGGCGCGACAGCTCGGCGTTGCCGTCGACCTTCGCGCTGGCAGAAGCCTCGGCCTCCACCCCGGCGCCCTGCGCCTGCACGTGCAGCGACAGCTCCGACGGCTCGGCGCCGTGGTTGCGCGCCGAGACGTTCGCGCTCGCGTGGTCGCCGACGAACAACTGGCCGGGCGCACCGGTGCGCAGCTCGACCGGCATCGCGGTTTCGACCGTGGTTTCGCGCAACGCGAAGCCGTCGTCCGCATCGCTCGCCCACACCAGCACCCGCCAGCGCGTGAGGTTGTCGGGCAGGCGCACGCGCAGTTCGCGGGTTTCGCCGGGCGCGAGGGCGATGTCGGGATTCCAGTAGGCCGAATCGGCGAACGTGCTGCGAAGGCGTGCGATCGCCGCGCCGGATGGCGGTGTCGGCCGGCCGTGCGACGCGGCCTGGCCCGGAGCCGAACGCGCGATGAACCCGTCGCGGTTGCCGGCGAGGACCAGTCCGGACAACTCGGACGGCGGTGCCGGCGCCGCCGCAGCGAACATCGGTGTCGGTAGGCTCGTTATCACCGGTGGCGGCGGCGCCTGATTCGGGCCCGGCGGCTGCGGGAGCGTCTGGAAGAACGGATTTTCGAACGTTCGCCAATCCCGCAGTCCGTACCACGCGGTCGTGCCCCAGTTGCCGAGGCTGCCCAGCCAGCCACTCCCGGCTGGGTCGTGCCATGCGTTGGCCTCGCCGGCCTGCTGGTAGACCGAATCGTCGACGATCGCGACGGTCGCATGCCGCGCGCCGCCGGCCGGACTGGCAAGCCGCAGGACGACCTCCTGGCCGGGCTGCGTGCGCGGCGAAGCCACCGCGACGGCGATGGCGTCGTCGCGGAGCTTCGGGATCGCGAGGTCGAGCCGCGCATCGATCGGCGTCGCGTCGAAGCCGCCACGCGGCGCCTCCGGGTCCACGGCGACGATCGCGGCGTGCAGCGTCGCGCCGGGCGCCCAGTCGGCATCCAGGGGCACGTCGAAATCCGTCGTGCCGTTGTCCACGGCTTGCACCCAGTGCCGCAGCACATGCCCGTATTCGAGCGTGAACAGCACGCTGGCCCTTGGATAGGGCTGGGTCATGCGGACCCGCGCGGGTCTGCGGCCGTCGGTTTCCGCGAGCAGCGTGAGGCGGGCGCCGGGCTTGCCGTCCTCCTTTTCCTCTGGCGCCTGGCGACCGAACCAGGCGATGAGCGAGGTGGACGCGGCTCCGTCCGCGCTGGCATCGATCGCATAGGGCCCGATCGACGGCGCCCGGAACGCGCACGATGCCGGGCGGCCTGAAACGAGTTCGCAACGGACCGGATCGGCGGCCTTTCCTGTGGGTGGCGAACCGCCCGGTCGGATCGCGACGTGCACGGCCATCCCCGGCAGCGCATTACCCTCGGCGTCGAGCACGACCGCCTCGAGCCGGGGGTCGCGGTCCAGTGCCAGCGGTCCATCGACCGTCCGCAGCCCGACGTAGCGTTCGAAGCGCGCGAAGTTCACCGCGACGGCGCCGCTGCTCGCACTCGTCTTGCCGGGCACCTGGATCTCGCCGTCGAACTGCAGCTTGCCGAACGCATAAGGTTCGTCGCCGGGCGCTGCGGCGGGGGCAGGGGCCGGCACGCGGAGCCGCAGGATCGCCTTGCCCTCGCGGTCGGTCTTTTCCGGCGGCGTGGTCCCGGCCAGCGGGTCCGTCGCCTGCGGATAGGCCAGGCCCGCGTAGGGATTGACGAAGGTGTAGGACGCGAACGCCGGGTACGCAGCTTCGACGCGTTGCGGCGTGAGCCGGCCACGGAACCGGGCCGGAAGGCCGGCGGCGGCATCGCCCGAGTAGTAGCCCCCCTCCAGCCGCACCGCGAGGGTGTCGCCGGGCCGCACGAGCGGCAGGTCCGCGTCGATCGCGGCCCACAGCGCCTGGGCTTCGAAGCGCGCCACCTTGAAGCACGCGCCCTGGCGGTCGAACGACCAGGCCTCGTCCGGCGAGTCGGCCACGCGGACCTTGATGCAGTAGGTCCCGTCGCGCAGCATCTCGGGCAGGTGCAGCTGAGACGAAACACTGCCGAGCGCGTCGAGCGCCACCGGCCAGTCGCGGATTTCGCCGCCGGAGCCTGGCATGCGCAGGACGGCATACGCCTTGGCCTCGCCGCTGCCGCGGAGGCGATTGGCCTCGCGCCGGCGCAGCCAGACCCGATAGTTCACGGTTTCGCCAGGGCGATAGAGCGGGCGGTCGGTGACCCCGAAGCTGCGGAGCGTCCCGTCCTCGAACCGCGCGGCGTAATCCATGTTCGGGGCGGAATGCACGTCGCCGCCGAAATGCGTTTGCACGTTGGCCTTTTCGCTGGAACCCGCGACCGGGACCAGCGTGCGCCGGCCATCGTGCGTAACGCGCACGAACTGCGGCAAGGCATGCGCATCCTCGTCGCCGTCGTCCTCCGGCGAGCGATCGCGCGCGTCGCCGGGACGTTCCAGGATCGCCACGCCGTCCGCGCCGGTGGTGCCGGTCGCCAGTACCTTCAGGCTTCCGTGGACGTCCACCGACAGCCATTCGACGCGGGCCTGCGCGAGGTTGCGGCGATCGCCCCAGGTGCTCGCCCAGGCGAGCAGGCGGTCGCCGCCTGCGCTCAGGAGCACGTCGAAGGGCGCGTAGGCGACGGCGGAGGACAGCTCCTGCTCGTCGTTGCCGCCGGCGAGCACCACGCCGCCGCGTTCGCGGATCGCGTCGGGCGCGGCAGGCAGGGCCACCGGATGCATCTCGTTGCGCCGTCCGGCGGTGGAAAGTCGCTCGACTTCGCGTTCGGCTTTCTCGCCGATCGCCAGGCGCACGAGCCGCATGGCATCCGGTTCATTGCGCACCTGCAATGCGGGCTGGTCGCCGGAGCCCACGGGGACGAGGAGCACCTGGGGGTCGAATCCGGCTTTTGGCGCGAAATCGCCGAGACGGATGTCGACCTCGGCGGGGCCGGCAAGGCGATGCCCTTCCTCGTCGACCCAGCCGGCGGGAAAGGCCACGACACGGCGGGTGCCGGCCACCGAGGCTTCGAGCCGGAGGGCCGTGCCCGGCGCCCGGTCGATGTGCGGTGGGCTCGCATCGGCGTCGTCGGGGCCGCTGCCATCGTCCTCGGGAATCGACAAGCCGGCAGGCAGCGCCGCCTTCAGGACGGCGATCGCGCCTGCGGCAGGCGTGCGCGAAAAATGCATCGTGATGCGGTCTTCCGGGGCGCAGGCGAGCACGAACCGGCCGCCGGCGGGTTTCGATGGATGCGCGCGTTCGCCGTTGTCGCAGTCGACGCCGCGCAGCCGGAACGGTTCGTTCGCGCGCGCGGCGACCGTGAGCGACTGGCGTCCGGGCAGCGGCCCGTCGCGGCTGGCCAGGCCGGGGTGCACGCTGAGGCGCACGACGCCTTCGCGCTGCGGCAGGTTCGGCAGCTCCAGCTCGAAGACGTGGCGGTCGCCGTACGCGGCGCGCTTCGGGGCCATCGCAACGACGTGCACGGCTTGCGGTTGCCCGTCGAAGGAAGCCGAAAGGACGCGTGCGACCGCCTCGGGCGTGACGTCCGCGTCCGTCGAGGCCTGCCACCCGGGCACGCCGTCCTTCCAGGACAGGTGCAATTCGAGCTCCGGACGCGCCGTCTCGGCGACGACCGTCGCCGGTGGCAAGGCCACGCCGGCCTGCGTGCGCAGTCCGGCGCCCAGCCTGATCCCGTAGGCGGTCGCGCGGTGCAGCGCGCGCTCGCGGCCCTCGCTGGCGCAGCGCAGGACGGTGTCGCTGTCCCAGCTCCAGTGGCAGTCGACCGACGGTGCGATCGTGATCGCACGCGCGGCGTCGTCGCGCCACGTCAGCATCGGGTCGCGGAACGTGAGCGTGATGCCTTCGGGTTCGGCGGCGGCGGCGACGCGCGGGGTGGCCGCGGATCGCGATGGACGGTCTGCTCCGTGGGATGACGCGAGAACGAACGCGCTGAAGTATCCCAGCGCAGCGAGCGTGACCCTCCGCATGCGATTCCCCCGTCGGGCCGCCTGGCGGCCCCGGCCCATTCAATCCCGCAGCCGCCTCCGGCTGCAACCCTCGTCGCGAACGCGCTCGCTGGACGGATGGGGTTGGCGCCGCGCGCCAGCCGCCGCGGTTCTCAATCGCGCACCTTCCGGCGCGCCAGCCGCGCGCGCTGCCGCAGCCACCGCAGCGCGCGCCGCTCGAGCGTCCGCAGCGACCCGACCTGCAGCGTCGCCATGGTCAGGCTGCCGTCGCGCCAGGCCGCGAGCACCTCGGGGTGGATGTAGGACTTGCGGCATACCGCCGGCGTGTTGCCGAGCAGGGCCGCGACCTTCTCGACCACGTTCCGTTCGCGCCGTGCGATGCCGCGACCCGCGGCCGCGCCGTGGTCCTGCAGTTCGCGCGCGAACAGCACCATCGCGGCCAGCGTGCCGCCCCAGGTGCGGAAGTCCTTCGCGGTGAAGTCCGAGCCGGTGGCCTCGCGCAGGTAGTCGTTGACCAGTCCCGAATCGAGCGGGCGCGCCTGCCCGTCCTCGTCGATGTACTGGAACAGCTGCTGGCCGGGCAGCTGCTGGCAGCGCCGCGCGATGCGCGCCAGACGCGCATCGCCGAGGGTGATCTCGTGCTCCTTGCCCGACTTGCCGCGGAAACGGAACGCGAACCGGCCGTCGCGCCGCTGCAGGTGGCGGCTGCGCAGGGTCGTCAGGCCGAACGAACCGTTGACGCGCGCGTATTCCTCGTTGCCGACGCGGATCAGCGTGCGCGCGAGCAGCGAGACGACCGCGGCGACGACCTTCTCGCGCACGAGCCCCGGCCGCGCGAGGTCGCGCCGAACCGCGCGGCGCAGCTTCGGCAGCGCCTCGGCGAAGGCCACCACGCGTTCGAACTTGCCCTCGTCGCGTACGCTGCGCCAGCGCGGGTGGTAGCGGTACTGCTTGCGCCCGCGCGCGTCGCGGCCGGTCGCCTGCAGGTGGCCGCGCGCATTCGCGCAGATCCACACGTCGCGGTACGCCGGCGGCACCGCGAGCGCGCGGATGCGTGCGAGCGTGGCCTCGTCGGTGACGCGGCTTCCGTCCGCATGGCGGTAGGCGAAGCCCGACGACGTCGCGCGGCGGTGGATTCCCGGCTGGCTGTCGTCGACGTAGAGCAATCCCGCTTGCCGCGCGACGGAGGCTTCGAGCGGGACGGACTTCGCGTCGTCCGCCGGGGCGTCGCGAGGGGTGCTGGCGGCGATCGCGCGAGGCGTCCCCCGCACCTTCGCGGCCGGTCGCTGCACGCCGCTCAGGCCAGCGACCGTGCGAGGTCCAGCAGCGCCTCGGCGGGCCGGTCCTCGATCGGCTCGCCGTGCGAGACCAGGATGCGGCGCAGCAGCGGCAGGTGCGACCAGCGTTCGAACTGCTCGCGCAGGGCCTGCTTGTCGCTGATGAGCGTGAGCATGGGCGGACGCGGCACGCGGGGTTCGTCGCTCGCGAAGCCCATCAGGCGCAGCATCCAGCCGCCGACGCCCTGCACGTTGCGGAGGTTTCCGACCAGGTCGTTGAGGACGAGCGTCGCGCCGAGCGTGGTGTGGAAGACGACGGCCGCCTCGCGGTTGCCGGTGCCCGGCACGGTCTCGAAGACGATGTCGGGATCGTCGAAGCGCGGGTGCGCGGTGTCGACGTGCACGACCTCCTCGACGCGTTCGACCGAACCGCCCGGCGTGACGACCTGTGCCCCGGGATAGCGCTCCTTCCAGATCCCGGCGTCCAGGCGGTGGTGGTCGTTGGGAACGATCAGGAAGCGCGGTTCGCCGAAGGCTTCGATGCGCGCCATCAGGTCTTCCTCCAGCGCGATCGCGTTGAACACGACCACGCCGCCATCCTTCAGGCGCAGCAGGGTCATGCGCCGCGGGAACTCCATCAGCGGCATCTGGATCTCGCCGACGACGGTGAGGATGTCCGGCTCGAGTTCGACGAGCGGACCGTGCGGGAAGACTTTCCATTCGCGAAGCGGCTTGCCCATGGGACGTTCCTTGTCGATCGGGAGCCTTGCGCCGATCCATCCGTGGATTGCGCCTCCGGGCCGAACGCGACGGTCCGCGAGGTCGTCTTCTTCTAGCCCCGCGGCACTGAGCGCGTTATGAACCGAATGGGCGTTGGGCCCGGAGTAATCCGCGCTTCAGCACGCGGGCCTACGCTGGAGACGTCGCAGGACGCGACGCCAAGGCAAGGACGCCGCCATGAATGTTTCCGACCACGACCTCCACGCCGCCGAACGGCGCATCGGCAACGATGCGACCCGCACCAACGGCAGCGATCCGACGACCTTCCGCGAAGGGGCGGCCGACCACGAGCGCGAACCGCCGCTGCCGCCCGAAGGCATCCGTCCCGACCTTCCCGGCGAGAACGGGAACGACGGCGCAGCGGGGGGCGTGGGCAAGAGCCTCTGAGATCCGTCCGCCCGGTCAGGCCGATGACGTGCGCGCTGCGCGGGCCGGCCTGGTCCGCAGCGTGAGCCACAAGGGCG
>Ga0207691_10003781_pt1 | contig 14699 bp, 10 predicted proteins | sample KBSM13metaG_FD_184327 | JGI IMG/M metagenome (GOLD analysis project Ga0207691, IMG submission 184327) | Miscanthus rhizosphere microbial communities from Kellogg Biological Station, Michigan, USA - KBS M1-3 metaG (SPAdes) (version 2) | ecosystem: Host-associated > Plants > Roots > Rhizosphere >... | reverse complement strand
CAGGATTAATAGGATGCCTGTCCCCACGTCGAGCGGCGACTCGGCAAGGCCTAACGTATTGCGAACCGATCTCCAGGAGAGTGGCGTCCCGAGCGGCCGTTCCCCTCATTCCGGGCTCGTTGCGGGAGGGGCGTTGGGCGCGACACGGAGCCTCTGTTCAATCCTGTCCATCCTGCCAATCCTGTCATGCCGTTGCTGTAGCTGTTGCTCCTGCCGATCCTGTTTCTCGCGGTTTTTGCAACTCTTGTCTTGCCTGTCTACTGTCACATCCCGTCGCGCATCACTCAGTCGCCGCGCAACGACTCTATCGGGTCCACCTTCGATGCCCGCCGCGCCGGCACGTAGCTCGCCAGCAGCCCGATGGCGACCATCGACGCCGACATGCCGACGAACGTCAGCGCGTCGACGGCCTTCACGCCGAAGAGCAGGCTGCCTAACGTCCGCGTGAACGCCAGCGCCACGGCTACGCCGATGAGCACGCCGACGGCCACCACGCGCGCGCCCTGCACCACCACCATCCGCCGTACTCGTCCCGCCTCCGCCCCGAGCGCCATGCGGACGCCGATCTCGCGCGTCCGCTGCGCGACGACGTACGACAACACGCCGTAGAGGCCGACGGCGCCGAGGATGAGCGCGAGCGCCGACGCGATACCTAACGTGAGCAGCGTGAACGACAGCTGCATCATCGAATCCCGCGCCAGCCCGGCCATCGTGTACACGCGGTACATCGGCGCGCTCGGCGCGACCTCGCGGACGAGCGCCCGGATCTCGGGCGCGATGGTCTCCGCGCGACGCGTTTTCACGACGTACGCCGGCGATGAGATCATCCAACTCTTCGGTGTCGGCCCGACGAGTGGGAAGTAGATGAGCGCCTGCGGCGGATCGCGGAGCCCTTCCTGCTTCACGTCCTCCACCACGCCCACGACGGTCTCCCACGACGTCAGTCCATTGCGCTGAAGCCGGCGGCCAATGGGATCCTTCCCGGGCCACAGTGTGTTCGCCGCCGTCGTGCTGATGACGACGTTTCGATTGTCGACGCGATCGTTCGTTTCCAGCGGACGGCCGGCGAGCACGTCGATCCCCATGGCCTTGAAGTAGTCGCCAGCCGTGAACGTGAAGTCGATCATGGTGCCCGCGTCGGCCCCGCCCCCCATTTCTTCCGTGCGGATGCGCGACTTGGACGTTCCCTCGTTGAGCGGAATGTTCTCGACCAGCCCAACGGACTCGACACCAGGCAATGCCCGAAGTCTCTCCATGAACGCGATGTCGAAACGGGCGAGCGACGGGCCATCGCGCAGGTTCACACCCTCTGGAGCAATCTGAAACGTGAGAATGTTCTCGGTGTCATAGCCCGGGTCCACCTGACGGAGCGCGCGGAAGCTGCGCACGAGCAACCCCGAGCCGATCAGCAGCACGAGCGCCAGCGCCGTCTGCGCGACCACCAGCCCATCTTGCGCCCATCCTCGGTTACGCGTCGCGCCGCGGCCGCCGTCCCGTAGCCGCCTGAGGTCGGGCGCCGACGCACGGACCGCCGGCACGAGACCGCATGCGATCGCAGAGAGGATCGCGACGCCTAACGTGAACAGCAACGTCGTGGTGTCCGGGTGAACTTCCTCGAGACGCGGGATGTCCTGTGGCGCCATCCGGAGCAGCACGGGAAGCCCCGCCCACGCGAGCGCCATCGCGACGACCCCAGCGAACGCCGCCACCACGGCCGCCTCGGCCATCTGCGACCGGATCAGCTGGCCCCGCGCCGCGCCAATGGCGCGCCTCACAGCGAGATCACGTTGGCGGCCTTCGGCGCGGACCATGAACAGATTCGCCACGTTGGCGCACGCGATGAGCAGCACGATACCGACCGCTCCGAGCAGCACCCAGAGCGAGCCGGATACCGAGCCGAACATCTCGTCCTCGAGCGAGCGCACGACGGCGCGATGCTGCCCGATGAGACGTGCATAGTTCGCCGACCCACCGAAGCGTTCAGGTAAGCGCTTCGACAGCGCGGTGAGCTCTCGCGCGACCGCTTCGGGTGTGACGCCCGGCTTCATGCGGCCGACGAGCGCCGGCCCGAATCGCCCGGGCGTGATGCCTTCGGGCCGAATCTCACTCGACATCCAGAGCAACGCCCCGTCGTTGGGGAACTTGAACTCCGGCCCCATCACGCCAACGACCGTGCGACTGTCCTCGCCGACGATGTAGGACTTGCCAACGACGGCCGAGTCGCGACCGAACCACGATGTCCAGAGCGCGTAGCTGATCACGACGACGCGGTCTTCATCCTCTGCGTTAGGCAGACGGCCGAGGATGGGCTTTGCGCCGAGCGTCGAGTAGAGCGAGTTCGTCGGCCACGACATCCGTATACGCTCGACGCGGTCACCGGCACGGAACGTCGACGTGAACGAATCGTAGGTCGACACGTCCTCGAGCAGCTTCGACTGCTCCTTGTACTGCACGTAGAACTCGGCGGATACACCGAACTCCGGCGACATGTCGGACCCCGGCGCCGACGCAGCGATGTGCACGAGCCGGTCGGCGTTCGCGTACGGCAGCGGGTCGAGTAGCACCGTGTTCACGACGCTGAACATCGCGGCGTTCGCCCCGATGGCGAGGCCTAACGTCCCGACCGCGACGACGGTGAAGGCCGGCGAGCGCCGGAGCGAGCGGATCGCGTGACGAAGATCCAGCAGAGACTCGCGTGCGGTCCACATTCCGTTGTCCTCCGTCACGGGTGAGATCGCAGATCGCTGCGTGCGCACCCACGCCGGATTCACGTGCTCTGCCACAGCCGATCGCAGCAGGTCCCACGACGTGGCGAGTGCGCACCATACGGCCGCAAGCTTTCCGCGAGCACGGGCCCGGTCGTAGTCGCGTTCCAGATCCTCGATCATGCCAGCGCCGAACCGCTCCCTGAACGCGGTGGGAAACAGGCGCACCAGGAACCGCAGCGCCGCGTTCATGACCGGCTCCGCGCGACGCCGAGGCGCTTCTCCGCCATCGCCGCCGTCTGCTTCTGGCGGCGCGCCTCGGCCGCGAGCGCCGCGCGTCCTGAGGGAGTGAGCGCGTAGTACTTCCTCGCGAGCCCCGGGTGCGGCGGCGAATCCGCGGGCTCGGCGTCCTTCACGTAGCCGACCATCATGAGACGCGCGAGCACGCGGTACAGCGAGCCGGCGCGCGGCGTTTGAGTGCCAGCGGATTCGGCGGCAACGACATCCTTGATGGCGTAGCCGTGGAGCGGCGCACTGGCGAGGGCCAGCAGCACGTGGTACTCGAGCAGACTCATTCCGCCCGCGGCGCCTGGATTCATCTGCGCTGCTCCGTACGTCAGATGTGCAAATACACCGACGGTAAATATGCCGAAAGAGTATTTAGGTGCTGGTGGCAGCCGAGCGCAAGGACGCTATCATCCGCCAGGCAGCCCGCATCCGTGTTCGCCAACCAGACCGCCTCTACCACCATGCTGCTGACCGACATTCCATTCGGGACCACGGATTGGAGCACCATCGAGCCGACCGAGCACAGTGCCGAAGCGGGGACGGCGCGGTGGCGCACTCGCCAGTTTGGAGCAATTCGTGTCCGCATGGTGGAATACTCCGCCGGCTATCGGGCCGATCACTGGTGCGAGAAGGGGCACATCCTGCTGTGCGTTGCCGGCGAGCTCGAAACGGAGCTCGCGGATGGTCGTCGCTTTCGCCTCGCCCCGGGGATGAGCTACCAGGTCGCGGACAAGGCGGAAGCTCACCGATCGAGCTCACGAACAGGGGCGACGCTCTTCATCGTGGACTAAGTCATTCCGAGCGAAGGCGCGAAGCGCCGCAGTCGAGGAATCGCGATCATCCCGACAGAGGGCCCTCTACCTGGTAAGTCTCGATTCCTCATCTGCCCACTTCCGTTACGCGCGCCGGAACGATCGACGCAATCATCGAGGAAAGGGCCGACGACAATGCGTATCTGTGGCCGACGGCACAATCGTGGCAGTCTTCACCGGAATGGGTGAGGCCGAAAGCTGCGTTGCTCCGGAGCACACGACGCTGCCCCACCCGGAAACGGCTACGCGCCTCGAGCACGAGCAGTATCAGATGGACTTCTCCAACAACCACCAATCGTCGGTACTGACCTCTGCGGGGGCGATCGAGCTCCAGGAGTACCACCTCCGGCTGGCGGGCCGCGAGTGGAGAATCCTGCACACCGGTGCGCTCATGACGGTGGCGGAGGAGTCGGACTTCCTGCGCGAGCTGAAGAATCGCGTACCCTACGGCGTCGCCCTGTGGCCGTCGTCGATAGCGCTCGCCCATGACGTGATCGCACGCGGCGATGCGCTCCGCGACGCGCGGGTCCTGGAGCTGGGCGCCGGCACCGGACTCCCGGGGATCGTCGCCGCGTCGCTCGGGGCGCGAGTGGTGCAGACCGATCGACACGAGGTCGCGCTGTCCATCTGCAAGCGCAACGGCGAGCGAAACCGCGAGCGCAGCGCGGCCGGGGCAATCGAGTATCGCATCGCCGACTGGAGCACCTGGGGTGATGACGGCCGCTACGACTACATCATCGGCGCGGACATTCTCTACGCTGAACGCCTGCACCCGCACCTCCGCCAGATCTTCGAGTGCAACCTCGCCTCCGACGGACGCGTGCTCCTCGCCGACCCATTCCGACCGATGAGCCTCCGATTGATGGAAGCGATGGACGCGGGTGGATGGTCGATCGCGCTGAGTAAATGGAGCGTGGGAGACGAGGCGGAGGCGCGCCCCGTCGGAGTCTACGAGCTCGCGCGGTGATCTTCAGGTTCCGCTTCGCCTAACGACGCCGCATCACCCATGCCTGCCGCCCGCGAGCTCCGCACACAGCGCCTGTTGTTGCGCCCATGGCGCCCCGAGGACGCCGTAGCCCTGCAGCCGGTGCTCGAGGCGAACTTCGCGCACCTCGGGCCGTGGATTCCGGCGCGGATCTCGACTCCCGCGCCGATCCCGGAGCTCGCGCAGCGGCTGGCCGGCTTCGCCGCCGAATTCGCGGACGACCGCGAGTGGCGCTACGGCATGTTCGCGCTCGACGACGGAGCCGTGCTCGGGGAGGTCGGGCTGTTTCCCCGCTCGGCAACGGCTCGTGTTCCCTACCTCGCCGCGGACCGCGTGGAACTTGGCTACTGGCTTCGCGAGGACCAGACAGGACGAGGGCTCGTCACCGAAGCGTCGCGCGCCGTGCTCGCCATGGCGGCCACGCTTCCACGCCTCTCGCTCGTCGAGATCCGTTGCGATGCTCGCAACGCTCCCAGCGCGGCGGTGCCGCAGCGACTCGGCTTCGTACTCGCGAGCACTGTTCCGGACCTTGCCGTCACGCCGACGGAGCCACCGATTCAGCTTCAGGTCTGGACGTCCGTACTCTCGCACAGCACCGCGACTACCAGATGACGCAGCGCTCCTCCGTCGAGCGGACCAGCGGGGAGCCGTCCCTGCAATCATCGCCGATTGCACTTCCTCGCGGCAGGCTCGCGCGACGGCAACGGAGTGTCGTATCGTTAGGGGCCGCTTCCCGGAGAGCGGCGTGGCCACAGCCAGAAATCCACCCCACGCCCCGTTTACGGAGTGTACGATGAGCGATGCACCGCGCGATGGCCTCAGCCGCCGCGCCTTCGGACAACTACTCGGCGCTGCCGCCCTGGCCGGCGCCATGCCTAACGCTTCGCTCGCCGCGCTACCATCAATGACCCGAACACCGGACGAATCGCCAGAGCCGCCAGCCATTGCCGGCGACGAGCTCTGCGACCTCACCGCCGTCGATCTCGCCGCGCGCATTCGCCGCAAGCAGGTGTCCGCGCGTGACGTGATGGCCGCGCACCTCGCGCGCATCGAGCGCGTCAACCCGAAGATCAACGCCGTCGTCACACTGGTCGCCGACCGCGCGATGGCCGACGCGCAGAAAGCGGATGAGTTACAGGCACGCGGCGGTGCGCTCGGCCCACTGCATGGCCTGCCGGTCGCGCACAAGGATCTCATCAACACCGCTGGCATCCGGACGACGTTCGGCTCGCCGCTGTTCCGCGACAACGTGCCTAACGTCGACGCGTTGATCGTGAAGCGCGTCCGCGCCGCCGGCGCCGTGATGCTCGGCAAGACCAACACGCCGGAGTTCGGCGCCGGCTCGAACACCTTCAATCCGGTGTTCGGCGCGACCGTCAATCCCTACGACCGCGCGAAGACCGTTGGTGGAAGCAGCGGCGGCGCCGCCGCGGCACTCAGATGCGGCATGGTCCCGATCGCGACGGGCTCCGACACTGGTGGGTCGCTGCGCAACCCGGCGGCGTTCACGAACGTCGTCGGCTTTCGGCCATCACCCGGCCGCGTCCCGGATGACGACGGATCATGGTCGCCACTCTCGACGGCGGGGCCGATGGCGCGCACGGTCGCGGACGTCGCGTTATTCCTGAGCACGATCGCCGGACCTCACGCGCCCGACCCGCTCGCGCTCACCGACGAGGGCGCGGCGTTCCGTGCCCCACTCGCGCGGAGCTTCAAAGGCACGCGCGTCGCGTGGTTCAAGGACCTCGGCGGAATCCCATTCGAGCCCGAGATCACGCGCGTCGTCAACGCGAACCGCCAGGCGTTCGTGGACATCGGCTGCGTCGTCGAGGAAGCCGAGCCGGATTTTTCTGGTGTCGATGAGGCGTTTCCGATCCTGCGTCACCTCTCGTATCACTCGAGTTACTCGAAGCCTGCGCGTGAGAATCCCACGATGTTCAAGGACACGATCAAGTGGGAGATCGCCGAAGCGGAACGGAACACGGGAGCGGACGTGGCGCGGGCCGCGTCGCGTCAGGCGCGCATGTACCTCGACAGCGCGCGATTCTTCGAGAAGTACGACTACTTCGTGCTGCCCGTGACGCAGGTCGTGCCGTTCGATGTCACGACGGAGTATCCGAAGATCGTCGCTGGCACGGCGATGCCGACGTACATCGACTGGATGCGCTCGTGCTGGTACGTCACGTTCATGGCGTGTCCCGCGATCTCGGTGCCGGCGGGGTTCAGCGCCAGCGGACTCCCGATCGGTCTTCAGATCGTCGGGCGCCACCGGGGCGATTGGAGCGTGCTCCAGATGGCGCATGCCTTCGAGCAGGCAACGCGGCACGGCTCACGGCGTCCGACGCTGTAACTCTCGCTCGGGTACGTGGCCCACGAATCGCATCACGCTCCGCGCCGGGGCACGTGCGGTTGGTCGAATGGCAGTTCACGGGGGATGGACCGAAGTGGCGACAAGGGGACGCACGAAGCCAACACGCGAAGACGTGGCGCCTGGCCACGCGTCCGCAGCCAGCACCCGGCTTTTTGCCGGTCCTGGCGAGATGCGTCAGCGGTGCCGGGACCTCGACTGGGCCGCAACGCCGCTGGGCCCCGTGGAGGCGTGGCCCATGAGTCTGCAGACGGCCGCGGCGATCGTGCTCGCCGCCCCGACTGCGATGATCGTCCTTTGGGGACCCGATAACATCCAGATCTACAACGACGGGTATCGCGCGGTCATGGGTGTGAAACACCCGGGAGGCCTCGCTCAGCGGAATCGCGACTGCTGGCCGGAGGTGTGGGAGTTCAACGCTCCGATCTTCGACGGCGTCCTCCAGCGCGGCGAGACGTTCACGTTCACGGACCAGCGACTCGTCCTCGAACGGGATGGCGCGCCGGCTGAGGCGTTCTTCACGCTGGCGTTCAGCCCAGTGCCCGACGACACCACCGCCATCGGCGGAATCCTCGTGACGGTGTTCGAGACCACCACCCAGGTGCGCGCACGCGACGTCCGGGAGGCGGCCCGCCGCGCGAGCGAGGCCAAGTACCGCGCGCTGTTCGACTCCTTGGACACTGGGTTCTGCATCATCGAAGTGCTCTTTGACGATGCCGGCAAGCCGAACGACTACCGTTTCGTCGAAACGAACCCAGCCTTCATCCAGCAGACCGGTCTGACGAACGCGATCGGCCGCACCATTCGTGAGCTGGCGCCCGCGCACGAGGAGCACTGGTTCCAGATCTACGGTCGCGTGGTGGTAACGGGAGAACCAACCCGGTTCGACGCGCCTGCCGAGGCCCTCGGCCGCTGGTACGATGTGTACGCGTTTCGCATCGGCCCGCCGGAAGACCGACAGGTTGCCGTTCTGTTCAGCGACGTCAGCACGGTCAAGGCGACGGGTCGCGAGCGCGAGCGACTGTTCGCCGAGTTGCAGAGCGCGAACGCGGAGCTGCGTCGCCTGAACGCCGAGGCGCGCGAGGCCGAGCGCCGCGCTGAATTCCTCGCGGACGTCGCGGCGGAGCTCCAGCCGCTGTCCGACCCGGACGTCGTCATGGCCACGACGGCGCGGCTCCTCGGCGAGCACCTCGGCGTGGATCGCTGCGCGTATGCGGAGGTCGCAGCCGACGAGGATGCCTTCGTGATCACCGGCGACTACACGCGCGGCGACACGATCAGCATCGTCGGCGAGTTCACCTTTCGCGCCTTCGGCGCCGAGGTGCTGCGTCTGATGCGTGAGAACAGCGCCTACGTCGTCGACGACGCGGAGACGGACCCGCGCGTGACGCCCGCGGACCTGCTGGCGTACGAGCGGACGCAGATTCGCGCCGTGATCTGCGTGCCGCTGCACAAGGCAGGGCGGTTCGTGGCGGCGATGGCGGTGCACCAGCGAGTGCCGCGCCACTGGACGCCCGACGAGGTGGACCTGGTGGTCACGTTGGTCCGGCGATGCTGGGAATCGCTCGAGCGTGCGCGCGCGCACCGGAACCTGCGCGAGCGAGAGGCGGCGTTGCGGGTAACGTCAGCACAGCTGGTCGAGCGCACCGCGGCGGCCGAAGCCGCGCTCCAGATCGCCGAGTCCGCGCAACAAGGGGCCGAGGCGGCGAGCCGCGCCAAGAGCGACTTCCTGGCGATCATGAGTCACGAGCTTCGCACGCCGCTCAACGCGATCGGCGGTTACGTGGAGCTGCTGGAGTTAGGCATTCACGGCCCGGTCACGGACGAGCAGCGTCAGTCGCTCGAGCGCATCCAGCAGAGCCAGCGACACTTGTTAGGCCTCATCAACCAGGTGCTGAACTACACGCGCATCGACGCCGGCGTGGTTCGCTACGACATCACGGACGTCAACGTGAGCGAGGCCGTGTCCGCCGCAGAGTCGCTGGTGCTGCCGCAGATGCGGGCGCGTGGTCTCATGCACACACCGTTCACCTGCGACTCCGCGCTGGCGGTGCGCGCGGATCGCGAGAAGCTGCAGCAGGTGCTACTCAATCTGCTCACGAACGCGATCAAGTTCACCGAGCCTGGCGGCGACGTGCGCATCTCGTGCACGATCGGCGAGGAGACGGTCGCCATCGAGATCGCGGACACGGGCATCGGGATCGCGCCGGAGAAGCTGCCGAGCATCTTCGAGCCGTTCGTGCAGGTCGATCAGCGACACACGCGATCGCACGAGGGTGTTGGGCTGGGACTGGCGATCAGCCGCGATCTTGCGCGCGGCATGGGCGGAGATCTGGTGGCATCGAGCGCGCCGAATCAGGGGAGCGTGTTCACGCTCACGGTACCGCGCGCTGCTAGCTGAGCCGAGAGCGCGAGCGATCTCCGGTGGCAGGAGTTGCCAGGGTGACAACCCTTCATTCAGGCCTGCTCACACTACTCGCCGAGAACGAGGGGAACAGCCGGACGCTACCATCGCCGGGCGCCTCTACGAGGCGAGAGGCCAGTGACGGCAGCGGCAACTGCAACGGCGACGGCGACGGCAAACGGCAACGGCAACCGCAGGACAGGATTGGCAGGATGGACAGGATTGAACAGAGGCTCCGTGTCGCGCCCAACGCCCCTCCCGCAACGAGCCGAAGAACAGGGGAACTGCCGCTCGGGACGCCACTCGCCCTGAGATGTGTTCCTTCATTCGTTAGGCCCCGGCGACACGCTCCCCGACGCCGAGGCGGTCATCTTCTCAATCCTGCCAATCCTGGCCATCCTGTCCTGCAGTTGCAGTTGTCGTTTGCCGTTTCCTATCGGGCTCGGCGGACTCGAGAACTGCCTGAGCTCGTCCGTGCCAGCCTGGCCAAAATCCCGCGCTACCCAAGGTCCACCATGCGCTCGCTGCTCGGGCTCGGAGGCTCGGAACGCCTAACGCGCGCGCCTCCCGCTCATCAACCGCTCGATGTCCGCGGCTCGCTTGGGAAGCGACGCCGAGAGATTCTCGTGCCCCGTCGCCGTCACGAGGATCATGTCCTCGATCATGATCGCGATGTTCTTCTCCGGGATATACATCTTCGGCTCGATCGTGATCACCATCCCGGGCGCCAGCGGCTTCGAGTAGTCTCGGCCATCCGTCGCCTCGAGCCCGATGTGGTGGCCCAGATCGCGGACGCCGCGGCCGAGGCGCGAGTAGCGGACGATGCCCGCGTCGCGCGTCAGGTAGTGCGTGGGGGACGGCATGATGCCCCACACCTTGTCTTCACCCATCTTCGCCACGTCCTCGTACTGCTCGAGGCCGTACTTCTGGAAGACGTGCGCGGCGACCTTGATGACATCGACCATCATCGTGCCCGGCTCCCGGTCGTTCATGCCGGGCCGAAGCTTGGTCATCGCCTCGCGCATTCCCGTCGCCGAGATCTGCGCGGCACGGCGCAGCGCATCGATCTCGTACGTGTCCTTGATCAGTCGCATCCCCGCGATCGCCGGCGCGGCATCGGCGAATTTGGCATCAGGCAGGAGTGTGGCAAGCCGTGATGAGAGCTGATTCTCGATCGACTTCGGAGCGGGCAGGCCCGGCGGGGCGTAGAGCGACGGCCCTTCCGGCAGATAGACCGTCGCCGCGCCACTCGCGATCTCGCGGAATCGCGGCACGAAAGAATCGACGGCGATGGTCGCATCGACACGCGTCAGGCGCGCAGATTCCGGCCCTGGGATTAGTCGGCGTCGCGGTCGGTTCCAGACGGCGCGCCGGAATGGCTCATCGAGCATCGGGAGCTGGCCGCCGGCAAACTGGTACGCCGTGGGGAGGAACAGATACGATCGGACGCGCGGCGCAGGACCGTTAGGCGGCCCGACGCGCATGACGAGAATCGCGTACGGGGACTCGACGCCGGTGAGATACCAGAAGTTGGCGTCCTGCTTGATGAGACCATCCGCCGGGTCGATGAGGTAGCGGCCAGGGATGACGATCACCGATTCGCCAAGCGTTGCAGCAAGTCGCGCACGGCGCTCGGCGTAGACGCCTGGCGGAAACGCGATGTCGCTCTGCGCGCGCGCTTCTGGCGCTGTCACGAGCAGCGGCACGAGCCCCGCACCAATGCGTGCCGCACGGAAGTACGAGTTCGCTTGCATGTTCCGCAATTCTACAGTCGCCGGGCGCGAGCGATAGCCGCGAATGGTCCCGCGATACATCGTTAAGCGCACTGGTTTCTCGCCCCAGACCTTTTCCTGATTTTGGCCATGACTCACGCGCCACGACGCCTCACGCACACACGCATTCGTCCGAGCCGGGCCCTTGTGGCCGCGGCGCTGCTGTTCGGCTCACCGCTCATCACGGTCGCGCTGGCGCAGCGAGGCGCTCCTTCTGCGCAAGAGGTGGCCGAGGTCAGGGCGAAGTACGTGAAGCGCGAGGTGCGGATTCCGATGCGGGATGGTGCGCAGCTGTTCACGTCGATCTACGTCCCTCGTGACACGAGTCGCCCATACCCCATCATGATGAGCCGCACGCCCTACGGCGTCGCGCCGTATGGGGACACCGCCTACAAGGCGTCGTTAGGGCCGAGCAAGCGCTTTCAGGACGAGGGGTTCATCTTCGTGTACCAGGACACGCGTGGCCGCTACATGTCCGACGGCACGTACGCGTTCATGACGCCGCACATCGAGAAGAAGACCGGGCCGAAGGACGTCGACGAGAGCAGCGACACGTACGATACCATCGAGTGGCTGCTGAAGAACGTCACGCCTAACAACGGCCGCGTCGGGACGTGGGGCATCTCCGCACCGGGCTTCTTCGTCGCCGCGGGCATGGTGGACGCACATCCGGCGCTCAAGGCGGCGTCGCCACAGGCGCCGCTCATCGATTGGTATCAGGGCGACGACCGCCACCACAATGGTGCCCTCACGCTCGCGCAGACGTTCAACTTCCTGTCGAACTTCGACCGGCCGCGCCCCGGCCCGGTAACAAACTATGGGCAGCCGCTGCGGTTCGCCACGCAGGACGGCTACCGGTTCTTCATGGACATGGGGCCGGTGGAACAGGGGAGCCAGAAGCTGCTCAAGAACCAGGCGGTGTTCTGGAACGCCATCATGGACCACCCGAACTACGACGAGTTCTGGAAGAAGCGCAGCCTGCAGCTTCACCTGAAGGACATCAAACCCGCGGTGCTGTTCGTCGGCGGATGGTACGATGCGGAGGACCCGTTAGGCCCGCTCGAGGGGAACCGAGCGATGGACCGCCTGAGCGCGGCAACGAAGAAGACGCTCGTGATGGGGCCCTGGGCGCACGGTGACTGGTCGCGCGGCGACAACGCGAGCTTCGGGCCGGTCAAGTGGGGCCAGCTCACGGGCCCGTTCTACCGTGACAGCATCGAGTTCCCGTTCTTCATGTGCCACCTGCGCGACGTGTGTGGCGCTGAGCTTCCAAAGGCGATCGTGTTCGAGACGGGCGCGAACAAGTGGCACCGCTACGACGCGTGGCCGCCGAAAGAGGCGACGGCGCGCACGATCTACCTCAACACCGGCAATCGCCTCACGTGGGAGCCGCCGACGGAGGCATCCTCGTTCGACAGCTACGTGAGCGACCCGAAGAAGGCCGTGCCCTACACGACCGCAACGTCGTTCGGCTACTACCGTCAGTATCCGATCGACGACCAGCGCTTCGCCGCGACGCGACCTGACGTCGTCGTGTTCCAGACCGAGGCGCTCACGGCTCCGCTCACGATCGCGGGGCCGATCAAGGTGAGTCTCCGCGCGTCCACGTCGGGCACAGACGCCGACTACATCGTGAAGGTCATCGACGTGTATCCAGACGACACGCCCGACTCCGCGTCCGCGATTCCTGGCGTGCGACTCGGCGGCTACCAGCAGCTCGTGAAGGGCGACGTGATGCGGGCGCGGTGGCGCACGGGATACGAGAAGCCGATTCCAATGGTGCCTAACGAGCCGACCACCATCGAGTTCGCGCTGCAGGACGTGTTCCACACGCTGCAGCCGGGGCACAAGCTGATGGTGCAGGTCCAGAGCACCTGGTTCCCGCTCATCGACCGCAACCCGCAGACGTTCGTCCCGAACATCTACAAGGCGAAGGAGTCCGATTTCAAGACGGCGACGATGCGCGTCCACCACTCGAAGTCGGAGCCGTCGAGGATCACGTTCGGCGTGCTGCCGAGCGGTGCGGTCGTGCCCTGACCGCATCGCCTAACGTTGTCCACCGCTCGACGCCGATGGTTGTACCGGAGCGCGACCGTCGACTAGTCTTCGCGGCGTGTGAGCGCGCGTCGTTTCCAGACTCTGCTCGATGACGGCTGTGCGTAGCCGGCGCGCGCGTCGTATGAGACGCTGAAACGCAGGAGGAGGGATGAGCACCACGGATGGGCTCGAGTACCTGCCCGCAACCCGCGACATTCGCGACGTCTTCGCCGATGAGATCACGTCCATCGGCGGCACGGTACCAGATGTTTACGACGATGGTACGCGACTGTTCGCACGAGCAGTGTTGCCCGCGGATTCAGAGGTGAGGCCAGGCGATCACGTCCGTGCTGGAGTCGCTGTACGCGTCGCTGGCGCAGCGGTCTGCGTGCACCCGTACACTTTCCGTCAGATCTGCAGCAACGGCGCGATCGCCGCGCACGCGCTCCAGACGCGCCGCCTCGAACGCGTCCGTTCCACGGGGATCTCGGTCCCCGCGTACGAGGCCTCAGTGGCGCTGGTGGATTTCCGGCTCGCCGTGCAGGCGTGCGCCTCTCACGAGGCGTTCACGACGGTCGCGAACGAGATGCGGTCGGCGGCGGAAGTGGACGCCGATCTCTTCCTGCATCTGCTCCCTACCCTCACGAGCATGCCGGACAGCATGACGGAGCGCTTGCTCCCGCTCATCGTCGAGCGCTTCACGGTTGGCCGCGATCGCTCGGCCTTTGGCCTGCTCAATGCCGTGACGTCGGTGGCGCGTGACACGCGCGACCCCGAGACGCGCTGGCGGCTCGAGGAGTTGGGCGGCACGATGCCCGCGCACCTGGAACGGAATCCCAGGATCCGCCCGAAAGCGCCCGCGCTCATGCGTGCGTAGCGACACACTCGCCGCGGCAGAGTCCAACCGGACTCCAACGCGCGACTCCGCCCGGGGGACTGGCTACGGTGCCATGACAGGAGGTCCCAACGAATAACGGGGGCAGAGTCCATAAGTAGGACTCTGCCCCCGTTCACTCGTTAGGCCCTGCTGATGAGCAATCCGATCAGGACTGGCTACTACGTGATACTCGGATTGTTGAACCGCTCGACGTCCGGCAGCGGCAGGCAACGCGTGTTGCCGTACGTCCCGCCCTTGAGCGGGTACGCAGTGCCGACCGCCGGATTGAACGGAACGTTGAAGCGCTGCATGTCGTAGTTGCGGAACCCTTCGAGGAATAGTGCGCGGCGACGCTCGTCGATGATGAGGGCCTGGATCGAGGCAGCATCGGTGGCGCCAGTGTAGGCCTGCAATCCGGCCGTCGCGCGAAGCGCGTTGATGATAGTCACGG
>Ga0207691_10003779_pt1 | contig 14700 bp, 8 predicted proteins | sample KBSM13metaG_FD_184327 | JGI IMG/M metagenome (GOLD analysis project Ga0207691, IMG submission 184327) | Miscanthus rhizosphere microbial communities from Kellogg Biological Station, Michigan, USA - KBS M1-3 metaG (SPAdes) (version 2) | ecosystem: Host-associated > Plants > Roots > Rhizosphere >... | reverse complement strand
AAGAAAGCGGGAACCGCCGGGGATATATCACGATTCCGTGAACATGGTGACGGCTGTCGGTCAGGTACCAGCCGGGCCCGTAAAGCCCCGTTCTCCGTCCAGTGGCCCGTCCCCTGCCCCGAGCCGGACCTGAACGGCCAGGAAGTGTGGGGGTGGGTGCAACACCACCGCTTCCAAGACCGCGTCGGATACATGGTCGGCAACAGAACAGCTGGCACCGCGAACGAGGACGTCATCCCTCCCGCCGCCTGAGCGCAACACCAGCCGAACTATTCCGCGGGGGCCGTCGGCGCTTCCATCGTATGCCGGCGCCGGGCCGTCTTCTGCGCGATCCAGCGGCAGACAACGTAAAAGATCGGCGTGAAGACCAAGCCGAACGCGGTCACTCCGATCATGCCGGCAAACACCGCGGTGCCGAGCGTTTGGCGCAGCTCCGCTCCCGCCCCGATCGCCCAGACCAACGGCATGACACCGAAGATGAACGCAAACGAGGTCATCAGGATCGGGCGCAACCGCAGCCGGGCGGCTTCGACCGCCGCCGTCCAACGATCGCGGCCCTGGTCCTCGAGCTGCTTGGCGAACTCGACGATCAGGATCGCGTTCTTGGCAGCGAGGCCGATGAGCACGATGAACCCGACTTGCGTGAGGATGTTGTTGTCCTGCCCGCGCATGATCACGCCGCTGATCGAAGCGACAAGGCACATCGGAACGATGAGGATCACGGCCAAGGGAAGCGTCAGACTCTCGAACTGGGCCGCGAGCACGAGGAAGACGAACACCACGGCGAGCGCAAACGCAAACAGCGCGGTGCTGCCGGCCCTGATCTGCTGAAACGCCAGCGTCGTCCACTCGTACCCGAATCCGTCCGGCAGGGTCTCGGCGGCGATCTTCTGCAAGGCGTCGATGGCCTGCCCTTGGGAATAGCCAGGGACGGCCGTGGCATCGAGTTCCGCCGCCGGATACAGGTTGTAGCGCGGCACCCGATACGGGCCGGCAATGTTGCGAACCGTCGTGAACGACCCGAGCGGCACGGTCTCGCCGCTCCCATTGCGCACCCGGATCTTCAGGATATCGCTGGGTTCTCGACGATAGAGCGCGTCGGCCTGCGCGGTGACCCGGAATGTCCGTCCGAGCAGATTGAAATCGTTGACGTAGGCCGAACCGATATAGACCTGGAGCGCGCCGAACACGTCGGCGACGTTGACGCCGAGCATCTGCGCCTTGGTGCGATCGATATCGAGATAGATTTGCGGCGTCGAGTTCTCGAACAGGGTGAACACTTGCGTCAGACCGGGTGTCTGCGACGCCTTGGTGACCATCGCAGTGGTCGCTTCCAGCAGGGCCTGCGAGCCACGCGCGGCCCGATCTTCCACCATCATCCGGACGCCGCCGGCGTTGCCAATGCCCGCGACGGGCGGCGGCTGAATCACCAGGATCAGCGCTTCCTGAAAGTCGGCCAGTCGCTTGAACAGCTCGGCCGTGATGCCGGCGGCCGACTCCTTGGGATCCCGTCCACGCTTGTCCCAAGGCTCCAGCGTCAGAAAGACTGCACCTGAATTCGGCGCCTGCGTAAAGGTCGCGCCGTTGAATCCGACGATGTTCACCGCATGCGCGACCCCGGGAGTTTTGAGGGCGACGTCGACGACCCGTTGCTGTATCTCGTCGGTACGGGACAGCGAGGATCCAGCGGGAAGCTGAATCACCACGATCAGATAGCCGCGGTCGACCTGCGGGATGAACCCGATCGGCGTCTTGCGGAACTCGTTGAGACCATAGGCAAGAATGCCGACATAGAGAACGAGCATAATGACGACGTAGCGCACGGCGCGCGCGACCAGCCAGTGGTAACCCGCCCCAAGCCGATCGAAGCCCCAGTTGAAGCCGCGGAAAAACCCGCGGATCGGCCATTCCCACCACTTCTCTTCGTGACGCTCCGGTCGCCGTTTGAGGAGCAAGGCGCACATCGCCGGCGACAGCGTCAACGACACGATCAGGGAAATGATCGTCGCGCTTGCGATGGTGAGAGCGAACTGACGGTAGAACTGGCCGGAAATGCCCGTGATGAAGGCGGAGGGAACGAACACCGCGCACAGCACAAGCGCGATCGCGACCAGCGCTCCGCCAACCTCGTCCATGCTCTTGTAGGCCGCATCGCGCGGTGACAAGCCCGACTCGATGTTGCGCTCGACGTTCTCCACCACGACGATGGCATCGTCGACCACGATCCCGATCGCGAGCACCAGCCCGAACAGCGAAAGGTTGTTGAGCGTGAACCCGAACATCCCCATGAAAAAAAAGGTGCCCACGAGCGAAACGGGAATGGCGACGATCGGAATGACTGCCGCGCGCCACGTCTGCAGAAACAGGATCACCACCAGCACCACCAGGATGACCGCCTCGCCGATGGTTTCGATCACCGCGTTGACGGATTCCTGGATGAATTCGGTCGGGTTGTAGACAATCGCGCGCTCGATGCCGGACGGGAAACGCGTCGCCAGTTGATCCATGGTGGCAATGATGCTTTTCGCCGTCGCCAACGCGTTCGAGCCGGGCCGCTGGAAAATCGCCAAGGCCACCGCGGGGTCGCGGTCGAGATAGGAATTCGAGGTGTAGTCCTGGGCGGCCAACTCGATGCGCGCAACGTCCTTGAGCCGGACCACCGCCCCCGCCGCCTGCTTCACCACGATATTGGCGAACTCCTCGGGATTGGCGAGGCGGCCGAGAGTCTGCACCGCGAACTGGAATGCGCCCTGTTTCGGCATCGGCGGCTGGTCCAGCACGCCGCCCGCGACCTGGACGTTCTGAGCCTGCAACGCGAGCACCACGTCGCCTGCGGTCAGGCCGACCGTCTGCAGCCGGTCGGGATCGAGCCACACGCGCATCGAGTAATCGCGGCTGCCGAACACGGTGATCGAACCCACGCCGTCGACGCGCGTCAGCGTGTCGGTAATCGCGAGGGTGGCATAGTTTGAGATGAACAAGCTGTCGCGCGATTTGTCGGGCGAGTAGAGGTGCACCACCATCATCAGGTCGGGTGAGCTCTTGGTCACCGTGACGCCGATGTTGCGCACGTCCACTGGAAGTCGCGGCGCCGCGATTGCAACCCGGTTCTGCACCTGCACCTGGGCAACGTCGAGATTGGTCCCGAGATCGAAGGTGACCGCGATGGAGAAACGCCCGTCCGCCGTCGAATTCGACGACATGTAGATCATGTTCTCGACGCCGTTGATCTGCTGCTCGATCGGCGTCACCACGGTCGAGGCCACCACGTCCGCACTTGCGCCCGGATACTGGCCCGACACGTTGATGATGGGCGGCGCGATCTCCGGGTACTGGGCAACCGGCAACCGCGTGAACGACACGCCGCCAATGATCACGAACACGATCGAAACGACCGCTGCGAAAATCGGACGGTCGATGAAAAAATGCGAAATTCGCATCGGCCTGTGAGCCTGCTAATTGGTCTTGGCTTGCGGGGCGGCCGCCTGGGGCGTCGTCTGCTGCTCCTCGGGTGTCACCTTCTGCCCCGGGCGGACCCGCATCAGGCCATTGACCACGATGCGGTCGTCCGCCGACACGCCCTCCTTGATCACGCGCAAATCGTCGACGAGTTCGCCCAACGTGACGAAGTGCTGCCGGGCGACGCCATCCTGATCGACGACGTAGACGAACTTACGCACCTGCTCGGTACCGATCGCGGCGTCGGGCACCAACAGCGCCGGATAAGGCGCCGAGGCCGGTACCTGCACGCGGGCGAACATCCCGGGTGTGAACAGGTCGTCGGAATTGACAAACTGGGCGCGTGCGCGAATCGTCCCGGTCGAGCGATCGATGACGTTGTCGATGAAGTCCATCCGGCCTTCGTGCGAAAAGTCCTTCTCGTCGATCAACTTCAGCCGCACCGACGCAGCGCCGCGTCCGGTTACGTCCGTGTTGCCGTCCCGCGCCAACCGCTCGTAGCGCAACAGCGACGCCTCGTCGAAGGTGAATTCCAGCCGAATGGGATCGGTCGAGACGATGATGGCGAGGAGTGTGGTCGCTCCGCCGGTGCCGCCGGTCACGAGATTGCCGGGCGTCACGCGCCGGTCCCCGATGCGGCCGGTGATGGGAGCCCTGAGCTCGGTGAATTCGAGGTCGAGCTCGGCCTGCCGCACCATCGCCTCGTTCGCTGTGACCGCGGCCTGGGCATTGCGGGCCGCCTGCGAACGCTGCTCGAAAATCTGCTCGCTGATCGTCCGGTCACGCAGCAACTGCTGGCCACGCGCCAAATCGGATTGGGCGAACACCACATTGGACTTGGCCAGCTCGAGATTCGCCCGCGCCTGATCGAGGGTGTTCTGGAACGGACGTTTGTCGATGGTGAAAAGGAGATCCCCCTGCTTCACGATCTGGCCGTCCTGGAATTGCACCTTGTCGAGGTAGCCCGACACACGCGCGCGCACCTCAACCGCGTAGACTGCGACGAACCGGCCGACATATTCGTCCCGGTCGACGATGGTGCGCGTGACGGGCTTGGCCACCGTTACCGTCGGCGGTGGCGGCGCGGCCTGTTTCTGGGCCTCGCCGCAGCCCACAAGGAGCAGCGCCGAGCCGACCAAAGCGATCGAAGCGAGGGAGCGGGAGGAGGACATACGGTTGCGAGGTAAACTCATGACCAAAGCCGGCTATATATAGGCAGGATATTTCCTGCCGGCGGCGGTCGCGCGCTTGTGATCGGCGATCCCCCTCTTCCCCGGCGGCGTGGCGCACCCCATATCTGCGATCGAACCCCAAGTCCATCAGCCACTTGCGCGCGGTGACCGATATCCCGGCCATCGCAAGACGCGCCCTGGTACCAACCCATGCTCGACCAACCCACTCCCGATCTCGCGCCTCCGCCGGCGATCCCGCCTGACGACGAGGCCCTTTTGGATGCCTATTCACGCGCCGTGATCGACGTTGTCGACCGCATCGGCCCCGCCGTGGTGCGGCTAGATGTCAAGACCGGCGGCGACCGGCGCCATGGCGGCACCGGGTCGGGGGTCATCGTGGCGCCCGACGGGCTGGTGTTGACCAACAGCCACGTCGTAGATGGCGCCGCCCGCGTCAGCGTCACCACGGTGGAGGGCCGCAGCCTGGTTGCGCGGGTCGTCGGCGACGACCCCGATACCGATCTGGCGCTGGTGCGGATCGACGCGCCGGTGACGCTGCCGGCGGCGCCGCTGGGCAATTCCAAGCTGCTCAAGCGCGGTCAGTTGGTCATCGCCATCGGCAATCCGCTCGGCTTCGAATCGACCGTGACGACGGGCGTCGTCTCCGCTCTGGGCCGGTCATTGCGGGCGCGTTCGGGACGGCTGATCGACGACGTCATCCAGACCGACGCGGCGCTCAATCCCGGGAATTCGGGCGGCCCGCTGGTCTCGTCGCACGGCGAGGTCGTCGGCATCAACACCGCGGTGATCATGGGCGCGCAGGGCATCTGCTTTGCGGTCGCGGCCAACACAGCCAGTTTTGTGCTGGGCGAACTGGTGCGCCATGGCCGCGTGCGGCGTGCCTATATCGGGGTCGCGGCCCAGCAGTTCACGCTCTCCCGCCGCCGTCGGCATGCGGCCGGCCTCGCCCAGGAGAGCGCGGTCATGATTGCCACGGTCGAACCGGGAAGTCCGGCCGAACGGGCGGGCCTCGTGTCCGGCGACATCATCCTGGCGCTCGACGGAATCCCGGTCACCGGGGCCGATGATCTCATTCGCATGCTCGCAGGCGAGAAGATTGGACGTCCGGTCGAGATCGAGACGCTCCACAATGGCAACCGGCGTACGCTCTCCCTGGTGCCGGACGAGCGGACGCACCGAGGCTGATCACTCGAACGGCAACGGCGGCGTCACCGGCGCGGCCGTTCTCTTTCGTGTCCGCAGGGCCGCCAGCCATTGCCGGCCGAATAGCGCCAGCACGATTCCGACGTAGACGACGCCGCCGATGACGGCGAGCACGGCGAGCGTGCTCTCGTCACGCCACGTTGCCCAACCTGCAAACAGGCCGACGATGGGCCGCCGCGCCAGCCAGAGCACAAGCGCGAGTGCGCCGCCCGCTCCCGCCAGCCTCACCATCGCGCTACGCAGTCCGGGACTCAATGTGAGGTGCCGATGACGCACGGCGAACCAGGTGATCAGGACAAGATTGAGCCACGCGCCGATCGAGGTCGCAAGCGCGAGCCCGACCTGCGCCAACGGCCCCATGAGCAGGATCTTGCAGACAACGTTGACCGCCACCGCGGTCAACGACGCCTTGACCGGGGTCGCGGTATCGCCGCGGGCGAGAAATGTCGCGGTCACGCTGCGGATCAGAACGAACGGGAGGAGGCCGAGCGCATAGGCGGCCAGCGTCTGCCCCGCAGCGGTCGCGTCCGCCTCGGTAAACTTTCCGCGCATGAACAGAGCGCGCATGATGAGATCCGGAACCAGGAGGAACGCGACGACGCAGGGGACCGAGAGCAGCAGCGTGAGCTCGATCGCCCGATTCTGCGCGCGGCGCGCACCCGCCTCATCCCCGGCCGCGATCCGGCTCGCCATTTCCGGCAACAGCACGGTCCCCACGGCGATGCCGATGACGCCGATCGGCAACTGATTGAGCCGGTCCGCATAATAGAGAGCCGACAACGCGCCCGCGGCAAGAAAGCTTGCGATGATCGTGTCGGCGAAGAGTGCGATCTGCACGCCGGCCGAACCGATGGTCGCGGGTACCAGGGCCTTGAAGAAGCGTTTGACGTCCTCGTCCCATCTCGGCCACCGCAATGCCGGAAGCACGCCATTGCGCCAAGCGTCGCCTCCGACCAGCAGCGCTTCGAGAATGCCGGCGATGAAGACGCCCCAAGCAGCGGCATGGCCCGGGGTCGGAAAGAACACCGCGACCGCCAGCGTCGCCATCATCGACAGATTGAGCAGAATGGGCGCTGCCGCCGCCGCCGCGAAGCGCGCAAGCGCGTTGAGAATGCCGCTGTAGAGCGTGACCAGCGAAACCAGCAAGAGATAGGGAAAGGTGATGCGCGTGAGTTCGACCGCCAGTGCAAAGCGCTCGGGATCCTTGGAAAATCCCGGCGCCAGCAACGAGATCACGTCCGACATGAAAATGAGGGCAACAACAAGCAGGACCACCTGGCTGGCGAAAAGCAGGGCGAACACGCGATCAGCGAACAACTTTGCGGGATCGGCGCCACCCTGCTGACGGATGCGCGCGTAGGCAGGCACGAACGCGGCGTTGAAGGCACCCTCGGCAAAGATCGCGCGGAAATGATTTGGCAGCCTCAACGCGACAAAAAACGCATCCGCGATCGGCCCGGCGCCGAGCACAGCAGCCAGGATGATGTCGCGCGCAAAGCCGGTCAGCCGCGATACCAGCGTCAGGCCGCCGACGGTGAAGATGCGTCCAATCATTGGCCGCGCCCGCTCTCCTGTGATTGTCCGCGCGCCGTTCTGCGGGCGGAGAACCGACCGTCCTTCGCGACGCTGGTGATTCTGCCGGGGAGTTTACCGGATGCACCCCGCTTTCGGGCGTGGCATCCGGAGGCTGGCAACCGGTATTCAGGCGCCGAGCGCGCGTCGCACGGCCGCGATGATGCGGTCCTGGGTCGACTCGTCGAGATAGGCGTGCATCGGCAGGCTGATCACCTCTTCCGCCAGCCGCTCGCTCACTGGCGCCCCACCCTCTGCCACCGGAAACCGCCTGTAAGGCTCCTGGCAGTGGAGTGGGATGGGATAGTAGACTGCGGTCGGGATGCCTTGGGAATTGACCGCCGCTGCAAGCGCAGCGCGCTTACCTGCCGCAAGCCGGATGGTGTATTGCGCCCAGACCGAGGTCGAGCCCCGGGCAAGCTTCGGAACGATCGCGACATCGGCGAGACCGTCAGAGTATCGACGCGCGGCACGCTCGCGCGCGGCGATCTCCTCGGGAAAAATCCTCAACTTCTCGATCAGCACCGCCGCCTGAATCGTGTCGAGGCGGCCGTTCAGGCCGATGCGCACGCAGTCATATTTGTCGCGCCCCTCACCATGGACGCGCACGCTGCGCATCACCTGCGCAAGTTCTTCGTCCTCGGTGAGCACGGCCCCGCCATCGCCGTAACATCCGAGCGGCTTCGCGGGAAAGAAGCTGGTCGCGGTTGCCGGTGCAAGAGCGCCGAGGCGACGGTTCTTGTAGGTCGCACCAAAGGCTTGGGCCGCATCGTCGAGGACGAAAAGGCCTTCCGCCTCAGCGATCGGCATGATGCGATCGTAGTCCGCAGGTTGTCCGAAAAGATCGACCGGGATCACGACCTTGGGGCGAAGCCCGAGACTGCGCGCGGTCGCACATGCCCGCTGCAGGCTCTCCGGATCGAGATTGAAGCTCCCTTCCTCGACGTCAGCGAAGACCGGCGTGGCCCCAACGAGTACCGCCACCTCCGCGGTCGCCGTGAAGGTGAAGCTCGGGCAGATCACGGCGTCGCCCGGCCCGACCCCCTTGGCCATCAAGACCAGCACCAACGCGTCGGTACCGCTCGCGCAACTCACTGCATGGCGCGCACCGCAGAACGCGGCCAGCGCGGATTCGAAAGCGCGCACCTCGGGTCCGAGAATGAATTGGCAATGGCCGAGCACCCGTGCGATCGCCTCGTCGACCGATCGACCGAGGCGACGGCGCTGCGCGGCAACGTCAATGAATGGAATCGGCGCGGGATCCAGGCCAGCGCGTTGATTCATGGTGGTCACGGGGTCGAGCGAGCCGGCAAACTGGACCACGTCAGCCGGTCATCCGCCGGGGACCGCGGCGGCGGGCCACGCTCGGCAGCGCACGACTTTCGAGGCACTGGATGGCGATTTCGAGGCTCGCCACTCCTTCTTCTCCGGTCACGGCAGGCTCTTTGCCGCTACGGATGGCACCCACGAACGCTTGCAGTTCGGCGCGCAACGGCTCGGCATGGCCGACCGAGAGATGGCGCATCGAATAGCTGCCATCCGGCTGGAAGCCGAAGCACTCAGTGACCTGCCGAGTCAACAGGTCGCCCATGATGTATTTGTTGCGTGTCGCGACGGTGACGTTGCGCGCTTTGAAAGGCGTGAGCCAATTGGTGTTGATGTGGGCGAGCACGCCTGAAGCGGTGCGGAACTGCAGGAGGGCGATATCCTCGCGCTCGGCAACTGCCTTGGAAAGCTGCGGTTGCACCTCCGCAATTTCGGATTCGGTAAACCAGCGGATGAGGTCGATATCGTGCACGGCCAGATCGATGACCACACCCACGTTCGACATGCGCGGCGGGAACGGGCCGACGCGGGTGATCGCGATCGAAAGAATGTCCTCGTCGCGGATCGCGTCCTTGATCGCCTCGACTGTCGGATTGAACCGCTCCACATGACCGACCATGAGCGCAACGCCGGCGCTCCGGGCCGCGGCAATGATTGCGCGCCCCTCTTCCACCGACGGTGCGATCGGCTTTTCGACCAGGACATGCACCCCGCGCTCGATGCATGTGAGCGCCAGTTCCTGATGAAGATGCGTGGGGGCCGCGATCGTCACGGCGTCGACACCCTCAGCCAGCAGCGGAGTAACGCCGCTGAACGCAGGGCATCCCAGCGCCTTTGAAACAAAATCGCGCTGCTTACTGTCCGGATCCGCCACGCCGATGAGTTTGACGCCGGGCAGATCTCCGAAGACGCGCGCATGGTTACTGCCCATGACGCCCGCGCCGACCACACCTACGCGCAGTGGACGGTCCGCGCGATATTTCGTGGGTTGCACCATGGTCGACGTAATCCCCCTGCCGGCTCCCGCGGCGAATCTTTCAGTAGCATGACCGCACGCGGCTGGCGATGGCCCCGTACCCGGCTATGGACACGTTTTGAATCAAAGAGTTACACGTATCGGTGGCCATTGCGGAACGTTCTGAACCATCATTTCCAGGATAAACTGGACGACAGCCGACGAAGCGCTGAACACGCTGCCGCGGGTTCCCGGGGCGTCAACTCCGGTTGCTCGGCCATCCCCCCTATGAGGGCCGTCTACAGTTCCGTCGCACTTGCGCAAGAGTTGCCGCCTACCTCAAATGCCACCCGGCCGTGGCCGCTCGGCCAGTTGCGTTTCGCCCAGTATAAAACCAGAAATGACAAGACCTTAGTGCAAGAGACCTGCTGCCAAACGAGATTCCAGCAACAAGAGCTGTCCTGCCATATGATCGTTGCATCCCGGATAGCGCGCCATTCGTCCCCTCATCGCACCGGGTCCGCGATATGAACGACCTCGGGAGCGAGGCGGCGGCGCTCAAGCACTGGTTGTTCGATGTGGCTTTGCCGCTGTGGTGGGAACACGGCGCCGACCATAGTGGGGGCGGCTTCCACGAGGCGATCGACCTCGATGGCCGGCCCTTGGCACAGCCGCACCGAGCTCGGGTGCTCGCGCGACAAGCTTTCTCGTATTGCGAGGCCGGCCGGCTGGGCTGGAATGGCCCTTGGCGCGAGGCATCACACCACGCGCTCGAATACTTCCGCCGACATTTCGTCACCGCGGATGCCACCGTCGTGTCCTTGGTCGACCTTGACGGCAGGGCCGTCGAATCGAATTTCGACCTCTACGACCAAGCTTTTGCGCTGCTCGCCTATGCGAGCGGGCACCGCGTCTTTGGGGAGGCCGGCGGCTGGCGTCGACAAGCAGTGGCGCTGCGCCGGGCGCTCACGCAATGCTATGGCCATCCACTCGGCGGCTTTCTCGAGGATCGCAGCGGCCGATTACCGCAGCGCTCGAACCCGCACATGCACCTGCTCGAATCGGCGCTCGCGTGGATCCCCCTCGACGACGATCCGGCCTGGCGCAGCATGGGCGACGCCATCGCCACACTCTGCCTGGAAAAATTTATCGATCCCGCCACCGGCGCGCTACGTGAGTTCTTTGCTGCGGATTGGTCCCCGGCGCCGGGCGCGGACGGACGCATATGCGAGCCCGGCCATCACTATGAATGGGCATTTCTGCTCGACCGCTGGGCGCGCCTGACGGGCCGGCCCTTGCCCGAAGCGGTGACGCGGCTAATTGCGTTCGCCGATTCCTGCGGGGTGGATCCGCATCGCGGCGTCGTGATCAACGCCGTGCTCACCGACGGCAGCATCCACGATCCCGTGGCGCGGCTGTGGGCACAAGCCGAACGCCTGCGCGCCTACCTCGCCCACCGGCACGCCGACGAAAAGATCGCTGCGGCCGTCACGGGGCTGCGGCGCTTTCTCGCGACACCGACACCGGGCTTATGGTTCGATCAGTTGACCTCCGCCAATGCCTTCGTGCGCGAACCAGCGCGCGCGACCAGTCTCTATCACATCATCGGCGCGGTTGCAGAACTGCCCGACGCGGCTCCTCGCACCGAAAATGTCGGCACACGCGCCAATAGCTCGGAGCGTTCAGCGGCTCGCGTCATCTATCTCGTGACCGAGGATTGGTATTTCATCTCCCATCGCTTGCCGATGGCGCGCGCCGCCCGCGATGCCGGCTTCGAGGTGCATGTCGCGACCCGCGTCGACCGCCATGGCCCTGCCATTGAAGCGGAAGGGTTTCACCTTCATCCCATCTCCTGGCGCCGCGGCAGCCTTGACCCACGCGATCTGATCCGCGTCATACGCGAGGTGCGCGAGCTCTATCGCACCCTCAAACCGGCCCTCGCCCATCACGTTGCGTTGCCGGCAACCGTCGTTGGATCGCTCGCGGCCACCGGCCTTCCCATCGTTTGCCTCAATGCGATGACCGGACTCGGCACGACATTCACCAGCGACGCAGTCAAGGTCCGTCTCGTGCGCGCGGCGTTGAGGTTGGCATTGCGCAGGCTGCTGAACCGCGACCGTTCGGCGATTCTCGTGCAAAACCTCGATGATCGCGCCGTGATCGAGGGCCTCGGGGTGAACGGCGCCCGGATCGCTTTGATCCCAGGCTCCGGCGTGGACATCGAGACGATGACTCCCAAGCCGGAGCCCCCCGGGCCGGTCATCGTCGCATTCGTCGGCCGTCTGGTGGAATCAAAGGGGGTGCGCACCTTGTTGGCGGCGCACGGGCGCCTCGGCCAGCGCGGGTGCCAGATCCAATTGCTTCTCGCCGGAACCCCCGACCCGGCAAACCCGATGTCGATCCCGGCGCAGGACATCGAGGCTTGGAGCAAGCGCCCCAATGTCACCCATCTCGGCTTCGTAGAAGATATCGGTGCACTGTGGGGATCGGCACATATCGCGGTGTTGCCGTCCCACCGCGAGGGAATGCCCTTGAGTTTGTTGGAAGCTGCGGCGTGCGGACGGCCGCTGGTCGCGACCGACGTACCAGGATGCCGCGACATCGCCCGTCCGGGCATCAATGCGTTCCTGGTACCGCTCGACGACGCCGAGGCACTGGCCGACGCCATCGAACGTCTCGCAGCAGATCCGGAGCTTCGGCAGAAGTTTGGACGCGCCAGCCGATACTTGGTCGAGCAGAATTTCTCGAGCAGGCGTATCGGGAGTGAGCTGGTCGACCTCTATCGCCGTCTGCTCGACCAACCGGGCTGAGCGCTCCATACGGGACGGCGCCAGTCACGGGTCACGGTCGTCGCGCCTTGACGTTTTGGCTCGGCGCGGCTTGAAGTGACACCTCTGTCAGAGGATATCGCGGATGTCGGCTCAAATCATTCCGGTGATCATGTGCGGCGGTGCGGGAACACGGCTGTGGCCGGTCTCGCGTGAGAGCATGCCCAAGCAGTTCGTTGCTCTGGTCGGACAAGGTTCCACTTTCCAGCAAGTGCTTACGCGTATTTCGGATCCCAGCCTATTCTCACGGCCGATCGTCATCACCAACGCCGACTTTCGCTTCGTGGTGGCGGAGCAACTGCGCGAGCTGGGCATCGAGGCCGATATCGTGCTCGAGCCTAGCCGCCGTGATTCAGGTCCCGCCGTCGCGGTGTCTGCCGTGCTCGCAGCGCAACGCGATCGCGACGCGCTGGTGCTCGTACTCGCCGCCGACCACGTCGTGCGTAACCCTGAGGAATTTCGTCAAGCCTGCCGGCGCGCCGCCGATGCCGCGGCCGCGGGGCGTATCGTCACGTTCGGCATCGAGCCCACGTATCCGGCGACGAATTACGGATACATCCGCCCGGGAAAGAAGCTCAACGGCTCGTCCGTGCAGGCCATCGAGGCGTTCGTGGAAAAGCCCGACGCCGCCACCGCCGCCACTTACGTGGCGGAAGGCTATTTCTGGAACAGCGGCAACTTCCTGTTTCACGCCGCGACCATGCTGGCGGAAATCGAGCACTTCGAGCCCATCATGGCCGAGGCCGCCAAGGCGGCGGTCGATGGTCTCGCCCGCGACCTCGACTTCCTGCGGCTTGCGCCCGAGCCGTTCGCACGCGCGCCGAAAAAATCGATCGACTACGCCGTCATGGAGCACACCAAACTCGCCGCCGTGGTCCCCGCCGACATCGGCTGGTCCGATGTCGGCAGCTGGAATGCGGTCTGGGACATTCTCGATCACGATCTGGCCGGCAATGCAACCGAAGGTCCCGTCGTCATGCTGGACACCCGCAACAGCCTGGTGCGCTCGGAGAAGTCCGTGCTGACCACCGTGATCGGGCTCGATGACGTCGTCGTGGTGTCGACCGCGGACGCGGTGCTGGTGAGTTCGCGCTCCAAGGCCGAGCAGGTCAAGACACTTGTGGAGCAGTTGAAGGCGCAAAATCATCGCGCGGCAGTCGAGCATCGCCGGATCTACCGCCCTTGGGGTTACTATCAGGACATCGACATTGCCCCGCGCTACAGGGTGAAGCGGATCGTCGTGAAGCCAGGCAGCAAGCTGTCACTGCAGAAGCATTTCCACCGATCCGAGCATTGGGTCGTGGTCAAGGGGACGGCCGAAGTGACGCTCGGCACTGACGAGCGCAGCGTGCACGAAAACGAATCCATCTACATCCCGATCGGGAGCATCCATCGGCTCGCCAACCCCGGCAAGATTCGGCTTGAATTGATCGAGGTACAGGTCGGCAGCTATCTGGGCGAGGACGACATCGTGCGCCTCGACGACGTCTACGGGCGCGGGTAACGACGACATCAACTCCGGTCAGCCGGCTCTGACATCGCCCGCGCCCCAGCATCCCTGCCGGCGACGTCAGGCGTGACGATTGCGGCGTTCCCGCTCGGCCAGAACAGCAGCCATGTCGGCTTTCACCATGTCGCTCACCAGCGCGTCAAAGCTCGTTCTGTGCCGCCAGCCGAGCTTGGCTCGCGCTTTGCTCGAATCTCCGAGGAGAAAATCCACTTCGGTCGGCCGAAAATAACGGGGGTCGACCTCTACCAGTGTCTCTCCGGTCGACTTGTCGAGGCCCTTCTCCTCGACGCCGCTTCCGTGCCAGACGATCGTCCGGCCGATGTGAGCGAAGGCCTTTTCGACGAATTCACGTACCGAGTGTGCCTCGCCGGTGGCAAGAACATAATCATCGGGCTGGTCCTGCTGCAGGATCAGCCACATTCCTTCGACAAAATCGCGCGCGTCGCCCCAGTCGCGCATTGCGTCGAGATTCCCGAGAAACAGCTTCTGCTGTAGCCCGCAATCGATCGAGGCGACGGCGCGCGTGATCTTGCGGGTAACAAAGGTCTCGCCGCGAATCGGGCTCTCGTGATTGAACAGAATCCCGTTCGAGGCATGCATCCCATAAGCCTCACGGTAGTTTACCGTGATCCAATGGGCATAAAGCTTCGCGGC
>Ga0207691_10003778_pt1 | contig 14703 bp, 19 predicted proteins | sample KBSM13metaG_FD_184327 | JGI IMG/M metagenome (GOLD analysis project Ga0207691, IMG submission 184327) | Miscanthus rhizosphere microbial communities from Kellogg Biological Station, Michigan, USA - KBS M1-3 metaG (SPAdes) (version 2) | ecosystem: Host-associated > Plants > Roots > Rhizosphere >... | reverse complement strand
AGCGAGGTCGACCCGCTGGACGTCTAAACTCACTTTTCCTGCCTCGATTCGACTCATATCGAGCAGATCTTCGATCATCTGCGACTGGACCCGCACATTGCGCTCGATGATCGGGATGCCCTGCACGATATCTTCTTCGGTGGCTCCATCCTTTAGGATTTGGACCCATCCGAGGATGGCATTCAGTGGCGTGCGCAGCTCGTGTGAGAGTGTCGTCAGGAATTCCGTTTTTACCCGATCAGCGCGCTGCAGCTGCTCGTGCGTCTCAGCTAATTTGCGCAGTGCTGCCTTTTGCTCCGTGATGTCGCGGGCGATTTTCGATGCGCCCACGATCACGCCCTCGGAGTTCCGGATCGGGGAAATTGTCAGGGAAACATGGATCACCCTGCCATCTTTGCGCTGGCGGCGGGTTTCGAAATGTTCCACCCGTTCGCCCCGCTGCAGCCGGGCCAGAATTTGTGCTTCTTCATTCGGGCGATCTGGCGGCAGCAGCTTGATAATCGACTCGCCGATCATCTCCTCGGCCGAATAACCAAAGATTCGCTCTGCTCCCTTATTCCAGCTCATAATCGTGCTATGAAGATCTTTGCTGACAATGGCGTCATCCGACGAGTCGACGATTGCCTCGTACAAAAGGTCAGCCGGGATGAAGGTGGATTTTGGACTCACGGGGTTCATCGTCTAATCGGATGGCGTCATAATCTAGATGCCTCTGGCTTCCGACTTCCGACTTCGGACCTCCCTGGCTGTCGTCTCACCTCTCACTAGATAACAGATGACTGATTACGCCTCGCGTTTCCCCGCTCCATCTCCCAGCTTCCGTTAACTCGGAGCGCGCTTTCGCCAATTTGCTCGATGAGAGATAAGAACAATCAGCCAAAGAACGAATGCGAATGCTCCGGCTGGCAGCGTCACCAGCATCAGCCAACCCATCACACCGAGAGTATAAAGCAGCTGGCCATAGTCTTTCCCATTAATCACGCAAGAATGCACTGATCCTTCATCCACGCGGCAGCCGTGTGCGTTAGCGATTAGGCCACACGCCACCACGGATCCCACCGGCGCAAACGCGACCAGAACGATGAGAACGAGAGCGATCCAGTAGAGAATCCAGGGGAAGCGCTTCCGGACAGGTAAAGGTGGCGGATTCACTGCAGCGAACTCAGACCTTTATCCACAGCTGGAGACAGATCGAACACAGATACAACGCTTCAATCGCCGCCGACAAAATTTCCTTGATGGGGTTCACTCCCGGTGATGCGTCTTTTTGAATCCGTTCGTGTATCCGTTCGCAAAGGCCAGGTCCCAACTCTGCTGTTCGCCCGACCTCTGCTGCTTGAAATACTTTTGCGCCATCATGTTCAAGTCGGCGTCTGTCGGCAACTTTGCGTCCGCTGGCGCTTCCTCTCCTGCCTTCTCCCCGATCGCATAGGCAGCGCGCGCCGGCGCCGTTCTGCCGTAAGTCGCGCGATGAGTGTAGAACATCGTCACCGCACAAACAACGAATGCCGCTGCTACCATCATCACAAAAAAGCGCACCGGTTTAAATTCTCTGGCCATGTTTGAGGGAGACAATCATATGCCATTCTTGGTCGCAACAGGGACCTGGATCTAAGGATTCATGATCTGGGCCGCGCCGGTTTCGACAATCGGGAAAACCGGTGCTCCGCAATTTCGTTCCCATCACCATGCTGACTTAACCGAACACAACGCCAGCTTCGCGCTCATCTACAAGATTTAGCCGCTGCTGAACTGCTCTCTAACCTCTAATCATCCTCCAGGACGCCTGATCACTTCCACCGGAAGACGGCTGAGCTTTTCGTACAATCGGTGCATGCTTAGCAAGGCGACGAAGTCGCATGTAGAGGTTTCGGGGCAAAGCCCGCTCGTTACAAAATTGAGGTGACTGATGCGGATACTTCGCTAAGAATTACTGGAGTTAATGAAAGAGCGAATTGTTCCGATGTTCTTTTTCGTTCTTGTCTCGATAGTTTGCTTCACGGCCGAGCTTGCCAAAGCTGCCGATGCCAATGATGGCTGGAAGTTAGCGACCGAGCGTGACGGGGTCACGATTTATACCCGACCCCATTCCGGATCTCTCTTGAAAGAATTCAAAGCTGTGGGCGAAATCGCTGCGCCCAGCGGTGCGGTCTGCGCGGTCATCGAGGATGTCGATGCTTATCCGAGTTTCATGCCTTATATGGCAGAGTGCAGACTCCTTCGGCGCGAAAGCGATTCGCTTCTGAGCTACCAGCGAATTTCGCCCAAGATTTGTAGTGATCGGGATTTCACGCTGCGCACCTACAAAACCTCCTGGCCAGGCGTCGCTGGACTTGTTTATTCGAACCGCTGGGAAGCGGCGAACGCACTGGGTCCGGCAAAGAAGGCGGGCGTTGTCCGTGTTGAGTTCTGCCAGGGGTCCTGGTTGCTCGAACCGAGCGGCGCGGCCAGAACTCGCGCTACTTATTCGGTCTATACCGACACGGGCGGACTTATTCCACCATTTATCGCCAATCACTTTAGCCAGAGCGGGATTGGGGAGATTTTCACCGCCGTGCGTAAACAGGTACAGCAACCAAAATACAACGCGTCATCTAAGCCCGCATCAACTGGCGCGAGCGAAAACTGAATCGCGGTTCGTAGCCCAAGCTCCTGGCTCCCTGCTCTTTGCTCTCGGCTCACGAGCTTTGCTCGTGGAGTGGTCTGTGTCTTGCTTTCTCATCAACCATGAAAGACCGCTTACGCATTTTAACGGTCGAGGATGAGCCGGCCGTGGCGCAGATGGTTGGGCTACTGTTGGGCGGTCCGGGCGCGAAAATCACCCACGCTTGCGATGGCTGGATGGCGCTCATGAAGATCGGCGCCGCCAAGGAACCTTTCGATGTCATTATTACCGATCATCGCATGCCGCGTATGAACGGACTCGACTTGGTGCGCCGGCTGCGAGTACGCAAGTTCGAGGGCAAAATTATTGTCCTCTCGGCGTATCTGACCAAGGAGAACATACAGGCCTACGAGGAGTTGAAGGTGGATATGATGTTCGCGAAACCCTTCGATTGCGAAGAGTTGCAACTCGCGATGAACCTCCTAACGAAAGACGGATCAGAGCGGGTCAGCGCGCCCCTGACGGCGCCGGCCTAAGCTCCAGCGCGGTTGCGATTGGTTCCTCTGGCTTCTCACCGATCAGTGATCATTTCTCGCTGATCGCGAGCAAGCTGATATCCATTTGGTAAAATTTGAAAGTATTCTCTTCACCGCTGTGATCGCCGGCTACTTCTTGGTAGTGATCAAGAACATCGTTGATGAAGTCCATCCGTTCTGCCGCTGGCAGTCGGCTCGTCCATGCCACGCAACCAACCGCGCTAAAACCGGAAAATGCCAAACGCGATCCGAAATCCCACGAGTGATCTTTGATAGAAACATGTAGAACACGGAAGCCGCTGCGCTCTGCCAGGGCCGCATACTCTTCCGGTGTCAGATGCAGGTAAGGATCCTCAAAATCCTGGAAGTAAGCCTTCCATCTCGACGTTCGACGTGTCTCTTCTGCTACATTTTCCAGGCTCTTGCGTGCACCTTTCGATACCAGGCGAAGCTGGGCCTTGGCCCCCGATACCAGGGTGGAACGTATCGAACTAAGCGCGGTCTGTTGCTCTGAAATCCAATGTAGAGCATTGAAAGAAACCACGAGATCAAACTCGTTTTTGAACGGAAGGCGGCGAGCGTCCGCCACCTCAAAACGAAGGTTGGGCAGCATCGCTGGACCGAAGTGGCTTCGGGCGAAGCTAATCATGTCTCGCGATGGATCGACGCCTACGACCGAGCCCTTCGAAGCGCGAGAAGCGATTTGTGCTGTGATCTTCCCGTCGCCGCAGCCGACATCAAGGATCCGTTCCGAACCCTTGAGATCCAGCAGAGCGAGTACTTCCTGAGCCATCGCTTCCTGTAGCGACGAACGGCGAGAATACTCAGCAGCATCCCATTCTGTCATGTTCGGTGATCAGGAATGTCGCAACCTATCTCGCCTTTCCCGTCGTTTCTAATAATCTCTGTTCTCCGACGTCAACCCGATTCACGATTACGAGCATGAGCATGAGCATGAGCTTCATTCGTGCTTTGTCATTCCTTCGTCATTCGTCATTCGTGCTTCGTCATTTCCACTCCTCTCACCTCTCACCTGTCACCGATCCACCGATCACTCTCTCCCTACCCTTGCTCCCTGCACGTCGCTCCCTGCTTGACTAAAGCGTACCTCCTAATCACGCTGCTTCCCTTCTTGTGACCACTTCAAATTCCGTCCTTCGTCAGCGTACTCGACGCGACTTCCTTTCGCTCGCCGGCAAGAGCCTCGGCCTGGCCGCGCTCTGTTCGGCCACGGTTGCGTCGTTGCTGAAAAACGTCGCAGCCGCGACCCAGAACGTGGCGCATTTGACTCCGGAGCAGGCGGCCATGGATGAAGACTATTGGGCCATCATTCAAAACGCCTTCACCGTCACACGTGGCATTATCAATCTGAATAATGGCGGCGTTTCGCCGAGCCCGCGGATCGTGACCGAGGCGCTGGTGCGTTACACCTGGGAACAGGAAGACGCCACTGCCTATACCATGTGGCAAATCCTCGAGCCACAATCGGAAACAATTCGCACCGGTCTGGCGGAACTGTTCGGCTGCGATCGCGAAGAGATTGCGATCACGCGTAATGCTTCCGAGTCACTCGAGATTCTTTTGATGGGCATGGACTTTAAGCCGGGTGATGAAATCCTCACTACCACCCAGGATTATCCGCGCATGCTGACTACGCTGCGTCAGCGTGAGAAGCGAGAAGGCCTGAAGCTAAAGCTAATTCAGATTCCGATTCCGCCAAAGAACCTCGATCAGATCACTGCGGCATTTGAAAAAGGAATTACTGATAAAACGCGCCTGATCTTGATCGCGCACCAGATCAACATCACCGGACAGATCACTCCCGTGAAGGCTGTCTGCGACATGGCTCGCGCCAAAGGAATCGAGACGATTGTGGACGGCGCGCATTCCTTCGCGCAGTTTGATTTCAAACAGAAGGATCTCGGTTGCGATTACTTCGGCACCAGCCTGCATAAGTGGTTGCACGCTCCTAAAGGCACCGGCTTGCTTTACGTCAAGCGCGATAAGATCGAAAAGCTCTGGCCGTTAATGGCCGCGGAATCCAATCAAGCGTCGGACATCCGCAAGTTCGAAGAGATTGGCACGCACTCGGCGGCGATAAAACTGGCCATTGGCGAGGCGCTGCTGTTTCACAACTCCATTGGCGGCAAACGCAAAGAAGCGCGGTTGCGTTACCTGTCGCGCTACTGGATGAACCGGCTGAAGGATGTGCCCAAGATTCGTTTCAACACTTCGTTTGATCCGAATCAATCGTGCGCCATCGCCAACGTTCAGATCGAAGGAACCAACCCTGAAGCCGTTGCTAAGTATCTGTTCGACAAACACCACATCTTCGTGACGCCCATCATTCACGAGGAATTTCAGGGCCTTCGGATTACGCCCAACATTTATACCACGCTCGGCGAGCTGGATCGTTTTTGCGAACAAATGGAGCTGATCGCGCGCAACGGGTTGCCGTCTTAGCGACGAACAGATCAGAGAGCACTGATCACGTCTGACTGATCACCGAGGTCTTTAGTATTAGCGACTTCTGTCCTCTTACCCGATTCTCGATTCACGATGCAACGCTTAACAAAATTCGATCTCGACTGCGCTGCGTATTTCGATCAGGATTTTGAGATGGCACAAAGGAAAGAAACACCTGATCCAACGCCGCCTCCGCCGGAGCTTGGCCACTAACTAGTTTTCATCGCAGGCCTCCAGCGGCGCATTCAACGTCGGCATCCTCTGTCGCATGTCGGCGCGGCCTTTGTTGTTTTTTGTTCGCGTTTGCTCTCGCAAACAAATTTACCAGTGCGGGCCGCAACCGCGAAGTATTGCAAGAAGAATGATTGTGCCGATGACCGAGACGAAAAGCGAGCCCAGGCAGCCTAAACGGTTTGAGAAGAAGGCGAACATCCACGCTATTTCGCGTTGGAAGCCTGAAAGACGCTTGCCAATGCCACTATTTCATTGCGACGCAGGCCAGTTCCCTATTGCGGATTTACGACCTGACGGCTCACTGCTTTTCCATCAAAAACATCACCCCGGAAAACTCAGTCAGTAATTGTTTTCCGGAATTTCGGTAAAAAGTAAGACCATTAAGATCGGCAGCTGCGTTTCATCTATGCCGCCACGTCGGCGGAGCAGTTACTCAATATGAAACAAATCACTATATCTATATGTTGCCTCTCGCTGTTCACCTTGTCTGCGCTCGCGCAGGACCCAGCGGCAGACAACACCAGCAAGAACCAGCGCGACCGTTCCGGCGAGACAAGGACTTCCGGCGATCAATCAAATAGCAACGAGGACATACAACTCACTGCGACGATTCGTCGCGCCGTCGTCAAGGATCATTCACTCTCTGCCACCGCCAAGAACGTGAAGATCATCACCGCCGATGGAGTCGTCACATTGCGCGGGCCCGTGCAGAACGAGGCGGAGAAAACAAAAATCGCTGAGCTGGCCCAATCGGCGGCCGGCAACGCAAAGATCGATAATCAACTCGAAGTGAAAGCTTCGAAATAACACAGCTAAACAAAGGAATAAGGGAAATCACATGTCAAAAACATCAGTATTCGGTATCGTCAAAACTCACTCACAAGCAGAACAAATCGTAGAGAATTTGCAGGACGCGGGCTTTCCGGTCTCTGAAATCTCCGTCCTCTTGCCCGACAACGAGGGCAAGCACGACATCGGTCATGTCAAAGCCACCAAGGCGCCTGAAGGCGCTACCACCGGTGCCACCACAGGTGGCGTGACCGGCGGAGTGCTCGGCCTGGTCGCCGGCGTCGGCGCGCTTGCTATCCCGGGCGTCGGCCCGTTTATCGCGGCCGGACCAATCATGGCGGCGCTTAGCGGTGCGGCCATCGGAGCGACCACCGGCGGAGTCGTCGGCGGCTTAATCGGGCTAGGAATTCCAGAGATTGAAGCCAAACGTTACGAAGGAAAACTCAAGAGCGGTAACTATCTTATCGCAGTTCACGCGGGCGATGGCGAGGAAGTGGATCGCGCGAAAGAAGTCTTTAAAAATGCTGGCGCAGAAGACATCTGCACATCGTCGATGTCGAAGACTCCCGAGGCGGTCACAGCCTAAAGCAATAGTCTGCTAATTTAGCAACGCTCCGCGTCGCAAGGCGCGGAGCGTTTTTCTTTTCCACGGCGACGCAGCCGCCGTGCCGCTTGGTCACTGTCCGACTTCTGACCGCCGGCGATTTCAGCCTTCCAACTTTCTTGTCACGCCGCAACTTTATTAGAGGCGGATCAGCGTTTCAGTATTTAAGCTTCCGCTGATGAGCTTCCGTGGCGGGCATCGGTCATTCTTCAACCTGCTCTTCGAAGTCGCGTTGATAGCGGTCGGCGTCTTTCTCGCCTTGTGGGCCAATAATTGGCACGAAGAGCAGGAGCATCGTGCGCAGGCTAGGGCCGCCCTGCGCAATTTCGCCGCTGAAATGGAAACCAACCGCCAGGCCACGCAACGCAACCGGGCCTATCACGAAGCATTCGTGCGCGAGCTGCGCGAATTTCGCGCGAGCAAAGAGCCGGCGAGCGAAGATCGCCTTTATAAGAGCGTCCACTACGAAGGCATGCGCCCAGTGATCTTCGAACATACCGCATGGGATCTGGCGTTGGCCACGCAAGCCTTATCCTACCTTGATCCGGATTTGGCCTTCGACATCTCCAAAGTTTACACGAAGCAAAATGCCTTTGAGAAGTTGGAAGACAGTTTCCTCGCCGCGGCCTTTACCCCCTCCAGTCTTTCGAGCGACAACGTTAAAGGCATGGCCGCAGCTATGGAACTCTACCTCATTGACGTAAACCAGCAGGAGCCTGCGATCCTTCAACTATACGACAAAGTAATTCCAGAGGTAAAAGGCGCACTCTCTCATTAGCCTCTAAGCCTGACGCCCCACCTCGATTCACGATTCACATGCACCATTGTAACCCCTCCCCTCCCGATAACTGATAACCGATAACGACAACTACGAGGCTCGTGACGCCTTCTTCATCCTCGCACCCAACTAATCCGCGCTTAGCTCTGCTCGTGATCGCTGTGGTGTTCGCGATCCTGAACGCCGATATCACGACGGTCAACGTAGCGCTGGTTACATTGGGTAAGGATCTGCACGCAGATTTGGGCGATCTGCAGTGGGGACTCAACAGCTACATGCTGGCATTCGCCGCGCTGATTGTCGCGGCTGGCCGTGTCGCTGATGTCTTTGGACGTCGCCGTTGCCTGCTGGCAGGCGCAATTCTATTTGCGGTGGCATCGCTTCTCTGCGGAATCGCGTCCACCCTTTCGGTTCTCGTATTCGGTCGGGTCTTACAGGGTGCTGCTGGAGCACTGATGGTCCCCGCGGGCATGGCAATCATCTCCAACGCTTATGGAGCGGAGCAGCGCGCGCTTGCTCTCGGGACCTTGGTAGGCGTATCGGGCGTAGCTCAATCGATGGGGCCGCTCCTGGGTGGTTTTCTCACAGCCGAGGTGAGCTGGCGATGGGTGTTTCTCATGAACCTGCCACTAGTCGCTGTGATAATGATCGTTTCCGTACGATCAATTCAAGAGTCACATGCTGAGAACGCTTCACATCGCATTGACATCATCGGTGTGATCATCCTGGCGGCAGCGCTGACGAGTTTGCTCCTCGGCCTTAACGCCGCCCAAAGTCCTGATAAGGATCAGGTGGTGGGGCTCGGCTTGATCGCTCTTTCGCTGGTCTCGTTTGTGATCTTCACCTTCGTTGAACGCCGCACCGATAACGCCATTCTCGACGCTAAACTTCTTCGGCTACCGGCTTTTCTTTGTTCCTGCCTCGCGAGCTTTCTTCTTGGGTTCGTATTCTTTCTATTCCTATTCATCACCGCGGTTTATTTGCAGGAACGGCTCGGCTACAATGCATTGACAGCGGGGATCGCGCTCGTGCCGCTCAGTCTCGTCCTCGCTCTAACCGGAGTCATGTCCGGACGCCTAACGAGTCGGTTTCCGTTAACGACTCTGTTGATCATAAGTTGCGTTTCCCTGACCTCAGGACTGGCGATCCTTTCGTTTATGCCTGCATCCTACGGATATGTTGGAATGGTGCTTCCGTTTCTGCTGATTGCCGCTGGCGTCGGTCCCGGATTTACTTTGCTGAACACCGCTGGCCTGGCTGCGATTTCCGCAGAGCGCTCCGGCCAGGCTACGGGAATGATTTACATGTTCCGATTTGCCGGAGGCGCGATAGGAGTGTCCGCCGCCAGTACACTGCACAGCGCGATCTTTCGCCACCAACTCGTTTTCAGATTATCCGAAACCCCGTTGTCATTTGCGCAACAAAAGCTTTTGGAGCAGCCGGGTGCAGCCGAACGAATCAGGCAGATCGACAGCGGCTTGCTCGCGAGCCAGGTGGAACAAGTCCGTCAGGCGTTTTACGAATCGTTCGCGGCGGCATTCACCAGCACGCTGCGGTTGAATGTGATAGTACCGATCGCGATCGCCATCCTGACAATGATGCTGATGATGGGAAAGAAGGAAGGAACTAAGCAGACCCGAGCATGAATGTCGGCCCGCCCGCTGATCTCTGATCTCCATTCCGCTCCCTGCTCCTTGCTCCTTGCTCTCTGGAAGAGCCAGCGATAAGACGAGCCGGTGAAGCAGAACCCAGCAACGCGCCGCACAAACTACGGCCCGTGGCTTGTCGGGCTCGGCGCCGCCTTGTGGGGGACCGAAAGTGCGTGGCGCATCCCGCTCAACCAACTTTTCGATGCTCAGGTGATCGTGTTTTGGGAACACGTCCTCATTCTGCTGATGCTGTTGCCACTACTTCTTTCAAGGATCGCGGACTTGCCAAAAATCGACGCGCGCACGTGGGGTTATCTCATCTTTTCCGGATTCGCCGGCTCGGCCGTCGGCACTGTTTTTTTTACCTTGGCGCTGAAGTACGGCAATCCCACCGTCGTAAATGTGATCCTGAACATTCAACCGTTCATCTCCACCCTCGGCGCGTTCTTCCTCTTTGGCGATCGATTGACCCCCCGCTTCTTCCTTTATGCAGGCATCGCCATTCTGGCGGGCATCTTTTTGTCAGTCGAGCATCCCACACTCATCGGAGAATCATTCGAGAAAGCGGGATTGAACCTGGGAACCGGTTACGCGCTGGTCTGCGCGTTATTTTGGGGACTTTCCACTGTGGCCGGTCGCGGCGCGATGATCGGAATGCCATTGCGCCTCGCTGCCAGTATGCGCGTCGTGGTCGGACTGATCTGCATGACGTTCATTCTTTTGATGTACGGAAAACTGAATCGCGTTTCCCTTTGGCCGCCAGCCGCGCAAGCGCACATCACCACAGCCATCGTCGCACTTCTTCTCCTCGCCTCGATCTCCGGCGCCATCCCACTTCTCATTTACTTCGAAGGATTGCGGCTGACCCGCGCATCCACCGCCGGTTACTTCGAAATGATGCAAACGCTCGCTGCGGTGTGCATCACCTGGGGATTCTTCCATGCGGCTTTACATTGGCACCAAGTCATTGCCGGAATCGTGCTAATGGCTGCGGTAACGATGGTGCAAAGAGCGCAGGCCGCAGTGGAAACTAGTCCGATCGACGGGGAAACGCCCCTTTCCTCTGATCGCTGACCTCTGTCTTCTGACCTCCGACCTCTGAGCAGAGGCCGGCCGTCTCTCCCTTGGAGCAATTGCGTCACGCTCAGGCCGAGAATGATGGAGAGAATGACTGCGAGATAACCGAACTCGTCCATGCCGCTGCCATCAGCGCTATCACTCGACGAGACTTCTGTCGACCATGGATCGCTCTTCGGTAGCGGCAGGCGTGTCGCCTGCATCATCCTCGATTTCTTGCAGCCGACACGGCTGCCTCCACAGCAACTAAGATCGATGGGTTCTGTAGCGGCTGTTTTTTTGAACTCTGACATACGACTCGATTACGATTACGATTACGATTATGAGCACGAGCATGAGCATGAGCAGCATGAGTTCTTGATTCGTGCTTCGTCATTTCCACTCCTGTGACCTCTACCTCTAGCGTGTTGCGCTCCCCTGCTCCCTGCTCCCTGCTCCCTGCTATAGTCCCCTATCATGCCGCAACCGTTTCGCGCTGTTATCTTCGATCTGGACGGCGTTCTCGCCGACTCCGAGCCGTGGTGGAACGAGATTGACGCGAAGTTGCTTGCCGAATACGGCGTTACCTATCGCGGCGAATACCACCGAAACGTGCTGGGCGTGAGTTACCGGCTCGCCGTCGAGTTCTACAAAAAGACATTTGGGCTCTCTGTCCCGACCGACGAAATGATGCGACGGCGGGGAGAGATCGCGGCCGACTTCTTTGCCCGGCGAATAGATGTTTTCCCTTCGACAAAACTAGTCCTGCAAGAGCTGCGGCAGATGAACCTGCACCTCGCCGTCGCCACAAGCTCGGTCAGCGCGTCCGCGCGCCCATTTCTCGCTCGACACGAACTGACGACGTTTTTCGAAGTCGTTGTTACCGGCGAGGAAGTCGAACACGGCAAACCGCATCCCGACATCTACCTGAGCGCGGCGGAAAGACTCGGCATTGCCGCAGACGCCTGCCTCGTCATTGAAGACGCTCTTTCCGGCATCGCCGCCGCCAAAGCCGCAAAGATGCGCGTCGCCGCGATACCCGACACCCGCTTCGTCGATCCCAATGATTACAAGAAAGAAGCGAATTACATGCTTGGCAGCCTATCGGAAATTCCCGCGCTGATCCGAAGAGTTAGTATTATGTAATCAAGCTGACCTCGCTTTATCGCTTCGCTGCAACTCCTCAACGTTCGACGCGCGCACCTTTACTATTAGGAAATAGCGATTGCCACATTGATAATTAACGCAGCGCACTTCAGGAGAGACGGAGCTTTGAGCAATTCATTGTTTTCGTTATCCCGTTCCATGTTCAGTTGCCTCGCGAAATCACCAGCTAAATCGGAAGCAGCTTTGCTCCGCGCTCCCTGCTCCTTCTTCAGGGAGTGATGAAGACTTTGCCAGTATAGGGATCTTTGACTTCGGCTCCGGTCGGGAAGCCGCGAATATCGACATAACCGGTGTTGGGCGAAAAAGGACTAATCACGAATCCAGGTTTGTTTGGCACCGGAACTCCATAGGGGAGATCTGTTCGCGTCCGTGGCGCGGGCACACCGGACGCGGTTCGAGTAGTCACGGGTTCCGGCGTCTCCGTTGCTTCCGGTTCTTTTAGTTCCGGTGGCCTGACGTCGTTTCGTTTGACGGTGGTGCCGTTATCCCCCTTCGATTGAGTCTTGATAACCGTTCGCTGATGATGGCGTGGATGAGCGAAGGAGTCGCGAATCCTTCGAAAGAAATCAAGCGGCCCGGCTTGCGCGACAGACAAACCGAAAGATACCTCTCCAATAAGCAGGATGAGCAAAATCTTGCTAAAAGCGTTTCGCATTTGTTCTGAAGAATTTTGACTTATTTCGAGCAATCGTTCAATGACCCGACGCGTAAAGTTGAACCGGCGCGGCCTCTTTTCCTGCTTCTCGCTGAATGTATTAAGCAAGCGGCCTGCCATTGCCTAACGCGAGACCCTGCAGTTAACTTTTAACAGATAACCGACAACTGCAAGGCTTTGCGTTGTGCGGAACTCTTGGCCAATTCCCGATCCTAGCTTTAACGCTTCAGCGTGGCGAACTTCTGCCCTTTTTCCTGAGACTCGATTACGATTATGAGCACGAGCACGAACGTGAGTTCGTCATTCGCCGGCCACGCCGTTGCGTAGTGTAGGCGGGTGCTTCGTCATTTCCTACCTCTGATCTGTTCGGACCGATCGCGCCCTCGCATTCGCGAGCTTCCGCTGACGTTTGTCCTAGTTCTCAAACCTGAAGGGTTTATGACCGCTCCATTGCTTCTCGATTCACGTTGTAACTCGTTCCTCTCCGATAGCTGACAACTGATAACAGATAGCGGCGGAGCGCACCGCTTCACCGATTTAGCAAATCATCTCGACATCCGCGCCCTAAAAATGTCACAACTTTTATCAATTTACGGTGTCTAATTTTGTGAACCCTTTGCAAGCCCTATGAATACAAAATCATTCCTCGTCTGCTTTATTGTTGTGATGCTGGCAACGTCGATCGCCATGGCCGGGACACACCACGGAAATTTCGCGCCGGCTCGAGGCGGTTTCGTTCGCAACGGAACCGGCTCATTCCACGGCGGTAATTGGAATGGCAGAAATTGGAACGGCGGAAATTGGAACCGCGGCCATTGGAATGGTGGCAACTGGGGCGGCAATTGGCACCACCATCACAATCACTCTAATGATTTCGTTTTCATCGGGGGCTTTGGCTTTCCCTTCTTCGGCTATCCGTATGGCTATGGATATTACCCTTACGGCTATGGCTATGCTCCCTACGGTTACGGATATGGCTCCGGGTATTATGGGTATGGGTCAGGATACAACGGATATGGCAGCGGCTACTATGGCAACGGCTACTATCGCAACAGCTACTACGGCAACGGCTACAATGGCAACAGCTACTACGGCAATGGCGTCTACCGCAGCAGTTATTACTCTGGCGATCGCTCCAACGGAAGTCGATCAGGAGTTGCCCGTCTGCAGCGACAATTATCTCGGGCCGGTTACTATCGTGGTCCAATCGACGGAGTGATGGGATCTCGGACGCACTATGCCTTGCGCGCCTACCAGCACGATCACGGAACGGCCAGTGTCGCACGCGATTGAGCTGGATCGGCGACTAAGGTTACACTGAACCGCGGATTCGATACGGAGGGACCTGCTTCCGCAGGTCCTCAGAGCAGAAGCTCGTCCCACCGAATTCACGCTTCATCGCTTCGACGATTGACGATTTTCGATCCTCGGTTCACGATTTAACGAATAGCTGATAACCGCGAGGCCTCCCTGTGTCGGAACTCGACTTGCTAAATCTTGCGCGCTCGACCACGGAACACCAGGTCACGTGGTTTGCGCAAATGATCACCATCAATTTCGGCATGGTAGTAGCGATCTACTACTTTTGCATGGCGCGAAACTCACGCTCAAGATATTCACCTTCTTCGCGTGCAGCGTAGGAATGATGGTGCTTCTGGGGGAAATGTTGGTGAAGCGAATATAAAAGTAGGCGTGATTGAAACGTCGCACGCGCTGCCGGCCGAACATTTGTCACGACCGATCGTACGCTTTCTTTCCGTTTACGACTCCTGGCTCGCGCTCACCACGCGAATCACCTTCAATCTTTCTATCTGGTTGTTTTGGCTAGCGATGTGTTATCTGCTCTTCTTCTGGAAACGAAACTCGAACCAGCTCGATTCCAGATAATATTATCGCCGCACCCGTCCGCTTTGTTAAGCGTTAGCAGTCGCGGGCGAGCGTGTGGGAGCTGGGTCGCGTCTCACGCCAATCCGGCTCGGACCGATGCGCAGCAAAGGAAAGCGCGCAACAAGTGCCTTCCGTCTCTTAGCCTTCTCACGTTGTTTAAGCGCTCGTATCTGGTTGCGAACGTGAATCGCTCCGGCGACGAACGGCGCTTGGCCAATGGTGAAAACCGGTTCGCGTTGGTAAATCATCATGCGTATAGTCTATGGTATTTATAATA
>Ga0207691_10003775_pt1 | contig 14710 bp, 10 predicted proteins | sample KBSM13metaG_FD_184327 | JGI IMG/M metagenome (GOLD analysis project Ga0207691, IMG submission 184327) | Miscanthus rhizosphere microbial communities from Kellogg Biological Station, Michigan, USA - KBS M1-3 metaG (SPAdes) (version 2) | ecosystem: Host-associated > Plants > Roots > Rhizosphere >... | reverse complement strand
TCTCGCACGTCTACTTCGGCATCGCTCAAGATTGTGGCGTAGCGATCGGCCCAGGCGATGGCGTCAGCCAATGTGGGCAACTCGAGGATCGAGAAACCCGCGATCTCCTTGGATTCGGTGAACCACGGCCTCAACCGAGCTCGCCGTTTACTCCGGCCTGCTGAGCCCCGGAAGCGAGCTCATTCGCTGGCCCAACGATAGCGCAGGCCGAGCTCGGTGAAATCACCGCCTGCCAAGCCGATGCGATCGGGGCTGACGACGGTGAAAATGAAGCTGCCGCGAACATCGACGCGGCGCGATAGCGCTAGGCGCAAGATGGGGCCGACGCGAATGCTCAGCGAATCATCGCGCTTGGGTACGTCGAGCACATCGATGGCCGGGCCCAGGCTGTGCTGCTTGCGCGAGCCGAAGGTGAACGCGTAGCCCAAGCGCGCACGCCAAACCAACGGTGGATCGACGATGATGTGCAGGGTCTCTTCGAAAACGCTGTAGCCGTCCGGGACGCCCGTGACGTACGAGGCGCTGCCGCGCAGGAACAAGCGCCCCGGCCCCAGCTCGAGATTGAAATCCAACTCGGCTTCGAAGGTGAGCGTGCGCGAGGGATCGCCTGATTTGCTCTCCAGCTCCAAGCGCGAGTAACTGGCCTGCGTCGGAAGGTACGTGTGCTGGAAGGCCGCGAAATAGCGAGGGCCGAGGCGAAGATCGAGGTGCGGGATCTCGATCCGCAAGCCGCCATACACGCCCAAGCCGGTTTGGGTCGCGATCGGATTGACGTCGACACCAATCCAGTGCGTGAACGGGCGCCCGTAGCCCAGTGACAGGCGCGGGCGCAGGTAGATGTAACCGATGTCGACGGTCGTGGCCACGAAGTAGCGCGGCGGCAGTGTGGCCCAGGAACGCGCCATGCGCGGATCCATCAGCGCATCCTCGGGCGTGGGCAACAAGCCGAGCGGCGGCTTCGCGTCGGGAAATTGTTCGCCTACGGGCTCTGCGGCGCGCACTGACTTCGGCAGCAAGAACGCGAGCGCGACGAACACGAACGCGCGCAGGCTGACGGCCAGAGCGCGCATCAAAAGACCCCCAACAAGCCGATACCGCCCGGCGACGGTATCAGGTGCAGATCAATCCCGGCCATGGGAGCGGCGGAGCTGCCGCGACGGCTATAGTGGAGCAGCGGCACTCCGTAACCGATCAACGTGCCCATCAGTGCTCCAGTGAGCACGTCGGTCGCGTAGTGCATGTCGCCCATCATGCGAAACGTGCCGGTGGCGGTCGCGACCGCGTAGCCGCCTGCGCAGCTCAACGCATCCCAGGGCGCGCCGATCAGTTCGTTCTTGAAGTGATGCGCGCAGATCAGCGCAGCACCCGTAAAGCTGAGCGAGGTGTGTCCGCTGTAGAAACTGCGATAGCGCCCCGGACCCGTGCAATCGATCGAATCACTCGGCAGCTCGCTACTGCCGCAATTCCCACCGTAAGGGCGCTCGCGACTCACCAATACGTTGGTCACGCCTTGAACGGCGCCAGCGATTGCAAATGCCTCCAGATCGATCAGCGCCATTTCCTGCGCGGCCTCGCGGCTGCCGCGGTACCACCAGGCGGTGGTCAGCGCGTCGGCGACGAATGGCCAAGACACCATCAGCGACACGCCGACGTCGGAGGCATCGCGGAAGATGTATTGATTGGCCAAGGTATCGGCGCGCAGCACCTTGTTCACGCTCAGGTCGAACTGCACCGCGCCCAGGGAGTGCTGCGCGCGCGGGTGAACGATGGCCATGGCCAAGGTGGTCGCCCCGCCGGCCAGGGTCAGCACGTAGTCGGCGGTCGAGAAGTGTGCCCATTTCCACACCAGCGGCGGCGGACTGTCGACCGAGACGAGCGTGGGCACCGGGCCGGGCAACGAGGGCGAAACCACTGCGGGCTTGGACACAGGAGCGGGCGCGGGAGCGGGAGCAGCGGGTTCGACCGCTGCCGCACTCGCGTCACCGGCAACGGCCGTCGTCGGCTGTTCGGCGAGCGCCAGCCGTCCCCACGAGAGCAGCGCACAGCCGAGCAGGGCCGCAAACGCCGCGCCCGCCAGAGAGCGCGAAGCAACGGGATGCGGGCCGATAGCGCGGGACACAGAAAGTCCCTAACCGTCTAGCAGCTTCCGTGAACGGGAGCAGCATCCGTCCGTGACGGCAAGATGCCCGTGCGTTTTCGAATCAATGCTATGTCGCTTGGCATGCAAATGAGCCTCGCAGCCACAGTTCTGGTCATGTGGACGCTATGCGCCTGTAGCCATCCAGCGCCCCCGGCAGCGACGCAAGCGCCGGCCGAGGTCGTCGTGGCTCCCGTGCCCGCGCCCAGCGATAACGTCGCGGCCGCAAGCTCAGCCCCAGCCAAGGGCAAGCGGGCGCCGTGTACGACCGACCAAAGCTGCAACCGGGATCCAGCCGTGAGCGCGCTCTGGGGGCATTGCCTGAAGGACAGCGGTGTGTGCGAGTGCAACGCTGGCTTCGAGCTGCACCCGAGTGGCCACTGTCAGCCCAACGCCAAGTGAGTCGGCGCAAAGCGGGCGAAGCGACGCTCGAGCAGTGTCTTCACCCTGACGGCTGAAACGGCACGCGCACGGTACGCGGATATGCGACCTTGGATTCATGGCTCAAATCGAAAGCGTTCACGAAAGCGCGCGAGTGGTCGAGTGCTCGGAACGCAAATAGGTTGCGTTTTTGCAGCAGATCGCCGACGCTGGAGGGTATGAAATTAGGGGTTTTTTCGCTTGGGACAATTGGTTTGTTGGGGCTATCGAGCGTGGCTTGGGGACAGCAGACGCCACCCGCGCGCACGGGCTTTCAGATGGATATCCGCACGGGTTATTCGCTGCCCATGGGCAAGGTCCACAATGGGGACAGCAGCGTCGGCACGATCGTTCCCATGAACATGTCGGACACGTTCGGCGGGCAGGTCCCGTTCATCGTCGATATCGGTGGCAAGATCATCCCTCAGTTGTTCCTCGGCGGTTATTTCGGGCTCGGTTTTGGCGGCGCGGGCACGCACATCCAGCAACAATGCTCGAGCTGCAGCTCGGTCGGACTGCATTTCGGCGCTGAAGTGCAGTATCACATCCTGCCCGCAGGCTTCGTCAACCCGTGGATCGGCTACGGCCTGGGCTTCGAATCCACGGCCGTGGGCGATACCAACAGCATCGGATTTGGCGGCTTCGAGTTCGCGCGCTTCATGGGCGGCGCGGATTTTCGAATCAATCGCGTGTTCGGCGTAGGCCCATTCGTCGATCTATCGATGGCAACGTACAGCACGGTCAGCGATGGCAGCACCAGCGTGAGCCTCACTGAAACCGGAACGCACGAATGGCTGACGTTCGGCGTACGCTTCGTGTTCTTCCCGTGAGCTCCGCAGCCTGAGCGAAGGGCGCATCGGCGAGCAGGCGCAAGCCGCCGATGCGCTCTGCCAACGGGTTTTGCGTTTTGGGTCGCAAAAGAGGGACATGAAATCTGGGCTGATTGCAGGCGGGACGATCGGGCTGCTCGCTCTAGCGAGCGTGGCGTTGGCGAAAGCCCCGCCCCCACGCATCGGCCTCCAAATCGACATTCGCACCGGTTACTCCCTGCCCCTGGGCACGGCAGGGGACCACGTCGAACTGTCGGACGTGGTCTCCGGACAAGTCCCCCTCATCTTCGATATCGGCGGCAAAGTGCTGCCCGAGTTGTTCGTCGGCGGATATCTCGGGTTTGGGCTGGGCGGCGCAGGCGGCGCGGGCAAGGTCGAGTGTGAGACCAACGGCCTCGACTGCAGAGTCCTCGAGCTCCACATCGGCGTGCAGGCGCAGTATCACATTCTGCCAGCTGGCCCAGTCAATCCGTGGCTCGGATACGGCCTTGGCTTCGAGTCGCTGGGGCGGACGGTGAGCAAGGACGGTGCGACGAGCAGCACTAGCATCGGCGGCTTCGAGCTCGCGCGCTTCATGGCCGGCGTGGACTTCCGAGTCACGCCCCTGTTCGGCGTCGGCCCGTTCGTGGACCTCTCCCTGGCCAGCTTTAGCTCGGTCTCGAACGGCGCCAAGATCAACGAAAAAGCCATGCACGAGTGGCTGACGCTCGGCGCGCGCTTCGTGTTCTTCCCCTGAGCTGCGCCTCGCAGCTCAGGCGCGAGTCGCAGCCGCGAGTAGGCGCAAGCCGCCGATGCGCTCCACCAACGGCGGGTGGGAATAGTAGAACGCTGCGTACAGCGGATGGGGGTGTAAGTTCGAGAGGTTCTCCGTGCCCAGCTTGGCCAGCGCAGCGGCGAGCTCGAGCGGCGCGCCGTGCAGCTCGACCGCGAAACGATCGGCCTCGCGCTCGTCGCGGCGCGACCAGGCCGAAAACAGCGGCGTCAACGGGAACATCAACAGCGACGCAGCGACCGCCAAGATGGTGATCCGGGCCGGGAAGGAGGCCGCCTGGAGCCCCAGCAACTGGGGTACGCCGGCGTTCGGCAGCAACAGGAACAGCAGATACACGAACACGACCAGCAGCACCTGCATCGCGATCATGCGCGTGAGCACGTGCTGCTTTTTCCAATGACCGAGCTCGTGCGCCAGCACGGCCAAGATCTGCGCCTCGCTCATCTGCGTCAGCAGCGTATCGAACAGCACGACTCGCTTCTGACGGCCGAGACCGGTAAAATAGGCATTGGAGTGCGAGCTGCGGCGCGATGCATCCACCTTCAGCACACGTCCGACGTGGACACCCGCGCGTTCGGTCAGGGAGCGAATGCCCTCGCGCAGGCCCTCGGTATCGAGCGGCTCCATGCGATAAAACAGCGGCTCGATTAGATACGGCGAGAGCACGGTCAAGAGCAGGCTGAGCGCGCTGAGCAACGCGCTCACGAGCAGCCACCAGCTGTGAGGTGCCAGCTGAACCAAGCGCAGCGCGCCCGCGGCGACCAGCAGCGAGAGCAGCGAGGACAGAGCCGTATTCTTCAACCAATCCCCCCACCACAGCCCGACCGTTTGGCGGTTGAAGCCGTAGCGCGCCTCCAAGCGAAAGTCCGAGTAGAGTTGAAACGGAATCGCAAGCAGCGAGCTCAGCAGCAGCAGGCCCAGAAAGAACACGACGCCGCCGACCACGAACGACGGAAACGCGCCGAACACCGCAGCGTCGTACCAGCCGAGGCCGCCGCCGAACAGGAAGCCCGCGATCAGCAGCGTGGAGATGCCGCTCTGCAGCAAACCAAGACGCCCGCGCGCCGCCGTGTACGCGCTGATACGAGCCAAGCGCGCGCCGTCCACCTCGGCCGCCAAGACCTGGGGCACGACATGTCCCTCGCGCTGCAGATGCCGCAAATTGAGCCAGGAAAGCCACAGACGCGCCGCCGCCACGAAGGCGAACACCAGCAAGGCAGCCAGCTTCATCGGCTAAACCTAAGGCAAGGCTCGAGGGCGCGCAAACGCCGGGGCAGCGCCCGGGCCGGGCAGGTCCCGCTCAGGGCGTGAAGGCGAAGGAATCGCTGCAGAGCGAGATGTCGTAAGCGACAGGCAATCCGCTGCTCGAGGCCTTCGCCCCCAGCCAGAGCTGATAGCTCGTGCTCGGCTGCACGGCAAAGACCGACAGCTCGAGGCTGCTATTGGTGTCTCCCGAAAAGAACGCGGGCGTGCTGGAGCCTGCGACGAACAGCGCATAGTCGAGGTCGGCGGTGCCGCCTGCCCAGTCGATACGGATGGTCATTTGCGTGGTCAGCGTGCCCGTCTGAAAGGAAAACGTGTCACCGTCCTTGTAAGTGCTGCCCGAAGCTTGGCTGACATCGGCGGAAAGGCCGCTCAGGTGCAGCTTGCTCGCGGCTTGCGCGGTCAAGGCCGTTGGCTCGGGGCCATCGGTCGTGGAAGCGGTGAAGCTTCGAGTGCCGTTCAGCGCGTCGATCGAGAACACGTCGTTGCCCGTGCTCGTCGCGCCGTCATTGGCTTCCAGGTAATTCGCGGCGACGAGCGCCTTGGGGCAGTGCGTATCCCGAATCAGACTGATCTTGTACGGAATGGCGCTGGCGATGCCGTTGGCGTTGAACGCCTGAATTGCGAGTACGTAGCTCCCGCCGAGCGCGAGGTGCTTACCCAGCACCGCGCGGCCGTTCGAAAGCGACACTTTGCTGCCCTGAAATTCCAAAGTTGCGCTGCTCAGCGCAGCACTGCCTGGCGCGATCACTTTGAGCACGTAATCGCCCGCGGAGGGGACGCTGATCACGAACCCGTCTCGATCGACCAGGTCGCTTGCCCCCCAATGGCCCGGATCGATCTGGCCGCACAAAATCTGCAACGTATCGACGTACAACGGAGTGGACTCACTCGTGACGTTCGAGACGTCGTTGAGCTCGCTGAAATCACAAGCCGCGGTCGGCAAGCCGGAGCCCCCCGCAGAGCCCGCGCTCCCGCCCGCGCCGCTCGTGCCTGCATTGCCGCTCGTGCCTGCAGTGCCGCTCGTGCCTGCAGTGCCACTCGTGCCTGCAGTGCCACTCGTGCCTGCATTGCCGCTCGTGCCTGCATTGCCACTCGTGCCTGCAGTGCCACTCGTGCCCGCCGCGCCGCTCGTGCCCGCACTGCCACTCGTGCCCGCACTGTCGTTCATGCCCGCGCTGCCAGCCTCGTTTTCGCCAGCTTCGCCGCTCCCCGCCTCGCCTGCAGTTGCCGGGTGGGCGCCAGACGAGCCGCCTTTGGCGGCGCCGCTTGCGCCTGCGCCCGACTCCGGAGCACCGCTGCTTCCACCGCCCAAGCTACCGTGTCCGAACGAACTGGAACACGCCTGCGCGCTCAACGAGCTGAGCAGCGGCAAAGCCAATAGAACGCACAGCGCACGCAATCGCATGATCATGGTTCGGACTCCCCGAGGAGAAACCCGTCTGCTTCATAACAAGGCGAGGCATGCGTGTACACCCGGGCAAGCCTCGCGCAGCCACGAAAGGGCGTGTCTATTTGCATCACAACTGACCAGTAGCGCAGCCGCGCCGTGTTATTTTGCTAGCGGTTCCGCGTTGTCGGCGATCGTGCCAAGCAGCACGTGCATTCGCGAACCCGCCCCGTTATCCTGTTCACCATGCCAACCAGAGCTGAACGGTACCGGGCGGAACAACAGGTCAGCAGCAGCCAAGCGAAGCCGAAAAAGGTCAAAGCGCACAGCATCGATCGCAGCGTCGGCGCGGCGACCGCTGGCGTGAGCGGCGACGGCACCGCGCAGCGCAATCTGTCCAAGCGCTCCAACAACAAGGGCGGCGCTGCGCTCGAGATCTCGAGCAGCGCGACGCCTTCACGCAAATCGACGCGCAGCAGCGCTGGTCGCACCAAATCCGCCACCGAGCTCACGCGGCGTCAAACACGCCGCATTACCTCGCCCCAAGCACGCGCGACTCGGGCCGTCGCGCGCGGCTGAGTCACACCCGCTCGACTCGACTCGAGCGAGCGAGAGCTGGGGTTGGTTAGCGGACGCGGCCGGACCAGCTCGGCGCGTAGCCCGGTTTCACGGCTCGCCTCGCGACCCGCGAGCCCGCGTATCGAATGCAAACACACGCCAGGGGTAGGGCTCCCCGTGGCGCTGCGTTTGCGTCGCGGCGCTGCCGGCGTAGCGCTCGACGACACGCGTCCAAAACGGTAGCCCGCTCGAGTTTCCCTCGGACACGCGCACGATCCAGCGACCCGGCAAGCGATCCCAAAGCAGCTCGGCAGCGCGGGCGCCCACGCCGGCATGGCGAACGTTGCGCAGCACGAAAAACTCGGCGACGTCCAAGACTTCGGGGTCGTCGCTCAGCGGTGAGCCGCGCTGCGCCAAGGCGAAGCCCACCACCTTTCCGTGTTTTCGAATCAGGAACGGAAAGCGAGCCTCCGGCTCGGACCAATAGGACGACAGCCGCGGATAGCCAAAGCGACCTTCCGGCCCCAGCTGAACGACGGGGAAGATCTCGCTCAAATCGTGCATGTACAACTCGAGCAGGTTCGCGAGCAGGGTGCTGTCGGCTTGCGTTGCGAGCTCGACGGTGACCGTCGACTCATCGCCCGGAGCCACGCTTCGCATCCCTCGACGCTACCAGAGTCTGCCGAGCCGTGCAGAGTCGTGACCGCGCGTGACTGAGCCATGACGGCACCCGCGGGCTTCGTCGTCACACTCGAAAGATGACTGAAAGTACGATCGCGAGCTATGCGCGCGAGCTCCGACCGCACTTGAAGCGCGGCGTGTTTCGACCGGCCCGGAGCCGGCTGTGGTGGCTACCGGTGCATTTGACGGTCGTCTCGTCGTGTCTGATTGCGCTCCAGCAGCACTGGTTGCCCTGGTGGGCCGCGCCGCTGCTGTCCCTGCTGATCGGCATGGCCTTCGCCGGCCTGACCTTCCTCGGTCACGAGACGCTACACGGCGCGATCGTGCGCCAGCCACACCTGCGTTACCTCGTCGGTTGGATCGGCTTCTTGCCGTTCGTGGTTTCGCCCAGGCTATGGACGGCCTGGCACAACCGCGTGCACCACGGGAACACTCAGCGCGCGGGCCAAGACCCCGACGCTTATCCAACGCTGCGCGAGTACCGGGAGAGTCGCGCGGTCCGCCTGGCCACCCAGCTCGCGCCCGGCCGGGGCCGGCTACGCGGCGCGTCAACCCCGCTGATCGGCTTTTCGGTGCAGAGCATCCATATGCTGTGCGCCGCTCGAGCCCGCGGCTTCTTGTCGGCCAAAGAACAGGCCTATGCCCTTGGCGAAACGCTCCTGGGTGTGGCGCTGTGGCTGGCGGTAGCCGTCGCTGCGGGCGGCGTCGCGTTCGTGTTCGGCTTCGTGCTGCCGCTTTTGGTCGCAAACGCCATCGTCATGGGCTTCATCCTCACGAACCACAGCTTGAGCCCCCTGACCGAGGTCAACGATCCGCTGTTGAATTCGCTCACTGTGACCACTCCGCGGCTCGTGGAGTGGCTCACCCTGGGGTTCGGCTATCACGTCGAGCATCACCTGTTCCCGGCCATGAGCGCGCGCCACGCGCCGGAGCTGCGCGCCTTGCTTCGCGTCCGTTATCCAGGAAAATACCAGTCAATGTCGCTGTTGTGCGCGGCGAGCGCGCTGCACCGGAGCGCCCGCATCTACAAAGACGCCTCGACGCTGGTCGATCCCGACTCCGGGCGTGAGTGGCCAGCTCTACATCCCAGCGAACCGAACCTGCCGTTCGAGCCCAGCGCGCCCGCACAGCCCTCGGCTCATCTGACCCTGGGTCCACGTCCAATGCCTACTGCCCCGCCCGCTTCCATCCCGACCAGTCGCGGCTCAGCACTTTGACGATATCTGGCCATTTTACTGGGACTATGAGTGATTTGTCAGATTCGGGGTTGAACCAGAGTTAGATTCTGAGCGGACCGAGATCGAAACCGAGACCGAGACCGGAATCGGGCATGGGTCGAATGGCAACCCGCTCGCGCGCGCACCGGAGCCGGGACGCGTGGCGAAAGCTCGACGGGCCCGGGCCCGCGCAGCCACACGTGTCGGCGCGTGCCAACGGCTGCGATCAAGCAGCGCCTGGCCTCGCACGCTGCATTGTGTAGACTGTTGAAGTCGCGCGGGGTGGAAGCTATGGTTGGCGATAGCAAGTTCTTCCTCGCTTTTCGGCTGATTGGGTAAGTGGCACATGAACCGCATCACCGCCTCAGGGGCATTCCTCGCATCCGCATTGTTGCTCCTCGCCTGCGGAGGCACTCCAGAAGTCTCGAGTAGACCGGACGATCCGAACACCGCTGGCACTTCCCAGGGTGGCTCGTCCAACTCGAACGGTGGCGGCTTTCAACTGCCCGATGATGGCGGGACCACGGGGGACGACGCCCCGGGCGGCGCGACGGGGGATTCGGGCGCTTCCGGCGACGGCGGCCCCGTCTGTGGCGACGGACACGTCGACGCTCCCGAAACGTGCGACGACGGCGGTAGCAAGCCCGGTGACGGTTGCGACGGCAACTGCCAGGTCGAACATCAAACCACGCCGGCCGTGTGCGGCAACGGCAAGGTCGAAAACAGCGAGGGCTGCGACCTCGGTGAAGACAGCGCGGGCACAAGCCTGAACGACGGCAGCGCCGGTTGCTCGACGAAGTGCGAAATCGTCAACGGTTGGAGCTGTCCCGGAGCAGGCCAAGCCTGTACCAAAGATCCGTTCTGCGGTGACAGCGTGGTCTCCACCATCCTCGGTGAGCAATGCGACGACGGCACCAACGACGGCGCGCACGGTTGCGACGTCGATTGCAAGCGCCTCACGGGTTGGAAGTGTCCGCCCACCGGCGGCGTGTGCGTGGTCGATCTGTATTGCGGCAATGGCACGATCGAGGCGGGCGAGCAGTGCGACGACCACAACTTCAAGAACTACGACGGCTGCGATTCGACCTGCTTCACCGAGTCCGGTTGGGCCTGTCCCGCGACCGGCGGCGCCTGCGAGCGCATGTGCGGCAACGGCAAGCTCGACCCCGGTGAAACCTGCGACGACAGCAACATCTTCTCCGATGACGGCTGCTCCGGCACCTGCAGCGGAGCCGGGTGCGCCGCGTGCACGATCGAGGTGAATTATACCTGCAGCGTCGTTGGGCAAAGCTGCGTCTTTACGCCTCCCCCGCCCCCGGCTCAATGCGGCAACGGCACCATCGAAGGCGGCGAAGCCTGCGACGATGGCAACACCAGCGGCGGTGACGGCTGCTCCAGCGTGTGCGCCGTCGAGACCGGTTGGAAATGCACGGCTCAGAACACACCGTGCGTCGCCAAGCAATGCGGCGACGGCGTGCTGGCGGGCACCGAGCAGTGCGACGACGGCATCGTCAACACCACGAGCGGCTGCACCCCGAGCTGTACGATCGCGCCGAACGCCACGTGCCCGACCAACGGCGGCCCCTGCGTGCCCATGATCTGCGGGGACGGCAGGGTGACTGGGACCGAGACCTGCGACAGCGGCCTGAACGACGGCAAACACGGCTGCTCCGCTACTTGCCAGATCGTGACTGGCTGGGCGTGTCCCCTGGGCGGCGCGCCGTGCACGGAAGTGTGCGGCGACGGCATCGTCGTGGGCGACGAACAATGCGATGAAAAGGCGGACGTGGACTGCTGCTCCGCCAGCTGCAAGGTGAAGGCAGGTTACGTCTGCGATCCGAGCAAGAACCCGCATTCGCAGTCAGCCACCCCGTATTGCGGCAACGGCACGGTGAACGGCCCCTCCAATTCGAGCAACACCGTGCTGGGCAGCGAGCAATGTGACGACGGGAACAAGATCCCGTTCGACGGCTGCTCGCCCACCTGCACCAACGAACCCTTGTGCGGGACGACCAACACGTACCTCGGGAATCCCACGCCCACGACCTACCAGTGCTTTGCGCATTGCGGGGACGGCTTGGTCTTGCCGCCCGAGCAGTGCGACGACGGTAACACCCTGAATGGCGACGGCTGCGACAGCAATTGTAAGGTCGAGCTGAATCCAAACAGCACGCTGCCGGCCTGGACTTGCAGTCAGCCGCCCCCGGGCGCGCTGCTCAGCTTGCCGGTCGTTTGGCGTGATTTCTCGCCTCGCAGCCACGCCCAGTTCGAGATCACCCCGGGCCCGGATCGCCGCATGCCGGGGATGACGCTCGCGAATTTGAAGCGCATCAACGTGGGTGGTGCGCGGCCGTACCGCTACGTCCCCGACTACAACCCGGCGTTCAAATCGCCCACCTGGGGCACTGGCAACAACGGCGTGGCTGGCTGGACCATGAACGGCCCTGGATGGGTCTCGGGCACCGACGCCATCTTGACGCCCACCAACGCTGCGTCGTTGACCACCGCCGCCGCGATCACGGCAGCTTTTGATCAATGGTACATCGACACCCCCGCGGTGAACATGTCCTTCGCGAGCACCATCACGCTGCAGGGCGTGCCCGGTGTGCCCGGCGCCTTTCAGTACTCGTGCGACAACGGCGGCTGCGACAGCTACACCGACGGCTTCTTCCCTCTCGACGGCAAGGGCTGGGTCGCTACCAACCCGGTGGCGGAAACGGCACGCGCTGGCGCCACCGCTTCGCACAATTTCCACTTCACGACCGAAATGCGGAGTTGGTTCGCCTTCAAGGGCGGCGAGCAGCTGTCCTTCTACGGCGATGACGATCTGTGGGTGTTCATCAACGGTCAGCTCGCGCTCGACATTGGCGGCATTCACTCGAAGGTGAAAGGCAACTTCACGCTCAACGCCAATGGCAGCGCCACGAGCTGCGCCGAGAACTTGGTCGGTGACAATGGCCAGAACACCAACTGCACCACCACCAGCCTCGGCCTGGCTGCCGGCAACATTTACGAGATTGCCATCTTCAACGCCGAGCGTCATGTCAGCCAGTCGAATTTCCAGCTCACGCTGACAGGCTTCAACTCGGCCCCCAGCGAGTGCAAGCCGATCTGCGGTGACGGCTTCGCCGCAGGTAACGAGCAATGCGACCGTGGCAACCTGAACGTCTCCCCGAGCAGCGCCACGTACGGGAAGTGCACGACCGAGTGCAAGCTCGGCCCGTATTGCGGTGACAAGACGCCGCAAACTCCGCCGGAAGTTTGCGACAACGGCCTCAACATCGACGCCTACGTCAGCATCGTACCCACGGGCGGCATGTGCGCGCCTGGCTGCGCTACGCCGAGCTACTGCGGCGATGCCGTGGTGCAGAAGGCCAACCAAGAAGAGTGTGACAACGGCACGGTCAACAACACCGGCGGTTACGGCAAGTGCCAAGCCAACTGCAAGTTGGGCGCGCGCTGCGGTGACGGCACCATGACCAACGGCGAGGCCTGCGACGACGGCGTCAACAACGGCAGCCCGTTCAGCAGCTGCGACACCTCATGCAAGAAAAAGTGCGGCAACGGCGTGACCGACACCGCCAACGGCGAGCAATGCGACGCGGGCAGCGGCGCGAACGGCAACGGTACCGCCACGAGTAACTGCGACAGCAGCTGCCAACTCAAGTGTGGCAACGGCAAGCACGACGACGGCGAACAGTGCGACGACGGCAAGCTCAAGAACAACGGCAACTACGGCGGCTGCACTTCGCTCTGCAAGTTCGGGCCCAACTGCGGCGACGCCGTGGTGCAAGACCCCCCGGAGGGTTGCGACAACGGGGCGTCCAACGTCAGTAACGCCTACGGCCCGAGCAGCTGCACGGATCAATGCCTCCCCGGCGGTCTATGCGGCGACGGCGTGATCAACGGCCCGGAAAAGTGCGACGACGGCAAGAACACCGGCTTGCCGGGCTCCTGCACCGGGGATTGCAGCGCATACGTGCCGAGCATGCTGTGCGGCGATGGCAATCTCCAACCCCCAGAGAAGTGCGACGATGGCGCCAACAACGGCACGTCCGGCAGCAGCTGCGACAAACAGTGCCGTCTCAAATGCGGCAACGCCACCGTCGAGCCGCCCGAACAGTGCGACAACGGCCTCAACGACGGCACCTACGGCACCTGCACGCCCGAGTGCAAGTTTGCCGGCTACTGCGGCGACGGCATCAAGAACGGCAACGAGCAATGCGACAAGGGCGCTAGCAACGTTGCGGCCAGCACCGCCTACGGGAGTGGCGTTTGTACCCGGACTTGCAAGACCGCTCCCATCTGCGGCGACGGCAAAGTGCAAACCGCCTTCGGTGAACAATGCGAAGGCAACGATAACTGCATGAACTGCTTGTTCAAGATCATCAAGTAGTCGCGCCTCGCAATGCCCGCGCGTGTGCTCACGCGCGGGACTCCGCTGACCCGTCTCCCCGGTGCAGTCACTATTGACCCCGCGGCTCTGGATCGGGCTTTGGCGAGCCTGTTCAGGAAATGGCGGTGGTGCGAGCTTTTTGGGAAACCTGGGCTCGCTGCTGACCGACTGGGGATCGAAGCCAAGAGAACAGGGCTCGAAAGGATAGGTGCAGGATGAGCGCAGCAATGGGCGCAGTGGACGCGGCGATGGTTAGAGCGGTTGCTGACTTGCAGCTCGAGCTGAAGAAGCGTCAATGGTTGGCGGCGCTGCGCTGGCGTCAGCGCGTGAAGGCGTGCCTTGCACCCTCCGGGCTCACGTTCACTGAATGGCTGGTGCTCGACGCGACCGCGGCGCTCGTCGCTCGGACCGGGGATGCCGTGAGTCAGAATGACGTGGGCGCGAGCCTCGAGCTCGATGCCATGGCGCTTTGGCACGCCATGGCGGTTTTGGACCACGCAGGCCTGGTGAGCCGCGGCGGTTCGATGTCGGGCAAGGCATGGCGCGTTTTGGTCACCCGTGCAGGCGCGGACTTGCTGCGCTCCGTCAAACCCAGCCTCGAGCTGGCCTCTGCACCAGCGCACTGAAATCCGACAACTCGCGCGTGCTGCGCTCCGATGTTCTGCCAAGCCACCGGAGGAATCACCTTGACCGATTCGGTACGTTGCACCGCGGATTCACTCAATACGTTCACCTGTGAGGTCCAGCTCGAGGCGGAGCTCGAGTCGCTGACCTGTGAAGCAGCGGAGCCCGACCCGACACCGCCACCACCGCCACCACCGTCACCACCGTCAGCGGCCAGCCCGGCGGTGTCCATGCTGGTCTCGAGCTTCGTCTCCAAAACGGAGCTCCGCGCGCCTTCTCCGCCGTTGATTAGCGGCGCGGCGTTGTTGAAATGTGCACCGAGTGAGCTGTCTATCGTGGTGGCCGCGACCGCGGGCAAGATCCCGCTCGTAACGGGTCTCACGATGCTGAAGGCCGTGCTCGATGCGGGCACCTGCTTGACG
>Ga0207691_10003774_pt1 | contig 14711 bp, 9 predicted proteins | sample KBSM13metaG_FD_184327 | JGI IMG/M metagenome (GOLD analysis project Ga0207691, IMG submission 184327) | Miscanthus rhizosphere microbial communities from Kellogg Biological Station, Michigan, USA - KBS M1-3 metaG (SPAdes) (version 2) | ecosystem: Host-associated > Plants > Roots > Rhizosphere >... | reverse complement strand
CCTGCTGCGGCGATGTCAACCGCGGTGTCGCGGCGCTTGGCGATCAGATCTTCATCGCGACGATCGATGCGCATCTGGTCGCGCTCGACATGAGGACCGGGCGCGTTCGCTGGGACATCGAGGTCGCCGACTACAAAACCGGCCATTCGCTGACGGCCGCGCCGCTGGCCGTGAAAGACAAGGTGATTGTCGGGATGGCTGGAGCGGAGTACGGCGTCCGCGGGTTTCTGGACGCCTACGATGCGGCAACCGGCAAGCGCGCGTGGCGCCTGTGGACGGTGCCAGGGCCGGGCGAGCCCGGCCACGACACCTGGAGCGGCGACAGCTGGAAGCGCGGCGGCGCGACGACGTGGGTCACGGGCGCGTTCGACCCCGAGACGAACTTGACGTACTGGGGAACTGGCAATCCGGGGCCCGATTTCATCGGCGACGTTCGCGAGGGCGACAACCTGTACTCCGACTCGCTGATTGCCGTGGACGTCGACACCGGGGCGCTGCGCTGGCATTTTCAGTTCACGCCGCACGACGTGAACGATATCGACGCCACGGAAATCCCCATCCTCATCGACGCCGACTTCCGCGGCCGACCGCGAAAGCTGCTGCTCTTCGCGAACCGCAACGGCTTCTTCTACATCTTCGACCGCGTGACCGGTGAGTACCTTCACGCCAGGGCGTTCGCGCGACAGACCTGGACAAAAGGACTCGACGCGAAAGGCCGGCCGATCCCGAATCCCGACACCGTGCCCAGCCCGAAGGGCGCACTCGTCTATCCTGACGACGATGGCATTACCAACTGGTTCAGCCCTTCGTACAGCCCGCAGACGAAAACGTTCTATCAGAACGTGCGGGAAAAGGGCGGCATCTACTTTCGGAACGAAGCCGTGTACCAGCCCGGGCGCATGTACCTGGGCGCCAGCAAGCGCGCGGTCCCTGACGAAGAGCCGTGGGGAGCGCTGCGCGCGCTCGATCCGCTGACCGGCGACGTCAAGTGGGACTTCAAGGTCACGACGCCGCCGTGGTGCGGCCTGCTGTCGACGGCGGGCGGACTCGTATTTTCCGGGACCATGGAAGGGATGTTCTTCGCGGTCGATGCCGAGTCGGGCAAGCCGCTCTGGCGATTTCAAACCGGCGGCGCCATCTGGTCAAACCCCATCAGCTATCAATCCGGCGGGCACCAATACGTGGCCATCGCGGCGGGCAATGCGCTCCTGGTGTTCGGGCTGCCGGCGTCGTAATGCCACAAATCTGTCGCTATACTCTTGCGCCATGATGATCACCCGCCGAGACGTCGTCGCATCGTTGGCGCTGTTTGCCGAACTCGTCGCGTCCGGCCAACTCGCTGAGGCGCAGCAGACCTCGCCTGCCTCCCCGCCGACCGCCCCTCGTCCGCCGGTCTTCAAACACGACCTGCCGAATGTGACGATGGACGGCTGGGAAGTGACGGTCAGCTACGTCGACTACCCGCCCGGGCGTGTCGGCACCGTGCATCACCACGCGGGCTTCGTGCTGGCCTATGTCCTCGAGGGCGCCGTCATCGCCAAGATCTCGGGGCAGGGTGAGGAAAAGACCTACACGACCGGGCAGATGTTCTACGAACAGCCCGGTGCCACGCACGAAGTCTCGAAGAATGCCAGCCAGACGCAGCCCGCCAAGCTCCTCGCGATGATCTTCGCGAAGAAAGGCTCGACGCTGACGACGCAGGGGCCCGCCGGTCAGGGGCGCGGCGGCGCATAAATCACGATGACCCACAAAGAAGGATCGTGACGACAGCGAAGAACGTCTTGCGTCTACACGATTCTGAATGTCAATAGACTCTGCGCCGTCGCAACCAGCGCGTCCTCGCGCGGACGCGGCTCCCAGGCGAGCACGCGCCGCGCCTTCGCGCTCGTCGCGTTGCGAACCTTGCCCAGCATCGGCAGCAGCTGGCGCATGGCGGGATCGAAGATCGCACCGGCCCGGACGATCCAGTCCGGCAGTTCGCGCGTCGGCACCTTCTTCGCCGCCTCGCCGAGGCGCGCTTTGAGGACGCCGCCCATCTCGAGCATCGACATCGCGCCGCCGTTCTCAGCGACAGCAATGAACCGCTCGCCATTCGCCGCGGGGCTGGTCATCGCGCGCAGATGCAGGTCGGCCACGTCGCGCACGTCGACGACGGCGAAATGGATTCGCGGACATCCGGGCATCCCCGTCAGCAGCCGTTTCACCATCTGCGTGGACGAAGACGCGTCCGGGCCGAGGACGGGACCGAAGATGCCAGCAGGGTTGATGACGGCGAGCTCGAGCGCGCCGCCCTCCGCCTTCACGAAATCCCATGCCGCGCGCTCGGCGATCAGCTTCGACTTCACGTACGCACTCATGTCCCCACGATCCGGGTTCGACCAGTTCGTCTCGTCGAACGGCTCGGCGCGCGGCGGATAGCCGTAATAGACGGCGGCGCACGACGAGGTCATCACCACGCGCTTCACCTTCGCGTCCCGCGCGGCGCGGAGCACCCGCAGCGAGCCGTCGCGGGCAGGAGCGATCACCTCCGCTTCCGTCTTCCGAGCCGAATCCGACAGCGGCGACGCGACATGCATGACGTAATCGCAGCCGGCCACGGCGTGCGACCAGCCAGAGTCGCTGGTGAGGTCGGCCGTGAAGAAGATCAGGCGGCTGCCGGCGTCCGCTCCGGCAGTGCGCAGCATGGCGCGCACGCTCTCCTCTTTCTTCAAGGAGCGCACGGTGGTGCGGACGGTGTGGCCCGCGTTCAGAAGCTGGAGGACGACGTGACTTCCGACGAATCCACTGCCTCCGGTGACGAGGACCGTACTCATCGTGAGCCGAAGTCTACCGCGAACAGGGCGAAGGGACGCTTCGGCTCCCTCACATCCTCATCGTGTGTCCTGGATCGATGAGCGCGGCACGCCGCGCCGGCAACCAACTGGCAGCCACGACGACGACCAGGAGCACGGCAACGGCCGTCGCGAGCGTGACCGGATCCTGCGGAGCCACGCCAAACAGCAGAGTGCGAGCGAAACGGCTGCTGGCGGCCGCCGCAACGAGGCCGAGCCCGCCGCCGGCGGCGGCGAGAAGCAGCGATTCCATCACCATCGACGTCGCCACCCGCCGCGGTGACGCTCCGAGCGCCATCCGCAGCGCAATTTCGCGGCGCCGTTGCGCCACGGTGTAGGCGAGCAGGGCGTAGACACCACCGGCCGCGGTCATGAGCCCTCCGAGCGCGAAGAGCGTGATCAGCAGCATGGCGAATCGATCGAGCTGCACGGCATCGCCGAGCAGCTGGTCCATCGTGGTCACCGAGTGAACCGGTTGATCCGGGTCGACACGAAGCGCGTGGGCACGAGCCGCTTGCGCCACTGCTGCAGGATCCACGGCCGTCCGAGCGATTACGTTCATGACCAGGTACGGGTTCTGCGAGTGCGGAATGAAAATCTCGGGCACCGGCTCACTGCGCGGCCCGTCGTGCCGGGCGTCACCGACCACGCCAACCACTTGATACGGATAGGGGCCGCGCTGGTAGTCGAGAATCAGATTGCGTCCAATCGGGTTTTCGCTCCCCCAGGCGTTTCTCGCGAGTTTCTGATTGACGATCACCACACGGGGCGCATCCGCATCGTCGCGGTCCGAGAACTCGCGTCCGGCGACAAGAGGAAGGCCCAGCGTCCCGAAGTATCCCGGTGTCGCCATCCGAATGCTGGCTTCCGACAGCGCCTTGCCTTCAGGGCGGGCATGCTCGGGCCAGTACGGCCGGGTGAAGTCGGAGCCGATCGTGCTCATCGGAAGGGCCGTGACCGCGGCCACGGACGAGATCGCGGGAGCCTCGCGAAGTGACGTGAGCACGCGGCGGTAGTACTCGGTCGTCTGCGCGCCAGTGCGATAACGCGCCGCATCAGGCGTGATACGCAGGACGAGGAGGTTGCTCGTGCCGAATCCGACGTCGACCCGTCGTAACTCGGCAAATGTCCGAACCAGTAATCCGGCTCCGACGAGCAACATCACGGCGGTGGCAATCTCGGCAACCACCAGTCCCGCGCGCAGTCGTCCAGAGGCCCCGGCCGTCACGGCGGCGCCGTCCTTGAGCGCGCCGGCAATCGGCGTGCGGCTGGCGCGGAAGGTCGGCACGGCGTTGCCGACAGCGGTGACCAGCAGCGCGAGTAGCGCAGCGAACGACGCGACTCGCAGGTTCAGGGCCACTTCGTGCAGGCGCGGAATGTCGCCGGGCGCGATGGTCAGGGCCGCGCCCACCCACCACGCTGTGAGCACGAGGGCGATGACCGTGGTGACGATCGCGCTCAACACGCATTCCGCGATGAGCTGTCGCGTGACGCGGCCTCCGCTGGCGCCGAGCGCCAGGCGAATCGCCATCTCCCTCGCTCGGGCGACACCGCGTGCGATGGCCAGGCTGGCGACGTTGGCGCAGACCAGCAACAGCAGGCAGAACATCGCCGCGAAGACGAGGAGCAGCTCCAGACGGCTCGTGCGGACGATTTCATCAGCGAGCGGAAAGAGCCGGACACTCCAACCGGCGTTGGTGTCCGGATGCTCGGACTCCAATCCGCGCGCCAATGTCTGCATCCGCGCCTGGGCGCCCTCGAGGGTCATCCCGGCTTTCATCCGGCCCACGACCCGCAGGAACCTGGCGTCGCGTGGGAGTCCGTGCGGAAAACGTGGGCCGCGGTACGACACCCGCATATCCCACGGCGCCCAGAAAGCCGCCGCGTCAGGCACGAAGTCTTCCGGCATGACACCAATCACCCGCCAGTCGCGGCCTTCCACGGAGATGGGCCGGCCAACGACTTCAGGATCGGCGCCCAGGGTCCGCCACAGGCGATAACTCAGTACGATGACCGGTTCGCCGCTGGACGCCTGCCGCGACGTGATCGACGCCGCGCCTTCGAATTCGGCCGCCTCGAACGTGCGCCCAAGCTGCGGTCGACGACGATAGACGTCGAAGAAACCTCGCGTGACGTGCACGCCGGCGATCGGCGTGCCGCCGTCGCCGGCCCGCAGGGTGGCCGAGATCCGCATCGAGGCGGCGATCGCATCGAACGCATCGTTGCGGGCGACCCAGTCGAGGACATTGCCCGGGGACGGCCCTTCGCGCGCGCGGTCCTGCGCGGCGTTCGCTTCCCACATCATCACCAGTCGATCCGGCTGATCGTAGGGCAGCGGTCGAAGCAGCACCGCGTCGACAAACGCGAAGAGCGTGGTCGTCGCCGCCACGCCAAGTCCGAGGAGGAGGGAGACACCCACCGTGACGCCGGGAGCCCGGACCAGCGCTCGCAGGGCCTGTGCGACATCATGCCGCGCGCCCACGAAGACGAGATCCCACACCAGCGCGAGCCACGTCGTCGCGAGCGTGAGATGGCCGTGGGTGTGAGCCGCTTCGAGCAGGCGCTCGCCGTCATCGCGGATGGCTTCACGCTCCTGGGGGTCGCGGATCCGCAGGACCCAGAGCAGCCGTGCGTAACTGCTGGCGCACCAGCGCAAGACGCGATGGCTCGTCATGCGCGATAGGCCTTTCGCAACGCACGGCTGGCGCGCGCGTGATGGACAATGGCTTCGAGACGACGAACCTCGGCGTCCAGCACGCGCTTGCCGTGCGCGGTGAGCGCAAAGTAGCGACGCCGCTCGTCGTCTTCGTCGGCGGCCGGCCGCTTATCCGACTCCACAATCAGATCGATCTTTTCGAGTTCCCGCAGCAGTCCGTACAGCGCCGCCGGCCAGAGACGGACCTGGCCGTCGGTCCGCTCGGCGACCTCCTGCATGATGCTGTAGCCATGCCGGGGTCCGTCTGCGACCGCCAGCAGGATGTGGAGCACCTTGGGTTTGAGCGGCAACAGCGGCTCGACGCTTCTCAACTTGTCAGGCATGGGATCACCCCGGCCACTAGTCTGAAGTGACTATAAACTGTTTGAGATACATACCGCAATGGCGCGTTCTGAACCAGGGAGCCTTGAACTGGAGCCATCGGTCTGCCAGGGTCCCAGGTTCGAACGTGACTCCGCCATCAGGCCGCCGATGGACGAACGCCGGGACACCTCGCAACAACGCCGCTGAGTCGCCCGCCGCGCGAGCCCTCCGGGGACGACCGGACACGATGCCCGCGATGACGATTGGGCCCGATCGCGGCCGTCACAATCGGCTGCGAAGCCTCGCCACATTTTGACAGGGCCGCCGTGACGGGATCCCTTCTCTCGTGATTCCCCACCTTCGCCGGGCGGAGACAAAACCAACCGGCTGGCAGAAGTCTTGCGGCGTGTGGCCTCAGGACGTCAGCAAGATTGGCAGAGTCGGGCAGCCGCGAGCCGGCGACACGATCCGACGGTGATGGCGAGGGTGAAAGCGTGGAGACCACGAAACCAAGAGCGCACGTCGTGATCGTCGGCGGCGGCTTCGCCGGCCTCGGGTGCGCTCGCAGGCTGGCCAAGAGCGGCGACGTGCAGGTCACGTTGATCGACAAGAACAACTATCACCAGTTCCAGCCGTTGCTCTACCAGGTCGCCACCGCGGAGCTCGCGTCGAGTAACGTCGCGACGTCGCTTCGCCAGTCGCTTCGCGGTCATGCGAACGTCAACGTGAAGATGGCCGAGGTGATGGTTGCCGATCCGAAGAGCCGGACGGTAACGACGCGAGACGGCCGGAGTTACCAGGGCGACTTCCTGGTCCTGGCGGCCGGGTCGCAGGCGAATTTCTTCCACACACAGGGAGCCGAGCAGTACAGCTTTCCGCTCTACTCGCTCGAAGACGCACAACGACTGCGCTCGCGGATCCTGGCGGTGTTCGAAGACGCGGACCGCGATGCCAGCGTGGTGGAAAAGGGCGCGCTGAACTTTGTGATCATCGGCGGCGGTCCCACCGGAACAGAGCTCGCGGGTGCGCTCGCCGACATGATCAATCTGACCATGACCCGTGAATACGCCGACCTGGCCGTGAAACGGGCGCAGGTGTATCTGGTGGAACATGGCTCGGCGCTTCTGAGGCCTTTCTCCGAGAAGGCGCACGCCTATGCCGCGGGCCACCTTCAACGCAAGGGTGTGCGGCTGCGGTTGGGTCAGGCGGTCACCCATGTCGCGTCCGATCGCGTGGGGCTCTCCGACGGCACGTCGATTCCGACGCGCACGGTGGTCTGGGCCGGCGGGCTGATGGCCTCAGCGCTTGCGGACCACTCGGGGTTGTCGAAGGGGCACGGCGGCCGCATCGATGTGCAGCCCGATCTCACGGTCGACGGTTTCCCTGGCGTCTACGCGCTCGGCGACTTCGCGAACGTTCCGGGCGCGGATGGCCAATCGCTTCCGCAGCTGGCGTCGGTTGCGCAGCAGTGCGGAGTGTGGACGGCCAAAAATATCCTGGCCGAGATCGCGGGGAAGCCCCGAACCGCCTTCCACTATCACGACAAGGGCATCATGGCGATGATCGGCCGCGACGCGGCGGTGGCGGAAATCGGCAGGAAGCGTCACGAGCTCGACGGCGCGATGGCATTTGCGGCCTGGCTGGGCGTGCACGCGCTGCTGATGTCGGGCGTGAGGGAGCGCATCGAAACGTTCATCGACTGGGCGTGGGATTACTTCAGCAAGAACCGGCCGATTCAGGTGCTGGATCGAAGCGACGAAAACCGGATCGACTGGGACGAACACCCAGAACCCACTGTCACGAAGTGAGGAGCCTCATATGTTTCTGAAGGGCAAGGTTGCGATCGTCACCGGCGGCAACAGCGGGATTGGCAAGGCGATCGTGCTCGAGCTGGCCGCACAAGGCGCCAACGTCGCGATTGACTACGTGTCTCACGCGGACGCGACCGAGGACCTCGAACGGCGCATCGTCGCCCTGGGGGATCGAACCATCGGTGTCGACGCCGACGTCAGCAAGGTTGCCGACCTTCAGCGGCTCGTCGACGCCACCGTGAAGGCGTTCGGGCGGCTGGACATCATGGTGAACAACGCCGGCATCGAGAGCCGCACCTCGGTGCTCGACACCACCGAGAAGCAATACGACGCCGTGCTGCAGGTCAACCTGAAGAGCGCGTTCTTCGGTACCCAGTTGGCGGCCAAACAGATGATCACGCAGGGCGGCGGCGGCCACATCATCAACATCACGTCGGTCCACGAAGACTGGCCGATGCCCGGCAACACCGCCTACTGCCTGTCGAAAGGCGGCATGCGCATGCTCACGCGCACGGCGGGCGTCGAACTGGCGCCTCACAAGATTCTGGTCGCCGGCGTCGGTCCCGGAGCGGTCGCCACGCCCATCAATCGCAGCACGATGGACAACCCCGCCGAGATGGAGAAGCTGGACGCGGCGATTCCGCTGGGCCGCATGGCGCGGCCGGAGGAGATTGCCAGCGTGGTCGCGATGCTGGCCAGCGACCGAGCCAGCTACATCACGGCGACAACAGTGTTCGCCGATGGCGGCCTGATGCAGAGCAGCCCCGGGCTGTGAGGGAGGAGTCTCATGCCGCAACACTACGACGTCATCATCGTCGGCAGCGGCGCGGGCGGCGGCACGCTGGCGCGCCATCTCGCGGCGACCGGGAAGCGCATTCTGATTCTCGAGCGCGGCGATTGGTTGAAGCGTGAAGCGCTGAACTGGGACGCAAAGGCCGTCTTCGTCGACAACCGCTATATCTCGCCCGATGTGTGGTACGACGCCACCGGCAAGGCATTTCAGCCGCAGGTCCACTACTTCGTCGGCGGCGCCACGAAGATGTACGGCGCGGCGCTCTACCGCCTGAGGAAGGAAGATTTCGGCGAGCTGCGTCATTACGATGGCATCTCGCCGGCCTGGCCGATCAGCTACGAGGAGATGGAACCGTTCTACACGAAGGCCGAGCAGATGTATCAAGTGCACGGCCTGCGCGGTGTGGACCCGACCGAGCCGCCGGCGAGCGCGCCCTATCCGTATCCACCGGTCTCCCACGAACCGCGTATGCAGCAGCTGTTCAACGATCTGAAACAAGCCGGCTTTCATCCGTTTCAGGCGCCCTGCGGCATCATGCTCGATGAACAGCACATGGAGAACAGCCGGTGCATCCGCTGCCAGACCTGCGATGGGTTCCCCTGTCTGGTTCACGCGAAGTCAGACGCGGAAGTGCTCGCCGTGCGTCCCGCGCTGCAGTATCCAAATGTGACGCTGCTGCGGAATTCACCGGCCTTGAGGCTGTTGACCAACGCCAGCGGACGATCCGTCAAGGCAGTCGTCGTAGAGCGCGATGGCGAAGAGGAGTCGTTCGTCGGCGACATCGTCGTGCTCTCTTGCGGCGCTGCCAATTCCGCGAAGCTGTTGTTGATGTCAGCGAACGACAAGCACCCCCATGGCCTCGCCAACGGCTCCGACATGGTCGGCCGACACTACATGTACCACAACAGCACGGCCGTCCTGGCGGTTTCACGGGAGCCGAATCTCACGTTCTTTCAGAAGACCGTCGCGCTGAACGACTTCTATTTCGGCACGGACGGGTTCGAGTTTCCGATGGGCAATATCCAGATGGTCGGCAAGTCGGTCGGCGAGATGTACAAGGGCGAGAAGCCGCTCGAGACCAAGCTCGCGCCGCTCGGACTGTTGAATGACATCGCACGACATGCCGTCGACTTCTGGCTCGGGACTGAGGACCTGCCCGATCCGAACAATCGGGTCACCGTGGACCGAAACGGCAAGATCACGCTGAGTTACACGCCGAACAATCAAGTGCCGCAACACCGGCTCTATGAGCAGCTCAAGTCGATGCTCGGTCACCTGGGCTTGCACCCGGACCATTTGATTCCACGCAACGCGTACTTGAAGACCGACATCCCGATCGCGGGCGTTGCGCATCAGGCCGGCACCTGCCGCTTCGGCGTTGATCCGAAGACCTCCGTCCTCGACGTTCATTGCAAAGCTCACGAGCTCGACAATCTGTATGTCGTCGACACCAGCTTCTTCGTCAGCATCGGCGCCGTGAACCCGGCGCTGACGGCGATGGCCAATGCCATCAGGGTGGCTGAGCATCTCGCCGAGCGATTGCATTCGAAAGTCGGGTCTGTCGCCGATGCCCTCGCGGTTTGACGTCCGCCTGATTTACATCATCGGGCTGGTCCAGGGGCTGGCGCTGGTCACGTTTCCAGCCGCCAGCTCGATCTTCACCAGTCCCAGCGGCTTCGGGTTCGGCGCGTCGCGCTACGGGATGATGTTCGTCCCGCAGGTCATTCTGGCGATGCTCGCCTCCAGCATCGGTCCGCGCCTCGCGCGCCGACGGACACTCAGGCTGGTTCTTCAGGCCGGTTTGATCGGCGACCTCCTGGCGATGCTCCTGCTGGCCGGAAGCCGGCTGTTGGTGGAGATGCCGGGCGCCGCGTACGGAATGCTCCTCGTTGCGACCGGATCGCTCGGGTTCGGCTTCGGTGCCACCGTGATGGCCATCAACACGTACGCGCAGAGTTTTGTTCCGGGCCACGAGGATCGCAGCGTGCTCGTGCTCAATGCATTGCTCGGTGCTGGCACCGCGCTCGCTCCTCTCTTCGTCGCGATCTTTCTGGGAGCAGGCGTCTGGTGGTTGATGCCCTTGATGGTGGCCGCCGCCCTGGCCGTACTACTTCTCCTGAGTACGAAGGTGCCGATCCAGGCGTCAGTCGGTCACGTGGCCGACGACGCGACTGCTGAACGTCTGCCAGGGAGCTTCTGGCTCTTTGCCGCCGCCGTTCTCCTCTACGGAGTTGCCGAGACGCTGAACGGCAACTGGTCCGGACCGTATCTGACGCGCGAGCGCGGACTGTCTGCCGAGAGCGCGTCCTTCGCGCTCATGGCGTTCTGGGCGATGGTCACGGTCGGACGGATTCTGTTTGCGACGGTGTCCTCCGAGCGAACCGTGCCGTGGATCTATGCCGGCCTTCCGCTTATGTTGATTGCGGCCTTTCAAATGGTGTCGCATGCCAGCGGAGAAGCCGAAAGCATCGTCGCCTTCGGCTTGTCAGGTCTTGGCTGTTCGGCATTTTTTCCGCTGTCGATCAGCCTCAGCGGACAGGAGCTGCCGAAACTCGCCGCCCTGACGTCCGGAGAACTCGTCGCCTTCTATCAGGCCGGCTACGGCGTAGCCGCGTTCGGAGTCGGCCCGCTGCGCGACCTGGCGGGCCTGTCATTTCACGCCATCTACTCGTGGGGTTCGGTGCTCGGCGTCGCGATGTTCGGTGTCGCCTTCGCCGTTGGCCCGCTAAGGAGACTTGTGTATGAGCGACAACACGGTTAGCACTCTCGACGGTTCGACCTTTCTCGTCTCGAATCCCAACGGCGATGTCGACGCCAGGCCCGACCAGCCGGAGGGTCTGTTCTTCAAGGACACGCGTCACTTGTCGAAGTGGATGCTCACCATCGACGGCATCGCACTCGATGTGCTGTCCACAGACTCCATCGAGTACTACTACGCGCAGCACTTCTGCATTCCGCCGACCGGTACCATTTACAAGAACCCCACTCTTTCACTGGTGCGGCGCCGTTTTGTTGGCAACGGCTTCGTCGAAGAACTGACCGTGCTGAACCACGGTAGCGAAGTGGAGAACATTGAATTGCGTGTGGACTTCGGGTCCGACTTCTGCGATCTGTTCGAAGTCAAGGATGCCCTCAAGAAGAAGGGCGCCTATTACCAGACGACACGAGGCGGGCGCCAGGTCCTCGGCTACAAGCGCGAGGACTGGGTCAGGGAAACACTCATCGGGTCGACCGTCGCTCCCACAGAGGCAACGCCCGATCACCTGACGTTCCGTTTCGCGCTCATGCCGAAGTCTCTCTGGACCACGAACCTCCAAGTGACACCGGTGACCGGCAAGACCGTGCACAATCCAAAATTCGCCACGGAGGAAGGCGACGCGATGCGGCGCAATCTGAAGGACTGGATTGATACCGCGCCGACCCTCACGTGCCATCCGCAGATTGGCCGCCTTTACATACGCGGCCTGATGGACATCGCGGCGCTTCGCTTTCGTCCTGACACCCTGGCCGAGCACTCGCTCCCCGCAGCCGGTTTGCCGTGGTTCATGGCGCTGTTCGGGCGCGACAGCCTGATCACGAGTTATCAGATGCTTCCGTTCAAGCCGGAACTGGCGGGTGCCACACTCCGCGCGTTGGCCGCCGCCCAGGGAAAAAAAGAAGTGGAGCTGACCGAAGAAGAGCCGGGACGCATCCTTCACGAGCTGCGTTTCGGCGAGCTGACCCATTTCCACGAACGGCCTCAGGCGCCTTACTACGGTGCCAGTGACACCACGCCGTTTTTTCTCATCTTGCTGGACGAGTACGAACGGTGGACCGGCGACGTGAACCTGGTGCGCGCGCTCGAACCCAACGCGCGCGCCGCGATGAACTGGATGGACCACTTCGGTGACCGAGACGGCGACGGCTACATCGAGTACGAGCGCAAGACCAAACTCGGCCTCGAGAACCAGTGTTGGAAGGACTCCTGGAATTCCATTCTGTTCCACGACGGCACGCTTGCGCCCACACCGCGCGCGACGTGCGAGCTCCAGGGCTACGCCTACGACGCGAGGCTGCGTTGCGCGCGTCTGGCTCGTGACATCTGGAAGGACGAAGCGCTCGCGGTCAAACTGGAAACGCAGGCGGCTGACCTGAAACGCCGGTTCAACCAGGATTTCTGGATCCCCGATCGCAAGTTCTTCGCGCTGGCCCTCGACGGTCACAAGAGACAGGTCGACAGCCTGTGCTCGAACATCGGGCTCCTGCTGTGGAGCGGCATCGTGGATGACGACAAGGCCCGGGCGCTGCGAGACCACTTGATGAGCCCACAGATGTTCTCCGGATGGGGGATTCGCACGATGGCCATGGGGGAAGGCGGGTACAACCCCATCGAGTATCACAACGGAACGGTCTGGCCGCACGACAACAGTTTCATCGCTGCCGGGCTTGCCCGCTACGGATTCCGCCAGGACGCGGCGGCCATCATTGCCGGCATCTTCGAAGCGAGCTGGTTCTTTGACGCGCGTTTGCCGGAAGTCTTCTCTGGGTACGATCGCGGAAACACACGGTACCCCGTGCAGTACCCCACGGCCTGCCTTCCTCAGGCGTGGGCCGCTGCGTCGCCGATGCTTGGCATCCGCACGTTGCTCGGTCTGGAGCCGAAAGGTGATGTGCTGACCTCTGTCGAGAACCCCGTTCTGCCTCCATGGATGGGGACGCTGACCTTGGATGGCATTCCAGGTCGCTGGGGCCGTGCGACAGTGGTCGCAAAGGGCGACGACAAGGCGATGTTGAGCACGAAGCAGATCTACGACCGCCTCCTGGCTGCGCGAGAAGAACTGGACAACAAGAAACTCATCGCGTAACCGACTTCGACCGCGGCAGCTGAAGGAGGATGGCCGTGACACTTCGCATCGAAGACTACGCGCTGATCGGGGATACGCACACTGCCGCCCTCGTCGGCGCCAGCGGGTCGATCGACTGGCTCTGCCTGCCGCGCTTCGATTCACCCGCGTGCTTCGCGGCACTGCTCGGGACGAGCGAGAACGGGTTCTGGGAAATCGCCCCCGCCGGCGAGGTGCGCCGGACGACGCGGCGCTATCGCGGCCCCACGCTCGCCCTCGAAACTGAGTACGAGACCGCCGACGGTACCGCCCGGGTCGTCGACTGCATGCCGTCGCGGACTTCGCACGCACGTGTGGTGCGTGTGGTCGAGGGTGTGCGGGGCGGCGTGACCATGAGGACGCGCTTCAATCCGCGTTTCGACTACGGACGAACGAGGCCATGGATGCGCAAGGTGGACGGTGCCATTGCGGCGGCGGCCGGTCCAGAGGCGCTCGAGCTGCGCAGCGACGTAGCGCTGCAGGGCCAGGATTTTCAGCACACGGCCGAGTTCACCGTCGGCCCGGGGCAGCGAGTGGGGTTCGTGCTCACCTATCATCCGTCCTGGGAGGCCCCGCCACCTGCCATCGACCCGGCGGCAGCGCTTCAACGGACACAGGCGTGGTGGCAGGAGTGGTCGGGCCGGTCGAACTATCGCGGTGGTTGGGCCAAGGAAGTCGAACGCTCGCTGATCACCCTGAAAGCGCTGACCTACGCGCCGACGGGCGGCATCGTCGCGGCACCCACGACCTCGCTGCCGGAGTTCCTGGGCGGGGTTCGAAACTGGGACTATCGCTATTGCTGGCTGCGGGACAGCGCGCTTCTTCTCGACGCCCTGATGGCCGCCGGGTACGTCGCCGCAGCCGCCAGCTGGAGGGACTGGCTGCTCCGTGCGGTCGCCGGCGATCCGGACGACCTCCAGATCATGTACGGCCTCGGCGGCGAGCGGCGGCTCGACGAGTACGAGCTGGATTGGCTTCCGGGATACGAGAACTCTCGTCCCGTCAGGGTCGGCAACGCCGCGTCCGGCCAGCGGCAACTGGACGTGTACGGCGAGGTCATGGACGCGATGTTTCGGGCCAGGAAACTGGGGATGCCTCCGGCAGCGCACGCATGGGACGTCGAGCGTCAGATCATCGAGTGGCTCGAGTCCAACTGGCAGGAGCCGGACGATGGTTTATGGGAGGTGCGCGGCCCCCGGCGCAACTTCGTGCACTCGAAGGTGATGGCCTGGGTCGCGATCGACAGAGCGATCGGGTCGGTCGAGGCCATGGGCTTCGACGCTCCCCTGGAACGCTTCAAGCACATGCGCACCGCGATCCATGACGACGTCTGTCGCAAGGGATACGACGCTGAGCGAAACACGTTCACGCAGTATTACGGATCCAGGCAACTCG
>Ga0207691_10003770_pt1 | contig 14719 bp, 14 predicted proteins | sample KBSM13metaG_FD_184327 | JGI IMG/M metagenome (GOLD analysis project Ga0207691, IMG submission 184327) | Miscanthus rhizosphere microbial communities from Kellogg Biological Station, Michigan, USA - KBS M1-3 metaG (SPAdes) (version 2) | ecosystem: Host-associated > Plants > Roots > Rhizosphere >... | reverse complement strand
GTCCGCACGAACTTGCCCGCCTGAACGGACGGCGCAATGGTCGCGAGCGCGCTCATCACGGGTTTGACGACGTCTGGCGTCTTCGTCGTCGCGCGTTTCACATCGTCCACGGTCAGCGCCCAATAACCTTTGCGGGCGCGAACGTCGACGCTCGGGCGCTTCACGCGGACCTTGATTTCGTGGAATTTGCCGTCGTTCTGCGCCTGCGTCGAGTTGTAGCCGAGCAGGTAGTAGAAACTGGCGTCCCGGACGATCTGGGCGAGCCCTTTGTCGAGCGAATTGCGATTCACGATCGCTCGACCGTCGGTCTGCTCCGACATCGTCTTCAGCGTGTCCTGGGTCGCCTGCAACGCCCGACGATCGGACTGCATGCTGATGGTGGCGCCGCCGGGCACCGCATCGATGTCGTACTCGAACACCGCCAGCCCCCGCGGGTCGAGTGCATAGATTGAGGCGTTATTACGGTTGACGTCGCGGAATACTTCGCGGAGCCGCAAGTCGAGCATCGCCTGATTGAAGTATTCGTTGGTCTGCTGCTGCGGGCTGTCCTGCACCGCTGCACCCGCGATCGCCTGGAGGGGATCGACCGGATTCTGCGCATTGGCCCGCTGCATCTGCGGCGGCAGCATGACGGTGAGTCCTTCGCTCACATAGATGATCGACTTGCGTCCCTGTCGCATCGACCCCATACGGATCGCCACCGCCGACAGCGCATCCATGACCACTTCGTTCCGGATGCGCTCGACTTCCGTCGTCGGATACCGTGAGTACTCTTCCTCGAACCGGTTGCGCGGCGTGTAGTCGAACTTGCGCCCTTCGAAGTTCTGGACGGCTCTGGCGATCGACGCATGGTCGTTCGTGAACAAGATGTCGCGGACGGGCGTGAGTGGATAGATGAGCGCGACCAGATCGTTGGGTGCGAGCTGCGTCTCGAGAAACTTTGTCAACGGCTCTTTGACGGACAACGCGGTCAACTTCCGGGTGTGATAGTCGTCGAGCAGAATCGCGAAGACGCGAACATCCTCCCGGCCCGCTTCCATCAACTCCTCGTCGCGGGTCCGTACGCGGCGCGGCAACTCGCCAGCGCCCGTGGTGGCACCGATCCTGACGAGCCTGAACTGCTCAATCGGCTGCGGCTTCCCGTCCTCGAAGACCTCGAAGTCTTCCCTCTTCAGGTCGACAACCGGTGAATCCTTCTTGTCCGTGACGATGACGTCGACGCCGACGTAGTTGATGCCGGCGCGGAAAGTGGGTTCCTGATTGGCGGGCTGCTGCGCCGGCGCCGGAGGCTGCTGCGGCGGCGAGGGCTGTTCCTGCCTGCCCTGAGCGAGCGCCTGTGCTTCGAAGGGAGCCGTGCCGCGCTGTGACAGCCCGGCCAACAGCAACACCAGCAGGAGTACCCGACGCGAAGTGACCATCATGCGTCCCTTCGGATAATAACCCCCAAAGCACGTGTTTTCAGGGGTTAAATAGACCCGTGCCCCAGGCTTTGACCACCCTCTCAGACGACGAACGCCTCTTTTTTGACAGCGTGTACGACTTCGCGGACCGCGAGATACGCCCGCTCGTGCGTGAGATGGATGAGTCCGCACACATGCCTCGCAACCTCATCGACAAGCTGTTCGAGCTTGGCGTTCTCGGGATCGAGATTCCGGAGTCCGCGGGCGGCGCTGGCGCAACGTTCTTCCATGCGGTCCTGGCGGTTGAGGCGCTTTCGCGAGTCGATCCATCGGTCGGCGTACTGGTCGACGTGCAGAACACGCTCGTGATCAATGCCCTGCTGCGCTGGGGCGGCGACGGACTCAAACAGAAGTACCTGCCGAGACTAGCCGCAGGGGCGATCGGCGCCTATGCACTCTCGGAAGCCGGATCAGGAAGTGATGCGTTCGCGCTGGCGACGCGGGCCACCGAGTCCGACGATGGCATCAGCATCACCGGGCGGAAGCTCTGGATCACGAACGGCAACGAGGCGGATGTCTTCATCGTCTTTGCGAACCTGAATCCGGACGCCGGGTATCGCGGCATCACCGCGTTCGTCGTCGAGAGGAATTTTCCGGGATTCACCGTTGGCAAGAAGGAAGACAAGCTCGGGATCCGGGCCAGCAGCACGTGCGAGCTCCTCTTCGAAGAATGCCGCGTCCCGCGCGAGAACCTCCTCGGCGAGGCGGGCAAAGGCTATAAGGTCGCGATCGAGACGCTCAACGAGGGGCGCATCGGCATCGGCGCGCAAATGGTCGGCCTCGCGCAGGGGGCGCTCGATCACGCGGTGCATTACGTGAAGGAGCGGACGCAGTTCGGCAGGGCTGTCGCCGAGTTTCAGGGCGTGCAGTTCGAGATCGCACGCGCGGCGGCAGACGTCGAGGCCGCGCGTCTCCTCGTCTACAACGCGGCGCGGCTGCGCGAGACCGGACGGCCGTTTGTGACGGAAGCGGCGATCTGCAAGCTGTTCACCTCGGAGGTCGCGGAGCGGGTGGCGTCGCTCGCGGTGAATCTGTTTGGCGGGTACGGGTTCGTCAAGGACTATCCCGTTGAGAAGCTCTATCGGGACGCAAAGATCGGACAGATCTACGAAGGCACCACCAACCTGCAACTGCAGACCATCGCGAAACAGATCCTCCGTTAACCCGGCAGGACCTCGCTGGCCACCGCTTCGCGGAGCGCCTCCGTCCGGCCAGCGAAGAGCTCGAGCGCGCGCACGTCCTGCGTCAGGCTTTCGATGATGTGCCCGCGACGGAATGAATCGACGCCGATCGCCTGCGTGGCGCGCGCAACCGCGCGCAGCGTCGCGTCGGTCGCCGCCAGCTTGGCCATCGATGCGTCGGCAAGCGAGAGCGTCGCTGCGGAGGCCGCTTTCCAGTTCAGCAGCATCGCCGCATCGAGTTCGGTTGCCGCATCGGCCAGCAGCCCCTGCACCGTCTGCTCGCCCCCGGCGCCGCGCCCGCGAAGCGCGTGAGCCGCGTGAAGCGCTTCGTTGAGCGCCCGCCGCCCCATGCCGAGGCCCGCCGCGGCGAGCAGGATGCGGACGCGTGTCATGAATGGCAGCGTGGCACCCAGCACAGTCGCGTCCGCCCCGGTGAGCACCACATTGCCAGAGACGAACCCGCGCAGCGCCGAGGTTTCGATCTCTTCGACCGCGACGCCGGGAGCGTCCAACGGTACGGCTGCCGCGACGATGCCGTCACCAGCGCCCACGCCAATGATCGCGAGGCCATGATCCGTCAGCGGTCCGACGAGCGATGCGCGTCCGTTCAGCCCGGACGCGTCGGTGACCGGAAGGTTGTCGGTCGAGAGCGCAATGGCTCCAACCACCTCGCCTCGGGCCAATGAGCTGAACCGCTCGTCGGCGCCGAGCGCGAGCAGGACGCCAGTATGGAGCGCGAACGAGATGCCCGCAGATGCCGCGTCGTACGCGAGTCCTTCGACCGCCACGACGGCCGCGAGCAGATCGGCACGCGGATCGAGCAGCCCCACGCGCGCGGCGGCCATGATGACATCGGACGCCGTCGCGTCACGTGGCAGATCGGTGCCCAGCGCGATCGCCTTCTCTCGCCACGAATGCTGAACGTCGGTGAGATTGAAGTCCACAGACGAATGGTAACCGTTCACACTTCCGGTTCACTCCAGGCGATAGAAGCGAATCCTCACGTCATTCGGGTAGCGCTCGCCCATCCCGATGAACACCGCTCGAGTCAGCCATTGCAAGTCGGGGCTCGCGGTTTCGAACTTCGGAATTGTGCGGAAGTAGACGAGAGCCGGATCGACCAACTCGCCTGCCAGCAGCCTTTTCATCACGTCCGGCGCCGCATGACGCATGCCGGCATTCTGGACGTAGACGACTTGTCCCGTAGCGGTCTCGAGCGTATAGCGGGTGTCGAGCTCGGTGAATCCGTCAGCACGGATGATCTGCCAATCGGCGCCGCCGGGCATCACCTTGCCGCGAAGGCCGGACCCTTCGAACGTGCCGCCGGTGATCGGCACGATTCGCCGCCGGCCTTGCGCGACGTTGCCAACTTCCAGCGGGGCGCCAACGCTCGCCCGCACCTCGAACGCAAAGGTGAGCTTCGGCACGGGAGGAGGCTGTTGCGCCCAACTGACCACGCCCAGCAGCACGACCCCGGTCACGACGGCCATTTTCGTCAGGAGTGACTTCATCACAGCGCGAATGTACACCGGCTCATTTGGAAGTTGGAAGCTTCGCTTCACTCCCACCGCCACCTGGTGCCCTCGACGCAGTCGCTACTTGATTGGACCGGTCTGCCCTTTGCCGACTCGCGGTCCGGCGAAATCGCGCGCGGGTGGATGATCGAGGTTTGCGACACGCGCAGCCGTCGCGTGGACCAGCTCGGCGATGCGCGCCATCTTGCCGAACTCAATCTTGTCGACTTCGTCGGTCAGGTAGTGATAGTCCCGATGGAGACCTGTCGTGTAGAAGATGACCGGCACGCCCTTGGAGGCGTAGCTGTAGTGATCGCTGCGGGTGTACAGCGACTCGGTGTCCGCAACGTCGTTGTACTCGTAGTCGAGAGTCATGCGCCGTGGCAGCGCGGCATTTGCCTGCTCGCTGAGGTTGTGGAGTTCCGTGCTGATCCGTTCTGAGCCGACCAAGTAGACCGTGTTCGCCTGCGCCGGATCGTCGCACCGGTTGCGGCCGACCATGTCGATGTTCAGCATCGCCACCATCCGCTCAATCGGCAGAACGGGGTGATCGGACATGTAGCGCGAGCCGTGCAGCCCATCTTCCTCACCGCTATGCCACACAAACATGACCGACCGCTTCGGCTTCTGCCCGGTGGCGAATGCTTTGGCGATCGCCATCAGCGATACCGTTCCGGACCCGTCATCGTCGGCGCCGTTGTTGATGATATCGCCCGGGCGCGGCGTCGGCCGCGATTGTCCCGTGCACGTGCCGATCAGGCCAGCACCGGCGCCGCCTGTTGGTACGAACTGCTGATAGCCCACGTGGTCGAGGTGAGCGCCGAGCCCCACGTACGTATCGCGCAGCTTCGCGTCGGTTCCCCGCACGAGGCCGACGACGTTTCGGGTCAGCCGCGTCTGAACGGTTTCGTACTCCGCATCGACGTTGATGGTGATGCTGACGTCTTTCAGCGAGATCTCCGGCAGCGGCTCCTGTTTCGCGGCAAGCGCTTTCAACGTTTCATAGGACTGACCGGACCCCGAGAAGACGAATTCGAAGAACGCGTCACTCGCGGTGATCTGCGGCGGCGTCAGGAGTTCGACATTCCGGGCCGTCTGGAAATCGACTCGCTGCGCCGGATTCGTCGTCGGCGCGACCGGGGGTGCGGGAGTTGCCCTGGGAGGGGCGCCGCTGCGCCCGGCCTCGTCTGCCGCGGCGTTCGGAGCGGGACCGCGCCCACGGCCGGCGTTCGCCGTGACCGGCCCGATCGACGCCATCGCGCGTTCGATTTCGGTCGCATCCCGCCCACGCGCATTGATGATGCGGTTGTGTACCGCCGTCATGCCGCGGACACCGCGGCCGATGAAGAGCGCGATCTTCCCCTTCATGTCGCGCCCGGCATAGTCGTCGTGATTGAGCGGCTTGAACGTGATGCCATAGCCGACGAATTCGACCGGCGCCACGATCGTCTGTTTGCCGCCCTGGTTGCGCGGAAACGTCACCCCGTCGCCGTCCTTGAAGGTGCGACTCTGGCCGTTGACGGTAACCGTGATGCTCGAGTTGCTGCGCACGCGCATCCCCAGGATCTTCACGGTCTGAAAGTACGTTCCCCCGTCGCCAGCCGGAACGACTCCCCATTCCTTCAGATGCCCGGCAATGTAAGCGCCGGCGAGGCCGAGGCCTTCGGTGAACAGTTGCCGTCCCTGGAGCTCGTCTGACGCGATGTACGTCAGCCACTCCTTCAAGTCGGCCTGCGAAATCTGCCCGCGCTGCGCGATCCCGGGCATGGACAGCCACACGGCGATCGTGGCCACCGCCAGCACGAACGTGCGGGAAGATCTCACGCCGGCATTCTATCCGGTGCCGTAGAATGCCGTTCGAAACCATGCGTTCCCGGGTTCCAGCCATCGCGTTCGCTCTGCTCGGAGTGGCGGCCTTCGCCCACAACTTCGACGCCTTCCAACAAGTGACTGTGTGGGATGGCATCTATACGCGCGAGCAGTCCGACCGGGGTGAAAAGCTCTATACCGAACGCTGCGCCCGCTGCCACGGTGACGCGCTGCAGGGCATCGAGGCGGCGCCGGCGCTCACCGGCCCGGCGTTCTACGCCAACTGGGACGGCGAAACGCTCAATGCGCTCTTTGAACGGATGCGGACCTCGATGCCGCAGGATCGGCCCGGGTCGCTGACGCGCGCCGAAAACACGGACATCCTTGCCTACATGCTGCGCTCGGGCAGCTATCCCGATGGCAAGCTCACGCTGGATTCACAAGGCGGCGCCCTGACACGCATCAAAGTCCTGATGTATCGTCCGGAGCAGAAATGACACGCACGCGGCGTCTGGTATGGCTGGCGGCCACGCTGCTGGCCGCGTTGACAGCGGTGCCGCGCGGACAACAGGGCGCGCTCCGCGGTGAGTGGCCGACCTATGGGGGCGATCTCGGTCACACGCGCTACGCCCCGCTCGATCAGATCACCCCCGCCAATTTCAACAATCTCGAAGTCGCATGGCGCTTCAAGACCGATAACCTGGGTCCACGCCCGGAGTTCAATCTCCAGTCGACGCCGCTCATGGTCCGTGGTCGCCTCTATTCCACCGGCGGCACCCGACGCAGCGTCGTCTCGCTCGATGCGGCGACGGGCGAGCTGTTGTGGGTGCACAGCGAGGACGAGGGCGCCCGCGGTGCTGCCGCGCCGCGACAGCTGTCAGGACGCGGTCTCGCCTACTGGAGCGACGGCAAGGAGGAACGGATTCTCTACGTCACGCCTGGTTATCGCCTCGTCGCGCTCGACGCCCACACCGGCAACGTGATTCCCGCTTTCGGCAGAAATGGCGCCGTCGATCTGAAGGCCGATCTGGATCCGTCGATGGATCTCACCACCGCGCCGATCGGTCTCCACGCCACGCCCATCGTCGCCAGCAACGTCGTCATCGTCGGCGCGGCGTTCGAGACCGGCGCGAATCCGAAGAGCCGGCGCAACGTGAAGGGCGCTGTCCGCGGCTTCGATGTGCGTACCGGCAGACGGTTGTGGATCTTCAAGACGATTCCCGAACCTGGCGAGGTGGGACACGAGACGTGGGAGAACGACTCCTGGGCGTATACCGGCAACACCGGCGTCTGGGCGCAGATCTCGGTCGACGAGGAACTCGGCATGGCCTACCTCCCCGTCGAATTGCCGACGCACGACTATTACGGCGGCGCGCGGCCGGGGAACGGGTTGTTCGGCGAATCGCTGGTGGCCATCGACTATCGCACCGGCGAGCGCAAGTGGCACTTCCAGCTGGTGCACCACGGCATCTGGGACATGGACATTCCATGCGCGCCGATCCTTGCCGACATCAGGGTCAACGGACGCACGATCAAAGCCGTCGCGCAACCAACGAAGCAGGCCTTTCTCTACGTGTTCGATCGTGTCACGGGACAACCTGTGTGGCCGATCGAGGAGCGCCCCGTCCCGCAAGGCGACACGCCGGGCGAGAAGTACTCGGCGACGCAACCGTTCCCCACGCGCCCCGCAGCCTACGCTCGCCAGGGGTTGTCCGTTGACGATCTGATCGACTTCACCCCAGAGCTCCGCGCCGAAGCGTTGAAAACGGTCGCGCCGTACAGGCTCGGGCCGATTTTCACACCACCGGTCGTCAGCCGCGCCGACGGTCCGATTGCCACGCTGGCGATGGCCAATCAGGCAGCCGCGACGAACTGGCCGGGCGGCTCCTACGATCCGGAAACGCACATCCTCTATGTGCACTCGCAGAGCGCGGTGGCAACGCTCGGCCTCGTGCCGCCAGCCGAAGGAGCGGCGGACGGTGTCCGCTATCACCAGGGCACGGTGCTCGCTGGTGCACGCCGTTCCGGCGGATCGGGATCCGCAACGGGACAGGCGGGCGGAGCCGCGACGTCTCCGACCGTGCAGGGGCTGCCGCTGATCAAGCCTCCGTACGGAAGCATCAGTGCCATCAATCTCGACGCGGGAAACATTCTCTGGCAGGTGCCGCACGGCGAGACACCCGACGCGATTCGCAATCACCCGCTGCTCAAGGGGCTGAACATCCCGCGGACGGGAAGACCCGGCAACGTGGGCACACTCGTGACGAAGACGCTGGTCATTGCTGGCGAACCGGGATTCGGACCAACGCCGTCGGGAGAGCGCGGGTCGATGCTTCGCGCCTACGATAAACGCACCGGCGCCGACGCAGGAGCCGTGTACATGCCGGCGCCGCAAACTGGATCGCCGATGACCTACATGCTGAATGGACGCCAGTATCTGGTCGTCGCGATCAGCGGCGGGAGTTACAGCGGAGAGCTGGTGGCGTTTCGCCTTCCGTAGTGTCCGCCTTCAGGCGGACCGTAGTGTCCGGCTGAAGCCGGACACTACGAGACAGCCAGGCGCTCAAAGATAGGCCGCAGACGAGCGGCGGTTGAGCGGATGTCCTCGGCCAGTACTCGCGTCTCGCCGACGACCGTCATGAAGTTCGTGTCGCCGTTCCAGCGCGGGACGAGATGCAGGTGCACGTGCTCCTCGATGCCTGCGCCCGCCGGTGAGCCGAGATTCACGCCGACGTTGATCCCTTCCAGCTTGTAGGCTTCACGCAACACGAGCTCGCATCGCTGCGTCAACAACCCCACCTCGTTCATCTCATCACGCGTCAGCCCGGCGAGTGAGGACTCGTGACGATATGGGACGACCATCAGGTGACCGTTGTTATAGGGATAGAGATTAAGGATGACGTAGGCGAGCTGGCCCTGATGAACGACGAGCGGATCCGGGTTGGCGGGGTTGGGTGCGTGACAAAACACGCACCCGTCCGGTTTTTTCGAAATCACGTACTCAAGTCGCCATGGCGACCAGAGGTGGTCCAATGCCTAGACGGCGGCGGCGCCGGGAATGGAAGGAAGCCCGCCGGCGGCGGCCTCTTCGGCCTCCGCCTCACGGTTGATCAGATCCTTCAGTTCCTTGCCCGGCTTGAAGTACGGCACCTTCTTCGGCGGCACGTCCACCTTGTCGCCGGTCTTCGGATTGCGACCCTTCCGTGGCTCGCGTTTCCGGAGACGGAAGCTACCGAAGCCGCGCAGCTCGATCTTCTCGCCACGGTGCAAGGCATCGATGATGCTCTTGAACACCGTGTCGACGATGACTTCGGAGTGCTTCTTCGTGAGGTCCGATACGCGCGAGACCTCCTCGACGAGCTCCGCCTTCGTCATGCTGCCGGCGCCGTTACCGCTGCCGTTGCCGTTGCCAATGGTCACTGCAGGCTCCTCGGTTGCTCGTTACCGATTGCGGAAGTGATCGCCCAGCGTCGCCGTTCCCGTGCCTTCGCTCTCCTGGTACGTCTCCCAGTCGCCGCGAAACTGGTCGTCCTTCATTGCACGGATGCTCAAACCGATCTTCCGCTCCTGCGGGCTCAGCTTGATGATCTTCATCTGATAGGTGTTGTTCACCTGCAGATCGATCTTCTCGCCGCCTGGAGGTGCGCCGTGCGAGTCATCGAACTCGGACACGTGAATCAGGCCCTCGATCCCTTCATCGAGCTCGACGAACGCGCCGAAGTTGGTCATCCGGGTGACCTTCCCCTCCACCACGCTGCCGACCTGATGGCGTGAGAAGAAGTCGTCCCAGATATCGGTCGCCAGCTGCTTGAGCCCCAGCGACAGGCGCTGGTTGTCGGCGTCGATGCTGAGCACCATGGCCTCGACGACATCGCCCTTCTTCAGCACCTCGGACGGATGCTTGACGCGCTTGCTCCACGACATGTCGGAAATATGGATCAGTCCGTCGATGTCCTCTTCGACTTCGACGAACGCGCCGAACTCGGTGAGGTTGCGGACCTTACCTTTGATCTTCGTGCCGACTGGATACTTCTCCGCCAGCTCGTTCCACGGGTTGCTCTCGACCTGCTTCAGGCCGAGCGAGATGCGCCGCGCCGCCGGATCGACGCCGAGCACCATCGCTTCGACGGTGTCGCCGACGTTCAGGATCTTCGACGGGTGCTTGACGCGCTTGCTCCACGACATCTCGGAGACGTGAATCAGCCCCTCGACGCCAGGCTCGAGTTCGACGAATGCGCCATAGTCGGTCAGGCTCACCGCCTTGCCGCTCATACGCGCGCCAACCGGATACCGGTCCTGCACCGTGGCCCACGGATCCTGCACCAGCTGTTTGTGGCCCAGCGACACACGCTCGGTCGCGGGGTCGTACTTCAGCACGATCACGTCGACCTCGTCGTTCACCTTGAACAGCTCGGACGGGTGGCCGACGCGGCCCCACGACATGTCGGTGATATGCAGCAGGCCGTCGATGCCGCCGAGGTCGATGAACGCGCCGTAGTCGGTGATGTTCTTCACCGTCCCGCGCAGCACCTTCCCTTCGGCCAGGGTCTCCAGCGTGCTCTTCTTCTTCTCGGCGTTCTCTTCCTCGAGCAGCGCCTTCCGCGACAGGACGATGTTGCCGCGCTTCTTGTTGACCTTGATGACACGCATGCGGAGCTCCTGCCCGCGCAGCGCGTCGAGATTGCGAACCGGACGCACGTCGATCTGTGAACCCGGCAGGAACGCACGGACGCCAATGTCCACGGCAAGGCCGCCTTTGATGCGCTCGATGACGCGGCCGATGACGACCTTCTTCTCGGCGTAGGCCTTCTCGACCTCGTCCCAGATCTTCATCTTCTCGGCCTTCTCGCGCGACAGCACGATGTGGCCTTCGCGATCCTCGGTGCGTTCGAGCAGCACGTCGACGGTATCGCCTCCCTGCACCGTCACGATGCCAGTCTCATCGAGGAACTCGTGAACGGCGATGAGGCCTTCCGACTTGTAGCCAACGTCGACGACGACGTGGGTGTCGGTGACCTTGAGGACCGTGCCTTTGACCACTTCGCCTTCCGCCATGTTGCGGAAGCTCTCGTCGTAGGCCTCGAGCATGGACGCGAAATCCTTCGGGTCCATGTCCTCGTGCTGCATCGGTTTGAATGCGGGCCCGGCCGGCTTCCCTGATCGGGTCCGTCCAGGTGCGGGCTGTGCGCCCTGTGTCGTCTCGGGCGTTGCCAACCCGTTATCTGCGTTCGCCATTAACTGCGCTTCCTCCTAAGCCTCGAGTGGTCCCGTAAGACCTCACTCGCGGCAACGCCCATTCAACGTGGCCCTCGTGTCAGGGTTCGTTCCGGGCGACCGGCTCGGTGCCTTTCGACAGTGCTTCTCGAGCATGCCTTTCGACTACTATGCTCAGGCAGCGTGATGTCAAAAGCTTGCGGGGACCGGCCCCCCGCGGCTATAACGGCGATGATCAACGCGCGTACAGTGAGGTTCGTCCAGGCGGCCTGTAAATACGACGCGCCTGAGCACGCCGCGATAGGGATACTGGGGTGACCGACAGGCCGCGGAATGCACTCTGCGAACGGTTGTTCGTCGCCGATAAGACATAGAGGATACGTCACTTACCGGAAACTGTCAAGGTAAGTCACGCCCTCCGGGACGCGACTCGAAAGGACGTCTCATGGCCAAACGGAAGGCGGCGCGCGCGACTCGCCGACGCCCGGCAGCGGGCGCCAGGACGACGAGCCGGCGGAAGACCGCGGGTCGAAGCCGGACCGCAACGAGAAAGACCGCAGCCCGCAAGCGAACTGCGACGAAAAGCAGAGTTGCCGCGAAGACGGTCAGAAAAGCTAACAAATCCGCGCGCGCGCAGGCTGGACGCCGTGCGACCGCCCGCAAGCGCCCGGCCGTCAAGACGTCGAAGCAGGCACGACCGCGCACCAAAGCGAAAGCCAAAACCGTCAAGGTGACCCGGAAGCCTGGCAAGGTGACCCGGAAGGTTGTGGTCCGATCGACCGCGGCACCGCCGGCTTCCCGGCGCCCCTCCATACCCGTACTGCGCAAGCCACCGAGTCTCGATCGCGAACGCCGCGTCGTGCGTGACGAGGATGACCTCATCCAGCAGACGCCTCCGTCTTCGCTCGATTTGGATCGCTCGGCCTCCGCGGTCCGAACCGGCCGCCGCATCCTCAAGGACAAATTCGACGAGCATACGGAGACCAGCCCGGCGCTTACCGCGGGCGACGTCGACGCGGACTGGGAGTCGGCCTACAGCGTGGGCGACGAGGCGCCCGGCGGCGACAATCCCACTCCGGATCAGGACATCGTGGATGACATCGGCCGTGCGGTCGGCGTCGAGTATCAGGACAACGAAGAGCTCAAGGGCGAGGAAAAGATCACAAAGCGGGATCGGAATCGCTGGGAGCTCGACCCGGCGTCGTCTGATGACTGGGACGACCGCTAGTTGGTAGTTGGATAGTTAGCTAGTTAGGTAGTTGGATAGTTAGCAGTTCGTAGGGCGCCCCTTTATGGGGCGCCTTTTTCTTCACGGAACCTTCCCCGAATCACCCAGGTAAGACCAGATAGACGTGCAGGACGAGCCCGACCGCGAGCTGCTGCGGCGCTTCACGCACGGCGACCGCGATGCGTTCGAGGCGCTCTTCCGCCAGTTCGAGCGCGAGGTGTATCGCTGGATTCTGCGAATCGTGCGCGAGCCCGGGGCAGCCGAAGACGCGCTGATCGAGGCGTTCTGGCGCGCATATCGCGGCCGCGCGCGATTCGATTCGTCGCGCAGCTTCGGCGCCTGGATGCGGAGGATTGCCACCAACGTCGCCATCGATCAGCTCAAGGCCCATCGTCGGCATAAATGGTCGCCATTGGACGATGAGGCGCAGATCCCGGCGGGCTCAATGACCAGGCGAGGCGGACGTGCAGGCCAGGGCCCCGACAGCTTCGAGTTAGCGGATCAGATCCATCGGGCGTTTGCATCACTGCCACCGAAGCTGCAGGTCGTGGCAACGCTCGCGCTCATCGAGGAACTGCCGCTCGCGGAGATCGCCGACGCACTCGACATCCCGCCGGGCACGGTGAAGTCGCGGCTGTTTCGTGCAACGCGCGATTTACGGACACAACTGACGCGCGTGGGACTGCATACATGACCGACGAGCGATTGAAGGAACTGCTTCGCGGCGCAATCTCCCCGCCTGATGCCGAGGAACTGCGACGCGATCTGTGGCCGCAGATGGCGGCACGGCTTGAAGAGCGTCCGCGCTGGTCGTACATCGACCTCGGCCTCGCCGCCGCGGCAGCCGTTGCGCTGGCCGTATTCCCCGAGTGGCTGTGGCTGCTCGCGTATCACCTATGAAAACGCATCCATTCGTTCGCGCCTACATGGCTGGCATCGCCGTTCCGACGTGCATGCTCATCATCATCCTCACCGTCTACGCGTACAACCGCTTCTACTTCGAGGTCTCGAGCCAGTTCGTCATCCCGCTGCCGGGCGCGCCGCTCGATCGCGCGATCGTCTTTCCCATGGCGGTTGTCCCGAACCTCTGGGGCGCATGGAACATGCTCTACCTGGCCCTCCGCTCGCGCCTGCGCTGGTCGCTTGGCGTGCACGGTGCGGTGCTGCCGCTCGTACTGATGCCGCTCGGCGTGGCGCTCGCCAGATCGCTCGACGTCTTCGAGCTGAATTGGGAATTGGTGCTGCCGATGGTGCCTGTTGGAATGACGGTGTATTACCTGGCGTGGAAGTATCTTGTCGGATTCCTGAACCAGGAAGTCGGCATCGCCTGATCTGCTCAGAATCTTGACCGAACCAGCCCCATCACCTGGTCAACGACGCTGCCAATCGGCATTCCGGTCGTGTCGATGTGCACGGCGTCGGGTGCGATCGCGAGCGGTGAGATCGTGCGCGTGGTGTCGGCCTTGTCCCTGGCGTCAATCGCTGCCGCAACGGCAGCCTGGCCCGCCTGACTCCCGGAATGCGCCGTGTCGGCGGCACGACGGCGCGCTCGCTCCTCTGCTGAAGCATCGAGATAGATCTTCACGTCCGCGTTCGGAAAGACCACGGTGCCGATGTCGCGGCCTTCCATGACGACGCCGCCTTCCGCGCCGAGCGTGCGCTGACGGGCGACCAGTACTTCGCGGACCTTCGGTAGCCGCGCGACCGCCGTGGCCGCCCTGTCGATTTCCGGGGTGCGAATCTCACGGGTGACATCGTGGCCGTCGATCGTGACGACACCGCCTTCGACCACGAGGTTTGCGCGCTGCGCCAGGGCCGATACGGCCGCCTCGTCGTCCAGCGGAACGCCCTCGTGCGCGGCTTTCCAGCCAACAGCTCGATACATCGCGCCGGTGTCAACGTGACGATAGCCGAGCGTTTCCGCAAGCGTGCGCGAGATCGTGCCCTTGCCAGCACCCGAAGGTCCGTCGATCGCAATGATCAGTCGTTTCATGCCTGAACGACATTCTACCGTTCACACTTCCAGGTTCTCGGTGCCCGGTTCGTGTTCGACGTTCGGTTCGGGGTTCGGCGTTCGGGGTTCGGCGTTCTCGGTTCTCGTTCGCGGTTCGCTGAACCCGGAACCCAGAACCCGGAACCCAGAACCCCGAACCCCGAACCCCTGAACAGAACCCCGGAACCCAGAACCTCTGAACCCAGAACCACGGGCGAACGCAGCACCCAGAACCCTGAACCCCGAACCCTTTTCGTTACGTCTGCGCTTGATTGTCGCCCGCGTGGTGCCTGACGTCCCGGGCCGACACCATGAAGATC
>Ga0207691_10003767_pt1 | contig 14725 bp, 12 predicted proteins | sample KBSM13metaG_FD_184327 | JGI IMG/M metagenome (GOLD analysis project Ga0207691, IMG submission 184327) | Miscanthus rhizosphere microbial communities from Kellogg Biological Station, Michigan, USA - KBS M1-3 metaG (SPAdes) (version 2) | ecosystem: Host-associated > Plants > Roots > Rhizosphere >... | reverse complement strand
GGAGGCGACCAACCGCAGCAAGACGTCGGTGCCGCGCGAGCACCTGATCCTCTACCAGTTCTCGTCGCGCGGCCACGATCTCGGGCAGTCGATCCTCGGGACGCTCCTCGACCGGCGACACGACGCGGCCGGCGCGTACTATCGGTGCCGCCCGCTGCTGCTGACGCTGGGGCTCTCGATCGAGGACGCCCTGGGAAGCCCGCTCGGCCGCGCCGGCGGATTCAGCGACGGGCGGGACATCGGCGTGGTAGGCAACCTGCCGAAGACCGAGGGATGCGTCGCGCTACCGATGTCGGGCGATGTCGGCTCGCAGTACACGCCGACCGCGGGCTGGGCGCAGAGCATCGTGTACCGGCGCGACACGCTGGGTGACCGCAACTGGGCGGACTCGATCGCGGTGGTGCTTGGGGGCGAGGCGTCGGTGGCGACGAACGGCTTCTGGTCGGCGCTCACGATCGCGACGACGCTGAAGCTGCCGATGCTGTTCTACATCGACGACAATGGCCTCGGCATCTCGGTGAAGAGCGACCTGCAGACGCCGGGCGCGAACATCGCGAAGAACCTGGCGTCGTTCGCGAACCTGTTCGTGCGCGACGGCAACGGCTGCGACCCGGCGGAGGCGGCGCAGCTGATCGCCGAGTGCGTCGATCACGTGCGCGGCGGGGAAGGCCCCGCGCTCGTGCGGCTCACCGTGCCGCGACTGAGCAGCCATTCGGGTCCCGACAACCAGAAGGGCTATCGCACCGCCGAGGAGATCGCGGCCGATCTCGCACGCGATCCGCTGCCGAATCTGCGCTCGTACCTCGTGCCGTCGTTCATGTCGGAGGAGGAGTGGACGGCGCTCGAGGCGACGGTGGCGAGCGACGTCGAGACGGCGCTGACCGCGGCGCGCGCGCGCCCCGCACCGGATGCGACGAACGTGCGCCGCTTCATCTACGCCGAGGAGCCGCGCGAGGGAGAGCCCGTCGCCCAGGGCGGGATGACCGCCACCGAGCGCGAGGCGCTCGACGGCACGACCGAACCGGGGACCGAGGGCGACTTCGTCCGCCTCGCCGAGTCCGTGCGGCGCACGCTCGCGCGCGAGCTCGAGGTGAACCCGAAGGTCGTGGTGTTCGGCGAGGACGTGGGACGGAAGGGCGGCGTGCACATGGTGACCGAAGGGCTGCAGAAGCGGTTCGGCGCCGAGCGCGTGTTCGACACGAGCCTGTCGGAGGAAGGGATCATCGGCCGCGCGGTGGGGATGGCGCTCGCCGGGCTCGTACCGGTGGCGGAGATCCAGTTCCGCAAGTACGCCGATCCCGCGCAGGAGCAGCTCAACAACTGCGGCACGATGCGCTGGCGGACGGCGAATCAGTTCGCGGCACCGATCGTGGTGCGCATGCCCGGTGGCTTCGGCAAGGACGTCGGCGACCCGTGGCATTCGGTGACCGGGGAGGTGCTGTGGGCGCACGCCGTCGGCTGGCAGGTCGCGATGCCGTCGAACGCCGCCGACGCGGCGGGACTGCTGCGCGCGGCGATGCGCAGCGCGAACCCGACGATCTTCTTCGAGCACCGCGCGCTGCTGATGACGAGCGAGGGCAGCGCGCGCTATCCGGGCGACGACTACGTGCTGCCGTTCGGGAAGGCGCGCACCGTCGTGGAGGGCGATCGGATCACGGTGGTGAGCTGGGGTGCGATGGTGCACCGCTGTCGCGACGCGGCGAACCGGTTCGACGGCGACGTGCACCTGATCGATCTGCGCACGATCGCCCCGTGGGACCGCGAGGCGGTGCTCGAGTCGGTGCGCCGCACGGGACGCTGCCTCATCGTGCACGAGGACACGTCGACGGCGGGATTCGGCGCCGAGATCGCGGCCGTGCTCGCGCGCGAGGCGTTCTGGCATCTCGACGCGCCGATCGAGCGGCTCGCCGTGGACGACGTGCCGATGCCGTACCATCCGGTGCTGCTGGACGCGGTGCTGCCGGATGCGGAGCGGATTGCAGAGAGGATTGGAGAGCTGTTGAAGGCGTGATGGGTGGGGAGTGGGGGGTGACTGCAAAAGCCGCTCGGGACGCTTCGCACTCCTCACTCCCCACCACCTTGACGCGCGATCCCGATTTGCCTAGACTGGCCTCGCACTCACTGGAGTCCGATTGATGATCATCAGCGCCATCCTCGCCACCTCGACCATCCTCTCCGCCGACCTCGCGTCGGCGGCGACCGACGTCATGGTAGGCACGATTCACGGCGCAGACATCGGAGCGATGTAGCGGGACGACCCCGCCTCGGCTCCCGGAGCGATCATCGCCCCGTCTGCGCAGCCCCGCAGACGGGGCGATCTCATTTTGGCGCTGACGAATCCGGCATCGGGTCAGTGCCCGGGCATTCAACGAATAGGACTGGTATGTCCAGCACGATAGAAGCAGTGTCGCTTCCCGAACGCGCGCCACCACAGTCGCTGTGGGGCGCGGTGCGCGAAGCGCTGGCGGGCGCGCACGGGCGCGATTTCACGGAAGGTCCGATCGGCCGCGCGATCTTCATCCTCGCGGTGCCGATGGTGCTGGAGATGCTCATGGAGAGCATCTTCGTCGTCGTCGACGTGTTCGTGGTGGCGCATCTCGGCGCGGACGCGGTGGCGACCGTGGGGCTGACGGAATCGTTCATGACGATCCTGTACACCCTCGCGATGGGGTTGAGCATCGGCGCGGGGGCGATGGTCTCGCGCCGGATCGGAGAGAAGGACGCCGAGGGCGCGGCACACACGGCGGCGCAGGTGATCCTGTTCGGGTGCGTGCTGTCGCTGCTGATCGGAGTGGTCGGGGCGATCTTCGCGCCGCAGCTGCTGGCGGTCATGGGCGCGTCACCCGGCGTGATCGCGAACGCCTCGTTCACCCGCGTGATGCTCGGCGGGAACGCGAGCGTGGTGCTGCTGTTCCTGATCAACTCCGTGTTCCGGAGCTCGGGGGACGCGGCGACGGCGATGCGGACGCTGTGGCTGGCGAACGCGATCAACGTCGTGCTCGGGCCGGCGCTGGTGTTCGGGTGGGGCCCCCTGCCCCAGCTCGGCGTCGTGGGCGCCGCGATCGGCACGACGATCGGGCGCGGCACGGGAGTCTTGTACGCGCTCACGCGGCTCAAGCAGCCGGCGAGCCGCGTGCGGCTGCACGCGCATCACTTCCAGCTCGACGTGGGGCTGATCGTACGCGTGATCAAACTGTCGTCGGCCGCGACGTTCCAGGTGTTCGTCGGGATGGCGAGCTGGATCGGGCTGGTTCGGATCCTGGCGAGCTTCGGCAGCGACGCGCTGGCGGGGTACACGATCGGCATCCGGATCGTGATGTTCGCGCTGCTGCCCAGCTTCGGCATGAGCAACGCCGCGGCGACGATGGTGGGCCAGGCGCTCGGCGCGAAGAAGCCCGAGCGCGCGGAGGCGGCGGTGTGGAAGACGGCGCGGTACAACGCCGTGTTCCTCGCGGTGATCGGGCTGACGTTCGTCGTGTTCGCGCGGCAGATCGTCGGCGGGTTCACGTCGGATCCCGCGGTGGCGCGATACGGGGTGATGGCGCTGCGAACCGTGGCGTACGGGTTCGTCTTCTACGCGTACGGGATGGTGATCGGGAACTCGTTCAACGGCGCCGGCGACACGCGCACGCCGACGTGGATCAACCTGTTCGTGTTCTGGGTGCTCGAGATCCCGCTCGCGTGGGTGCTGTCGCACCAGACGGGGCTTGGCGTGCTGGGCGTGTTCGTGGCGATGACGGTCGCGTTCTCGACGTTGGCGGTGGTGAGCGCGATCGTGTTCAAGAAGGGGCGGTGGAAGAGGCAGGTGGTGTGAGCCGTGCGTTCGGTTCATTGCTTCTGACGGGCCGAACGACGGAACGCGGATCCTGAAAGGCGATCTGACGGAAAGGGCCGGATCTGCTCCTCGAGCGGATCCGGCCTTCCTCGTGTTCAGTCGATGAATTTTTGATGAACGCAGCGGAAGAATTGGGGTTCAGGACCGAAGTAAGGCAACAAGCCGACCTCGAGCCCCGTTCCGCGCAGATAGTTGAGTAGTTGGCGCTTCGCGCTTGGCGCGAGGGCGTCACCCGATTTCACTTCGACGAGAACTCTCTCGTCCACTACCAGATCGTATCGGTAGTTGCCTACGCATACACCTCTGTAAAGAACCTCGATCAGCCCCTCTCGGACGCAACGGTGCCCGCGCGCCTGCAGTTCCACCGCGAGTGCGCTTCGGTACACGGCCTCCAGGTAACCGAATCGGAGGATGTTGTAGCACTCGTAGAACGCGCCGATGATCCGGCCCGTCAGCTCCTTCTCGAGCAGGTGCGGTTGATCCGGCCGTTTCCGCGTCATCGCCGTTCAAGATCCGCGTTCCGCCGTCGACAAGCACATCGCTTGTCCACATCCTGGCGCAAAAGCGATCGACGTTCAGATCCCCTTGAACTCCTCGAACGGCTGACCGCACGAGCGGCACCAGCAGATCGACTTGCAGGCGGTCGATCCGAACTCGCTGCGGACTTCGGTATCGCGCGAGTCGCAGTAGGGGCACTGCGGCGTGCGGGGAGCGCGAAGGAGCTGGACGAGATCGCCCGTGACGCTCGGTGACGGGGGTGCGATGCCGTAGGCCTTCAGCTTGGCGCGCGCCTCGGCCGGAATCCAGTCCGAGGTCCATGCCGGCGAATAGACCGTCTCGATGCGCACGTCGGCGATCCCGGCCTCGTGCAGCGCGCTCTCGATGTCCTGCTCGATGACGCGGATGGCGGGGCACCCGGAGTACGTCGGCGTCACCGTGACGACCACCGCGCCGCCGGCGTCGACGGACACGTCGCGCACGATGCCGAGCTCGCGCACGCTCAGCACCGGCACCTCGGGATCCATCACCGTGTCGAGGACCGCCAGGATCTCGTCGCGCGAGAGAGGCGTCGCGGAGGTGCCGCTCACCACGTCGCTCCCGGGTGTGAGCGGGCGACGATCTGCATCTCGGCGAGCATGTGGCCGAGGTGCTCGCTGTGCATGCCGGATCGGCCCCCGCGCAGGTGCGGCGAGTGCATCGACTCGTGCGGCACCGTGAGCGTCGCGCGGTCCACGACGTCACGCACGATCGTCTCCCACTGCGCGCGGAGCGCGGGGAGATCGGGGGCGATCCCCTGCACCGCGAGGCGCGCGGCGACGCCGTCGGCGACGAAGAGCTCCGGCGTGAACCGCCACAGCTCGTCGAGCGCGCGCTGGACGCGGCGATGGCTCTCGTCCGTGCCGTCGCCGAGCTTGAGCATCCATTCGCCGCTGTGGCGCACGTGATACTTCGCTTCCTTGAGCGACTTCGCGGCGAGGGCCGCGATCTCGGCGCTCGTGCTGCGCGAGAGCGCGTCGAGCGTCACGACCGCGTGGACGTCGAACAGGAACTGCCGCGCGATCGTGAAGCCGAAGTCGCCGTTGGGCTGCTCGACGAGGAGGCAGTTCCGAAACTCGACCGCCTCGCGGAAGTACGCGAGCGCGTCCTCGTCGCGCCCTTTCCCCTCCACCTCACCGGCGCGTCGGAGAAACAGCGTCGCCTGGCCGAGGAGGTCGAGCGCGACGTTGGCGAGCGCGATGTCCTCCTCGAGGATCGGTGCGTGGCCACACCACTCGCTCAGCCGGTGGCCGAGGACGAGCCGATCGTCGCCGAGGCGGAGCAGCAGCTCCCGCTCGTCGTTCGGCGGCGGCCCGGGAACGGGAACGACCGAGGGCGTGGTCACAGCCCGCGCACGCCGCGAGGCACTTTGTAGAACTGTGGGTGCCGGTAGGCCTTGTCGGCGCCGGGATCGAAGAAGGGACCAGCGTCGCCGGGGCTGGATGCGGTGATCGCGGCACTCGGTACCACCCACAGCGAGATGACCTCGCCGCGGCGCGCGTACACGTCGCGCGCGTTCTGGAGCGCGTGCTCGGCGTCGGTCGCGTGGAGCGAGCCGGCGTGCTCGTGCGGCGCACCCTGCGCGCTCTGCGTGAACACCTCCCACACCGGCCACTGCCCGTCGGGCGCGATCGCCGCGGCCTGCTCGCCCACGGGCGTCGTCGCGTCGGGCCGGTCGCTCACGCCTACGCCGCCTCCGAGGCCTGCTTGGCGCGCTGCTTCGCGGCGTACGCGCTCGCCGCCTCGCGCACCCACGCGCCTTCGTCGTGCGCGCGACGGCGCGCCTCGAGGCGCTCGCGGTTGCACGGTCCGTTGCCGCGGATCACCTGGTTGAACTCGTCCCAGTCGATCGGGCCGAAGTGCCAGCTCTCGGTGTCGGCATCGTAGCGCAGCTCGGGATCGGGGAGCGTGAGGTTCACGGCCGCGGCCTGCGGCACGGTGAGATTCACGAACCGCTGCCGGAGCTCGTCGTTCGTGCGGCGCTTCACCTTCCACCGAATGAGCTCCGCCGTGTTCGGCGAATCGGCGTCGCTGGGCCCGAACATCATGAGCGAAGGCCACCACCAGCGGTTCACCGCGTCCTGGATCATCGCCTTCTGCGCGCGCGTCCCGTTCGCGAGCACGGCGACGATCTCGTAGCCCTGGCGCTTGTGGAAGTTCTCTTCCTTGCAGATGCGGATCATCGCCCGGGCGTACGGCCCGTACGACGCCTTCGCGAGCACCGTCTGATTGACGATCGCCGCACCGTCGACGAACCAGCCGATGACGCCCATGTCGGCCCACGACAGCGTCGGATAGTTGAAGATGCTGGAGTACTTGGCCGTGCCGTCGAGCAGCTGCTGGACGAGCTCGGCGCGATCGACGCCGAGCGTCTCGGTGCCGCAATAGATGTAGAGGCCGTGGCCGGCCTCGTCCTGGACCTTGGCGATCAACGAGATCTTCCGGCGCAGGCTCGGCGCGCGAGTGATCCAGTTGCCCTCGGGGAGCATGCCGACGATCTCCGAGTGGGCATGCTGCGACATCATGCGAATGAGCTGGCGGCGGTAGCGCTCGGGCATCCAGTCCTTCGGCTCGATGCTTTCACCCGCGGCGATGCGCGCCTCGAAGGCGGCGACCTTCGCCGGATCGTCCTGCGGCTGCGTGCGTGCTTGGGTCATCGCGTGGGCTCCAGAGCTTCCGAGCCGGCTCGGCTGCGGGGATTGGCCTCGAAGACCAAGCATGGCAAGAGCTTGGCCTGGGCGAGAATGTACACCGCAGCCGGGGGAACGGACAATCGACGGCGGCGTCTGCCGTGCATATCATTCTCCGCATGAGCGCCGAGTCAGAAATAGACGGGGCCGGCACGGAAGGCGACGTCACTCTCGCGATCGACGACGGCGTCGGCACGATCGAGTTCTCGCACCCCAAGGGCAACTCCCTCCCCGGCGCGCTGCTCCGCCGGCTCGCCGCGGGCATCCGGACGCTCGGCGAGGATCCGTCGGCGCGCGTGATCGTGCTCGGCAGCGGGGGCAGCGGTGCGTTCTGCGCCGGTGCGTCGTTCGACGAGCTCGTGAACATCGAGAACGAGCTCGAGGGGCTGGAGTTCTTTCACGGCTTCGCGCGGGTGATCCTCGCGATGATCCGGGCTCCGAAGTTCGTGCTGGTTCGCGTGCACGGCCGGGCCGCGGGGGGCGGTGTGGGGATCGCCGCCGCCGGCGACTACGCCTTCGCGGTGAAGTCCGCGTCGGTGAAGCTGAGCGAGCTGTCGGTCGGGATCGGACCGTTCGTCGTCGGGCCGGTGATCGAGCGGCGGATCGGCTGCGGTCCGTTCTCGGCGATGTCCGTCGACACGGACTGGCGCGACGCCGCCTGGTGCGAGCGCCACGGCCTGTTCGCGCGCGTGTTCGACGACGCCGACGCGATGGACTCGGCGCTCGCGCTCCTCGCCGGCGCGCTGGCCGCGTCGAACCCCGATGCGATGTCGGCGATGAAGCGTGCGTTCTGGCTGGGGACCGAGGAGTGGGACACGCTGCTCACGGCACGGGCACGAACGAGCGGCATGCTCGTGCTCTCGGACTACACCCGCGCGGCGATCGCGAGGTTCAGGACGCGCTGAGTCCGGGCCGATCGGCGTGGTCGAGCTGATCGAGCTCGTTCATCAATGCCTGCGGTGCCAGGCCGGCGACAGACCGGAACTCGCGCGCGAACGACGCCGGCTCGAGCCCCGCGTGGCGGGCGAGATTCGGCACGGCGCGCTCGCCCGCCGCGATGGCGCCGATCGTCGAGCGCACGCGACGGACGCGCGCGAACTGCCTGGGTGAGAGCCCCACCGCGGCCTCGAACCGGCGGTCGAGACTTCGCGCGCTGACCCCCACCTCGCGCGCGGCGGCGGCGATGTCGCAGGTACCATCCGAGTCGATGAGGCGGCGGACGACGAAACGCACGTCGGGATCGGGAAGCTCGGCACCGGCGATGTGTGGCTCGAGCCAGGCGTCCCAGACGGCATCGAGCTCGGCGTCGTCGCCGGCGCGGGCAACCGCACGCGCGAGGGAGAGCGCACCGATTCCCAGTACCTCCGCGGCGGGGCGAGTGAGATCGCGGATGGCGCCCGGATCCACACCGAGCACGCTGGCCGCCGTGTCGGGCCAGAGCCGCAACCCGCGCAGCACGTGGCCGCTGCGCACGGGGGCACGCAGGGCGCGGAGCCGAGGCCCGATGACGCTCGCCGCGGCCGGCACGCCGCGGTTCGCCACGATGAAGAGCGAGACGCAGCCGTCGGGCCACGTCGTGTGCAGCGCCGACTCTCCCTCGGGGATGTCGACGTCGAAGGTCCAGAGCGCGAGGACGTGCTCGGCGAACCGGTCGGGCGGGGGACGCTCGCCGTCGAAGTAGCGCCGCGTCGGTCCGCCTGAAGTCACGTCAGCTCGTCGGGGGGTTGAACGCCGCGTGCTGCGCATCCACCCAGCTGCGGTGGTACGATGGGTCCTCGATGTCGAGCGCCTGCCGTGCCACCTTGAGCGGACGGAAGGTGTCCATCATCACCGCCAGCTCGTCGGTGGCCTTCGCGCCGATCGACGCTTCGGCGCGCCCGGGATGCGGACCGTGCGGAATGCCGTCCGGATGGTGCGTGATGGAGCCGAACTCGATTCCCTTCCGGCTCATGAACTCGCTCGACGCATAGTACAGCACTTCGTCCGAGTCCACGTTGCTGTGGTTGTAGGGCGCGGGAACGGCCTCGGGATGGAAGTCGTACGGCCGCGGGCAGAACGAGCACACGACGAAGCCGTCGCCCTGGAAGGTCTGGTGCACGGGCGGCGGCTGGTGGACGCGGCCGACGATCGGCTCGAAGTCGTTGATGTTGAACGCCCAGGGGTAGAACTGTCCGTCCCAGCCGACCACGTCGAGCGGATGGTGATCGAGCATGACCTCGTTGATCCCGTCGTACTGCTTCACGAGGATGCGGAACTCGCCCATCTCGTCGTGCGTGTGGAGTTCGCGCGGCACGCGGATGTCGCGCTCGGAGTACGGTGCTCCCTCGACGAGCTGGCCGAACTCGTTGCGGTAGCGCTTCGGCGGGCGAATGTGGCCGCGGCTCTCCATCACGAGCAGCTTCGGCGCGTCGGCCGACGCGTCGAAGCGATAGCGGTGCATGATGCCGCGATGGATCACGAGGTAGTCGCCTTCCCAGAAGGGCAGATCACCGTACTGCGTCTCGAGGTTCCCCTTACCCTTCGCGACGTACACCAGCTCGTCCGCCTGGGCATTGCGGTAGTAGTGCTCGTCCGCGCGGTCCGGCTCGACGTACAGCATCGCGACGTCCTGGTTGAACAGGAGCGGGATGCGGTCGAGGGTGGGACTTCCGCCCTTCTTCGCGCGCGCCGTGCGGAAGTGGCGGTGACGTAGCGTCGAATCGTCGTCGGCTTCGAGCGTCGTCTCGCGCAACCGCTTCACCGAGAGCACCGTCGTCGGCGGATGCACGTGATAGAGCAACGCCGACGTCCCCGTGAAGCCCTCGTGTCCGACGAGCTGCTCGGAGTACAGGCCGCCATCGGGCTTCCGGAAGGCGATGTGCCGCTTTCGCGGCATCTTGCCGAGGGTATGGTAGAACGGCATGTCGCGCCCTCTTACAGGTTGCCGCGCAGATCCTGCTCGCGCTCGATCGCTTCGAACAGCGCCTTGAAGTTGCCGGCACCGAAGCTGCGCGCGCCCTTGCGCTGGATGATCTCGTAGAACAGGGTCGGCCGATCCTCGACGGGCTTCGTGAAGATCTGGAGCAGATAGCCGTCGGGATCGCGATCGACAAGGATGCCGAGCTCCGCGAGCTCGCCCACCGGCTCGTCGATCTTGCCGACGCGCTTCTGCAGGTCGTCGTAATACGTCGTCGGCACGCTCAGGAACTCGACGCCCCGATCGTGCAGCGCGGTGACGGTGCCGATGATGTCGTCCGTCGCGAGCGCGAGATGCTGGACGCCGGGCCCCTGGTAGAAGTCCAGATACTCGTCGATCTGCGACTTCTTCTTCCCCCGCGCCGGTTCGTTGATCGGGAACTTGATGCGGTCGTTCCCGTTCGCCATCACCTTCGACATCAGCGAGGAGTACTCCGTGCTGATCGTCTTGTCGTCGAAGGTGAGCAGGTTGCGGAAGCCCATCACGTGGGAATAGAACTCGACCCACTCGTTCATCTTTCCGAGCTCGACGTTGCCCACGCAGTGGTCGACGTACTTCAGGCCGACTTCCTCGGGCGTGTAGTGCGGCGAGACGGCGACGAACCCGGGCATGAACAGCCCGCGATAGTTTCGCCGCTCGACGAGCGAGTGCACGGTGTCGCCGTAGATCTTGAACGAGCCGATGACGATCTCCCCCTGCTCGTCACGCAGCACTTCGGGCGCCCGCTCCGGCGTGGCACCGCGCTCCACGGCCTTGGCGAAGGCGTCACGCGCATCGTCCACCCACATCGCGATGTCGCGCACGCCGTCGCCGTGCTTCTGTACGTGCTCGGCGATGCGCTTCGACTCCGGACTCAGGTCCTCGCGAATCGCCGTCGTGAGCACGAGGCGGATCTTGCCCTGCTGCAGCAGATAGCTCGCCCGGTCGCGCACCCCCGTCTCCGGGCCGCGGTAGCCGACGAGCTGAAAGCCGAATGCCGTGCGGTAGTAGTGCGACGCCTGCTTCGCGTTGCCGACCCAGAACTCGACGTAGTCGGTCCCGTTGATCGGAAAGGTATCGTGCGCCTCGGCGGCGACTGCGAGGGTTTCAGTGGCCATGGTCGAGCTCCTACTCGGGTCGGGCTGTGGTGAGGCTGTTGGGTTCAGTATAGCGATTGGGGATTGTCCGGGTGAGACGGTGAGTTGGTGGGTTGGATCGCTGGTTGGTCGGTTGATTGGTGAGTTGAACTGCCCGGGCCACTCAACCAGCATGCAGGCTCCACGTGTGGTCTTCCACGCCGGTTGTCGCCCGGGCCGTTCAGTTCACTCGCTCACCGACCAACTCACCAGCTATCCAACTCACCAACTCACTTCACTAGCCAGTTCCCCGACTCACCCGTCAATCCGTTAGCTCCGGAAGGTTCTCGAACAACCTCAACGCCTCCGGATTCGCCAGCGCGTCCGCGTTCTTCACCGGCCTCCCGTGCACGACGTCGCGCACGGCGAGCTCTGTGATCTTGCCGCTGATCGTCCGCGGGATGTCGGCCACCTGCACGATCCGCTTCGGGACGTGGTGCGGCGACGTGTTCTCGCGGATGCAGCGCCTGATGCGCTCGCGCAGCGCGTCGTCGAGCTCGAGCCCGGGACGGAGCCGCACGAAGAGCACGATGCGTACGTCGCCGCCGTCGACGTCCTGTCCGATCACGAGGCTCTCGACGATCTCTGGGAGCCGCTCGACCTGGCGGTAGATCTCCGCCGTGCCGATGCGCACACCGCCGGGGTTGAGCGTGGCGTCGCTGCGGCCGTGGATGATCATGCCATCGTGCTGCGTGAGCTCCGCCCAGTCGCCATGCCGCCAGGTGTTCGGAAAGACGTCGAAGTAGGCCGAGCGGTAGCGACTGCCATCGGGATCGTTCCAGAACGCCACGGGCATGCTCGGAAAGGGTGCCGTGCACACGAGCTCGCCCGCGCGGCCGCGGACCGGGCGTCCGTCCTGATCGAACACCTCGACCTTCATCGCGTAGCCCCGCGACTGGATCTCGCCGCGGTAGACGGGCAGCGTCGGTTCCCCGCCCGCGAAGCAGGACAGGATATCGGTCCCGCCGCTGATGCTGCTGAGGCGCACGTCGCGCTTCACGCGCCGGTAGACGAAATCGAAGCTGTGCGCGGCGAGCGGACTGCCAGTCGACAGGATCACTCGCAGAGCCGAGAGGTCGTGCTGCGGGCCGGGCACCAACCCCTCCTTCTCGGCGAGCGCCAGCCACTTGGCGCTCGTGCCGAACACCGCCAGTCGCTCCTGCGCCACGAGATCCCAGAGGATCGGGCGGTCGCGCAGCATCGGCGCGCCGTCGTACGTGATGACCGTGGCGCCGAGCGCGAGGTTGGAGACGAGCCAGTTCCACATCATCCATCCGCACGTCGTCACGTAGACGATCCGGTCGCCGGCCCGCACGTCCGTGTGCAGCGCCAGCTCCTTGAGGTGCTGTACGAGCGTACCGCCCGCTCCGTGCACCATGCACTTCGGAAGACCCGTCGTCCCCGACGAGTACATGATGTAGAGCGGATGGTCGAACGGCAGTCGCGCGAAGTGGAGCGGCGACGCGCCACCCTGCGCGAGGGCGTCGGCCCATGTGATCGCACCATCGGGCAGCGCGGAGCCCTCCGCGAGATCGGACGGCAGGTGCGGCACGACGACGACGCGCTCGACGCTGGGCAGGCTCGGGAGGAACGCCCGGACGCGTTCCAGGCAATCGATGCGCTTGCCCGTCCAGACATAGCCGTCCGCCGTGACGAGCACCTTCGGCGCGATCTGGCCGAAGCGATCGACGACGCCACCGGGGCCGAAGTCGGGTGAGCAGGATGACCAGAGCGCGCCCAGCGATGCGGCGGCGAGCATCGCGACGACGGCCTCCGGCATGTTGGGCACGAAGCCGACGACGCGATCGCCAGCCACGACGCCCGCGTCGCGAAGGAACGCGGCAAAGCGCGCGACCGAGTCGCCAAGCTGTGCATACGTGAGTCGCCGGCCCGGTCCGCGCTCGGTCCACAGGACGAGCGCTTCCGTGTCGTCGTACCGGCGAAGGAGATTCTCGGCGAAGTTGAGGCGCGCGCCGCGGAACCAGCGCGGCCCGAGCACGGGGTCGGGCGGCGCCATCCGCTCTCCGTGCTCGAGGACGGCGTCCCACGGCGGAGCGCCGGGGCGTTCGTCGGCGATGACGCCGCCGAACCGCCAGAGCGCGGCCCAGAAGTGGGCGGGCTCGGCGACGGACCACTTCCATAGAGAGTGCGCGTCGGCCACCGACGCCGCCGACCCGCCGAGCGGCTGCACCGCGTCGCGGATGAAGCGGGTGACGGTCGCGGCCGCGATCGCCTCGGCGCTCGGGCTCCACAGCGGAGTCGTATCGCTCACCCGTTCAATGTGGAGCGCTGGCGCCGCGGAGGGGAGGCGTCAACGAGACCGGGCCGCCAGACTGCGGCGGCCCGGTGCACGGTGGTCGACACTCGAAAGGGGCCGCCTCAGAGACCGACCGCGAGCTTCGTGTAGAGGAAGCGCCCGTTGAAGCCGAACGGCGAGATGCCGTTGTACGGGAAGATCCCGAAGTTCGACGTGCCGCCGTTCTCCGCGGCGAGCGTCGAGATGTTGCCGTTGTTGTTGTTCCGATCCGGGTAGACGTCGAACACGTTGTCGACACCGAGGGTGACGTTCAGGCGACCGAACCCGTAGTTGGCGGCGACATCCGTGATCCACTTGGGCGAGAAGGTCTGGTCGAGCGGGCCGTACGTGTTGGACGGCGTGGTGCCGTACTGCGTGACCTGGCCGTAGCGCTGCACCCGAACGTTCGCGCCGAGCTTGGAGAGCGTGTACGCCGCGCCGAGGATGAGGTTGTTCTCCGGATTGCCGATCTCGATGCGAGCCTGCTCGACACGATCGAACAGAGACGCCTTGAGGCCCGAGAGGTTCGTCGGGAGAGTGTCGACGCGCGTGACGCGCGTGCGATTCCAGTTGTATGCCGCCGACAACCGGAGCACGCTCGTCGTCGAGAAGGTGAGCCCGTAGTTGGCGATGATGTCGTAGCCGTGCGTGCGCGTGTCGATCGCGTTCGTGAAGTAGCGGCCTCCCGACACGCCGGTGACGCCGATGCTGGCGAGCGCCGCGACCGCCGCCGCGCCGGTGAAGTTGTTCGACAGCACGATGCGGTCGTCGATCTCGATGTAGTAGTAGTCCGCCGTGATCGAGAGTGAGGAGAGCGGCTCTGCCGCGATGCCGAATCCCGCATTCATCGACTTCTCGGCCTTGAGGGGGCTGGCGCCGAGCGCCGCCGCCTCCGGCGTGCTGGCCGGGAACGTCTTGATGTCGAACGGCACGCCGGACACGAAGTTCGTCGCCGTCGAGGAGAAGAATTCCTGCATCAGCGAGGGCGCACGAAAGCCCGTGCTCACTGCGCCGCGAATCGCGTAGCCGGGGTAGACCTGATACCGCGTCGAGAACTTGCCGGTGGTGGTGTTGCCGAAGTCGTTGTAGTGCTCGAAGCGGCCCGCGACGTCGACGAGCCACTTGCTGGTGACGTCGGACGACAGATCGAGATAGAGCGCAGTGTTGTTGCGCGTGTGCGAGCCGGCGTCGCCAGGCTTGCCGCCGCTGTCGCTCTTGAAGCCGGGGAACACCTGGGCACCGGGCGGTGCGGGTGCCGTCGTGGGATTGCCGTTCTGATCGGGGACCTTCGCCCCG
>Ga0207691_10003761_pt1 | contig 14730 bp, 9 predicted proteins | sample KBSM13metaG_FD_184327 | JGI IMG/M metagenome (GOLD analysis project Ga0207691, IMG submission 184327) | Miscanthus rhizosphere microbial communities from Kellogg Biological Station, Michigan, USA - KBS M1-3 metaG (SPAdes) (version 2) | ecosystem: Host-associated > Plants > Roots > Rhizosphere >... | reverse complement strand
TGGCTCGCTTGATGAATGTCCGACGTGGCGTGACCAGCCTCCTCGTCAGTGTACTGCTCGACGAAGCACTAATCTTTGAAGGAGCCGTTGGTGAAGCTGTCGGACGCGGGAGAAGGCCTACTTCCCTTTACATCGACTCGCGACAACGCTGCGTGGTCGGCGTCGATGTTCGCGCAACTCGAACGTACATCATGATCACGGATCTGATGGGGCACCCACTCGGAGTCGTTAGTAGTTTTCAAACAAACAGAGACTTCGATGTTCTCTTGCAAGACCTTGTACGACGCATCAAGCAAGTGCTCATCGACTACAAAGAGGTGGGCGCCTGTGAAGGTGTAGGCCTGGTTATTCCAGGAATGGTTGATCTCGCTGCCGGTCGTGTACTTCACGCTCCGACCCTTGCGTGGCGTGACGTGAATATTCGTGACCCGCTCGCCGCTGCAATCGGAATCCCTGTTCACATCGAAAACTCTGCTAAGGCCTGCGCGCTTGGGCAGCTCTGGGCGACACGCAGCGATGTCATCGCTTCAGGTAACTCTGTTTTTGTCAGCGTGTCAGATGGTGTGGGAACTGGCATGGTCGTGAATGGGGAGTTGATGCGCGGTCGTCACAATACGGCCGGTGAATTTGGTCACGTTCCTCTGAGCATCGATGGTCCGCGTTGTTCTTGCGGTGCGACTGGTTGTTGGGAAGCTTATGTTTCAAACATCGCGACGTTGTCCCGTTACTTCGGTCGCGACTTATCTGATCCAGGACCGCGAGACGTCGAGACTTCCTCTTTTACTGTCGAAGATTTGATCGCTCGAGCACGTGCGGGCGACGCCAAAGCATTGGCGGCAATCAACTCGACTGCTCGTTACCTCGGGCTTGGCCTCGCCTCGATCATCAATGCGGTTGATCCGGCGCGCCTTTACCTTGGCGGTGAAATTACCACCGCGTGGAGTTTGATCGAACCAATCGTGCGCAGTGCTTTGCGCGAAAGAACGTTAACTGAGTTTGGCGGCGTCACCGAGATTCATGTAGTCCCAGCTGAGGAGCATCCACGACTACGCGGTGCCGTTGCACTTGTGGCAGCGCCGGCTTTTGCGGCGCCAATGGTTGCTTAGGCAACGATCGTTGTTAGTTCGTTTCCAGGTAGCTCCTTCCAAGGTTTAACAGTCTCAGGGTCTCTGGCTGAAAACACTAAACAGTTTCCTGCCAGAAACTCACCAACCAAATTTGGAGGCACGTCGATGCAAGATTCAAGAATTTCCCGTCTTTCCCCCTTGTCACTGATTCATCTCTGTGGCGTTTTGTTAGTGGTCACGTTCGCTTGCATCAGTATTAGTGGGCAAACGATCTTCGGCCGGATCTCCGGCACAGTTCTCGATTCAACCGGTGCGGTCGTTCCTGACGCCGCAGTTACGGTAACGAACAACGCTAATAACGCGGCGCGAACCGCTACTACTGATGAGGGCGGTTTTTACACCGTAACGAACCTCCCAGTCGGCACCTATACCGTTACAGTCGAACGAACTGGTTTCAAGAAGGCCAACCAGACTGACAACGTCTTGACTGCTGATACTCGACTAACGGTGAACATTACGCTCGAGGCGGGCAGCGTCTCGGAAACTGTCGAGGTCTCCACTGCGGCAGGCGAAACAGTTAACACGACGTCCGGTGAGGTGGCGCGCGTTGTTGACCGTCGCCAGGTACAGAACCTGGCTCTCAACGGTCGCAACTACATGCAGTTGGTGACACTGATCCCCGGCGCTGCCATTCTCGACGAAGATCAGTTGGCACTGACAACCAGCTTGAGTATCAGCCAGGCTGCGATCAACGGAAATCGTCCTAACTACAACAGTCTGACCGTTGATGGTGGCTCAAACATGGATTCGGGCAGCAACAATAGCCAGGTCAACAACGTCGGCATCGACTTCATCCAGGAAGTTAAGATTCAAACGTCAAACTTTTCTGCAGAGTATGGACGTAACGCAGGTGCCTCCATCAACGTTGTCACACGCGGTGGTGGCAATGATTTCCACGGCGGAGTTTTCGAGTTTTTGCGCAACGACAAACTCGATGCGCGCAGTTTCTTCTCTCCAGTCAGGGGGAAGTTGAGATTCAATAACTTTGGATGGAATTTCAACGGGCCGATTTTCAAAAACAAACTCTTCTTCTTTGGTGGCGAGGAGTTCAAGTACATCCGCCAGGATTCGGCTCCTGTCAGACGAACGCTACCAACCCGGGCCGAGAGGCTGGGCGACTTTACTTTGCGTGGCGGAGCTTTGAATGTCCCAGCCGGGTACACAGCGATCAATCCTGCCAATGGCGCAGTTGTCGCAGCGGGACAGCCCATCCCCGGTCGAAACTTAGCTAACTTGAGATTGAATGGTGTTGCGGTCGGCGTTACGCCAAACGGAGCGGCGGTAGCGTCCGTCTTCTCGGCCATGGAAAAACTTGCGGTTGCATATTCGGATACAACCACCGCGAACAATGCGACCTACCAGCAGCCAAATCCATTCGACTTCAGAGAAGACAATTTCCGTGTCGACTATCGAATCAACGCGAAGCACAGCATGTATGGACGTTACCTCCATGACATGTACGACTTGATCGATCCCTACGGCACATTCATCACTTCGCAATTACCAACCATACCGACTAATCGACTTCGTCCGGGTACGAGCTATCAACTCTCGTATACCTGGCTGATCTCGCCTACCTTTATTAATGAAGCGAAGGTCAACGCCTCATGGAACGGTCAACGTATTCCCCCGGTTGGAGAATTCTGGAAGCGTTCGACCTTTAATTTCACCTATCCGCAACTCTTCTCCGGTGGACGCTACGACGATGGCATCCCGAACACCACCTTTGCCGGTAACGGGGCGCCTTCAAACTTCAGCGGGCCATCAGGCTCATTGTTGTCACCCACCACCGACATAGCGATCTTTGACAACGTAACTTACATCCTCGGTAAGCATTCACTAAAGACGGGGTTCCTGTACGTTCGGAATCGCAAAGATCAGAATGGTCGCTCTGGCTACACCGGCACCCTGGCGTTCAATACGAACGGCACGGTGACAACCGGTAACTCTTTTGCGGATGCATTGCTTGGGAACTTCCGAACTTACAGTGAAGCGAACGACGATCCGATCGGTTTCTTCCGCTTCAATCAGGAAGAAGCGTATTTGACGGATAGTTGGAAAGTTCGCCGCAATTTAAGCTTCGAGATTGGCGCCCGTTTTTACCACTACGAACCAACCTATACCCAGGCAAACAACATAGCGAACTTTGATCCAAGTCGCTACAACCCGGCCCAGGCCGTAACTGTTCTTCCAAACGGAAACATCGACCTGACTAAGGGAGGCAATCGCTTCAACGGCCTTGTTAGAGCTGGAAATGGAATTCCCACTGAGGAGCGCGGCCGCGTAAGTGTTAGTGATGCGACTCTCGCGCTCGTGCCAACGGGTGCACCCCGCGGCTTTTATCAGGCCGCAAACAAGATTGGTCCTCGCGTTGGATTTTCCTATGCGCCGTTCGATGACGATAAGACTTCAATTCGTGGTGGCTTTGGAATCTATTACGACAAGGTTGAGGGCAACCTGATCTTTTCGCAGGTGAACGTTCCACCGTTTGTGAGTACGCCGAGCTTAGACAACGGCAATATCTCGAACCCCTCAGGCGGAACTCCGGCTAACGCGGCGCTGCTGGGCTCGATCAATTCAATCGATCCAAACCTGGATATCTCTTCCTCGATGAACTTCAGTTTAGGAGTTCAACGAGAACTGCCTCGCGGTTTCTTTGTCGAAGCTAACTATGTTGGCAATTTAGGACGGCACTTGATTCGGCAACCCGATCTTAATCAGCCGTCTTTTGCCGCGTTGACCGCAAATCTCCCGGCTAACGGCGGTGCCAATGTAAACACCAATGCGCTGCGTCCCTACAAAGGTTTCACGCAAATCCTTTATCGATTGTCAGACGCCAATTCCAGTTATAACGGAATGCAACTGTATGCCGCCAAACGCAAGGGTAATCTCGAGCTTACGGTGAGCTACACGTGGTCCAAGGCTCTGACGGACACTAGTGGCAACGGAGATGGAGTCGACACGGGTGAGGATCCATTCAACCGACATTCAAACTATGGTCCAGCGTCGTTTGATAGACGTCATATCTTCGTGACGACCTACGATTACCACCTCCCATTCTTTAATAAGATGAAAGGTGTCGGCGGAGCAATACTGTCTGGTTGGGAAGTCAGTGGAATCACTCGCTACCAGGCTGGCGCGCCTTTTACCGTAACCGCCAATACGTTGATAGGAACTCGTCGTGCTGACTACGTGGGCGGTGAAGTTCTGTTACCAAATGCTGGTCCTAATGGTTGGATTAACCCGGCCGCGTTTGCCCCGGCACCAGCTACTCGGAGAGGGAACAGTGGTGCGGGAATCGTCGTCGGACCCAATCTACAAACATGGGATTTCTCCATGCGCAAGCAGTTCAACCTTACGGAGCGTTTTAATGTTCGCTTTCAAGCAGACATGTTCAATGCTTTCAATCATGCGAACTTCCGCGGTCCGGCTACGGTTCTTACAAATGCCGGCTTCGGCACAATCGGAACTACTGGACCGCCACGAAACATTCAATTCGGTTTGAAATTGAATTTCTAACAACCATAAGCCGAAGACTGAGCACGGGAGGAGTATGACCTTTGAGACCATTTAGAATTATAGGGGTGATCCTTGTTGGGCTCAGTCTTTCGGCGGCACTTTCGTTTCCGAGCAATGCTGTCTTCGCGCAGAGTTCGACGGCAACCTTGACGAATGAAGTCAAGACTGCTGACTTCGACACAGAAGTTCAGACCTTCTTAGAAAAGGAATTGGCAGCGCATCTGGGTGCGATCGCTTCAATGAATCCGCCTCCAGATCGTGTCCTTGGCGTTCCCACAACCGGTGAGTTTTCATGGGGAACGTTCATGCGATCGCTTGCGGCGTATGCAGACTCAAGTGGCAAGCGCGAACTTGCTGGACGCGACATCGCAAAGTGGGTGGGCCAGATCGGACTAGTCGAGGCCCGCGCCGGTAGCAAAGCCTTTTCACAACTCTACGCCGCACTTGCACTCCGCCATTTTGGTCGCGATCTTAAAACCAATCCGCTCTGGCTGAGTCTCACACCAGAAGAACAAAAAGCCTGGCGGTCCCTGCTAAACCCTGAACGCTTCTACGATCCCAAAACAAACCGCGTCATCGATCTACCTGACAACTATTTGGGTGTGGCCTCGCGCATCGCGAGCATAAGTTACGATCTGGGTGTCTCAACTGATCGAGCTTTTCTCGACAAGCTCCTCGATCGCGCTGCTATTCAATTCACGACTGGTCATCTTTACGCTGACGATTCGCCGCCAACAGGACGCTATGATCGCTACTCGAACGAGTATGCCCGGTACATTTGGGAAGCCGCCGAGATGGCGGGCCGGAAAGACATTCTTGAAAAAGTTCGTCCTTCGCTGAAAGTTCAAATGCAACTCTGGTGGGATCTGGTTTCGGAAGACGGTTATGGTTACAACTGGGGACGAAGCCAGGGCGTCGTTAGTTATCTCGATACGCCGGAGATTGTCGGGTTTCTTGCCGAACATGCTGAGTTTCGGCCAGCACCGCTTACTGAGATCGCCGCGCTCTACTATCAGTCGTGGAATTATCTGCACCATGACTACAACGTCAACACACATCTCCTGTCGCTCTTCGCTTTTGGTCGAGGCAACTACGGTTACATAACGCGCGAACGCGAATGGCAACAAACGACCGGCTTCTTCGGTAAGCTGACGAATTCACACGCCAAGATTATTCAGGCGCTGAAGCGAGAAAGCGTTGCGGCATTCCCGGCTGTTCCAACTCTCTCAGCCGTCAATCGCTTTGAATACTTCCGTCGAGCACCGCAGCGTGAAGCAGGAGTCTGGGTTGTTCGACAAGGTGCACTTCGCTTTGCATTGCCCATAACCACAGGGCCAAAGCCTGGGCTGTCAGACTACTTACCGGCGCCGCACGGACTACCAGGATTTGCGGCACCTGTTGAGCAGAGCTATCCAGTTCTTGTACCTTTTGTCGAACTCGCAGATGGTCGCACCGTTGTAGCTACTGACGGCGCCGACTCGATTGAGATGACCGCTGACGGCAAGTCGTTACGTGCGCGCTGGACTAAGTGGGCCGTGGTTGGAACAAAATCGGGCGAGCTAGCTGATGTTGGTTTGACGAGTGAAGTAGTATGGCGAATCGACAATGCAACGATCACTCGCGAAGAAGCATTGAGTTCAAATCAGGCTGTTAGTCTCAAGCGCTGGCAGTTGGTAGTACCGAGCAGTTATGGTCAGGTTCAAACCGAGATGAGCAATGGAATACGAGTGGATCGTTTTTCTGCTCCGGCCGGAACAATGGTCGTGCAGCTGTCAGGAATGAACTTTCCCGTCGCCACATCTATCGTCGCATCAGGCAACGGAGCGCTCGGGAAAGGTGTTCACGGAGCGATTCCTTTGCACCTGATCTTTGAGGCACGAAATCTTAAACTGGAAAATGGAAAGCCGCTCAAGTATCAACTCTCGCTCGCTGTAACAACCGCTGCACCTGCGAACTCAGGTAGCCAAGCCAGCGGCTACGGCGTAAAGTGATGGGCTTGATCGCGCGGACGAAATTGATTGATTAATGTTTGAGGAGAAACAATGAGTCAGGAAATAGCACAGAATCCAATTACCCCGCAGACTTGTTTCGTACCGGAAACGCACAAGGGCAAGGGACGTAGAACAGCAGTCAAACCGGGGCCGACGGCCGCGAGGTATTTGCACTATGGACGAATCACGCTCGATGCCAGTGACGCGCCGGTGAAATTCAATAGCGAAGATCACGAGTTAGGTTTGATCTGCTTGAAAGGAACTGCGACTGTCATCACAGGAGATCGATCATTTGATCTCGAGCAATACGACACTGTTTATGTGCCGCGCGACTCTGATGTCGAAGTTAAGCCGGGAGGTTCAGGTTGCGATCTCGCTGAAGTTTCTGCACCGGTTGCCAAACACTATCCGGTTCAGTTCGTGTCCTATAAAGACGTGCGTCAGAATCCAAAGCTGCACCTGATTGCCGGCGAACCACCGACCCAGCGAGATCTCAATGTGCTGATTGGAACTAACGTTGAAGCTGGACGAATCATGGCGGGGGTTACGTTCTCGACCCCTGGCAACTGGACTTCGTGGCCTCCTCATGAACACTCAAAACTTTTGGAAGAGGCTTATCTCTACATCGATATGCCTGCGCCGTCGTTCGGCGTGCAGTTTGTTTATACCGACCCGAACGATCCGGAACTTGTGCAGGTCGTGCGCGAAGGCGACTGTGTACTGATGCCTCAGGGATACCATCCGAATGTCGCAGCACCGGGCGGTCAAATTAACTTTCTCTGGATGATGGCGGCGATCACGGAGGGCGACGATCGTCAGTTTGGCGTCGTAAATGTGCAGCCAGAGTATGCCTCCGGTGGTTCAGGTCTTGAAGCGGTGAGCGACAAGAAGTAAAGTTCTCGGCCATGTCGACAACTTCCCCAGACGATCAAACGAACGGAAATGGTCATCAGAATGGTCTACCTCAACACCTGAACTGGTCGACTATCCCAGTCGAGCAGGTGTCTGAAGGTATTCAACGGCAGATGTTCATCGGTAATCGAATGATGATCTGTCGCTTTCGCTTCAAGCCATTTCTTGTAACTCCGGAGCACGATCATCCCCACGAGCAGATGACAATCGTGGAGCAGGGAAAGGTCCGTTTCTTTGTCGAAGGTAAAGAACAGATCGCGACTGCGGGCGACGTGCTGCATTTCCCGTCGAAGTGTTGGCACGGCGCCACGATGATGGATGAAGAGGTTGTGCTAATCGATATCTTCTCACCGCTGCGCGAAGATTTTCTAAGCAGCCGTTAGCAATGTCCGATATGCTTTAGCTTGTCGTGACTTTTCAAGAGCGTTCCTAAAAACCAGAGACTTCTAACTGTTCTAAACGACAAGCTGAAGCGTATCGGACAATCAACTTGATACTCGACAAATTCAAACTTACAGATCGAGTTGCGCTCGTGACGGGTGCAGCAACGGGGCTTGGCGCTGAGATCGCGATTGGTCTCGCCGAAGCGGGTGCGCAGGTGGCTTGTCACGGTAACAGTCGCTCACCTGAGGAAACGTGTAACAAGATCATTTCGGCTGGCGGCGTCGCTCATCCAGTGACGGGCGACCTCTCGCAAAAAGAAACTGCCAAACAACTCATCGACGATGTTCTCAATCGGTTTGGCCGGATCGATATACTCGTCAACAACGCCGGAACGATTCGTCGCTCGCCGGCAGTCGAGTATTCAGAGGACGACTGGGCTACGGTGATTGAAGTTAATCTTTCGAGTGTCTTTCGTCTGTCACAGCTTGCCGGCAGATCAATGATTGAAAGCGACCGTGGAGGAAAGATCGTCAATATTGCTTCATTGCTTTCCTTTCAAGGTGGAATCACGGTACCCGCGTATGCGGCGTCGAAAGGTGGCGTCGCCCAACTCACGAAAGCACTCGCCAACGAGTGGGCGAAGCACCGCATCAACGTGAATGCGATCGCTCCTGGCTACATGCGCACCACCAACACCGCGGCTCTTCAAGCCGACGAGACTCGCAATCGTCAAATCCTCGAACGCATTCCTGCCGGTCGCTGGGGCGAAGCCTCCGACGTAGCCGGCGCCGCCGTCTTCTTATCATCTCCCGCCAGTGATTACGTCACCGGCCACATTCTTGTGGTCGATGGTGGCTGGATGGGAAGATGAGCAACTCGTAAATCGTGAATCGTGAATCGTTAATCGTTAGATACCCGTTAGTTCGACGGCGTCACTGAAGGGTACGATTCCCCGATTTACGATTAACTATTCACGATTCCCGCGTGGTCTTACCTATTACTCTCTGGGCACTGAATTGGTAAGTAGTTAATCTTGACACCGAACTTATGCTGATGCAGAATCTCGCCACCCCGAGGTGCTGTTTACCAGTTCGCTACTTTCGAGTGGGCCTTCAACAAAAATAAAAACTGACACGTAGGTATCGATTCTTTCTTTTCGGAAAGGATCGCAGTTACGCCCGGATACAGCAAAACAAAAACTTGAGAATCTTGATGAGGTTGGTATGACCAACTGCCGATTCAAAGTGGTTGCAGAGGAAGGAATCCTAACGACAATGTCATCGCGACGAGAGTTTATTAAGGGCGCTCTTTTGACTGGGGCTGCCCTAACTATTACCCGGCCATTTCTAAACTCGACTGCTCTCGGCGTCCCGCTCTTCGCTGACGATGCGTGGCAGTCCGTGATGCCAGGGATCCTCGCACGCATCAAGTCGCCCGTCTTTCCAAAACGCGACTTCGTGATCACTAAGTTTGGCGCAAAGGCTGACGGCACAACAGACTCAACGCAAGCCTTCAAGCAAGCGATCGCCGCCTGTACCAAAGCTGGCGGTGGTCGAGTTGTCGTTCCTAAGGGCGAGTTCCTAACCGGAGCGATTCATCTGAAGAGCAATGTGAATCTGTTTGTCTCGAGCGGAGCTACGATCAAGTTCAGCAAGAACCCCGGTGACTATTTGCCCGTTGTGTTTAGCCGCTGGGAAGGCACTGAACTGATGAACTACTCGCCGTTCATTTACGCCTTTGAACAAACGAACATCGCCATTACCGGTGAAGGCACTCTCGATGGCCAGAGTGGAAACGATGCCTGGTGGCCCTGGAATGGTCGTGCGAACTACGGTTGGAAACAGGGTGATCCAAACCAACGCGCCGACAGAAACGCGTTACAAGAAATGGCGGAAAAGGGCGTCGCGGTGAGCCAGAGAGTTTTTGGCGCCGGTCATTACCTGCGCCCACAGTTTATCCAGCCATATCGATGTAAGAATGTTTTGATCGAAGGCGTGAAAATTATTAACTCGCCGATGTGGGAAGTCCATCCGGTTCTTTGCACAAACGTAACCGTTCGTGGATTGAAGATCAGTAGTCACGGTCCGAACAACGATGGCTGCGATCCTGAGTCTTGTTCCGATGTGCTGATCGAGAATTGCGACTTCTCCACGGGCGACGACTGCATCGCGATCAAATCCGGGCGCAATGCTGATGGCCGGCGTTTGAATGCGCCAACGCAAAACATTATCGTGCGTGGCTGCCGAATGAGCGACGGGCACGGTGGAATTACTGTGGGCAGTGAAATCTCTGGCGGCGTTCGCAATCTGTTTGCTGAGAATTGCACGCTTGATAGTCAGAATCTCGATCACGCGTTGCGGGTAAAGAACAATGCGATGCGAGGTGGCCTGCTCGAGAATTTTCACTTCCGAGATATCAAGGTCGGCCAGGTCGCTCACGCTGTGATTACGATTGACTTCAACTACGAAGAAGGCGCCAAGGGTAGCTTCACTCCGGTTGTTCGCAACTACTCGGTCGACCGGCTTTCAAGTTCAAAAAGCAAACACGCTTTAGATGTGCAGGGCCTGACCGGCGCGCCAATCTACGATCTGCGTTTGACGAACTGTGTCTTCGATAACGTTGATGAACCCAGCATCGTGAAGAACGTCACAGGGATGACTTTGAACGACGTCAAAATTAACGGCAAGGAAGTCAAAGAACTGCCCTAGGATTCTATGAAGCTGTTTTTGAGTTTGGTTTTGCTGGCCTGTGCCGCAAGTGCTACCTACGGTAAAGAGCCCATCACTATCTATCTTGCCGGCGATTCGACGATGGCCCAGAAGACTGCCGACAAACGACCGGAAACAGGCTGGGGAGAAATGCTCCAGGAATTCTTTAGTCCCGGACATGTCAGAATCGATAATCGCGCGAAGAACGGTCGGAGTACACGAAGCTTCATCGAAGAAAAGTTGTGGCAAGCGATCGTGGATAATCTGAAAGCCGGTGATTACGTTTTCATTCAGTTTGGACATAACGACGAGAAAGAGGGTACCGATCGTTATGCTTCGCCTGCCGACTATCGGTTGAATTTAATGAAGTTTGTTGCTGAAGTAAGAGCGAAGCAGGCGTCCCCGATCTTGTTCACGCCGGTCATGCGGCGGCGCTTCGATGATAAGGGAGAGTTCCTTGATACTCATGGAGCGTATCCTGACGTTGTGCGAAAGCTTGCAGCTGAACTGAAGGTGCCGCTCATCGATATGCACCGAAAGAGTGAAGGTGTGTTGCGCCAATATGGGGCCGACGAGTCACGAAAGTTGTTCCTGCAACTGAAGCCCGGTGAGAATCCAAATTATCCAAAGGGAGTTGAAGACAATACGCACTTCAACCCACGTGGTGCGCAGGTAATGGCGGGATTGGCGATCGAAGGGATTAGACAATTGAAACTGCCGCTTGCGAAGTATTTGAAGAAGTCAACTCCATCGGTTGGTGTTTGATTTGGGTTTTCTGGTGACAGTTAATGTGTCAGCGATGCTCACCACAGAGACACAGAGAACTCAGAGAACACAGAGAGAAAAACACACAGAAATGAATCTGAATTGTTGGTCACAACTCCGAGTATGAAAACATCAAAATTCCTTTTGTGCTTATTGCTGCTTGTAGGTGCTGCGTCAATCTCTACTGCTCAAGAGAAATCTGTTTCCGAGCAGATGGCTTCGACAGCGATGACTTCCTTATGGCGTGACGCAGGTGCTCCCCCCAGATGGACGTACGAATACGGCGTGGTGCTCAAAGGACTCGAAGGAGTTTGGCTGAGCACTGGTGATGGTCATTACTTCAGTTTCATTCAAAAAGGCCTCGACAATTTCGTCAATGCTGATGGAACGATCCGCACGTATAACGCTACCGATTACAACCTCGACAACATCAATACAGGTCGCAGTCTTCTGCTGCTTTACAAAGTTACGGGACAGGATAAGTATCGGAAAGCGGCCGCAGTTTTGCGCGAACAGTTGAGCACTCATCCGAGAACCTCGGATGGCGGTTTCTGGCACAAGAAGATTTACCCGTCCCAGATGTGGCTCGACGGTCTCTACATGGCCGAGCCTTTTTACGCCGAGTACTCTGCCACCTTTCACGATGATGCCGCGTTTGACGACATCGCGAAGCAGTTTGTTCTGATGGAGCGTCATTCACGCGACGAGAAGACAGGTCTGCTGTATCACGGTTGGGACGAATCCAAGCAACAACGGTGGGCGGATAAAGCCACTGGTCATTCGCCGAATTTTTGGGACCGGGCAATGGGTTGGTATGCGATGGCGCTCGTCGATACGCTTGATTATTTTCCGGCAAAACATCCTCAGCGTCCCGAGTTGATCGCAATCCTCAATCGACTTGCGAAAGCAGTTTCAACTTACCAGGATCCGAAGTCCGGACTCTGGTATCAGGTGATGGACAAAGGCACTGCGAAGGGAAACTACCTCGAGACTTCGGGATCGAGCATGTTTGTCTATGCGCTCGCAAAAGGAGTTCGCAACGGCTACTTGCCTGCGAATTATCTGGCTGTTGCGAAGCGAGGCTACAAAGGTCTTCTCGATGGCTACGCTAAAAACGACGCCACTGGAAAATTCAATTTAGATGGCACTGTCAGCGTCAGCGGTCTTGGAGGGAATCCTTATCGCGATGGCAGCTATGAATACTATCTGAGCGAGAAGGTAGTCACGAACGATCCGAAAGGTGTCGGCGCTTTTCTGATGGCAAGCAATGAAATGAACATTGCTGATCGTCAATCGACTGGCAAAGGAAAGACAGTTCTGCTGGATTCCTATTTCAACAACGAAACGAAGAAGGATTCGACCGGACAGACGATCTCCTGGCATTACAAGTGGGACGAGCTTGCAAACGGTGGGTTCTCACTTTGGGGAAATGTCTTTCGGAGTTATGGGGCCAGGACTGAAACGCTCACCAGCGCACCTACTGCCGCTAACTTGAAAGGGTCGCATGTCTACATCATTGTCGATCCCGATACCCCGACCGAATCTGAGAAACCAAACTACGTCCAGAGTAACGACGTTAAGGCTATCGCTGACTGGGTCAAAGCCGGTGGAGTGCTTGTCTTAATGGGTAACGATGTAGGCAACTCCGAGTTTGATCATTTCAATCAACTCGCGAAAGCCTTTGGCATTGAGTTTAAGAAAGACAGCCGGAATAAAGTACCCGGCAATGATTTCACGATGGGCAGACTCGTCGTAACTCCGCCGCATCCGATCTTCAAGACAGCGCGTAATCTCTATCTCAAAGAACTGTCGACGTTGCAGATCAAGGCGCCCGCAAGCGCAGTTTATTCGGATTCCGGTGACGTAATCATGGCAGTCGCGAAATTCGGAAAGGGAACTGTCTTCGCCGTCGGTGATCCATGGCTTTACAACGAATACACCGACGGACGAAAGCTCCCGGCTGAGTATGACAATTTTAAAGCTGCAAACGACCTGGCGTTGTGGCTGATCCAACAATCAAAGAAAAAATAAGAAGGGTATACTACCCAAACCTGATGAACGACTCGAAAGCAGCTATGTTCAGACTAATCGATGCAGAGCGACGCGGGACAACATCTGAAGAAGTGGTCTCGCAGCTTCGCGAGATGATTCACAAGGGTGAGCTTCGACCGGGTGACCGTTTACCACCGGAACGAGACCTCGCTAAGTTACTGGGCGTGAGTCGACCGACTTTGCGCGCCGGGATTAGTTCGCTTGCAGCAGTTGGTGTCCTCCAACCACGTCGAGGGGCAGGGACGTTTGTCGTTGAAGCTGAAGGCTCACCAGCGCTCGACAGTAGTCCTCTACGTTTGATGGCGGCATTGCAGCGGTTTACTCCGGCCGAGATGTTTGAAGCTCGCAGGTCACTCGAGATGGCTATCGCCGGACTTGCAGCTGAACGTGCTACGGGTGATCAAATGGCCTCGATGTCGGAGGAAGTTACCGGAATGTTTGCTTCACTTGATGAGCCGGAACAGTTTCTGGTTCACGATATGAGGTTTCACCAAACGATTGCCGCAGCTTCTGGAAACAGAATCCTCACGGCGTTGATGAACATGGTGGCGACGATCCTGTTTGAAGTGCGCAGCAAGACAGTGCAGCGCGCGCGGGACTTGAAAGAGTCAGCCGAGATGCACCGCAGTATCTACCGGGCAATCAGGGACCGAAACACTGATGCCGCGCGCGATGCGATGCGTGATCACCTGATGAAAGCCCAAAAGGCGCAGGAAGAAGAAGAACAGAATTAGTTTCAAGTTTCGAGTTTCAAGTTTCAGGTTTGACTGTGAACCAAGGGTCTAACAAAACTCGAAACTCGAAACGCGAAACTTGAAACGTTCCGAGGTAAAGGCCCATCCGCAAACTCAAATCGGCAATCATCTCCCTCCTGCTGTTCACTTCGCTTTCTTCCGCCCAATCTGTCTGGTCGCCTGACAACGGGAACGGCACCTACAAGAACCCGATCATTTACGCTGACTACTCTGATCCAGATGTTGTGCGTGTTGGTAACGACTTCTATCTGACGGCTTCCAGTTTCAATTCGACGCCAGGTCTGCCAATTCTTCACTCCAAGGATCTCATCAACTGGCGCATCATCGGTCACGCACTGCAATACCAGACACCCATAAACGTTTTTGCGAAACCACAACACGGCAACGGTGTGTGGGCACCGGCAATCAGATACCACGACAACTATTTCTACATCTTCTATCCCGATCCCGATTACGGCATCTACATGACCAAGGCCCGGAATCCTGCTGGACCATGGACTGCGCCACTTCTAATCAA
>Ga0207691_10003757_pt1 | contig 14732 bp, 12 predicted proteins | sample KBSM13metaG_FD_184327 | JGI IMG/M metagenome (GOLD analysis project Ga0207691, IMG submission 184327) | Miscanthus rhizosphere microbial communities from Kellogg Biological Station, Michigan, USA - KBS M1-3 metaG (SPAdes) (version 2) | ecosystem: Host-associated > Plants > Roots > Rhizosphere >... | reverse complement strand
CTGGTGAGATTGGTGGCGATCACGGCGTCCCAGTCTTCCGGCTTCATTCGCAGCAGCAAGGTGTCGCGGGTGATCGCCGCGTTGTTCACGAGGATGGTGGGCATCTCTGCGCGCGCGTCGAGATCGCCTAACAATGCGTCGATCGAGGCCGCGCTGCCGACGTCCAGGACTGCGCCACGGCCATTGCCACCGAGCCACGCGGTGATGCCGGCGGCGCCCGCCTCCGTAGTCGCCGTGCCGATGACCTTGGCGCCCGCGCCCGCCAGCGCCTTTGCGATGGCCTGGCCGATTCCGCGGGAAGCGCCGGTGACCAGCGCGATATCGTTTTGAAGCATGTGAGAGTTTCCGTTCAGGCTGCGGCCGCTGCGAGCGCGGCCTCGAAGGATTCGGGTTCGTCGAGCGTGTAGCCTTTGGTGTCGCGTCCCTTCTCGATCCGTTTGACGAGGCCCGTGAGGACACCGCCGGGTCCGCACTCGACGATGCACGTGGCTCCACCGCTGCTGAGCGCCGTGACAGTCTGGGTCCAGCGAACCGGGCTGGATAGCTGCCGCACCAGCAGGCCGCGGATGTCATCGGGGTCGGAATGTTCGGCCGCGTCCACCGCGCTCAGATAGCGAATGTGCGGCCTGCGGATTTCGGTGGAGGCGAGTCGCTCACCGAGCCGCACGCCCGCGGGAGTCATGAGGCTGCTGTGGGAAGGCACGCTGACCGGCAGTTCGATCGCGCGCTTGGCGCCGCGGGCTTTCGCGGCTTCGATCGCGCGCAACACCGCGCCCTTTTCTCCGGCGATGACGACCTGCCCCGGCGAATTGAAATTCACCGCCTCGACGACGCTGCCCTGCGCGGCTTCGGCGCAGGCCGCCTCGACCTCGCGGTCATCGAGACCTAACAACGCGGCCATCGCGCCGGTGCCCTTGGGTACCGCTTCCTGCATTGCCCGGCCGCGAAAACGCACGAGCTCGATGCCCGGTCCGAAGTCGATGGCGCCGGCGGCAACCAGCGCAGTGAATTCGCCGAGGCTGTGGCCCGTGACGACCGCAGGCGGCACACCATGACGCTGCTCCCACAGACGCCAGGTGGCGATGCCGGCGACCAGCATGGCTGGCTGCGTGCGTTCGGTTTCGTTGAGCTCTTCCGCGGGCCCTTCGGTGCACAGGCGCCATAAGTCGTAGCCGAGCACACCCGATGCTTCATCGAACGTGGCGCGCACCACGGGAGAAGACTCCGCAAGCTTTGCGAGCATGCCTACCGACTGGGATCCCTGCCCCGGAAAAACGAAAGCAACTTTGTTCGACATGGGCGCGGAGTATAGCGATGCGTCACAACGGCTGGCGGCGCGAATTCAGCAGCAGCGCGAGCGCGACTCCGCCGATGGCACCGTACAAATGTGCATCGACAATGGTGTTCGCCGTGCCGGCGAAAGGCAGCGCGCCTGCAGATTGCTCATAGGCAAGTTTGCACACGATGAAAGTTGCGAGGATCCAGCCGTCCAGGTCGCGACGCCGCAGGTGCGCGATGGTGCCGGCCGCCATGACGCCGTGCAGCGCGCCGGACGCGCCCACATACCAGCGAAGCTCGGGGTTCGCGAACCACAGCCCCAGGCTGACCGCGATGGCAGATCCGCAATAGATAGCCGCCCAGCGCCACGGTGAATAGTCGCGTGCGAACAGCGCCCACATCAGCACCAGTCCCAGGCTGTTGAGCACGGCGTGCTCCAGGTCGAGATGTACGAAATGCGCTGACAACAGCCGCCACCACTGCCCGGCGGCGATGGCCTCGCGGTCGAAACTCAGCAGCCGGCGTGCCGGTTCTCCGACGAGTTCAGGCGCCGCCACCGCGGCGCAGACGCAAAGCAGAGCCACGCCGTAGCCGCGGTCGCAATTGAGCGACTTGAGGACGCCGCCTAACCCGGCCGCGGGGCTTTCAACGTTCATTTGGTACTATTCGCCCCCGAACTTCCGGCAACTCTCTTCCCACGGGAAATCCATGACGCGCACCCTTCGATCCGCCCGCGGCTTCACACTCATAGAGATCATGGTCGTCGTGGTGATCATCGGCCTGCTGGCGGCGGTGATCCTGCCGAATGTCTTTGGAAACGTCGAGAAGGCTCAGGTCTCCAAGGCCAAGAGCGACATCCAGGCCATCGAAACCGCCCTGACGATGTACAAGCTCGACAACTACAAATATCCGAGCACCGACTTAGGGCTCCAGGCGCTCTCGCAGCGTCCCAATGACGCCACGGTGCGCAACTGGCGTGAAGGCGGTTATATCAAGCGCGTCAGCAACGATCCCTGGGGCAACCCCTATCAATATGTATTTCCGGGCACTCGTGGGCAGGACTACGACCTCTTCTCTTTCGGCGCCGACGGTGTGGAAGGCGGCGAAGGCCCCAATGCCGACATTGGCAACTGGAATCTCGGTCAATAGTCCCCTTCGCGCCGCGCGCGCACGTTCGGCGGGCTTCACGCTCGTCGAGCTCATGATCGTGGTGTTCATCATTGGTCTCGTCACGGCGGCGGCGGTGATCACCTTCGGCGGCGAGCAGCGCGATACCGAACTCGACCGCGAAGCGGAACGGCTCGACGCCCTCTTCGATTACGTGCGTGAGCAGGCTGAACTGCAGACTCGTGACTACGGCTTTCGCGTCAACGATGTCGGCTACTCCTTCGTCGTGTTCGACGTGTTGCGCAATGAGTGGCGAACCTCTGACGAGGACGACGCGCTGCGCCAGCGGGAATTTCCGGAAGGGCTCGAAGCGCAGGTCGTGGTCGATGGCCGGCGCATCGTGCTCGATCGGAAGAAGAGCGATATCGAAGACTTCAAACCGCAGGTCATGATCTTCGCCAACGGCGACCTGACATCGTTCGAAATATCGCTGCGTCGCGAAGGTGGCGGCGCGAGTGCCCGCATCTACACCGACGAACAGCTGGCGATCCGCTTGCTGCTGCCCGGCGAGGAAGAACCGACGGGGCCGCAGGTAGCCACGGCCCAACGCCCATGAAACACCCTGCATCGGCCCGCGGCTTCACGTTGCTCGAAGTCCTGATCGCGCTCGCCATCGTGGCGATGTCGGTCGGCGCCTTGCTGGGCACCGTCACCTCCTCGGCCAGCAACGTCATCTATCTCAAGGACAAGACGCTGGCTGAGTGGGTGGCGCTCAATCGCCTGACAGAATTGCGAATCGACAAGAACATGCCCGACCCGGGAAAGCACAAAGGAAACTCCGTGCTGGGCGGCATGCGCTGGGAATGGGAGGAGGAAGTCGTCGAGCTGCCCGTCAAAGGATTGTGGCGTATCGATGTTCACGCTCATGCCACTGGCGAGTCGGTCGATGATTCGCAGCCAGTCGAAAAGCCAACGACTCAGAAGCTGACACCGAGCACGGCGAGCGGTACCTCTCTCGACAAGGCGAACTGGACGACGACGGTGACCGGTGTCGTCAGCACCGCGCGTTCCGATCTCATGCAACCCGCGCCGGCTCTGGCGGGTTCGCCGCAGAACAATCCTCCCGGAGGCAACCCGAAAGGCGGGCCGGGCAACACACCGGGATCGCCTAATGGGCCAGGAGCGCCGCCCGGCACACCGGGAACGCCGGGCAGCCCTGTCAACCCGCCCAAACCCATTCCGCAGGATCGCTGATGCGCTTTCGCGGCTTCACGCTCATCGAGGTGATGATCGCGATGTTCATCGCCGCGATCATGTTCGCGATCGGCTATGGCGCGATCAACCAGGCTCTTCGCGACCGCGAGTCGCTCAACGTCTCGCAGGCGCGCGTGACCGAGATTCAGCGCGGCATGCGCGTGGTCGCCCAGGATTTTGCGCAGATGAGCGACCGGCCCGCGCGCGACACGACTGGCACGGGCCAGCTCATGCCGGCGGTCAGTGCCGACGCGCGCAATGACACGCTCATCATCTTTTCGCGTAACGGCTGGAGCAATCCCGCAGGGATTCAGCGGCCGGCCGAGCAACGCGTGCGCTACCGCTTCGTCGAAGGCTCGCTGGTGCGCGAACACTGGCTGTCGCTCGATCCGGCGCTGAATTCGGAGCCGCGCCCGCGCGTACTGTTCACGCGCGTCAAGGCGGTCGAACTCCGCTTCCTCGATCCGCAGTCTCGGCAGTGGAGCAACCAATGGCCGGTGGCAGCTCCCACCGGTCCAGTGACGCCCGCCAACGTCAACCTGCTGACCAATCGCCCTCTCGCCATTGAGTTCACGGTGGTGTTCGAAGATTGGGGCCGCGTGCTACGGCTGTTCGAGATTCCCACATGAAGCACGCACGTCAGCGCGGCATCGCATTGCTGGTGGCGATCATCATGTTTGCGCTCGCGACCACGGTCGCGGCTGCGATTACCTACAACAAGGCCATGGCCGCGCGTCGAGCGGCAGCGACGTTCACGCTGGAGCAGGCACTCCAGGCCGGCATGGCGGCTGAATCGTTCGCCGCGATCGTGCTCGAGGACAATGGCAACAAGCCGAAAACCCAGACCAGCGATCCGTGGGCGGAGCCCTTCGGGCCGGTCGAGATCGAAGGCACGGGCGTGTGGATCCAGGCGCAACTCGAAGATCTGACCGGCCGGTTCAATCTCAACAGCATCGTGTCGCAGCAGCCGCCGCAAAACCTATACAAGGCCGATCTGCACCAGGTGCAGGTATTCCAGGAAATCCTGCGCTCGCTCGACATCGACTTGCGCTACGCCGATCTGCTGGTCGACTGGATAGATCCGGACAGCCAGCCGGAGCCGCAGGGTGCCGAGGACACGATGTACCTGACGCAGGTCCCGCCCTACCGGCCACCGAACACCTTCATCACCCACACCTCCGAGCTGCTCGCCTTGCCCGGCTTTGGCGCCGAAAACTACGCGAAGATTGCGCCGCTGGTTGCCGCGCTGCCGAACGACGAAAAGGTGAATACCTGCACGGCGAGTGGCCTGGTGCTCGACGCGACCGCAAACGACCCGCAGGGAAACGTCGCCTACCGCACCCAGGACCTGAAGAAGGACCGTGAAAAAGGCTGCTGGCCTATCAATGCGGACTTCGTCAACAGCATCATCGATGCGAACGCAAAAACTGCGGCCCAGCCACGCGTGGCCGAAAAATCCTCCTGGTTCCGCCTGCGCACCAACATTCGCATTGGCACCGCGGAATTCGTTTTGTACAGTGTTCTATTGCGCGAGAACAACAACCATGTCCGTACCGTCCAGCGAAGCTTTGGAAGCGAATAACCGATGTCAGAATCGCTGATCATTCACCTTCGCGATGGCGCACAGCCGCAGTGGATGGTGTGCAACGACGACGGCCACGTGGTGGTCAACGCCGTATCCGGAGAGCTGGCGCAGGCGACTGCCATGGCGACCGGCCGGCGCGTGGCAGTCATCCTGCCGGCGAGCGAAGTGCTCGCCACCGACAGTGACGCGCCCGCCAAGGGCGCGGCCAAGCTCGCGCAGGTCATTCCCTACGCCCTCGAAGAGCGGGTCGCCGATGAAATCGAAAACCTGCACTTCGCCATAGGCACCCGTGACGCGGCGAGCGGGCGCGTGCCGGTGGTGGTGATCGCACGCGCGCGCATCGACGAACGCCTGGCCGAGCTTCGTGCCGCCGGACTCAATGCGCAGGCTATCTACTCGGAGGCCACGCTGTTGCCGGCGATGCCCGGCCAGATGATCGCGCTGCTCGACGGAGACTCGCTGACGATTCGTATCGCGGACGCTCCGCCGCTGGTCCTGCCCGCACTGTCGATCGGCGATGCTTTGGAGATGGCGCTGTCGACGCAGACTTCCGCCGTGGCGGGGCTCGAGCCCGCGCCGCTCGGACTCCTGCTGTACGCCGGCCACGACGAGTGGGCGGCCCACCAGCACATTGTCGATGGGTATCGGGATCGCTTCTCGGGCGTGAAGGTGCAGTTGCTGCCATCGGGCCCGCTGAGTGTGCTGGCGCCCGCCGCGGCCAGTGACGATGCGGTCAACCTGCTGCAAGGTGCGCTCGCGGTGGCCTCGCCGCTCCAGCAAGGCTGGCGCGCGTGGCGGGTTGCCGCGGTGCTGGCCGCCACGTTGCTCTGCCTGCATCTCGGCGCCCGCGGATTCGAACTCAACCGGCTGCGAAAAAGCGAGGCCGCGCTCGACGCCAGCATCCAGGATGCATTCCGCGCGGCCATGCCTGGCCAGCAGAACGCCACCAACGCGAGGCGGCGCGTCGCGCAGCGCCTCGATGCACTTCGCAGTGGCGGTGGCGGCGGCGCCCTGCTCCCGGCACTTTCGGCCATTGCCAACGCACGCAGTGCAGTGCCGGACGCGAAGATCGAGGGCATCAATTTTCGCGAAGGCACCATCGACTTGCGCATGATCGCGCCCAGTGCCGCGAGCTTTGACGCCATTGGCCAGCAACTCCGCTCTGCCACCTGGGAGGCGGACATCAAGGAGATCGGCGCCAGCGGTAGCGGCGAGAGTTACCGCGGGCGCCTTCAGGTCCGCAAGGCGGGTGCCTGATGCGCGCGTGGTACGCAAATCTCGCCGAGCGTGAACGCCGCGTGGTCACCCTGGGCGCCGTGGCCGGCGGGGTGCTGTTGTTGTTAGCCATCATCCTGCCGCTGAACCGCAACATCGCGCAGGCACGCCAGCGCATCACCACCAAACAAGCCGACCTGGCCTTCATTCAGGACGCGACGCCGCAGCTCGCCGCGGCGGGCCCGGGCGGCGGTGCGCAAGCTACCGGCGAGTCCCTGGTGGTGCTGATCGACACGAGCGCGCGAGAAAGCGGCATTGGCAAGTCGCTCTCGAGCAGCCAGGCTACCGCGGACAAAGGTCTGCGCATCCGTTTCGACAACGTGCCGTTCGACGCGCTGGTCGCGTGGCTTGCGCGGCTCTCGCAGAGCCACGGCGTGCGCGTGGAATCCGCAGAAATCGAAGCCGCGGGCGAACCCGGGCTCGTCAATGCCGGCTTGCTGCTGAAGGCCGGGTAGCAGAGCGTGAAGCGCCGCCCGCTGGTGCTCACCGCGATCGCCGGACTCCTGGTATTCCTCGGAGTGCTGGTGCTCTATCTACCGGCGAGCTGGTTCGCCTCGATGCTGCCAGCGCCGGTACGCTGCGCGGAGCTCGGTGGATCGCTGTGGCAGGGAGAATGCCTGGGTCTCGACTTCCAGGGCGCGAAGCTCGGCGATGCAACCTGGAACCTGGCTCCGGGGGCTGCGTTCGCGCGCCGCCTGTCGGGTGACCTCGACGTGCGCGGCGGCATGTTGACTGCGCGCGCCGATCTCGATGTGAAGCTGAATGGCACGGGTGAGCTGCGCAATGTCACGGCGCGTTTTCCGCTCGATCCCGCATTCGTCGCACAATTCCCGCGCGATCAGCGTGGCAACATCGTGGCCGATCTGAAGCGAGTCGTGCTCACCGACGGCCCCGCGGTGGCGCAACTGCAGGGCACCATCGAATTGCACGAGCTGCGCCAGGTGGGTGCGAATCCGTTGGCGCTTGGTTCCTATCGTCTGACCTTCGACGGCGCGACCCAGTCGAACGGCACCTCGATCGGCAAGCTGCAGGACATCGGCGGCCCTTTTGCGGTCGACGCCACGCTCACGCTGACTCCGCCCAATGGCTACCTCGTGCAGGGTTTCATGACCGGACGCAGCGCGCAGGCGGAGCGCCTGGTGCGCGAACTGACGCTCGGCGTACCCCCCGACGCTTCGGGCCGCAGCGCATTCAGCTTCGAAGGTTCTTATTAGTCGACTTCCACTTCGCGCCATGCGGCGAGCAACGGGAAGTACAACCCCGCGCGGACCGGTTGCGGTCCGAGCTGCCGCGCGAGTTGCGCGTATCGCGTGAGCTGCGCCGTGTAACGCACAGCCTCCGAATCGAGGAACGCCGCAAGGTCACCACCCTCGTGCGGACTGGTCTTGAAGTCGACGACCCAGCGTGTGCCATCCTTCGTCACGAAGGTGCGGTCGATCACCACATTGACGATCTGCGCGCCGCGCACTCCCGATAGCATGAGTTCCGAGTGCGCCTCCGTATGCGACGGATCGAACAACCAGCGACCCTTGGGATCTTCGAGCGTCGCAGCCAGCGCCGTCAGCGCGCGATCGGTGCCAGTTCGCGCTCGCTCTGGTTCGACGCCAAGGGCGTGCAGTCGCGATTCGAGGCGTGCACGCATGCGCGACAGGTCACCCAACGCGGGAAGTGCCGCATTTCCAAAGCGTTCGAGGACTTCATGAACGACCGTGCCGACACGTCGCGCGGTCTGGCGTGCCCAGCTGAATTCGATTTCGTCCTGCTCGCTTGCAGTGGGCGGCAACTCGCTGCGCGCGGCAACATCTGCAGGAGGGTCGATCGCGGCCAGCCTGCGCGGCACGCGCTTGCGGGTCTGCGTGACGGCCGGCGGAATCGACTCGGTGTCGGTCGTGCCCACGGCCTCGAAGGTCGCAGCGTCTCCGCCGATGGCAGGCCAGAGATTGTGGAGCATCGAATTGGCATCAGCGCTGAATTCGATGCCGTCCGGGAGTTGCTTCACGCGAGGATGCACGAACAGATGCAATGAAAGTTTCGCGCGCGTCAGCGCGACGTAGGCCTGGCGGGAGCGTTCGGCGCGGGCGCGCTCCCGATGCAGCAGCCGCAAGTACCGGTTGATCGAGTCGTCCTCTGCCTCGTCGTCGTCTCCGCGAACGCGGATGGGCGCCATCACCAGATGATCGCCACCCTCCGCGCGTGGAATCTCGAGCCAGTTCAACAGTCGCGGATCGTCCGGTCGGCCACGCAATCCGACGCCGACCACGAACACGTGATCGAACTCGAGTCCCTTGGCTCCATGGATGGTCATCAGCGACACGGCGCCAGGTTCCGCGGGATCCTCCGCGTACAAGCGCTCCATGAGCCGATCGAGATCGAGCTCGCGTCCTCGCAGGCGTTTGCGGTCCTCTTCATCGAGCGCCGCGAGAAACCGCCGCGCATGCGCGAGTTCGCGCACGTTCGGACAGGCAGCGGCTCCGCCGAGCGCCAGCCAGGTGCGTTCCACGAGGTGCGCTCGCGGTTCGCGCTCACGTTCACGCCAGCCCGCGAGCAGCAAAGGTCTGGCGCGCATCAGCCGTTCGGCACCGTCGATCGACAGACCGGGTATGTCACCGAGCAAGGCAGAGACGATCGACGCGTCGCCGGCGGTTTCGGCGATCGTGGTGATGTCTGCGAGCGCCAGGCCCACGAACGGCGCACGCAGCACGGCGAGCCAGGCGACGCGATCGAGTGGCGACTCGAGCGCCCGCGCGAGCGCTTCCAGATCGCGAACCACGGTGACGTCGGCCAGCGGTTCGAGCTTCACGCCAATGAACGGTATGCGACGGGCCGCCAACGCCTCGCGAACCGCGCGCAGGTGCGGGCGCGCGCTGGCCAGCACGGCAATGCTTTCGCCGGCGCGGGTTTGTTTGATCGTGGCGATGAGATCAGCCACCGCGGCCGCTTCCGCGCGCGCGCAGTCGGTTCCTTCGACGCGCCGTATGCTCGGCACGCCTTCGAGCTGGGTCCGGGCCGGCACGCTGGCCAGGTGACGCACGGCGCTGCGGCGCACGTCGTCCGCAACGGGAAACACGCTTGCGAAGATTTCATTGCACCAGTGCACGAGACCAGGCGCCGAACGGAAATTGCGTCGCAGTTCCAGCGCCGTGAGTGGCAGACCGGCGAGCCCGGCAGCACGCACCGTCGAGAAGCGGCCCACCTCCGCATTACGAAACCCATAGATGGATTGCATGGGATCGCCGACCAGGAACAGCGTGCGCCCGTCACCGCTAGTCCAGTCCTGCGTGAGCGTGCGCAGCAGTTCGTACTGGTCTCGCGAGGTGTCCTGGAATTCATCGACGAGGATGTGCATGAGCCGCGCGCCCAGCCTTTCGGCCAATGGCGTCGGGCTGCTGTCTTCGACCAACGCACGCCGTGCGGCGCCGGCGATCTCGGGATGGTCGCACTCGCCGTGCAAGTTGAAGATGCGCGTGAGTTGCGTGGCCGAATGCAGCAGCAGCTTTGCGAGCGCGTCGAGCGCGCCGCGCGCGCGTTCTGGAACCTCCGGATCGGGCAAAGCAGCGATGGTGTTGAGCGCGGCCAACTGCTCGGGATCGATGAGAACCAGCAGCGCCAGCCAGTCGTCGCGCAAAGCTTTGCCGTGCACGCTGTCAGAAGGGATGCCTTCGTCCTTCGTGAGGCGCCGGCGCGCCGTGCCTTCCCGCGTGAGAGCGAGTGCCGCGATGCCACGCCAGCGCGGCAGGTCGCCAATCGCGGGCGTGAGCGCTGTCGGTGGGCCGCGCCAGAGCGCGACGTCCGGGAGCGCCGCCGGATCGACATGATGTGCCGCGAACTGCGCGAGCGCACTCGCCTGTTCGATGAAGTTGCGCGGCAACGCCGCCGCCGCGGCTGCGAGTTCTTCTGCGACGATGGCGGCGAGACTGGCCTCGATCCTCGGGACGAGATCTTCGCCCGACAATTGCGGCAGGTTGGGCAACCATTCGGCGCGCCGCGACAGCATGCCGGCGATCAGCTGCTCGAGCCTTTGCCAGCTGTCATCGAGCCGCCGCAGAATGAGCTCGAAGTCCTTGCGCAAGTCCGGATCGGTTTCCGCGTGGCGCAGGGTTTCGCGTGCCGCAATCGCGTACAGATCGTCGGGTGCATCCGCAATGCCGCGACCGAAACCGTTCTGCGACGTGATGGGCAGCGAGTTCGCCAGGTAGCTGTTGAAAGCATCGATGGTCTGGATGCGCAGGCGCGCCACGCTGTCGTCGATGCCCCAGCCTCGGCGCGCTGCGTGCGCGCGCACCGCCGCGCCGAGCTCGAGTGTGAGCGCATCGGCTGGCGAGCGGACCTGCAAATCACCGTCGAGTGCCTTTTGCACGCGCTCGCGCATTTCTCCCGCGGCCTTGCGCGTGAAGGTGATGGCAAGCACCTGCTCGGGTTCGTCGACGGTGGTCAGCAGCTTGAGGTAACGCTGCGTGAGGACGGTGGTCTTGCCGGAGCCCGCCGGCGCCTGCATGACGAACGACTGCGCAACGTCCAGCGCGCGTTCGCGTGCTTCCGCATCGGCGGTTTCGAGCGCGCTCACGCGTCCTCTCCGCCCGGCGAATCGATGGTCGCGAGCTCGACGCGCCGGCAGAGCGTGGTGAGATGGCAGTTGCGGCACACGTCGGATGCCGGCTGCACCGGCGCGCGGCCCGCGATGTAGTCGGCCGCCACCAATTGGAGGCCGTGGAGCCACGCTTCGGTCTCCTGCTGCCATGCCGCGGCGATCTCCTCCGCCGGCACCTTGTTGGGATTCATGCCCGGCAATCCGCTGACTCCGGGCAGCAGGCCACGGTGCGAGCTCTTGCCGGTGAATTTTGCCCGGCCGTTCGCGAGCGATACGTTGGCGAGCGCCACGACATCGCGCCCGCGCTCCGCCATCAGATAGGCGAGCAGCTGCGGGTCGCGCACCACTTCGCCGTTCCAGCGCAGCGAACGTGGCTCACCGGACTTGTAGTCGAGGATGGCGAATCCGCCACCTTCGATGGCATCGATGCGATCGATGCGCAGTTCGAATTGTCCGCCGCCGATGGCGACGCTGCGGCGTGCTTCGAGCGTTTCGATGGTGAATGGCGCGCGTGTACGCTCCACATCGAGGAGCTTCTCGATGAGGATTTCCAGCCTGTGCTTCTCGCGCTCCACTGCCTGGCGCAGCTCGGCCGGCACGTGGCCGCGAAATACGTACAACTCGGCGGCAGCCACCGAGTCTGCGATGGTCGGCCGCAGGATCTGCGTCTCGGTCACCGAAATTTCGAAGTGACTCCCGAGCTTGAGCCACACCAATTCCAGCGCCTTGTGCAGCAGCATGCCGCGTTCACGCGCATCGATGCCCGGCGCGGGCGTTTCGAGCGCGGGTGCCTTGAGCCGCATCTCGCCGTAAGCGTGAAACCCGCATTCTGCCTGCAGCGCGAGTGGTTTCACGCCGCCGGTGACCGGGCGGCCGGTGTTCACGGCGACGCCCTGGGTGTCGTCGAACGATTCGAGCTCGGGGCGATGCAACGCGGCGGCAAGCTGCGTGGCCGAACGGTGCGCTGCGAATTCCTGCCGATCGGGCAAGTGGGCGAGCAACGGACTCTGTGATCGATGCGCGTCGCCCTCGAGGCGCGCCCAGGAACAAACCAGCTCCCGAGTGCTTGCACGCCACGCGCGCAGCGATGCACGCGCGAGGCGGGTCTGCGCGGCTGCGCTGGCCCAAGGCACACCCGCAGCCACCTGGAGCGGCAGCGGAATGAAGACATCGGGCCGCGGCGGTGGCGGCCATTGCGCGGCGTCGAGGCCGGCGACCCAAATGCCGTCGTAGTGCACGCAGGGTTCGTCATGCGAATCGGTCAGTGTCACGGGCGCCTCGACGCTGGCGGCGTCGAAGTTGCGTTCACTGGCGAGGTCCGAGAGCGTGGCGACCGCATCACCCAAGGTCGCCTGCGAGAGCCAGGGCCCGAGTGCAGAATACTCATCGAGCAATGCATGCCAGCGATTGACCGTCTGCTGTTCGTCGCTGCGCAGTGGCCGCGCGCCATGCCACCCGAGTTGCAGCAGCGCCGCGAGCAGTCGGGGCGCCCATTCTGCGGGCGTGCGCCGCGCACCCGACAAGGTCGAGAGTGCCTGGCGCAGTCGCGCCACGAGCGCGGCCGCAGCGGCGTTGCCCGAAGCACGCTCGAGAAACGCCGCCAGTTCTTCGGCGCTGAATTCGAGCCGTCGTCCATCGCGAAGCATCGCTTCGATGGCCGTGCCCGCCATGACGTCATTGCCCTCGAGAAATGGCAGACGCAACCACCGCACGACTTCATCGAATCGCAGGCGACTCGAGAGCAGCCGCAGGCTGAGCAGTGCTTGCGCAATGATCGGGAATTCCGCGAGGGGACGTCCGCCTTCGATCGCGAACCTCGTCGAGGTGGAACGCGGCTCAGCGGCAATCCATTCGGACGGCGCGAGAGTTTGCGATAACAGTCGGTCGTACAGATTGCGGCGCTGACGCAGTTTTGCATCGACGATGAGCAGGCGGCACTCCGGGTTCCGCTCCAACGCCTTGCGGCACCACGCAGCGATCAGTTCGAGCTCGTGCTCGTCGTCCTGGGCGGCGGCGATTGCGACCAGTGATTGTTCTCCCGCGGCCTCGAGTGTTTTCGCGCCGAGCCGGCGCAGCGTCTCGCGCTGCGCGGTGGGCAAGGTTCCAGTTCCAACCGCCAGCAAATCGCCTGGCCGCGGTTGCAGTTCGGAGAGCCAGGCGCGCAGTGGTTTGCGGTCCTGCGCGGCCGCGAGGCGCTCGAGCCCTGCGAGCGCTTCGGCCAGCAGCGCAGACTCCGGCGATGCACCCAGCGCGCGTGACGAAGCGGTGATGCGCCAGTCGTGCAGCGTTCGAATCGAATTGAGCAGTGCGCGCGCTTCGGATGCGCCGCCCGCGTCACGGCGCAGTTCGCGAATGGCTGCCCACTCCGCTCCGGCGGGGAGCAACCGGTCGGGCAAATCGTCGCGAGCCCACTGCGTCTGCAGGGTGTCCTCGGCGAAGTGCGTGAATGTGACGACGCGCGGGGTGTTCCACAGCGTTCGTCCCGCGTTCCTCTGCGTTGCGCCCCACGCCGCACGAATGGCGGCCTGCCGCTGCGGACTTGGCACGATGAGCGTCGCGCCCGCCTCCAGGCCTTCGTAAATCGGCGCCGGTAATCTGTGCCTATTCAATAACTTAGAGAAGCTATTTAAAGCGGGACTCGGCGTGTACTACCCGCTGTTTGTCGCCTGCCGGCCGGTTCGCGTACGTCGACAGCAATTCATCGATACGGACGAACACCTTCTTGAGCAATGCGGCGTCAGGCAGCAGCGTGGTGCGGAAGTGATCACGGTAAGGCACGTTGAAGCTCGTGCCCGGCGCCAGCAACACGTGCTTCTGTTCGAGCAGATCGAGCGCGAAGACCTGATCATCGAAGTCCGGCAATTCTTCGGTCTTCACGCGCACGAACGCGTACATCGAGCCTTTAGGCGGCTGAAGCGAAAGGAAACGGCTGCTCGAAGTCGCATCGAGGATCGCGCGTCGCGATTCGTACAGCCGACCGCCGGGCGCCAGCAGTTCCTTGATGCTCTGGTAGCCACCGAGGGCAGTCTGTACGGCCCACTGCGCCGGTACGTTGGAACACAGCCGCAGCGACGACAGCAATTCGAGCGCCGACAGATAATCACCCGCACCACGCAGGTTGCCGGAGAACGCGGCCCAGCCCACGCGATAGCCGCAGGCGCGATAGATCTTTGAAAGGCCGGACATCGTGCAGCACACCGTGTCGCGGACCAGCGTCGCCATCGGAATGGACTCGGCGCCGTCGTACGTCATCTGGTCGTAGATCTCGTCGCTGAACACGACGAGCTTGTTCGCTTCCGCGAGCTTGGCGATGCCTTCGCACACCGCGCGCGGATACACCGCGCCGGTCGGATTGTTAGGGTTGATGACCACGATGGCGCGGGTCTTGCGCGTGACCAGCGCAGCGATCTCTTCCGGATCCGGGACGAAGTCGTTCTCCGGACGGCATGGGTAGTACACCGCCTTGCCGCCATTCAATGTGACGGCCGCCGACCACAGTGGATAGTCCGGGCTCGGGATGAGCACCTCGTCGCCGGCGTTGAGCAGCGCACGCAGACAGAGGTCGATGAGCTCGCTCACGCCATTGCCGATGAACACTTCTTCGGCGCTGACGGAGGTCACGCCTCGCGACTGCTGCTGCATGAC
>Ga0207691_10003756_pt1 | contig 14732 bp, 12 predicted proteins | sample KBSM13metaG_FD_184327 | JGI IMG/M metagenome (GOLD analysis project Ga0207691, IMG submission 184327) | Miscanthus rhizosphere microbial communities from Kellogg Biological Station, Michigan, USA - KBS M1-3 metaG (SPAdes) (version 2) | ecosystem: Host-associated > Plants > Roots > Rhizosphere >... | reverse complement strand
GTGTGGTACATAGCGGTCGCCGTCGCCATCGGTGACGGCAGGAACGCCTGCACCTGGTCGGCGCGGAATCCGTTCTGCTTGAGCCACAGCGCGAGCTCGAGCATGTCCTTGTCGGTAGTGCCGGGATGCGCGGCAATGAAGTACGGAATCAGGTACTGCTCTTTGCCGGCGAGCTTCGAGTACTTGTCGAACAGCTCCTTGAACTTGTGATACGCGCCGACGCCCGGCTTCATCATCTTCGACAGCGGCCCTTCGCCGATGGCCTCGGGCGCGATCTTGAGATAGCCACCCACGTGGTGCGTGGCTAACTCCTTCACATACTCGGGGCTCTCGATGGCGAGGTCGTAGCGCACGCCGCTCGCGATCAGGATCTTCTTCACGCCCGGCAGCGCGCGCGCCTTGCGATAGAGGTTGATCAACGCGCTGTGATCGGTGTTGAGATTGGGGCAGATGCCTGGATACACGCAGCTCGGCTTGCGGCAGGCCTTTTCGATCTCTCGCGACTTGCAGGCGATGCGATACATGTTGGCGGTCGGGCCACCGAGATCGCTGATCACGCCGGTGAAGCCAGGTACTTCGTCGCGGATCTTCTCGATCTCGCGGAGCACACTGCCCTCGCTGCGATTCTGGATGATCCGTCCCTCGTGCTCGGTGATGCTGCAGAACGTGCAGCCGCCGAAACATCCACGCTGGATAGCGATGGAGAACTTGATCATCTTGTACGCCGGGATCTCGGCGTTGCCGTAGACCGGATGCGGCTTGCGCGCGTACGGCAGCTCGTACACGAAGTCCATGTCCTTCGTAGTCAGCGGAATCGGCGGTGGGTTCAGCCAGACATCCACATCGCCATGCCGCTGCACGAGCGCTCGCGCGTTACCGGGGTTAGCTTCGAGATGCAGGATGCGGCTGGCATGTGCGTAGAGCACCGGATCCGCGGTCACCTTTTCGAATGACGGCATGCGGATCACGCTGCGCTCGCGATCTTCACCCTTCACTCGGCGCGCAAACTTCACGACGACTTCCTGCGCCTTCGGCGGCGCCTCGCCTGCTTCGACTGCGGCAGCCTCTTCGTTCGCCTTGCGGATCTCGGGCTCCATCGCGTACGGATCGATGGGCGGATTCAAGCGTCCGGGTGCATCTATATGTGTGGAGTCGATCTCGATGAAGTCGTGCGACTTGCGCACGAACGCGGTGCCGCGCAGGTCGTTGATCTCGGTGATGTCCTGGCCCGCGGCAAGGCGATGCGCAATTTCGCAGATCTGCCTCTCGGCGTTGCCGAACACGAGCAGATCGGCCTTCGCATCCAGCAGCACGCTGCGACGGACTTTCTCGCTCCAGTAGTCGAAGTGCGCGATGCGGCGAAGCGAGGCCTCGATGCCGCCGATGACAATGGGCACATCCTTGAAAGCTTCGCGTGCGCGCTGCGCATAGACGACGACGGAGCGGTCGGGGCGCTTGCCGCCCTGCCCGCCTGGCGTGTACGCGTCGTCACTGCGGATGCGCTTGTCCGAGGTGTACCGGTTCACCATCGAATCCATGTTCCCCGCGGTGATGCCGAAGAACAGGTTCGGCTTGCCTAACTGCTTGAACGGCTCGGCCGATTGCCAGTCCGGCTGCGCGATGATGCCAACGCGAAAACCCTGCGCCTCTAACAACCGCCCCATGATGGCCATGCCGAAGCTCGGGTGATCCACGTAGGCATCGCCCGTGACGATGATGACGTCGCAGGAGTCCCAGCCGAGCGTGTCCATCTCCTCGCGCGACATGGGCAGGAACGGCGCCGTGCCGAAACGGGCGGCCCAGTGCTTGCGGTAGGTATTGAGTTCTTTGGGAGCGGCGGCGGCGGACATCTAACAACCTCATTGCGGAAATGGGTTGGAGCCCGAGCGCGGAAATGGCGGACTGCCATTGCGTTCGAATTCGCACCGGAACTTACGCCGGCTAACACCATTTCCTGATTTCAGGAGCCCCTCGAGGGTCGGCCGTTGTGAGGCGGCTTACTGCCAGAGGTCGGATGGGCGGCAGTGTAGGGATGGGCGGCTGGAAGTCAAAGAAAAGGCGCGAAATCAGTTGTTCGGGCCTGCCAATTGTGAAATTGGCCCCGTCGGTGGCCTCAGGCAACTCCTTAATATGCGGGCGTGCGCAACCCCAAAATCAAACACCCCCTGCTACTGATCCTGGCTGTGCTCACCGCCTGGCTGGGAATGACGTGGTGGCTTCACGGCGATCGCAAGCCGGGTGAGCAGCGGCGGAACTACTCGGACGTAGCGCCCTGAAGTGGAAACGGGGAGCGTCCCCATTCATGAGATTGCTACGCCCACGCGCGCGATCCACTCACCGATCGGCTGATACCACTCGCTGCGGCCGATCATCACGCGCAGCGGCCACGAGGCAATGAGCGCCGCGCCCCCGATGGCGTACACCGGATGCACGATGCGTTGCTTGCGCCAGTCGTAAGCGAGGCAACACGCCACGAACAGCGCGGGAACAATGGGTACGAGGTACGTCCAGTGCTCGCGCAATCCGAGCTGCGTGACGATCCGGGACGCCGCTGGCGTCAGCACACCGATCATCGCCAGGATCATGAAACGCTTGTGATACGCAGCGCGCCGCCGGAACGCGACGCCGAGCGCCAGGAAGCCCGCGAACAGCACCAGGCTCATGATTCCCACAGTGGTGAACTGCGGCGGCGTCAGGCCGGACGGATGGATGCGCGGGATCGTCGCCTTGACTGCCGTGGTGGCAAAACTGATCGCCACGACGACTACTGCCAGCGCCAACGCGGCGATACCAAGCTTCATGTGCAAATCGACTCGTTGGGCGGCCACCAGCCTGGTTTGCGCGATGAACACCAGCAACCAGGCGGTGAATACCACACTGTGCAGGTGCACCAGGGTGTCCAGCGGAGGCAGATCGGTGAGAAATCGCAGGTAGTAAGTCTGTGAAAATCCGATGATTACGAACAAGGACAGCGCAATCGCCATGTGGCGATAGAAGGCTGGACGGACGACGGCGGACATGGCGAGGCTCCCAGTGGTTGCGGCGCCTGGGACCATCCGCCTTCGGAACATCGATAAGCCATTAGCGGCTGCTTGGATTCACCTTACTTCTCTATTATTCATTGATGGAAACGGGGTCGATGGAATCAGGGTTCATGGAGTTCGACGGTTGGAAGGTCGACCGCGTCTCGGGGGAAGTCTCGCGGGGCGACCATGCCGCACGCCTGCCTCAGCAACCGCTGCGCATCCTCATCGAGCTCTTCGATCACGCCGGCGCGGTTGTAACCCGCGATCAGCTGGTAAAGGCTTTGTGGCCAGCCGGCATCGTGGATTTCGACAATGGCCTCAACGTCGCGATGCGCAAACTGCGTGTTGCGCTAAACGATGTCGCCGACACGCCCCGCTACATCGAGACGCTGCCGCGTGTGGGCTACCGCTTCATCAGCAGGCCCGGTGAAACAGCCGCGAGCGTGCCATCGACCGAGGTTCGGCGTCTGTCAGCGGCCCGCATTGCCTTCGTCCTGGCAATCATCGCGCTCGTCGCTGGTTTGGGGCTGTCATGGTGGCTATGGTCCGGGCGGGACACGTCGCAGCACATTCCCAGCGAGCGTGCGCAGGAGTTGTACCTCGACGGCCTGCAGCTGCGCTCGCGCCGTGACATCGATACCACCAACGAGTCGGTCGCGAAGTTCGCGGCGGCGCTGCAGGAAGACCCCAAGTATCCCGAAGCATGGGCGGCGTATGGAACGGCGATCTCCATCGCTGTCATCCGGCAGAAACTGACACCCGCAGAAGGCATACCCAAGGCACGGGCCGCTGCCGCGCGAGCCATCGAGCTCGCTCCCGGTGAACCCCTCGCCTACGCCCTGCTGGGCCAGATTCTCATGGACCATGACAAGGACTTCGCCGGTGCGAAGCGCGAGCTGGACCATGCGATGCAGCTCAACGACCACGAATCGCTGGTGTGGCACCACCTGGCCATGTGGCACGGGCACCTCGGACACGTCGAGGAAGCGTTCGCCGCCATCCGCCGTGCGCGCGAGCTGGAGCCGACGCGCCCGATCTATACGGCTAACTACAGTCTGCTGCTGTATGAAACCCGGCGCTACGACGAGGCCATCGGAATGGTAAAGCAGGTGATCGAGCTCAATGCCCGGTTCGACCAGGCGCGCAGTGTACTGGCGCGCTCACTGATGGCGACTGGCGACCTGGCGGGCGCGCTCGAGCAAGCACAGGCGAATGGCGCCTCCGGACCGAATCAGGGAGATCTCGGGATGGTGTACGCAAAACTTGGGCGACGCGAGGACGCGCTGCGCGAGATCGAGCGGCTCGACGAACGCGCTCGCCGTGGTTTCGCCGTGGCGTACGAGCAGGCGCAGATCTACGCCACGCTGGGTGACATCGCACAAGGTTGCGCCGCGCTGACACGCGCAGTGACCGATCACTCGCTGCTGGTCAACTGGATGCGCCTGGAGCCGCGGCTGGATCCCTTGCGCGGCAGCCAGTGTTACGCCGACGCCGAGCAGAAGTTGTACGGCGTGAAGTAGGCGCGCTGCTACTGCATCCCGGCTAACCACCGCCCAACGTTCTCCCACTGAGGCGTCTGCGCGAGGATGAAACGCACCGGCAAGCTGATGAGCAGAATCGCGCCGCCGATCGAGTAGACCGGATGCACGATTCGGGATTTCCGCCAGTCGCTCACGAGGCACCAGGCGAGACACACGGCGGGCACGGCGATCTGTATCACGGCAAAGTATTTACCGGTGTTGGTGACAAAGATCAGCCGCGCGATCGGCGGCCCTAACACCGAGATCATCGCGAGTGTCATCAGACGCTTGTGCAGCTGCGCGCGTTTGCGAAGCAATACGGCCGCTGTGACCAGGATGGCGAAGAACGTAATCGCCACCAGTGGCACCAGCACGAACTGCTGCGAGTTCAAACCCATGGGGCGTACGCGCGGCGCGCTCGCAGATACGATGGCGGTGGCGAACCCGAAGATCACGACCAGAGTCGCGACGACGATGCCGGCAATGCCGAGCTGCATGTGCGTGCGGTAGTTCTGCGCGGCGATGAGGCGCGTCTGGATGACAAACAGCACCACCCAGGCGGTGAAGACGATGCTGTGCAAATGCAGAAGCACCGTGATGGGCGGTACGTCAAACCAGTAGCGCAGGTAGTAGGTGCGCGCGAATGCGACGAGCGTAAACACTGCGATCGCAATGGCGAAGGCGGCGTAGAAACGATTGCGAACGACTGCGACCATGGGCGACAACGTACTATCGCCGTCGAATGCGGGCAATGAAGTCAAGATTCCTTTCGTCTGACATTGAGACTAGTTACCGATCAACCACTGCGCGATCGGAAGCCAGGCGTCCGTGAATCCCAGCGCCCGGCGCGCCGGCACCGAAATGAGCAATGCGATGCCGCCGTAAATGTACGCGGGTTGAATCCGGCCGAGTTTGCGCCAGTCGTTGGCCCAGGCCCAGGCGACGAATGCGAATGTCAGCCAGAAGCCGATGACCGCGCGTGGCAATCCGAGCGGCACCATGATCAGCGAATCCAGGCGCCCCGCTGCGGGCAGGATGAGGGAGAGGCTGGCGAGAAACATCAGCCGCTTGTGCCACTCACGCTTTTTTCGCAGGGCCAACGCGCTCGCGAGGAACAGCGAGAACATCGTGATCGTGCCCATGGGCACCGACAGGAACTGCAGCGGATTGCGTCCCGGTGGTGCATGGCCAGCCGCGACACCGGCGACCGCAACGTGGAACGCGTGAACTGCAAGCACGGCGCCCACGCAGGCTGTGAAGATTCCGAGACGCATGTGTAGCGCGACGCGGTGCGCGGCGATGAGCCGTGCTTGTGTGTAGTGCAGCACGAGCCACGTCGTGGCGATGAGCCCGTGCAGGTGCGCCGCGAGCGTGAGCGGCGGAAGGCCGAACAGGAACTTCAGGTAGTAAGTGCGGGCAAAGCTGACGACCGTGACCGCGGCAAGTGCGGCGATGGCGAGAGCGGGAAAGCGGTTGCGGGCGATTGTGGTGTTCATGGCCCGAACTTCCACTCGCCCGCCGTCAGGGACAATGAAAGCGCGCTTAAAAGCGGCTTACTTCTTTATGATCACGCGTAAGTGACTGAGACCGCGGAATTTCATTTCGATGGCTGGACGCTGCGCACGCGTTCGGGCGAGCTCGCGCGCGACGGAAATGTGCAGCGTTTGCCCCAGCAACCGCTGCGTGTGCTCGTGGAGTTGCTGTCGCACCCGGGTGAAGTCGTCACGCGCGAGCGGCTGGTCGAAGTGCTGTGGCCCAAGGGCGTGGTCGATTTCGACAATAGCCTGAATGCCGTGATTCGCAAGCTCCGCTCGACGCTCGGCGATGATTCGGAAACACCGCGCTACATCGAGACGTTGCCGCGCATCGGGTATCGGTTCGTCGGCAAGTTGGTCGCGCCGGCTGCATCTCCAGCCTCATCGTTGCCGGTTACCGCGCCGGAGATTCCGCGCGTGAAGCGCCGCCACGTCATCGCCGTGACGCTTGCAGTTCTTGCGGGTGTTGGTGGGCTTCTGTGGTGGTTGCGCGGGCCGCGGCACACCGTCGATCCCGCGCTGACAGTGGTCGCCGCAGCGCGCGACGATGAGCCACGGCGTACCACCAATCAGCACGCCTACGAGCTCTATCTCAATGGAAAATTCGAGCGCTCACGACGCGATGTGCGCGGTGGAGCGGAAGCCATCAGGAACTTCGAAGCCGCCTTGAAGGAGGACCCGTACTTCGTCGATGCGTGGGCGGCGCTCTCCGAGACCTACACCGGTGCCGGCATTGGGCAGGAGATGCCCGTAGTCGATGCGATGGAACGAGGCCGCGCCGCCGCACTTCGCGCTATCGAGCTGGATCCCAAGAGCGCCTCGGGACATTCCGCGCTGGCGGTGATCGAGGCGTTCTACGACCTGGACTACGCGCAGGCGGAGAAGGATTTCGAGCTTGCGCGCGCCGCCGACGAGGGCTACACGCGGCTGTGGCATGGATACGGTTTGTTGCGCGCCTACCAAGGCAGGGTCGAGGAGGCGTACGCGTACATCGGCCGTGCCCGCGAGCGCGAACCAATGACGCTGCTGTACGCGGGTACGTACGCCAACCTGCTCTTTCAAACTCGCCGGTATGCCGAAGCCATCGAATACTCGCGCTCGTTGATCGCGTCGCAACCACGGTTCGATGCTGCCCGAGCGATCTTGATCCAGTCACTGGTCGCCACCGGCGACATCAAGGGCGCGCTCGAGCAGTTGCCTTTGATGTATTCGGAAGTCCCGTTCCGTGCCGACACCGGATTCGTGTATGCCCATGCGGGCCGGCGCGACGACGCACTCGCGCAGATCGAGCGCCTCGAGCGTCGTGCGAAGGAAGGCTACGGGATGGGATACGAGATCGCGGTGATCTACGCGGCGCTGGGGGAAAAGGAAAAAGGCTGCGCCGCGTTGTTGCGTTCACTCACCGACCACTCGCAGTGGATAGGCTGGATGAAGCTGGATCCGCGCATGGATCCGTTGCGCGATCAGCCCTGCTTCGCCGAAGCGCAGGGAAAATTGCTGCGAAAATGAATTGGAGCGAAGGCTCGACCCCTCGCGTCCGACTTTCAGGCGATCAAGCGTAGTGCACACGCTTTACGGCGCTCCAATAGACCGCGCGTCCTCCAGATCCACGCCGCCGACATCGCGGCGTTGCGCGGTTCGAGCAGCGATTCGGGCTGGCGCTCCAGATCGACTTCAAGTGCGGCGCCCGCAGACGCGTAGTTGGCTCGACCAATGATCCGGATGAGCCCGCGGCCGCGATAGCGATAGCCGTCGCATGACTCCGGCGGGCCGTTGCCCAGCCGGTCTGAGTACACGAAATTCGCAAGCTTCTCGGGATTTCGTTCATAGGGACGAGCCGTTGCCAACGTCGGGAACTGATTTGGCCACATGCGCATCAGCGCCTCGGCTGGATATCTCAGGTCGTCCTCGAGATAGCGGCACTCCTTCGAATCGCGGGCAACCTGGACGAGAAAGGCCGCGATATGCGCCGACGAAGCGATCTCGAAACGCTCCATCGCCTCGTTGAGTACCGACAACCAGACGCGCGGCGCCCGCAGCGTGGGCATGGCGGTGGCGAGTTGTTTGGCCAGCAGTTCCATGTGTCCTCCTATTCGACGGGCGGGACCATGAAGAACGTTGCATCGTCCCGGAACAGCGGCGTGTTCTCGAAAGGGTCGAGCCACAATTCGGAGTCTCGATGGCGGATGTAGCGGTCCGGAAAATTGAACGAGCGGAATGACATCGATTCGACACCGGAACGTTTGATGCGGTGCAACCCCGAGACAACGCAGAAAGTCGCGTCCTCGCGAAACTTCTGCTCATCCAGCCGCTTGGCCAGCACGATTCGGAAGAAGGCCTGCTTGAAAAAGTGATCCTGGATGTTGGTCGCCTCGAACGAAACACAGTGCTTGTCAGCAAGCCCGGGCACCAATCGGAATTTCGCATCCCTGGCGTCGACGTCGGTCTTTGTCTGGCCAATCCGGCCGAGGAACCCGGCATGGCGCATGTAGTTGTTTTCGGGGCGATAAGCCTGGAGCGAGCGAAACTCCGGTTCCTGCACGAAGGCCACTGCCGGCAGCATCAACAACGCAAGACAGGCGACCCAGGTGGTGGTTCTTTTGATCGAGGTAGCAATCGTCCTGAAAGTAGGTCTCGACATGGCGGCTACTCCGGTGTTCTGTGGACGGAACATCGGGCATCCACGGCCAGAGGGACATGGCCAGGGGATCAACAAGTGCTGAATTGATAAGAATCAGAAGAGATTCATGCGTGAATGATGGACGCGGCGCACGCCGATCAGGAGTATGCCCGGCGTCAAACAACCCCTCGCCAAGCAGGAGTCAGTCATGTCGATCTATGACCCAGAAAAGAAACTCGAAGAAATCGTCAAAAACCTCGATATCAGTGTCCGACTCATATTTGAAGTCGCTGGCATGGGGATAGGCCCTATCGTCCCCCCGAAGCCAAAGTTTCCGGAACTGCTGACGCGAATCATCGGCGCGGCAGACCTTACGAAGGTCTGCGCGGAGAGAATTGCCATCGACCAGATAAAGGGTTGACGCGCAGGAAGCGCGCACGCATGTCCGCGTTTCGCGCTTCCACCTCTTTCATCAAGGACCTGAAGTCCTCGCGCTGCCACAGCGCCGATAGGTAGGGCTCGGTCTGTGCTCGCCAGGCACCGCGCCAGCCGCGTGAGACTGCGCGCTTCAACGACCGCATTGCGGCATCCGGTTGCCCGCGCAATGCGAGGGACTCGGCTCGCAGTGCATCGAGCCCATGTCCCGCCCAGCCGTTCTTCTCCAGGCGCGCGAGCATCGCGTCCACGCCGTCGAGCAGACGCAAGCCCTCCGCCTGTTCACCCTTGGCGAGCAAGAGTCCCGCGCAGATCATCGCGGGCGAATACGCGAAGCGGACGTCCATCGCGTTATACAAGTCGCTTTCCTTGAAATCCGGTTCCGCGCGCAGCGCATTGAGCGCCTCCCCCGCTTTCTTGAGGTCGCCCGCGACGTGGTAGAACCGCACGGCATAAATGCGCGCATTCGGATTCGACAGCGCCGCCGTACCTGCGTCCTCAAGATAGGCGCGTAGTCCCGCGGGCCCGTGTTCGGCAAGCTCGAGGCTCGCGCGCATTTCTTGCAGGCGCGCTTCGTCGGTGGTCACGATTTGGCGCGCCGCAGCGCGCGCCTGCTCCACGAGCCGCAACGTAAGCATCAGGTCGATGCGGTAGAACGCGATGTAGCTCTGGCTTGGCGCGAGAGTTGCGGCCTCGCCGCTCCAGCGTAGCGCCTCCGGCAGGTCGCCGCGGCCGTATTCGAGCCAGCTAGTGGTCAATGCACCCCAGTAATTGTCGCGCGCGAGCATGCGAGTGCGCGCGCAGGATCGCGCCGCCTCGTCGTATTGACCGAGGTCTTGCAGCATCATGCAGCGATACATCTGGTGCACGAAGTAGAGCGGATCGAGCTCCGCGGCACGCGTGTAGCGTTCGAGCGCGTCGCGCGGGCGCCCTGACGCTTCCAAGAGGTTGCCGAGCCGGCCATAACTCACCGCATCGAATGGGTTGCGCGATACAGCATCCAGCAGGAGTTTCTCGGCCTCGGGATACGCCTTGCGCTCTATCGCGAACCATCCCTTGGTTGCGAACAGCTCCGGCATATCGGGGTTCAGCTTTTCAGCGTCGGTCAACAACTTTGTCACTTCGTCCGCCACATCGGAAACCTGCAATTCGCGGCTGGCGATGGTGCCGAGAAGCGTCTCAGCGAGGCCAACGTAGGCGAGCGCGAATTGAGGATCTCGCTCGATCGCAAGCCGATACAGTGCGGCGGCCTGGTCGTCGCCGTCCGGAGTACCCTCGTGCCCATATTTGCGCGCGCGTACGAAGTAGCCGAATGCCTCGTAGCTATGGGCTCTGTGCGCCTGCGACTGACGCACCAGCTCCGGTGACAGCATCAACCGTACCGCCTGCGCGACCGATTGCGAAAGTGTTTGCTCGATTTCCTGCAGGTCCTCGACTGCAAAATCGAAAGTTTGCGAATAGAGGTGATAGCCATCCGCGGTGCTGACCAGCTGCACGGTGCCTCGCAACGCTTTCTGGTCGCGACGCACCGAACTCTCGACGACATACGCCGCGTCCAGCGCCTTGCCTATTTCGCGCACGTCCTCGTTCTTGCCGTCGTACTTCATCGCCATTGTGCGCGAGACCACGCGCACCGTGGGCAGTTGGGCCAGTCGATTGGTGATCGCTTCGGTGACCGCAAGACAAAGGGCGGCATCTTTGTGCTCCGCGCTCATGTCGACCATCGGCAGGACCACGAGCGCTGGAGCGGAAACGGAGGTTCGAGCGTTCCGAAAGAAGTAGAAAAACCCGGCCGCCACGACGATCAGCAGCATTGCTGCCGCGATGAGGAAACGGGTGCGACTCGGGCGTGGCGCGGCGCGGATCTCCGCGCGGGTCTCCACTATCGGCGGAGTCGCCGCCTGCTCCGGCTCGATCTTCGCGATGAACCGATAGCCGCGCCGCGGGATCGTGTCGATGTAACGAGGATTGTCCGAATCTTCGTTGAGCGCGATGCGAAGTTTGCGAACCGCAGTATTGAGGCTGGTGTCGAACTCGACGATTCCCTTGGGCCAGAGCCGCGCGATCAGCTGCTCACGCGACACCAGGTTGCCGGGATTTTCGAGCAGCGCGAGCAGGATCTGCAACGGCTGGATCTGCAGGCGAGTCGTGACCTCGCCCTTCGTCAAATCGCCGGATTGCGTGTCCAGTGTCCACCCGTCGAACCTGATCTTGTTGGGGAGGCGCGCTTCCATGAGTGGCCAGATGATCGCTGGGAGATTGCTCGGGAATATCTACACCGAATGACTGACGTCCGCCACCTACCTGGTGCGCACCGTCACAAATGAAAAGGGGACGCACGCGCGCCCCCTTTTTGCTAGGAAACGAGGAACCGCCCCGAAGCGGTGCTTCCTCGTTACTTGAGGGCCTCGACGAGTCCGGGCACGTACTGTGCACCTTCGAGCACCTTGATGCTCGCGCCCTTGAAGTCGTTGCCGACCGGCTCGTAACGGCCGCCGAGGCATTGCGCCAGGAATCCTTCCGCGACGGCGTAGAACGACGTGCGGTTCGCGGGCCGCGCAAAACCGTGGCCCTCGTCCGGGAACAACACGTAGGTCACGGGCAGGTTCTTGTCCTTCATCGACTTCACGATCTGGTCGGCCTCGGCCTGCTTCACGCGAGGGTCGTTGGCGCCCTGCCCGATCAGCAGCGGCTTCTTGATCGCGTCCGCGCGCGTAAGAGGCGAGCGTTCGTTCAATAGCTTCTTGCCATCTTCGGTACGCGGATCGCCAACGCGCGAGGCAAGCTCTTCGAAGAAGGCCTTCCAGTACGCCGGGATGCTGGCTAACAACGTGTTGAGATTGCTCGGGCCGACGATGTCCACGCCACAGGCGAAGGTATCCGGCGTGAACGTGAGCCCGACAAGCGTGGCATATCCGCCGTACGATCCGCCGTAGATCGCAATCTTGTCCTTGGTGGTGATCTTGTTCTTCACGGCCCAGTCGATGGCGTCGAGCAGGTCATCGTGCATCTTGCCGGCCCATTCCTTGTTGCCCGCATTGACGAATGACTTGCCGAAGCCGGTGGAAGCGCGGAAGTTCACGGCCAACACCGCATAACCGCGATTCGCAAGCCACTGGTGTTCGTTGTCGAAACCATACGTGTCTCGTCCCCACGGGCCGCCGTGCACATTGAGCACCATGGGCACCGGGGATTCCGGCACGCCATCACCGTTGGCATCCGAACCCGGCGGCAGCGATAGATAGGACACCAGCGTGAGCCCGTCGCGCGCCTTGATCTCGAGCGACTGCATTGGTACCAGCGGCGCCTTTGCAAGCGCCGGACGCTGGTCGAAGAGTTTGGTGACCTTGCCGGCCTTGCGGTCGTACAAATAGCTGGAAGCCGGGGCGAGTGCGTCGTCAGCGGCCACGGTCCAGAAGTTGTCATCGAGCGATCGATTCGTGACGCTGAACCCGTCGCCGAGTTCTTTCGTCAGGAGGTCCACATCTTTTTTGACCGCCGGGTTGAGCACGGTGATCTCGGGCTTGAGATAGTTCACCGTGTAGGCCTGTGCCGTATTCGTACGCGGGTCGGTCCAGACCGTTTCGACGTCGGCTTGTTCGCTGGCACCTAACACCGTGGTCTTGCCGGTGGCGATATTCACGCGCACCAGCGCCGACTTGTCGCGGCCCACCGATGACTGCATCAGCGCGGTGGTGCCCGACCCTTCAATGCCAATCGTGGCCGTGGTCAGTGAATCTGCCTGGCCGAACTTGAGCAGGCTCACCCACTTGCCGCCGGCCTTGCGGAAGATCTCGCCGCCTTCAGACAGAGTCTTCAGCGCGAGCTTTGGCTTGAGATCGAGGTCAAGATCGTAGCCGGCGAACTCCTGCGTGTTCTGTTCGATCAACACGCGCTTGCCCGTTGCGAGATTCACTTCCCACAAGTCGTGGTACTCGGGAACCCGGTCGTTGAGGGCCACGGCCACCGAACCAGGCTTCTTCCACGTGAGCGCCGCGACCTGCGCCTGGATACCTTTATAAGGAGTGAGATCCTTGGTCGTGCCGGCGACCACGTCGGTGGCATACAGATGCCAGTTCTCATCGCCACCTTCATCCTGGATGTACAACACATGTTGGTTGTCGTAGGCCCAGAAGTGCTGGCGGATGCCGCGCTTGGTGTCGTTGGTCACCGGCTTGGCGGCGGAGGGATCGCTGCGCGGCCCGACCCACACGTTGAGCACGCCATCTTTCGGCGCGATGAACGACACGTATTTGCCATCGGGGGAAACGCGCGCCTGGGTTTTTTCCGGATTGCCAAACAACGCCGATCGCGGAATGACCGTAGTGCCCGCGACTGCTTCGGCAGCGGTGGGCGGAGCCTGCGCTACGCCAAGGGACGGAAGGACGAGCGCGGCCACGAGGGCGCTGAGGATCTTGTTGTGCATGGATTGGCTCCAGAGCCAGGTATTCGGTGAGGGGCGCATTATATAGAGGAGTCAACGTGTGAAGCGGCGACCGCGGTATGCCGAAGGGATCATCCGACTAGGCGATTGTCGCGTGAAGCAACGGGTGCTACGTTTGTGCTGCCATGACAGAGACAACCACCATTCGGCTTCCGCCGAAGCTTCGCGCCCGTCTGCGCGCCATCGCCAAAGACACGGATCGCTCTGTTCACAGCATCATCGTCGAAGCGGTCGAGAAGCACACCGCTTACGAAGAACAGTTGCGAAGCCTGGTGAAAGAAGCGCTGGCGGCGGATGCGGAAATCGAACGTACCGGCGAGACATACCGTGCCGAAGAGGTGCACGCCTGGGCGCGGCGCATTGCGCAGGGTGTTGCGAGTCCGCGCCCTAAGCCATGGCGGAAGTAATCTATTCGGCGCGTGCGCTCGAGAACGCCGAGAATCCGGCGGCATCGCTCGCCGCCGTGGATGCAATCCAATCCGCCGTCGAAAATCTTGCGGCTCACCCGCTTGTTGGACGGCGCGTTGAGGGCGAACTGCGAGAGTTGGTCATCTCATTCGGCGCGACGGGATACATCGCGCTTTATCGATTCGTCGTCCAGCAGGACGAAGTGCGCGTGCTTGCCCTGCGCCACCAGCGTGAGATCGGCTATCTACCGTGACGCCGGCAGCACCTTGTGTGGCATGCTAGCGCCCCCGCGGCACCGGCGCCGGCGGACGTTACACAGGAAATGCGTATCAAGATGAAATCCGCATCACTGCGGTTCGCCGCAAATTCAGCACTCGCCCTTTTACTCTCGAGCGTAGGCAGCATCGCCATGGCCAAAACTTCATTGATCTATATCGCCAGCCAGAATCCGGACAAGATGGGCATCACCGTGGCCGAGTTCGACTCGGCGACCGGCACTCTTTCGACGCCGAAAATGATCGCCGAGACGCGTGACCCGGCGCATTTCACGCTGTCCAATGACAGCGAACACTTATATATGTGCAACACAGGCACTCCGGGTGGTGTCAGCGCTTTTGCCGTCGACAAGAAGACCGGCGCGCTGCAATTGCTCAATTACAAGGAATCGAAGGGTCGCGGTCCGAGCTACGTGAGCGTGGATGGCAGCGGCAAATACGTGCTCGATGCGAACTACGGCGGCGGCTA
>Ga0207691_10003751_pt1 | contig 14739 bp, 10 predicted proteins | sample KBSM13metaG_FD_184327 | JGI IMG/M metagenome (GOLD analysis project Ga0207691, IMG submission 184327) | Miscanthus rhizosphere microbial communities from Kellogg Biological Station, Michigan, USA - KBS M1-3 metaG (SPAdes) (version 2) | ecosystem: Host-associated > Plants > Roots > Rhizosphere >... | reverse complement strand
GCCCGCGCCGACAATGACCACATCAGCCATTTGGTGATTTAGTGATTTGGTGATTGGGTGATCGTTGCGGGATTGAAGGATTGGGAGATTTGGGGATTGGCCAATCAATCATTCCAATCATGTCAATCATGTCCATCACCAAATCCCTCAAGCAACCAATCACGCAACGATCACTAAATCACCGGATCACCAAATCACCAGATCTCAGGCGCGGCCGATGACCAGCGCGCTGTTCTTGGACCCGAACCCGAGGCAGTTGCACAGCGCGGCGCCGACCTCGGCGCGCCGCCCCTGATTCGGAATGACATCGAGGTCGCAGGCCGGATCCGGATCGCGCTGATTGATCGTCGGCGGCAGGAATCCGTTCGACAGCGCCAGCGCCGCGGTGACGACGCCGGCCGCGCCGCTGGCGCCCTGGGAGTGGCCGACCATCGACTTGACCGACGATCCGGCGAGCCGCTCGGCGTGGCCGCCGAACACCTGGCGGACGCACCGCGACTCCACGGCGTCGTTGAGGACCGTCGAGGTGCCGTGGAAGTTGACGTAGCCGATCTCCTCCGGCCGGCGCCCCGACCGTTCGATCGCGAGCGCAATCGCGCGGACGATCTCCTCGCCATCAGGCGCCATCTGCACGCGGTGGTAGGCGTCGCAGGTCGACGCGTATCCGTCGATCGACGCGTAGATCCTGGCGCCGCGCGCGCGGGCGCGGTCCTCGCGCTCGAGCGCGAGCATCCAGGCGCCTTCGCCGAGCACGAAGCCGTCACGCCCTTTGTCGAACGGACGCGAGGCCTCGGCCGGCCGCTCGTTGTAGGCGACCGACACCGCTTTCATCCGCGAGAAACCGAAGATCATCCCGGGAGTGACGCAGGCATCCGTGCCGCCGGAGAGGATCACGTCGGCGTCACCCGCGCGCAGCAGGGCCGCGGCGTAGCCGATCGCGTCGCTCGAACTCGTGCACCCGCACGACAACACGTGGCTGACGCCGCGCAGGCGTAGCGAAATCGAGATTTCGCTCGAGACCATGCCGACGATCGACACCGGAATCGCATAAGGGGTGACGCGTTTGCCGTGCTCGGCGAAGAAGTCGTAGTACTGCCGCTCGCCGACGTCGATACCACCGCCGCCGCTGCCAATGACAACGCCGGCGTTGGGCTCGGCGATGCGCAGCCCGGCGTCGGCCCAGGCCTCGCGCGCGGCAATCACGCCGATCAGCGCGGCGCGCGAGTAGCGCTTGGGATCCGCCCGGTAGCCGGGATCCCAGAGGTCGTCGCCCTCGAGCGGCGGCACGTCGTCGATCGTCACGCCGGTGACCGGCGCCGCGACGCGACACGCGAAGTCCGACGCGTCGAACTCGGTGATGGCGCGCGTGCCGCTGCAGCCGCCGCTGACGTGCTGCCAGAACCGATCGCGACCCACGCCGAACGGCGAGACGACGCCGATGCCGGTGATCACGATTCGCTCCGTCATGGTCGCTCTATGATTAACCAGATGTCCCGTCAATCCCAATGACCAGATTCGCGCGGTTGTTCGTCTGGCTCGGCGGTGCGGTGTTCGTCGGCTCGCTGATTGTCTGCGTCTGGTGGTTCGTGGCCGTCCTTGGCCGTCCCGCGCCGCCAGCTGGCGCGGGGGCGTGGATCTGGAATGTGCTGCTGTTCTCGGCGTTTGCCGCGCATCACAGCCTGTTCGCCCGCGACAACGTGAAGCGTTGGCTCGCTGACGTCGTTCCCGCTGAGCTAGTCCGCTCCGTGTATGTCTGGACGGCCAGCCTCCTGCTCATCGTCGTCTGCCTGCTGTGGAAACCGATCGGCGGAGAGTTGTTCGACGTTCGCGGCCTCGGTGCAGCGGTCTTGGCGGGAATCCAGGTGGCGGGCATCGCGGTCATCGCGCGCGCGGTCGCGATCATCGACCCGCTCGAACTGGCGGGTATCCGGTTTTCATCTGCCGCCACGTCCCTTCAGGTCGGCGGCGTGTATCGCGTCGTCCGGCATCCGTTGTATCTCGGCTGGTTGATGGCGACACTGGGCGCGGCGCACATGACGGGAGATCGTCTGGCGTTCGCGCTCATCACGGCGGCCTATCTCTTTGCCGCCGTACCGCTCGAGGAGCGATCGCTGGTGCGCAGCTTCGGCGACGATTACACGCGCTATCAGCGCGAGGTGCGCTGGCGGATCGTCCCGTTCATCTATTGAAGCGCGAGTCGTCGTCGTCGCCGCCGGTGTACACCTTGCCGGTCGCGGCGGCGCCCTTGTCGATGAACACCATCGAGTGCTGCGACGGAATGTCGAACTTCTTGCCGCACGTCTTGCACGTGACCGCGTCGTCCACGCGAATCATGTAGTCGCGCAACTTGGCGAACATCGCCCGATCCCGCTCGTCCGCGCCGTTCGGAATCCGATCTTTGCGGATGCGCACCACCCACCGCATCTGATACTCGTTGACGCGTTTACAACGCGGGCAGTTCAGCTTGTCGGTGCGGGTCTCGTTGCGGCTGTTGAAGAAGTCCCGTTCGTCGAGGGCCATAGGGTGATCATATCCAAGGCGGGTACGTCGCGCGGGCCCGGTGGGTCAAAAATGCCGTATTCTCTGCGCGTGCGACTCACCATCTCAACCGTGTGTGTAGCAGCCGCCGTGATGGCCGTGATGGCTCGCCCGGCCGCGCGCGCCTCAGGGCAGACGCCCGCAGGGGTGACGGCTCTCGTGGGCGGCACCGTCATCGACGGCAACGGCGGCGCGCCGATCGCGGACGCGGTCGTGCTGATCGGGGGCGGTCGCATCACGGCGGTCGGCCCTCGCGGCCGCGTCGCGGTGCCCGCGGGCGCCCGGCAGATCGAGGCCCGCGGTCAGTGGATCGTCCCGGGTCTCATCGACACCAACGTCCACCTGTCGCTGTACGGCGGCCAGAACGACCGCTACGAATCGCTCGTTCGTTATCAGCCACGCCAGGACGCCATCGTCCTCGAGGCCGCCCAGATCGATCTGAGCTACGGCATCACGACGGTTCGCGACAGTTACGGCGCGCTCGTGCCGCTGGTGAAGGTACGCGACGCGATCGCGCGCGGCGACGCGGTCGGCGCGCGGATTCTCGCCGCGGGCAACATCCTCGGCTGGAGCGGGCCGTACTCGTTTTCGTTCAGCCGGGTCATGGGACAGCTGACGCTGTTCCAGGAGCAGATGAACGACTTCATCGCCCAAGGGGGCGGCGAAGAGCTGATGGCGCTGCGGCCGGACGAGCTCCGCCGCGCGATCAATGCTTATCTCGACAAAGGACCCGATTTCCTGAAGTTCGGCGGGACGAGTCATTTCTCGGAGCCAACGTTCCTCGGCTTCTCGGCGGAAGCGCAGCAGGTGATCGTCGAGGAGGCGCACAGGCGCGGACGCGCCGCCGAAACCCATTCGACGAGCATCGAAGGCCTCCGGGTGTCGATCGCGGCCGGCATCGACGGCATCCAGCACCCCGAGCTGCTCGACGGCCGCGAGATGCCGGACGATCTCGTCAGCGCCATTCACGATCGCGGGTTGTACTGCTCGATGCTGGCGAGCACGATCACCGGTCCGGCGTGGAAGCGGCATCTCAAGACGAAGGACGAAGTCGAGAAGAAACGCGCCGAAGCGGAGAAGGAAGGGCGATCGCCGGAGCGCGAGAAAACGACCGCGGAAAAGCGCAAGGAAGCCGCCGAGGTCGGTGAGGATCTCGAGATGCGGCGGAAGAACGCACAGAAACTGATTCGCGCCGGCTGCCGCGTGACGCCGGGCACCGACAGCTACTGGGCCGCGGCGCCCGAACTGACGCGCACGCCGAAGTTTCCCGAGCAGGACCACGGCCTCGGCACGATCATCGCCATCGAAGGGCTGGTGGAGCTCGGCATGCTTCCGTCGCAGGCGCTGGTGGCCGCGACGCGCAACGGCGCCATTGCCGCGCGCGGCCTCGACGACTTCGGGACGATCGAGGCCGGCAAGCGCGCCGACCTGCTGATCCTCAGCGCCGATCCGCTGGCGGACATCGGCAACATCCGTCGTGTGGCCGCGGTGTGGAAGGATGGCGTCCTCATCGATCGCGGCCGCCTGCCTCAGACGCGCGTCCTGTCGGTGGCACCGCCCACCAAACCCGGGACCCAACAGTGAGCCAAGGCCTGTGATGAACACGCTTCGTCGAAAATTTCTACAGTGGTGTGCGGCCGATGACCGACGGCATCGCGCGTGTGGAACCTCGAAAAGCGCGCGCAAATGGCGGCGTTCAACGCCGCGAAGCCCGGCGTGGCCTGCGAAGCGGTCGACGCGGCGGCGCGCAAGGTGATCACGGACGCAGGCCTTGGTCCGGACTACCGGGTCCCTGGACTCCCCCACCGCACCGGCCACGGCATCGGCCTGGACGGCCATGAGTGGACGAACTTCGTTCGCGGCAACAAGACGCCGCTGCAGCCGGGCATGTGTTTCAGCGACGAGCCGATGATCGCGATTTACGGGGAGTTCGGCATTCGGCTGGAGGACTGCCTGTACATCACTGAGAGCGGCGCGAAGTTTTTCACTCAACCAAGTCCGGCCATCGACCGTCCATTCTCCTGATATGTTCAAGGACCTTCGTCACGGCATCCGTACTCTGCTCCACGCCAAGGGCTGGACCGCTGTCGTCGTCGTGTCGCTGGCGCTCGGCATTGGCGCCAACACGGCGCTCTTCAGCGCGATCAACGGCCTCTATCTTCGAAAGCTGCCGGTCAAAGATCCGGACACGCTCGTGCGCCTGCGATTCATCGGCCGCAACGACATGTCCACGAGCTCGAGCGACTATGGGTCGACCCGCCTGCCCGGTGGTGCGCCTGGCCGCTCGACATTCTCGTACGCGATCTACCGGCAGCTGCTGGCGGACAACCGCACGATGGAGGACATGTTCGCGTGCGCACCGTACGGCCGCGCGAACCTCGTAGTCGACGGCCATGCGGAGATCGCCGCCGCGTTCATCTCGACCGGCAACTACTACCAGATGCTCGGCCTGAGGGCCTCGCCGGGACGCACGATCGTGCCCGACGACGATCGGCCTGACGCGCCACCGGTGGCCGTGATCAGCGAACGGTACTGGCGAAAGCGGTTTGGCAGCGACCCGCAGGTGGTCGGCAAGGTCGTCCATTTCAACAACACGCCGATCACCATCGTCGGTGTCATCTCGCCGGAGCTCGTCGGCGTACAGCAAGTCTTCCGTGAGGGTCCGGAAATCGCCGTCCCGCTCGCGCTCGACTCGCAGCTGGCGCAGCAGTTTGGCGCACCGCCGCCGCCGGGATCCGGGCCGCCTCCCGTGCCTCGTCTTGCTGCGCCGACGACGTGGTGGCTCCAGATCATGGGTCGTCTCAAGCCCGGCGTCACGGCGGCGCAGGTGGAGGCGAACCTCGCGACGGTGTTCCGGACGACGGCGCGCGCGGGCTTCGATTCGATGCTGGCGTCGCTGCCGCCGGAGACCCGATCGACGTCGCGCTATCAGAACCGCACGGAAATCCCGAACCTGCGCGTCGACTCCGGGGCGCGCGGCGTCTACGACGTCAACGTGTCGGACGAGCGGGCGGTGACGATCCTCACGGCAGTGGTGGTGCTGGTTCTCCTGATCGTTTGCGCGAACGTGGCCAACCTGCTGCTCTCGCGTGCGGCAACCCGCCAGAAGGAGATCTCCGTCAGGCTGTCGCTCGGCGCGACGCGGGGACGGCTGGTCCGTCAGCTGCTGACCGAGAGCCTGCTGCTTGCGGCACTCGGCGGTACGCTCGGCATCCTGATCGCGAACTGGAGTGGTCAGCTACTGCCGGGAGCGGCGGGCCAGGCCACGTCGATCGACTGGCGCGTGCTGTCGTTCGTCCTGGCCGTGACCGTTGTGACCGGCATCGTGTTCGGCATCGCGCCGGCTCTTCGCGCGACGTCGTTGAACGTCAGCGCGGCGCTGAAGGAGACCAGCCGATCGATCGCCGGCTCGCGCAGCGTGCTCACGCGGGCTCTGTTGATCGTGCAGGTTGCGGTCTCCCTCGTGCTGCTGATCGCCGCCGGCCTGTTCCTCCGCACGCTGAACAACCTGCGCCACGTGGACGTCGGTTTCAACACTCAGAATCTCGTCGTGTTCCGTGTCAACCCGGCGCTCAATCGCTACGACGACCAGAAGTCCAACACCGTCATCGAGGAGATTGCGACGCGCCTCAAGGGCGTCGCCGGCGTCCGCGCGGTCGGCGTGTCGAGCGTGCCGCTGCTGGCCAACAACGTGAGCTCCACCGCCATCTTTCGCCCGGGACGGACCTACGCGCCGCGACAGAGCGACGAAATCTACATCCTGCAGGTCTCCCCCGACTACTTCAAGACGATGGAGATACCGCTCGTCGCCGGGCGCGGTTTCACCGACCGCGACAACCAGACAGCGCCGAAGGTCGTGATCATCAACGAGACGGCGGCCCGGAAGTACTTCGCCAACGAGAATCCGATCGCCCTCCGATTCGGCACCAGCGTCGAGAAGAGCAGCGATCTGGAGATTGTGGGGGTGCTGCGGGACACGAAGTACGAGGGCGTGCGGCAGGATGTGCCGGCCACCATGTTCGTCCCCTCGCTCCAGAGCCGGCCGGCCACCGTGTTCCAGGTGCGGACGGCAGGGGATCCGGCCCCGACCGTCGGCGCCATTCGTGAAGCCGTCCGGCAGGTCGATCCGGCCCTCCCGCTGATGGATGTGTCGACGCAGGCCGAGCAGATCGACAAGAACCTTCAACAGGAGCGGGTGTTCGCTCAGGCCTATGCGATGTTCGGCGGGCTCGCCATGCTGATCGCCTCGATCGGCCTCTTCGGGTTGATGTCGTACAGCGTCGCGCGGCGCACGAACGAAATCGGCATCCGCATGGCGCTAGGTGCGGAGAGCCGCCACGTGCTGCGTCTCGTGATGAGTGAATCGATGACGCTCGTGTTGCTTGGCATCGTCGTCGGCCTGGCGGCGGCGTTCGCGGCGGGCCGGTTGATCACCGCTCTGCTCTTCGGGCTCGCTGCCACCGACACCTTGTCGCTCGTCGCGGCCACGCTGGTAATGCTGATGGTGTCGAGCCTTGCCGCGTATCTGCCGGCGCGGCGCGCGGCGCGAGTGGATCCGCTCGTGGCGCTGCATTACGAATAGCGATGTCGGATCTCGGGCCACCCGACGCCGTGCCAGAACCGCCGACCCGCCGGCGCGACCGGCGCACGTGGCTGAAGGAAGTCGGCGCCGCAGGCGCCGGTGCGATGATCGCCGGCCCTGCCGCGTCGCAGCCGGCATCGACTGGCGCGATTCTGCCGCGGACGTCGACGAGCGGCGTCTACATCCCGCCGCGCGGCCGCGGCTTCATGAAGTTCAGCTTCGATTGCCCCGAGCCGTCGGTCGCCTTCGAAGGGTTCGAGTTCAGCTTCCGGGTCTTCACACAGGAAAACACTTACAGCCTTGCGGCGGATCATCTGGCGGTGCGCACGTCTGACAGCGGCCTCGAGATCCGTTGTGGCGAGCTGACCTGGGCCGGTGGACAGCAGCGCGCAGCGGGGCGCGTGACCGCCCGTCTGACCCGACGCGGCGACGCGGTCGAATGCGAAGCCGACGTCGAGATGGAGCGGCCCATCAAAGCCGTGGCGATGATCCTGCGCGGCGTCCCGCGGGGACGGCTATCGGCCGCCGGCGCGCCGTTTTTCGATCCGCGCGACGACGAGGTGCTGCTCGGCTATCCGTTCTCGGGCGGCGATCTCATCGGTCCTCAGGGCAACGGCGGCCTGACCACGCCGCTCGTGCTCGTCCAGGCGCCGGAAGGGCCCATCGTCGCGTTGTCGTCGCTCGACGATCGCGTGCGCACCAAGCGGGTGTACTTCCAGCCGGGCGAAGGCGGTTATCGCGTCGAAGCGCTGGTCGAAGCCGAGGGTTGGAACCAGGCGCGATCCTTCAGAGTGCCGGCCTGGCGGATTGCCCGAGCGACGACGATTGCGGAGGCGGCGGCGCCGCATTTCGCGCACATCGAGCGGGTCTTCAGCCTTCCCCGTTGGGACGCCCGCGGCGACGTGCCGGACTGGATGCGCCGCACGGCGCTGGTCGTCACGCTCCACGGCATGCATTACTCCGGCTACATCTTCAACGACTACGCGCGGATGCTGACGATTCTGAAATGGATGGCGACACGGATTCCGGCGGATCGCGTGCTGGTGTTCCTGGCGTCGTGGGACGGACGCTATTACTGGGACTATCCGCGCTACACCCCATCCGGCCGGATGGGAGGCGAAGCCGGCTTCCGTGCGCTCATCAAAGAAGCGCAGGCGCTCGGCTTTCGGATGATGCCGATGTTCGGCGCCAACTCCGCGAACCGGCAGCAGCCGACGTTCGCACGCGTGGCGGATGCGGCGACCTCGAAGATCGACGGCGACCGCTTCGATCTGAACTGGGTCGACTGGGACAACGATCGTCATCAGGACGGCTGGCTGTCCTACATGAACCTCGGAGTCGATTCGTGGCGGACCTGGATGACCGATCGCATCACCGACGTCATTCAGCGGTTCGGCGTCGACGCCTACTTCCTCGACATCGTCGGCGGCTGGGTGAACAACCCGAAGGCCGACATGCACCAGGGGACGCGGCGTCTCGTGGCGGAGCTGCGCAAGCGGTTTCCCCGCGTGGCCGCGGTCGGCGAGATGCACTACGACGCGCTGCTCGAGTTCATCCCGATGTATCACTCGTTCGGGCAGACGCTGGTCGCAGACCTGATTCAGCGTCACGGCCGGTTCTTTCAGCATTTGAGCCATCCGGCGCCGGGGCGTGGCAGTACGGGAGTGCATGAAGCGGGCTTCGGCCGCTGGAATCCGCAGACGCTCTCGCTCACCGAGACGACGATCCCGACGCTGAATGTCGTGGACGACACGTTCGACAGCTATCGTGCCGAGATGGACGCCGTGATTCAGAAGGCAAAACAACGTGCGCAGCTGTGAGCCACCACCGTTGATCCGAAATTAGGAATTGGGAATTAAGAATGAGGAATTAATTCCTCATTCCTAATTCCTAATTCCCAATTGCGGACTTCGTGAGCCACCGGCGAGTCCTTCGAGCAGAACGATGTCGGAATCGCCTTCGGCGATCGCGGCCAGGATCGAGCGCCCATCCGACGACCACGACACGCGTCGGGCGATGAATGTGGCGCGTCCACCGAAATCGGTGATCTGACGCCACTCGCCGGTTGCCGTCGAGAGCGCCCAGATGTTGGTGGTGAACCCATCGGTCAGGGCCTGCGCGAGCCATTTACCATCGGGCGACAGGGCGGGATTGACGATCTGCCAGATCGGCACGCGCGTGGCTGGAATGCGCGCGAGGACGCGAAACGGCGCGTCCTCGGGACTGGCGGCGCGGATTTCAAATTCCGGGGTCCCGTCAACGAGCGGCCGCTCGAAGAGATAGTAGAGCGTCGTGCCATCCGAGCCGATCACGTTGCGCAGCCGCTCGCTCGTCACCGTGACGGCCGCCCCGCCTTCAACCGGGATCTTCTTCAGGACGACGGCGGGGGCGGCGGTGCTGCCTCGGGTCGAGTAGTACACCCAACGTCCATCCGGCGACCACGCGGGGCCGAGGCCCGGGTTCGCGATGTTGCGCAGGTTGCTGCCATCCGGGTCGACCAGCCAGACTCCAAACGTCAACCCCGGGTTGCCGCGCGAGGAAACGAACGCGATGGCGCGGCCATCAGGCGACCACACCGGAACGCCCAGCGCCACGTTGGGATCGCGCTCGTGCGTGATCTGTCGGAGCGCGCCGTCTGCGGCGTTGACGATCCACAGGTTGGCATGACCGCCGCTGTCGGAAAGGAAGGCCACCTCTTTGTCGCCCGGACCGGCCGTCGGTGTGAGGACCTGCCCGGTCTGTCGCGTCACGCGGACACCGCGCCGCGTGTTCTCGGCGGGCGAGTCGCCGACCGGGAATCTCCAGATGTCCGTCTGCAGCCGCAGGCGACTGGTGACTATTGCGCCACTTCTGGAAATGTCGGGACTCTCATACGACGTCTCGCTGGATGTCACCCGCCGGACGCTTCCATCGCGCAGTGTCACCTGCCACAGGCCCATCGTCGGCAAATACGGCATCGTGCCGCCACGGCTCGAGCTGTAAACGATCCCCGTGCTGTCGGGCAGCCACGCGAAGCCGCTCATCATGTCGTTGTCATGGGTCAACTGGCGCGGTTCCCCTCCAGTGGCTGGCGCCACGAACACATCGAACCTGATGCTGTCTCCCCGTTGAAAGGCAATCCATCTGCCGTCCGGCGACCAGCGGGGATACAAGTAGTAGGTGGCCGGCGGGAACACGGCGACGACGTCGAATCTGGAACCATCCGTTGGCGCGGTCACCAGCTGGATCCCTTCCTTCGCCAGCTGGAACAGCGCAAGCCGCCCATCGGTCGGGCTGACGTCGGCGCCTCCTACGCTGTTGACGATTCGCCGCGGCACGCCCCCAAGCGCAGGAATCTCCCAGATGCTCCCCTGGGCGGCTCCCGCCACCGCCGGCGAAAAGTACATGAGCGAACTCGAATCGGGCGACCAGCGAGGGCTCTCATGATCGACCGGATCGCGGGTGAGCTGCAGCTGTGCGCCGCCGGTAATGATCTGCACGAAGAGCTGACGGGTGCCGCCGACGTCGGCGGTGAACGCGACCGACTTGCCGTCTGGCGAAACGGCGGGAGATTCCTCGAGGCCCGGAAGATCCGTGAGTCGCGTCACGCGAGTATCCGGCGCCGAGGGCTCGGCCACCTGCCTTCCAAACCGGCCGCGCGCTGACCAGAGCAGCACGACGGCCGCAGCGATGCCGAGCGACAGCGCAGCAAGTGCCAGTCGAGACTTCGGTCGCGGCGTCGGTGTGGGAGCGGGTTCCGGCGCGGCGATCGCGTCTTCGAGGTCGAGTCGTGCATCGGCGATGTCGTGGAACCGCCGCCTCGCGTCTTTCTGGAGACAACGCGTCAACAGGCGCCTGATGGTGCCCGGCGTCCCCGGCGGCAGCAACGTCCACGGTGGTTCGGCGCCGACGACAGCGGCAATCGCGTCCGTGGGGGTCTCGCGGCCGAACGGAGACACGCCCGTGAGCATCTCGAAGAACACGCAGCCGAACGCCCAGATGTCGGTGCGTTTGTCGACGGCGTGACCACGCGCCTGCTCCGGGCTCATGTACGCGACGGTGCCGAGAATCGCGCCGGCGTGGGTGCCGCCTGCCGTCACCGTCGACAGCGGCGGCGACGAGGGCAGATCCGGATCGGAGCCCTCTGCGGCGAGGGCCTTTGCCAGACCGAAGTCGAGTACCTTGACCACTCCATCAGGAGTGATCTTGATGTTCGAAGGTTTGAGATCGCGATGGACGATCCCGGCCCGGTGAGCGGCATCGAGCGCGTCGGCGATCTGTCGCGCGACGGCCACCGCTTCCAGAAGCGGCAACGGGGCGCGACGTACGCGATCGTCCAGAGTGTCGCCCTCGACCAGCTCGAGCACCAGGGCCGGTGTGTCGCCGGTGTCTTCGAAGCCGTAGATCGCCGCGATGTGCGGGTGATTGAGCGACGCGAGCAGGCGGGCTTCGCGTTCGAAGCGCGCTACGCGACCAGCGTGAGCGGTGAACCGCGGCGGCAGGATCTTCAGCGCAACCTCGCGCCCCAGTTTCGTGTCGCGCGCGCGAAACACCTCGCCCATGCCGCCTTCGCCAAGCTTGGAAAGGACCGCGTACGGACCGAGTTGCGTGCCAATCACGACGCGGTCCTTTCCTGACGGCGGCATGGGCTCGTAGTCGTCAGTCTCCAGTCGTCAGTCACCAGTCCAGAGTCATCAGTGGGGACTGCTGACCGACGACAGACGACAGACGACAGACGTTCCTCGCCCATGCCGCCCACTCCCAGCAGACTCAGGGTTGTGTAGGGGCCGATCTGCCGCCCGACCTGCGACGAGAGTTGATCCGTCAATCGCGTCGAATGCCGTACATACTACGCATTTCCAGCGGCCGTTGCAGTCGCCAGGCACGCGGTCTGATACGCTTTCCCGGCCAGTGTCTGGCGTCTCAGGCTCTGAAGCGGAGGAACCATGCCCAACCGAACGTTCATCTGGATGCTCGTGATTGTTTTCTTGCGCTGTCTTTCGAGCACGTCGGCTGGAGCCCCTCAGAGTACAAGTAGCGTGGAGTACACCGGCACGTGGTCGGGAACGTGGGACGGCTCGGGCTCCGGCAACTTCGAGCTGACGCTCGAAAAAGCCAAGGATGGCAGGACCGCAGGAAAAGTTGCGGTCACCACCGAACAGGGCAATTACACGGCGGATCTGAAAAGCGTGTCGTTCGCCGCCAACAAGATGACGGCCAGCTACGACTTCCCGCTCGACCCCAGCGCTGAAGTCGCGCTGGCGGCCACGTTCGAGGCGGCAAAGGCCGCAGGCACCTGGTCGCTGCGGCCAAAAGGCGGCGGCGCCGAGGTGGCGGGCGGCTCGTTTACGGTGTCGAAGAAGTGAAGCGCGGAGAGCCTTGATCGCGCAGTTGTTCTGCACGATAGTCTTCGGGAGAACGCACATGTCGCGAGCAGCCCTTTGCGCCGCGGCCCTTCTGCTGTTACCGCTACCGGCCGTGCCCCAGCCGCCGGGGCGTGACAACGTCACACCCAAGACCGGCACTGCACGCATTCGCGGCCGCGTCGTGGAGAGCCCGAGTAACCGGCCGCTGTCACGCGTGGAGATTCGCGCCGGCTCTGGCACCGGCGCTCAGGCCAGCGCGCTGACCGATGCCGAGGGACGCTACGAGCTCATCGACCTGCCGGCCGGCACCTATACCGTTGCCGCCACTAAAACCAATTACGTACGCACGTCGTGGGGCGAGCAGCGCGCGGAAGGACCAGGCAAACGCATCACGCTCGCGGACGGCCAACACCTCGATAACATCAGCCTGAGTCTGCGACGTGCCGGCGTCGTCACGGGAAAGATCGTTGATGAGTTCGGCGATCCGGTGACCGACGTGTCCGTGAGCGCGATGCGCTACCAGTACGTCCAGGGATCGCGGCGCTTGATGCCAAGCAGCCGCGGCGGCCAGACCAACGATCTCGGCGAGTACCGCGTCTACGGCCTGTCGCCCGGCCAGTACTACATCTCGGCGACGCTCCGGAGTTTCATGGCGCCCACGACGGAAACGACCGATCGCACGGGATACGCCGCGACGTTCTATCCCGGCACGGGCAACGTGTCCGAAGCGCAACGTCTGACCATTGAACCAGGACAGACCGTCACGGCCGTCAACATCACGTTGCTGCCGATCCAGACGTCGAAGGTGAGCGGCACAGCGCTCGACGGTGATGGCCGGCCGCTCACCGGCGCGATGGTCGGCGCCTTGCAGCGCGTCGGCGTCGCGCAAATGGGCGGTCCCTTCATGCCGGTAGGGGCCGACGGCCGGTTCACCATTTCGGGCTTGACGCCCGGCGACTACACGCTGCGCGTGATGGTGCCCAACGGAGAGTCGGCCGCTGCAGACATCACGGTGACCGGGAGCGACATCACCGGCGTCCAGCTGATCGCCGCGAAGCCGTCGACACTGCGAGGGCGGATTGTCTTCACGCAGAGCGCAACGCCCGAGAGTCCCCCGAAGCCGACGGCCATCGACCTGGGCGCTTGGCGCGATTGGGCGATCGGCCAGCAGGTAAGGACCCCCGCGAAAACGAGAGACGACGGGTCATTCGAGATCTCGATAGCCCCCGGCCATGTGCAGCTGCGCGCGGCGCCGGTGGGAGCCACGCCGCCAGGCGGGCCATCCCCGTGGCGGCTGAGCCGCGTGATCGTGAACGACAGCGACGTCGGCGACACGGGCATCGAGGTGCCGCCGAACGCGACGGTCGATAACGTCATCGTCGAGATGACGAATCACGTGGGCGAAGCCTCGGGCCACGTGACCGAGGCCGACGGCAGCGTCGTGCGCGACTGTTTCGTCATCGTGTTTGCACAGGATCCGATGCATTGGACCGTGCAAACGCGGTATTTGAGCATCTCGCGTCCCGGTGCCGACGATCTGTATAAAGCTCGGCTGCTACCCGGCGATTACTATGCCGTTGCGATGGCCGATGTCGAAACCGGTGCGTGGACCGATCCCGAATTTCTCTCACAGGCCCGCGATCGAGCGACGAAGTTTTCGATTGGCGACGGCGACAAGAAGACGATCGACCTCCGCCTGATGCCGGCGCCGGTCTTTTGAGGATTAGGCAGGGGCAATGCTCTCATCGGTGATCGGCCTCATCGTGTTGCCAGTGACGACGGCGATGGCGCTGTCGGCGCAGATTGGCCTGCCGTCGCAGCCACGTCCACAATCGCCGTCGCAGACACCAGCGCCGCCCGGCACGTCGACCCTGAGCGGTCATGTCTTCGCCGCGGACACCGGTCAGCCGCTGCGCAAAGCGCAGGTGCGCATCTTCGCGAGCGAAATCCGCGAGAACCGGATGGCGACAACCAGCGAGAGCGGTCTCTACGAGTTCAAGGAGGTGCGCGCAGGGCGATACACGATCTCGGCGAGCAAGGGCAGCTACGTCAGCGTGTCGTACGGCCAGCAGCGGCCCACTGACGCCCCCAAGCCGCTCGACATTCTGGATCATCAGACCGTCGAACGAGTGGACCTGATGCTGCCGCGCGGCGCCATCATCACCGGCCGCGTCGTCGACGAGTTCGGCGAGCCGGCGTCAGACATTCAGGTCGCGATGGAACGGTATCAGGTCATTCAGGGACAACGACGCCTGTTCGCTTCCGGTCGCAGCG
>Ga0207691_10003750_pt1 | contig 14740 bp, 13 predicted proteins | sample KBSM13metaG_FD_184327 | JGI IMG/M metagenome (GOLD analysis project Ga0207691, IMG submission 184327) | Miscanthus rhizosphere microbial communities from Kellogg Biological Station, Michigan, USA - KBS M1-3 metaG (SPAdes) (version 2) | ecosystem: Host-associated > Plants > Roots > Rhizosphere >... | reverse complement strand
CTAACGCGAGTTGGCCGTACCGGGCCATGCCCAGTGCTGGGGGTAGGGCCGGGCCGCATCTTGCCAGACAAAAAAAACCGCGGCCCGAAGGCCGCGGTTGTATTGCCTGTGAAACGCGCAGTGTTACGGCGTATCCACCCGGACGATCGTCGGGTTGGGCAATCCGGCGATGCCACCATAAGCGACCGAACCCAGGTACTTGGTCGCTGGCGCAAGTCCGCTGAAGCCCAGTGTGATCGGGCTCGTAACTCCGGTGACGGCCGATGCGGGAGCACCCACGGTCATGTTGCCCGCCGCCGTTGAGCCCAGCGCCCAGCTGAACAGCGTGAAGTTCGCCGAACCAGTGGGCACCGCGAATCCCACAACGCGAACGGTATAGACACCCGCAGGCATGTTGAGGAAGTTCGCATCTTCCGCTGTCGTCCCGCCGCCGCTCCCGCCGATCGCCCCGCCGACCGGGGGATTGCCCGAATACACCTCGAGATCAAGGTCACTGGGCTGGCTAACTTCGGTATCGAACAACGAGAACCGCGCGTAGGTCGTGCCGGCGGGCACCACGACAGGAAAGTCCACGTGGCCGCCGGTGGCGACCGAACCCATCGCTTTGGTCGCCGGAATCAGTCCGCGCGCGTCAGCGGTAAACGGTCCGGTATACCCGAACGTGACGTTGTACGTGCCACTGACTTGCACAGGTGCCGCGAGTGCGACCGGTCGGAGCACCACCGGGCTGCGCACCACATGGCCATTGCTGCCGGTCAGCACGATCGCACCCTGCGTGTACGCGTTGAGTGTCGCACCGCTCGCCGTAAACGTGATGTTGAACGTCTTGGTCGCGCCCGGAGCAATCGTGAACGGTCCCGGCAAATCAACCGCGATACCCGCGAGCCCAGAAGAGGAGAACGTGTAGGTCTCCGACGCTGCGCCAACGTTCTTCACAGTCCGGGTCACCGTCTGCGCACCGGCAAGCGCACCGATCGCGATCGACGGATAGTTGAGATTGCTCGGGTCGATGGCGATCGACGGGCAGTACGAGGCGGTGAGTTGTCCCGTGCCGCACAGGAACGCAAGCCAGTCGTTGAAGCCGGCGTCGTACACGAGACCCGGATCATTGGCGCTGTTTGGCACGACCTGACCCGCGCCGTAGGCAAACGCTCCACCGGCGATCGGTGTGTTGTTGTTGCGCGTTTGGCTCGCGGTCGTCATCAGTGCCGACTTGATCATGGCCGGTGACCATTCCGGATGGAGCTGCTTGAACAGCGCTGCGATGCCGGCCATGTGCGGGCTGGACATCGACGTCCCGGAGAGGAAGTTGAAAATGTAACCGGATTCGATCGGCGAATGAGCGGCCAAGATGTCGACGCCTGGCGCCATGATGTCAGGCTTCAGCATATCTCCGGCGCCGGCAAGGGCTGGGCCGCGCGAGGAGAAAGCTGCAACGTCTGGGGCCACGACCAGAACCTGAACACCAGCGCTCAGGCTGGCGGTCGGGGCGGCCGTCGCGCCGTACGCCAGGATGGCCGCACGATCGGTATCCGCCAGGTGCACGGTCGGCACGAAGTGGAGATCGGCATTGAGGGAATTCGGAGTGACGTTCGTGAGGATCATCCCGACGCCGCCGGCTTCCTGGACCGCTCGACTCTTGTCGACGCGGTCGTTAGTTCCGCGGTCGCACACCACGATCTTGCCCGCGACTTTGGCGGGATCGAGTTGCGGGATCCCACCTGTCCATTCGGACGAGAAACAGAGTCGAACCGCCGTCGCATTGGCACCGCTCAACCCCGCGTTGATCGACAGGATCAGCGGCGAGGACGGTACCGCAGCGCCCAGTCCCACGCCTGTGTATGACGCGCCGTTGCCGAGCGTTGCAGTCGCCTGGTAGGCCCGATTCTTGGTTCCTGCGGCAACCGTCGTCAGCCACGGGCTGATATGCGCGACGGTCGATGCTCCCGGTCCATTGTTGCCGGCGGATGCCGCAACGAACACACCCGCATCCGCCGCGAACAGGAACGCGACTTCGACCGGGTCCAGGAAACTGGTAGTCGAGCCGCTGATGGAGAAGTTGATGACATCGACGCCGTCAGAAACCGCCTGATCGATCGCCGCCACGCTGTCGGAGGTGGCACATCCGGCAATGCCGACTTCGATCCCCCAGCAGACCTTGTAGACAGCGATTCGCGCACGCGGCGCCATGCCGCTGATGTTGCCCAGGTCGTTGCCGTTTACGACGGCGTTGACGTTGTAGTTTCCCGCGGCTGTACCTGCCGTATGACTGCCGTGGCCGGCGGCACCGCGCGGCGACCAGAATTCGTACGGGAACAATCCCTTGATGTGTGCCTCACCCCCAAATCCCTCGCCGTACCACTGGGCTGCAATCAACTTCTGATTGCAACTCGAGCCAGCGAAGCCTTCGCCCGGGGTGCATTTGCCATGCCAGCCGGGCAGTTGTTGGTAGACTAGCTTGCCGCTTGCATCGCGATCCGAGAAGCTCGGATTTTCGGGCCATATGCCCGAATCGACGATGCCGACTACGACACCCTCGCCAGCGCCACCGCTGTTGGGGCCATTCGCGATAATTGGATTGCCGTTGCTGTTGCCGCTCAGCGTCGACCAGAGACCGCCCGGCGCACTGAGACCGAGAAATGCCGGCGTCGAGGACGTGTCCATCGCGCGTATTTCGTCCTTGCTCACGGAAAGAACGCCGGGCATCGCTTTCATTGCTTCGGCTTGCGCGTCCGAGAGTTCGGCCGCAAAGCCGTTGAACGCGAATTTGTAGCTATACGCCTTTTTGGCGCCGCCGACACCGCGCAACGCGGCGTCATGCTTCGACGTTAGGAAGTCCCCGTAACGCACTACCTCGTTGCTCAACGGGTTGATCTTTTGACCACGGTTGGGTTTGGTTGCCTTTAGACCCGGAACTCCGCCCGTGTAGGCGACCACCGGCGGGTCGCTCATCTGCACGATATAGAGCTTTGATTGGTGCTTGACGACACCCGGCGCGGCATCGTTTGCGGCCGAGACCGTGTGCGGCACTGCCATGGGCAAGGCGAACAAAGCCGCCAGCACCCAACGCTTGATGGAATTTCTTGTTGACATTGAACCCCCAGGAGATTAGATGGGCACGTCTTACATCATTTTATGTACGGTGCGGATTTTGGCGGACTAAAAAAAAACGGCGCAACGCTCATTCCGCGGCCGTACGGATGCGTAGGGTACCACTTCGAATTTCGCGAAGCCAACTGCTTTCGTGCTTATCAACGCGGGCGCGGATTGAGCGAGCGTGCAATGTCGATGCGCTGGACTCTCTTCGACCAGATGCCCATCCGCCTTACGTGGCTACTTGCTCGAGGTCGGCCGCTGTCCTTCCAGCAGGGCTTCGCCGGAAACCGTCACGGTGACTTCGGAATTTCCGCCTTCCATCGCGACCGGCGCGGCCTTTGCATCGAAAGCCATCGCACGCATCACGGGTTGCGGGTGGAACGAGTCATTGGACTGGACCGCGACCTGACCCACGCGCCAACTGTCGAAGCCGAAGCCACGCGCGGCGTCGGTCGCGCGCGCCTGCCATGCCTTGATCGCCTGCTGGGTCAGGCCTTCCTCGGCCTTCCTTCGCGACGCCCCGCTCACGGAGAACTGGGTGCCGTCGACGACCAGCCCGCCCTCGGCCTGCAGCTGCGTGATCAGCGCCGACATCGACGCGAAATCGCTGCCCTCGAGTTTCAGCGTCTGTGCGACGCGCCAGCGTATCGGCTGGTTTTTCTCCGAGACCTGATTGGACGAGTAGCCGGATGTCGACGCCTCGACGCCCTTCGCGGCCTTGGCCAGGGCGAGCGCCTTCGCCATCCGCGTGTTGACGACGTTGGCGGCCGCCGCCGGATCGGCGTTGTCTGCCTCCGCGCGCATCCACGCCAGCATGCGGTCGTTGGGAATGCTCGCCGTTGCCGACGCGGAAAGCGAGACGGCCGACCGCGACGGCGCGAATTGTTGGGCCGGCTGCGCCGAGACGTGGGTGACCACGATGAAGAACGCGATCAATGTGGCCGCAGCGGCAGGCAAAACGGAATGTGGGATCTTGATCATGATGCCGTCCTTGTTACTGGAACGCGTTGCTCGAGCGCGTCGATGGCGGCACGGTTCGACCAGGAGAAGCATTTTTCGGCGGCCTCGCGCCAAGGCATCCAGGCGAACCGCAGGTGCTCCCGCGGGTTGAGTATCACGGGCACTGGCGCGGGAATTTCAAGACCGAACACGTGCTCGGTATTGTGGGTCACGCCGGGCTGATAGCGATGCCGCCACTTCGGATAGATTTCGTACACGTTGGACAGGCTCCAGTCAGTCAGGGTGTCGAAGGAGCGGGCGTCGATGCCCGTTTCCTCGAGAAGCTCGCGTGAGGCGGTCGCGAGAAGCGACTCGCCTGGTTCCTGGCTGCCCGTTACCGACTGCCAATGGCCGGGAAAGTCGGCGCGCTCCAGAAGCAGCACGGTGCGATCACGTGTGTAAACGAGGACGAGAACGGAAACGGGTTGCTTGTACGCCACCGTGCCGTCGGCTTCCAAAGGCGAACCGTCAGGCGACGAAGGTCCAGAATCCCACGTGCCGTTCCTTCCAGAACTCGGCGGCTTCACCGAGCAGGTCCTCGAGCGTCGCCCAGTCGGTGGGGTGATCCTTGCGATAGGCGGCGGCGTGCGACAGCACGATCGCCCGCCCGCTCTTGCCCAGCCAGTCGCTGTCCTCCAGTACGTCGGCCAGTGCGTCGAAATTGTGGCCGAAGTGTTCGGGCAGCTTGAGCGCGCGATCGAGTTCCGCGAACAGCGTTGCACGATCCTTTGCCAGCGCGAGATTGGCCACCGCGAACTTGAGATGCGCATGGGCTGCGGCGGCCTTCAACGCCTCTGTCGCGCCAGACCAGGGATGGACGCCGGCGTCGTCGACGACGGCCAAATCAGGCGCCTTCATTCGCGGATCCTCTTGAACGATTGATAGTGGTCACTGGTATAGAAACACACTTCGGGCGACTTGGACGGACCACCGCAGATAATACGGCGGGCGCCACGGTTTTTGGCGCCGGGCGTATGCACCGTGTACTCGTGATAATAGCCTTTGTTCCCCGCCGGAAGCAGCCCCTCGCGGTTGCGGAACACGACGCCGTCGCGGTCGTACCGGAAGGGACCGCCGTTGCGAATCTGGTTGAGGACCTCACGGCCTTCCTTCGGCAGGTCGGCCACCGCGATGTCCGGCAGCGCTTCCGGCGTCGCGCGCGCGAAAGCGGGCGGCGCGCAGCAAAATGCCGCCGCCAGCAGGATGCCGGCGGCGGCATTTCGGAAGCGGGCGCTGCTAACGTTCATGCGCCCAGTTTAGTCCAAAAACCTAGCCCAGCTTGACCGAGTCGGTCGGACGCACCTTGATGTGCAGGTCACGCAATTGTTGCTCCGTGACGGGCGTGGGCGTATCGATGAGCAGGTCCTGGCCCCGTTGCGTTTTCGGGAACGCGATCACGTCGCGAATGGATTCGGCTCCGCACATCAGCATCACCATCCGGTCGAAGCCGAAGGCGATGCCGCCGTGCGGCGGCGCGCCATATTGCAGCGCGTTCAACAGGAAGCCGAATTTCTTCTGCTGGTCCTCGGGAGAGATGCCAAGCGCAGCGAAGACCTTGGCCTGGACTTCCGGACGGTGGATCCGTATCGAACCGCCGCCGATCTCCGAGCCGTTCAGCACGACGTCATAGGCCTTGGCGACCGCATGCCCCGGGTCGCTGCCGAGCAGGTCCTCGTGCCCGTCCTTCGGCGCCGTGAACGGATGGTGCTTGGCAGCCCAAGTCTTCTTCTCGTCATCGAACTCGAACATCGGGAAGTCGACGACCCACAGCGGCTTCCAGCCTTCCTGCGCGAAGCCGCGCTCGTGTCCCACTTTCGTGCGCAGCGCCCCCAGCGCGTCGTTGACGATTCTTTCCTTGTCGGCGCCGAAGAAGATCAGGTCGCCGTTGGCGGCACCGGTACGCTTCAGGATCTCGCGCAGTATCGGTTCGCCGAGGAACTTGACGATCGGCGACTGCAGGCCTTCCTCGTTCACCTTGGCGACGTCGTTCACCTTGATGTACGCCAGGCCTCCGGCGCCGTAGATCTTCACGAACGTTGTGTAGTCGTCGATCTCCTTGCGCGACAACGCGCCGCCTCCGGGTACCCGCAATGCGGCGACGCGACCGTTGGGCAGGTCGGCCGCGGCGCGGAAGACCTTGAAATCGACGCTACGCATGAGGTCGGTCAACTCGGTCAGTTCAAGCGACACGCGCAGGTCCGGCTTGTCCGAGCCGTAGCGCGACATCGCCTCCGCGTACTTCATCACGGGGAACGGATTCGGCAGATCGACGCCCAGCGCCTCCTTGAACATCGTGTGCACCAGCGGCTCGATCAGCGCGCAGATGCCGCCCTCGTCCAGGAACGATGTCTCGATGTCGATCTGCGTGAACTCCGGCTGCCGGTCGGCGCGCAGGTCCTCGTCGCGGAAGCACTTGACGATCTGGTAGTAGCGGTCGAACCCCGACATCATCAGCATCTGCTTGAACAATTGGGGCGACTGCGGCAGCGCATAGAAATGGCCATGATGGACGCGCGACGGCACCAGGAACTCGCGCGCGCCTTCGGGCGTGGACTTGTAGAGGATCGGCGTCTCGATGTCGACGAAGCCGTGGCCGTCCAGAAAACGGCGCGCGGACGCGGCGGCCCGGTGGCGCAGCATCAGGTTCTTCTGCATTTGCGGGCGCCGCAGGTCCAGCATCCGCTGTTCCAGCCGCACCGTTTCGGACAAGCCTTCGTCGTCCATCTGGAACGGTGGCGTCAGCGACGCATTGAGGATGTCGATCGTGTGCGCGAGGATCTCGATTTCTCCGGAGACGAGGCCGGTGTTGACCGTTCCCTCGGGACGCGGTCGCACGAGTCCGGTCACCGCGATGCAGTATTCGTTGCGAAGTGTCTCCGCGGTCGCGAAGGTCGCGGCCCGATCGGGATCGCAGACGACCTGCACCAGGCCCTCCCGATCGCGCAGGTCGATGAAGATGACGCCGCCATGGTCGCGGCGGCGATGGACCCAGCCCATCAGCGTGACTGTCTGGGTGAGGAAGCCGCGATCGATGCGGCCGCAGTAGTCAGTACGTTTCACGGAAAATCTCCGAAGGGTTTTGCGGACGGTTCAATTCAATGGCGTCGCAGGCAGCCGGCGCAAGACGCAGCGCTGTCGCGCGGCGTCGCGTGTCGCTGCCCGGTCAATTTCGGGAATGGGTGGCTGCGGGCTCGCGCGGCGCGGCCGGCGATGCGGGGAGTGCGGCCGAGGCCGGTCGAACAACATGCGCGCGCGGCGACACCACGCCCATCGAGATCACGTACTTGAGGGCTTCATCGACCGTCATGTCGAGTTCGTGCACGCGCGAGCGCGGCACGATGATGAAGTAGCCTGACGTCGGATTTGGCGTGGTCGGAACGTACACGCTCACATGGTCTTCCGCGAGATGCGTCGCTACCGCCGGCGCGGGAGTGCCGGTCAGGAACGCGATCGTCCAGCTGCCCTGGTGCGGAAATTCCACCAACAGCGCCTTGCGGAATGCGTTGCCGGAGTCCGACAGCAGGGTGTCGCTGACCTGCTTCACCGACGAGTAGATCGACTTGACGACGGGAATGCGACCCAGCACGTTTTCCCAGACGTGGATGAGTCGTGCGCCAAAGAAATTTGCCGCGATGACGCCGGTCAGCAACAGCAGTCCGAAGCTCAGCACGACGCCGAAGCCCGGAATGTGGAAGCCGAGCAGCCTGTCGGGTTGCGCAGCATCCGGAAACAGCAGCAGCGTCTGGTCCAGCGTCGTCACCAGGAAGTGCAGCACCCAGATCGTGATGCCAAGAGGCACCCAGACCAGCAGACCCGCGATGAGATAGCGCCTCATGGTCGCAATGGCTTGCGCTCGCGCGGCCTTCAGGCGCCCGCCGTCGGCGTGCCGCCGCTGGGTGCGCTCGTCGTTGCCGGGGTCGCGGGTTTGGCCTCCGTGGCCTTGGTGCCGTCCGAACTGCTCGTGTCTTTTCCCGTGCCAGCCTTGTCGGCGCCCGCCGCACCGGGATCGGCGCCGGCAGCGTCCTTGCCGCTGCCAGATTTGGCCGCGGGTTTCGCGCCGCTACCCCGGAAGTCTGTCTGATACCAGCCACTGCCCTTTAGCTGGAATCCGGCGGCGGACAAGAGCTTGGTCAGCGTGTCCTTGCCGCACACGGGGCAAGTGACCAGCGGAGAGTCGGAGAATTTCTGCAGCGATTCAAGCTCGTGGCTGCATGCGGAACATTTGTATTCGTAGATCGGCATCGCTGGTCGGGTCCGGAGGTCAAATTCGAGCAAAGCGCGCGCAAAGCGCTTGATTCAAAAAGAATAAATGTCCATCAATTATACCGCGAAACGCTGCCCGCAGGGGTTTTGCCGATGCGACGGACCGCGCCTTCCGATAGGTGGGTGCCGTACCGTCGGAAACAAAGTGGCTTATGCTTGTTGCGTGCAAGCGGTGGGTGCCGGGGAGGCACGGATGGAGGCCAACGTGGCGGCGTACTGGATATGGTGGGTGCTGGCGTGCGTGCTCGTCGGCGCAGAGTTGTTCACGGGCACCTTCTACCTGCTGGCTGTGGGCGCGGCTTTCGCGATCGGTGGTGTCGCGGCATGGCTGGGCGGATCGACGCCCATCCAGCTGCTGATCGGCGGCGTGCTGGCGGTTCTAGGGACGGCCGCCGCGCATCAGTGGCGCAAGCGGCATGCGACGCCGGCCCCGCAAACCGGACTCGACGTCGGTCAGGAGGTTCAGGTTCTCGCCTGGAACGACAACGGCACCGCGCGCGTCAATTATCGCGGCACACAGTGGGACGCTGCGGTTGCATCACCCACCGACAAGCGCGCGCAGACCATGTACATCGTCGACACGCGCGGCTCGACGCTGGTCATTGCGTCCGGCAGGCCCTGATCACCGCCGCCACGGCAAGGTCAAACTCATGAAGGAACTGGGAGATATCACCATGCTGAGTGGTTCGTACCTCGTCGGGCTGGCCTTCTTCGTCGTCGCCGTGATCGTGGTCGTCCAGGCATTTCGCGTCGTGCCGCAGCAGCACGCGTGGGTGGTCGAAAGGCTCGGCCGCTTCTATGCGGTGCTGCAGCCGGGCCTGAACCTCATCATCCCCATTGTCGATCGCGTCGCATATCGCCACGACCTGCGTGAGATTCCACTGGATGTGCCCTCGCAGATCTGCATTACGCGAGACAACACGCAGCTTCAGGTGGACGGCATCCTGTACTTCCAGGTGACCGACCCGAAGCTCGCGTCCTACGGTTCGTCGAACTACGTCCTCGCGATCACGCAGCTCGCGCAGACGACGCTGCGCAGCATCATCGGGCGGATGGAACTCGACAAGACTTTCGAGGAACGCGAGCAAATCAACGTCCAGGTCGTCAATTCGTTGGACCAGGCGGCGGCGAGTTGGGGCGTCAAGCTTCTCCGCTATGAAATCAAGGATCTGACGCCGCCGGCCGAAATTCTGCGCTCGATGCAGGCACAGATCACCGCCGAGCGCGAAAAGCGTGCGGTGATCGCCACGTCCGAAGGCAGCCGCCAGCAGCAGATCAACGTGGCCATCGGCGCCCGCGAGGCGGCCATCGCCAAGTCGGAAGGCGAAAAGCAGGCAGAGATCAACATCGCGCAAGGCGAAGCGCAGGCGACGCTGATCAACGCCGAGGCCAACGCATCGGCCATTCGGCAGATCGCCGCGGCGATCGAATCGGAAGGTGGCCTGCAGTCGGTCAACATGCGGATTGCCGAGCACTACATCAACGCGTTCGGGCTCCTCGCGAAGACCAACAACACGCTGATCGTGCCGTCGAACGTCTCGGACATGGCGGGTCTCATCGCCACCGCGATGACGGTCATCAAAGCACAAGGAAAATGAGGGGAAATGAACGAATGGACCTGAAGGGCAGCACGTTCGTCGTTACAGGCGGGGCATCCGGGCTAGGCGCGGCGACTGCGCGCATGGTCGTCGCCGGAGGAGGCAATGCGGTTCTGGCCGACGTCAACACCGACGTTGGCAATGCGCTCGCCGCCGAACTCGGCCGCGCAGCGCGCTTCGTGCGCACTGACGTGACCGACGAGGCAAGCGGCAAGGTAGCAATTGCCGCGGCCATGGATGGGTACGGCTCGCTGCAAGGACTCGTCAACTGCGCCGGGATCGTCTATGGCGAGAAAATCGTGGGCAAGGAAGGGCCGCATTCGCTCGCGGGCTTCGCGCGCGCGGTCAATATCAACCTGATCGGCTCCTTCAACCTGACGCGTCTCGCCGCCGATGCGATGTCCAAGGGCGCGCCCAACGCCGAGGGTGAGCGGGGCGTTATTGTTTACACAGCGTCGGTCGCCGCATTCGACGGGCAGATCGGGCAGGCGGCCTACAGCGCGTCGAAGGCCGGCATCGTCGGCATGACGCTGCCGATCGCGCGCGAACTGGCCCGCTATGGCATTCGGGTCATGACCATCGCGCCGGGCGTGTTCGAGACACCGATGGTCGGCCAGATTCCGCCCGACATCGCGGAGGCGCTCGGCAAGGCGGTGCCGTTTCCGCCGCGGCTCGGACGTCCGGTGGAATTCGCATCGCTTGTCGCGGAGATCATCCGCAACCCGATGCTGAACGGCGAGGTCATCCGACTGGACGGCGCCATACGCATGGCGCCGAAGTAGAGACCCTCGGCCGACGGCGAGGCAGCTAGAGCATCGCGCGATGACCGCTGCCAACGATCCCGTGGTCACGCGCCGCCTTGCCGCGATCGTCATCGCGGACGTTGTCGGCTACACGCGCCTCATGGAGCGCGACGATACCGGCACCTTCGCACGCCTGCGCTCGATTCGCGACGAAGTCGTCGATCCGGCGATCGTGTCGCATGATGGCCGGATCGTAAAAACGGCCGGCGACGGGTTGCTCGCGGAATTCCCGAGTGCGCTCGCCGCGCTGCGCGCGTCGGTACAGATCCAACGCGAGATGGCGAAGCGCAATGAAGGTGTCGCCGCTGAGGAGCGGATCGATTACCGGATCGGCATCAATCTGGGCGACATCATGGTTGATGGCAGCGACATCGTTAGCGACGGTGTGAATGTCGCATCGCGGCTGGAGGCGCTGGCGGAGGCGGGCGGGATTTGCGTGTCGGGGTCGGTCCGGGAGCAGGTGCACGGGCAGCTGGCAGTGTCGTTCGTCGACATCGGCGAGCGGCAGGTAAAGAACATCCAGCGGCCGATTCGCGTGTTCGCGGTCACTCTAGCAGCCACTGACTCTACACGGGCGTCGCGCCGTCGCCCTTGGTACGCACGATGGGCCTCGTCCGGCGCGACGACTTCGGGACGGCAGGTTCGGCGCGGTCTCGTCGTGCTGGCGATCGCTGTGGTCGCCGCAGGCGTGGCAGCGATCTGGTGGCAGTCCAGAGCCACATCGGTGCCCGACCCTCCCGCAATGTCTGTCGGCATCTTACCCCTGGCTGCATCGAACGAGAGTCGTGACACATCGTCACAGCGCGAGGCGATGACGCGCGACTTGATCTCGCAACTGGTGCGAGCCGACATCGCGATCCGAGTCGTGCCAGTTGCCGAGAGCCAATTGCGGGCGGCGAACACGCGGCGCAGTAGTGCGTTGGTCCAGGAATTCGATGTCCGGTATGTCCTGGAGGGAGAAGTGCAACCTGGCCAGAGCACAACCGAGACTCGCTTGCGCTTGGTGAACGGCGCATCGGGCGAACAGGTTTGGAGTGAGACGATATCGCTGAACGATTCGGCGTCGCCTGCTGACCGGATTCGCCTGCTGAGGACAGCTATGGAGCACCTTCGCAACCGCCTGTTCGAGGTGGAGATGCGACGCGCCACTGCCGCGGGCGAGCGGGGGAGAGCGCCGATGGACTACGTGCTTCGCGCTCAGGCGCTCGATCAGACTGACAAATCGCTAGACCGTCTCCGCCGGCAAGAAGCGTTGTACGAAGAGGCGCTGCGACGGGATGCTGACCTTGTCCCGGCGTTGCTTGGCCTCACCGAGGTTTTCGACGGTCAGCTCGATCTCGATGTGAATGTCGACCGCGCGCGCCTGGTTCGACGATGGGACGAAGTGACGAGCAGGGCGGTGAATTTGAACCGAACCGCGCCAGAGACTTGGAAGGCGCGGTCCGGAGCTCTCATGCTGATGGGGCGTTGGGACGCCGCACTCGAAGCCAGCGCGAAGGCGATCCAACTCGATCCCGGCGCCCGGTGGCTCGTCACCAGTCGCGCATGGGATATGTCGATGGTTGGAAGGCCGGGAGAAGCACTCTCGCTCGTCGAGCACGCGATGGCTATGGACCCACCCGGGTCATGGTTTGAAAGCCGCGTTGCTTGCGAAGCGCATCTACTGCTTGGTCAGTATGACGACGCGCTTGCGGCCTGCGAGAAAGCCACCGGCCGGGGCGGTGACGAGTTCGACATCGCCTACTTTCTCGCGGCGGCCTACGCGCACACGGGAAATTCGATCCGCGCCCGCGAGGAAGCCGCGAAGATCCTCAAAGGCGCGCCGGGATTCACGATCGCGACCCTCCGCGCAAAACAGTACTCGACGCATCCGGATTACATGCGCCTTGCCGAGGAGCACTGGTACTCGGGCCTGCGCAAGGCCGAGATCCCCGAGCAATGATGAAAATCCGCTGGCTCGTCCGACAATGAGCGCCCCCGTTTCCCGCCGTCTCGCCGCGATCGTCATCGCGGACGTTGTCGGCTACACGCGCCTCATGGAGCGCGACGAGGAGGGCACTCATGCGCGGCTGAAGGAGATTCGCGCGCTGGTCATCGACACCCGGATTGCCGCGCATGTGGGCCGAATAATCAGCACGGCCGGCGATGGCATGCTGGTCGAATTCGGGAGCGCCACGGCGGCGCTGCGTTGCGCCGTGGAGATCCAACGCGAGATGGGAACGCGCAACCTGGGTATTGCGCCCGACGAGCGCATCGAGTTCCGGGTCGGCATCAATCTCGGCGACATCATCATTGATGGCAACGACATCGCGGGCGAAGGCGTGAACGTGGCGGCGCGGCTGGAGACGCTGGCGGAGCCGGGCGGCATCTGTATTTCCGCAACGGTGCACGAGCATGCGCACGAGGGCCTCGGTGCCGGGTTTGTCGATATTGGCGAGCAGCAGGTCAAGAACATCTTGCGGCCGATTCGCGTCTATCGCGTCACATTGGGCAAGGACGACCAGCACGCGAACGTCGCGACCAGGTCGCCGCCGCAGCAACGCTCGATACGCCGCCGCTGGCTCATTGCGGGCATCGCGGTACTCGGCGCGATGGTCGTCGGAGTTCTTCTTGTTCTACCGTATCTGAAGCCGGCAGCTTCCCCATCAGCGCCGTCCAATTCGGTTGCGATCCTGCCGTTCACCGCTCCCGCGGGCAGCCCGTCCGAGGAGCAGCTCGCGGACGCACTTACTCAGGATCTCACGGCCAACCTTGGCCGCTGGCGCATGGCCCGCGTCGCGTCACCCGGACTTGCTGCCGCGTACAAGGGCAAGGCTCTCGATGCACGCGCCGCGGGCCGCGAGCTGAACGTGCGTTACCTCGTCGAAGGCGCGATCCGCCCGGAATCCGACCGTGTCGTCGTGAGCATACGACTGGTGGACACGAGTACCGGCATCCAGCTCTGGAGCGATCAGAACGAAGTCCGCAAGGCCGCGGAGAGGGGCGAGCGCGAAGTTCTGCTATTGCGGTCGGCGCGACGTGTTCGCGGCGCGCTCTATGCCACGCTGCGCGACGACCCGAACCAGCCAGCGGCGATGAAGCTGCTCTTTCGAGCGGACGCGATCGATGCCAATTCGCGCGAGGGCATCCTTAAGGCCCGGCAACTCTACGACGAGGCGCTTCGCGTACAACCGGACTTCGAATTGGCCCTGATCGGACGCGGTTTCAATGCCATTGCTGAACTCGAGTTCGACCCGGGGACGGACCGTGACCGGCTGGTGGAGGAGGCGCTCGGATTTTCTGCCCGCGCGCTGGCCATCGACGGACGCGATGCGGACGCATGGGAGCTGCGGGGCGCAGCGCTCGGCTGGCAGGGACGGCTGGATGCCGCGTTCGAGGCGGACGCCCATTCCCGGCAGTTCGATCCTACACACGATTTCAATCTGCGCGCGTGGCTGCTGGTCATGAACGGGCAGGCTAACGAAGCTCTAGCCGTAGTCGAGCGCGCCCTCTCGATCGATCCACGGGCCATCAGCAACTATCAATTGCAGAAGTGCTGGGCCAGCCTCCATCTCGGCCGCTACGACAATGCGATTACGGCGTGCGAGAAATGGCGCGCGGCGGATGATCAGTGGTTTCCGCCCCACGTATTGCTGATGGCGGCGTACGCCCAATCCGGCAACTCAGCGAAGGCGGCAGCGGAAAAGGCGATCGTGCTCCAGCGCGTGCCGGGTTACTCGATTGCGCGGTATCAGGCCCTGTGGAAATCGGATTCTCCCGCTTATAACGCGCAGACTGAGGCGCACATTCTCAGCGGCCTGAGAAAGGCCGGGATACCCGAGCAGTAGACGCGATCGGTCAGTCCCGCCTGACGAGCGCGAACGCGACGACCGTCATCGCGATGAAGAACACGAAAGTCCAGCCGGGAATGGCGAGGCTCATGAATTCCCAGCCCTTTTCCGCGCACTCGCCGCCGCCTGCGAAGACCTTCTTCACGACGTC
>Ga0207691_10003748_pt1 | contig 14742 bp, 14 predicted proteins | sample KBSM13metaG_FD_184327 | JGI IMG/M metagenome (GOLD analysis project Ga0207691, IMG submission 184327) | Miscanthus rhizosphere microbial communities from Kellogg Biological Station, Michigan, USA - KBS M1-3 metaG (SPAdes) (version 2) | ecosystem: Host-associated > Plants > Roots > Rhizosphere >... | reverse complement strand
GAAGCCGAACAGGAAGCGCAAAAAATGCAATTCGTTTTGCAGAAAGAAAAGCAGGAAGCTGAGCGAAAGCGTGTGGAAGCACAGGGTATTGCCGACTACCAAAGGATCATCAATGAAAGTCTGAGCGACCGTCAGTTACAATACGAACAGATCAAGGCTATTAAAGAATTAGCCGGATCTGCTAATGCAAAAATTGTAATGATGCCTTCCAAAGGTGGAGTTCCTATCATTATTGATGGGAAGCAGTAAACGCAAAGACGCGGGGGAAACGCGGAGACGCAGAGGAAACGCAAAGACGCAAAGGAAACGCAAAGACGCAAAGGAGGACGCAAAGACGCAGGGAACGGCTGATACGCTAAGGATTCGCAGACTAAATCATCTTCTTTCTAAGTATGTCTCTTAATGTATTCGTCCTACTTTGCGTCTTTGCGTCCTCCCCCGCGTCTTTGCGTTATTCCCCCGCGTCTTTGCGTTCAAACTACTCAGGGAATCCTGTAGAATTAATATTAGGAATGATGCGTAAGGCATTCTTATAATAAATCTTTTTCAGGATAGGATCAGATAATCCAAGTCCATACATGCGCCAGAATGCATGGTATTTTTTGTGATAAGGGAAATATTCATCCTCTGTTTCCAACACACGGAAATAAGTTGCATATTCAGCAGGTTCCCAGGAATCTTTACCAAAGAGTATCCTGTCCTGGTAACTTTCAAAAAACTTTTTGGCCATTTTTGGTTGCCGGCCAAGTTCTGCGATAACCGCTCCAAATTCAACATTGACATTTGGCATTTCATCCAATAGTTTGGACAGTCGGTCAAGATCATTTGGCAACCAACCGAAATGGGCCGCAATAAAAATGGTTTTCGGATTTTTTTTGAACATCCTTTGCTGCTCCGCAATAAGATCTTCAAATGGTTCAGGGTTACTAGGTCCTCTTTTTCTGTTGGGATGTGTTGCCAGTTCCATCCATCTTTCATTATGCACATCCATACTATCCCAGAATGATTTTGGATCTGCTGTATGTATCAGTACGGGAATCTTTAGTTCTGCGCATTTTTGCCAAACCGGGTCAAGCCTGGGATCATCAACTGCTACTCTTTTCCCATTAATGTCCATCACAGAAAATCCGAGATTCTTAAATACTTTAAGACCATTTGCGCCATTTCTTACATCCTGTTCCAATTGCGCAGCAGTTTTTTTGCCCCAATCGTCTTTACCTACACCATTAAAATCAACATTCGCAAAAACGATAAACCGGGAAGGATAATGATCTTTTACATTTTTAACCGATGATATGATCTGGTTGCCTGATTGACCGCTGAGGTTTACCATCACCTTCATATTCAATTTGTCCATTTCCTGGATCAATATGCCCAGATCCTGTGTTGGCATGCTGTTTTGATGATTATGCACATCGATGAAAGGAAATTTGGAATGGGTTAATTTATGTTCAGGGACCATCAACGTTGAAACGGGTTCATATTCTACGAAATCCATTTTTGCGGCTTGCCCCAGGCAGGTTGAAATAAGTAAAAAATTGACCAGTACCGGATAGATAAATCTCATGCAGGAATTTTCAGCAAATTAACGAGAAATAAAAGCAGAAGATAGCCATTCATCGAAATTAACGGTTATGCATGCGAGCGAACTAAAACAATAGCTCACTGGTTTCACAAAACAGGGAAGCCGGGGGAATAAAACTTACATTTAAATACACCTATTTTTTCACCATTAAAACGTTTGTTATGTCAATTGTAAAAGTGATTGAAGTCATTGCGCACTCAGAAAAAAATTTTGATGACGCAGTCCAGCAGGCTGTTATTGAAACATCCAAAACTGTTAGGAACATCGACTCAGTATACGTTAAAGCCCAAAAAGCACATGTAAAAGATGGAAAGATTATTTCCTGGGGAGTAATCTGTAAGATTTCGTTCAGGGTGGAATGAATCCTGGGGAGTAATCTGTAAGATTTCGTTCAGGGTGCAATGATCCATTGATTTCAAACGGCGGACTAAAAAACGCCGTTTTTTTTATTCTGCATTGTCCAACTCCGACAATACTTTATCAATCCTCGAGCTTAGCGTTTCAAAATCTATATAACCCTGCGACAGAGCATACAACTTAGTATCATCTACCTGCATAAATACTGCAGGAAACCCGCTGACTTTTAATTGCTTCACCAAACTAAAGTCATAGTATGCTTTCTCTTTATATTCTTCGCTTGCAAGTTTTTTATAAAACTCCTCTTCAGGAATATCGTATTTGATGAGTAAATGACGATATGACTCATTATCTGTTAAGTCGCGCCCCTCAAAATGTAGTGCCCTTTGCATATCCAGGGCAAAATCTACCGTATCATCAGGATGGTAATCACGAAATACTGCCATGGCTATCGCAGGTTTTTCAGAACATGGATGCCAGTCGGATTTTTCAGGATTGTGGATATGCCAGAGATAGTCTTCACCAAATTCTATCCCGGTCAGTGTTTCAACTTTTTTATAAGCATCACTAATATAGTCTGACATGCGGCTGATATGATGAGCTGATTCAACAGGGATCATCCCGCCCGAAAGGGTTTCAAACAAAATGACGTCTTTATACTTATGATAGATCCTGGACATCACCGGGCTAAATCCATAGCTCCAACCGCAATAAGCATCATAACAATATAATATCGTAGGTACCATATTTAAAACTCAGGTATCAAACCTGACCGCTTCAATGTTAAACAATTCGTGATTTTTACCCGTCTTGGTTTTGTAGAAATTTTTAATAATAGCAAGATCTTTCTGTATATCTCCAGAAGGATACAATACTTCACCAAAACCTGATTCCTTGTTCTTATAATCCAGAAAACCCAGCAGGATCGGAATTTTTGCTCCAAGTGCGGCGTAGTAGAAACCGCTTTTCCATTTTTCAACCCGCTTCCTTGTTCCCTCTGCCGGTATCATAAGATATAAATGTTCCGACTGGTTGAATTTTTCTACGATGGTTTCTACCAGGTTCATACTTTTTGAGCGAATAACCGGAATTCCTCCTGTTGCTTTCAAAAGTCCTTTCAATGGAAATTTGAACAACTCTTTTTTAGCTAAATAATGGACAGGAAGATTCAGTATCTGGAAGGTCGCCAGGGAATAAACAAAATCCCAGTTCGAAGTATGCGGCGCAGCTATAACCACACATTTTGTAATTTCAGGAGGAATGGTTCCTTTAACTTTCCATCCCTTCAACCTGTACCACAAAACAAAGAAACGTGTCAGCATAGCAAATTCTTAAGCGTTAATATTAGGGATTTTTATTTTACCAGTTCAATGTGCTTCCAGCCAATTTTCCCCAATACCTGCTTCTGCAATTACTGGTACATTATTGGGCAATATCAATGCGCCCTGCATATTCTCCAGGATGATCGGACGAAGCGCATCAGCTTCTTCACGGAGAACATCAAATACCAATTCATCATGCACCTGTAAGATCATCCTGCTTTTGAAACCTTGTTTTTTCATGGCATCCTGAACCTTTACCATCGCCATTTTGATCATGTCTGCTGCCGTTCCCTGGATCGGTGAATTGATGGCATTCCTTTCAGCAAAACCCCTCACCGTAAAATTGGCGCTGTTAATATCTTTCAACCACCGCTTCCGGCCCATTAGCGTTTGTACATATCCGTTAGTCCTACAGAAATTGATGGTATCCTCCATATATTTGGTGATACCATGAAATTCTTTTTTATAATTATCAATGATGCCCTTCGCTTCTGTTCTGGAAATGCCAAGATTGTCGGCCAGTCCAAATGCACCCTGGCCATAAATGATACCGAAATTCACACTCTTGGCCTTATACCTCATTTCTTTTGTAACGTCTGCTTCTTCAATCCCATAAACCTTCGCCGCTGTTGCAGTATGAATATCTTTTCCCAATCTGAATGCTTCGCACATATTAGGATCACCACTGATCGCTGCAACAATTCTTAATTCTATCTGTGAGTAATCCGCTGAAATCAACTGATAATCTTTATCCCTCGGAATAAAAGCCTTCCTTATTTCTTTACCACGTTCAGAACGGATAGGAATATTCTGCAAATTCGGATTATTGCTGGCCAATCTTCCCGTAACCGCCACCGCGGAACCATAAGTAGTATGAACTCTTCCGGTACGCGGATTGATCAGTTGCGGCAATGCATCAACATAAGTGGATTTCAGTTTGGTCATCTCCCTGTATTCAAGTACATCAGCGGGAACAGGATGGAGGTGCGATAATTTCTGAAGCACATCTTCTCCCGTTGCATATTGACCGGTCTTGGTTTTTTTGGCTTTGGGATCCAGTTTGAGTTTATCGAACAATACTTCACCCAGTTGTTTGGGCGATGATAAATTAAATCTTACTCCCGAAGCAGCATAGACTCTTTCTTCCGCTGCCTTTGCTATTTTGTCCAGTTCTTTTGAATAGTCGTTCAGGAATCCTTCGTCAATTCTCACTCCTTCAAACTCCATGTCTTTCAACACCTGGACCAATGGATTTTCAACCTGGTAAAAAACTTTTTCTACATCTTTTTCTTTCAGGCTATTAATGAAAACATTTTTTAACTGCAGTGTAATATCAGCGTCTTCAACTGCATACTCTTTTATTTTTTCGGGTTCCACATCCCTCATCGTTCCCTGTCCTTTTCCTTTTTTACCTATCAACTCTTCAATATGTACAGGCTCATACCCCAGGAATTGAGCACTGAGCACATCCATGCCCCGCTTGCCTTCCGGCTCAATTACATAATGCGCCAGCATGGTATCGAAAACTTTTCCTTTCAGTTCAAAACCATAACATTTCAGAATGAGCAGGTCATATTTGATGTTTTGTCCAACCCAGCTAACATCCTCTTTGTCAAACAAAGGCTTGAATGCATTTAATATCTCATTGCATCTTCCCTGGTCTTCCGGACAAGGAATATAATATCCTTCTCCTGGTTTCCAACAAAAACTCAGTCCAACTAATTCTGCCCGATTAGCGTCGATACCGGTAGTCTCCGTATCAAATGAAATTTCTTTTTCTTTCATCAATAAGGACAACAGTGAAGAAATTTCTTCATCTGTTTCTGCCACATAATATTGATGGGGAGTATTGTTGATATTTTTATCTGCAGGAAGTCCGGTTGAAGTCGATTCAACATCATCTGGTTTTTCTACTGTAGCTGAAGGTTTCTGTGCTGTTTTAGATATAACCGGGTTTCCAAACAAATCCTGTTGTACACCTATATTACTATTGCTATTGCCGTCGTAAATATTAAAATCATCGCCAAGAATTCTTTTGCCCAGTGTTTTAAATTCCAGTTCTGTAAAAACTTCTTTCAACGCATCCTTATTCATGGATTTTACCTTAAAGTTCTCTTCATGAAACTCTACAGGAACATTGGTAATAATAGTGGCAAGTTTTTTACTCATAAGGGCGAGATCCTTGCCATTTCTTACTTTTTCGCCAAGCGCACCTTTTATATTTTCTGCGTTGTCCAGGATATTTTCCATGGTATGGAATTCAGCCAAAAGTTTTGCTGCTGTTTTTTCACCTACACCCGGAATACCTGGAATATTATCAACCGCATCTCCCATTAATCCAAGGATATCGATCACCTGCGATACGTCTTTAATGCTCCATTTGGCGCATACTTCAGCCGGACCAAGTATTTCAAAATCACTACCCTGGTAAGGAGGTTTATATATTTTAATATGTTCACTGACTAACTGACCATAGTCTTTATCAGGCGTTACCATGTAGACTTCATACCCTTCTTTTTCTGCTTGTTTAGCCAGGGTACCAATCACGTCATCTGCTTCATAACCATCTGTTTCAATTATCGGAATATTCAAACCGGTGATGATCCTTCTAATATCCGGAAGCGAAGCTAGAAGATCTTCCGGCGCTTCCTGCCGGTTGGCTTTGTACTCTACGAAATCTGTATGCCTTTCTGTTGGTGCCGCAGTATCAAAGCAGACAGCCATATGAGTAGGTTTCTGTTTGTTCAGCAGATCAACAAGCGTATTGGTGAATCCCAATTGTGCATTGGTATTCTTACCCTTGCTGGTGATGATCGGATTCCTGATCAATGCATAATAAGCCCGGAAAATCAGGGCAAATGCATCCAGTAAGAAAAGTTTTTTTTCCATTTGCTAATATACAATTTGCGATTTGGTAATAACCTGATCTCTAGAAACGCGTTTCCAGGAAATGAGGTAACATCTTTCTCCATGTGGTCCAATCATGCTTTACATCATGTCCCCAGAGATCAAGTTCATGGGGGATCGATTTGGTATTGAGCACTCCTGAAAAACGACGGTTTGCTTCCGGATCTTCATAATCACCCTGACCTGTAGCTATGATAATTTTACCTGCACGGATCTGCTCAAGCACGTTGTGATCATTAAGATTAGGTATATAATGGATGGGTGAATTATAATACACCTGCTCATCATAATAACCATCGGTATATTCTGTCAGGTCATACACCCCACTCATTGAAATTGTCCCGTTGATGAGATCCGGTCTCTTAAGAAAAAGATTCATTGCATGAAGTGCTCCAAAAGACGCTCCTGCAACTACAATCGGAGTTTCCCAGGAAGTTTTGTTCTTGATAAAAGGGATTACCTCATTAAATACATATTCATTAAACTGATTTTGACGGATGGCTTTATGTGAACCTTCCATCTGCTTATTTAACCAGCTTTCTGTATTGATACTATTAATAGAAAAGACTTTCACCTTACCACTATTGATCAGCGGAGCAATATGATCGATCAATTCAAACCGCTCATATTCCAGGTAATCTGCTGCCGCAGTAGGCACCATTAACAATGCAAAACCGTGATGGCCATAAGTGACTATCGGCATTTCCTTACCCAGCGCAGGGGAATACCAGGTGTTTATTTCTCTATGCATATGGGGTTTTTGGACCACGAAATTATGCCATTCAGGCATTACGGGTCGATTATCTTATATAGTGAGACAAGGTTTCGGGATGCTGATTAATCAAATAATTCCTTCTTTGATCTCATCCCAGAGATTGCGGTAACAAGAGGCGGCATAGCTGCTTTTTGCAAAGCTTCCAATGGGCGCTCGATGGATGCCCATTTTTTCAACATCAGATAAATAGGGAATATAATTCTGAAAAAATCTTTTGTCCTTGTACAATTCATCCATCACTTCATTATGCAGGTTTTTTCTCAGGTCAACCATCGTGAAAAAACACATCATCTTCGACAAATCAAGTTCTTTGTCTTTAAAATAATCTTTCACCATATGATAGGTGCGTACCGATAATGTTGTCGGGATAATAGGCATCAATACAACATCCACTGCATAGAAAATATTTTCTGATAGAGCAGAAAGTCCGGGCGGACAATCAATAAAGACAAAATCAAATCGCTTTGATAATGGTGACAGCATCGATTTCAATTTCTTCTTTGAATTTCTCAGTTCATCCATGATCACATCCATCGATTTCGCATGTTGGTCGGCAGCGATAAGTTCAAGCTTTGGATAGTCTGTTTCTAAAATGGCGTCATCAAGATCAACATCTTCAGTGAATAGTTTTTTGGCAGCTACGGAATGTTTTTGTTTGGCTTTAAAATAAAATGATGACGATCCCTGCGGATCAATATCCCAGAGTAAAGTTTTGTATCCATCCAGAGCCGATAAATAGGCAAGGTTTACACAAGATGCAGTCTTACCAACGCCGCCTTTTAAGTTAAATAGTGCGATGACCGTCATATACTCAAATATATCATTTCTTCATTTCTTCCATCTTTTTCTGAAGGGTAAACATTTCATCCCTTAGTCTTGCTGCTTCCATAAAATCCAGATCTCTTGCTGCCTTTTCCATTTCTTTTTTAGTGCGTGAGATGGCTTTTTCAATTTGAGGAACGGTCTGATATGTTTCCTGGTCTTCCGCTGCCAGAACCAGGTCCTCATCTGGCCCGACTGCAAGCGGATTCTGAAGGTCATATCCTTTTATGTCAAGCACAGAAGTCTGTGCAAAAACCTGTTGTTTACTTTTTAGTACAGTTCGGGGGGTGATGCTGTGCTGAATATTAAACTCAGTCTGTTTGATTCTCCTCCTTGTGGTTTCATCAATGGTTTTCTGCATGCTGTCTGTCATCTTATCAGCATAAAAAATAACCAGTCCATCAACATTTCTTGCAGCGCGCCCGGCTGTTTGCGTTAAAGATTTTTCATTTCGTAGATATCCTTCTTTATCGGCGTCCAGTATGGCTACCAGTGAAACTTCGGGCAGGTCAAGTCCCTCCCTTAACAAGTTAACACCTACCAAAACGTCTATTTCTCCCAATCGGAGTTGTCTTAATATTTCAACACGGTCGAGTGTGTCTACTTCACTATGGATGTATTTCGATTTTATATTTATGCGATGAAGATATTTATCGAGTTCTTCCGCCATTCTTTTAGTGAGCGTGGTAACTAAAATGCGATCCCCTTTTTTGATTCTTTTGTCGATCTCATCAAGAAGGTCATCGATCTGATTTTTACTTGGTCTTATTTCTATTGGAGGATCTAATAATCCGGTTGGCCTCACTACCTGTTCAATCACAACCCCTCCTGTTTGATCCAGTTCATAATCACCGGGAGTTGCTGAAACAAAAATGACCTGGTTTAGGATATTTTCGAATTCATGAAAATTCAAAGGACGGTTATCCAATGCCGATGGTAGTCTGAATCCATAATCTACCAAGACTAACTTTCGACTTCTATCGCCCCCATACATTCCACTTACCTGGGGTATGGTCTGATGACTTTCATCGATCACACAAAGGAAATCTTTGGGAAAATAGTCCAATAAACAGAAAGGCCTTGTTCCTGGTTTTCGCCGGTCAAAAAACCTTGAATAGTTTTCTACGCCATTACAATAACCCAACTCACGGATCATCTCGATATCATAATTCACGCGCTCACTCAACCGTTGTGCTTCAATAAATTTTCCGGTTGATTTGAAATATTCCACCTGCGCCTGCAATTCATCCTGCATTTCATAAAGGATCTGTTGCATCATATCTTTTGGTGCCAGGTAAAGATTAGCAGGGAAGATGGCAACATTTTCCAACATGTTCATTCGTTTGGACGACTGCACATCTATAGTTTCAATTTCTTCGATCTCGTCTCCGAAAAAAGTAATCCGGTATCCATAATCGAGATAAGGAAGATTAATATCGACAGTATCACCTTTAACCCTGAACGTACCACGGGTAAAATCTCCCTGGGTCCGGTTATATAATGCATTCACTAATCCATGAAGAAAACCCTGTCTGCTCAAAACCTGTCCTTTCTGAATCCTGATAATTCCATTTTCAAAATCTGCCGGGTTTCCGATACCATAGATACAACTCACTGATGCAACAACAATGATATCCCTTCGGCCTGTCAGTAATTGTGAGGTTGCCTGGAGCCTGAGTTTATCGAGTTCTTCATTTATAGAAAGGTCTTTTTCAATATAAGTATCACTGACCGGCATATAAGCTTCCGGTTGATAGTAATCATAATAGGATACAAAATATCCGACCGCGTTTTCAGGAAAAAACTGTTTGAATTCACCGTATAACTGGGCGACCAAAGTTTTATTATGGGTCAATACCAAAGTGGGTCGCTGGACCTGCTGGATTACATTTGCTATCGTAAAAGTTTTACCCGATCCCGTTACACCAAGCAGGGTCTGGTATCTTTCTCCCTGCAGTAAGCCATCTATCAATTGTTGAATCGCTTCTGGCTGATCACCAGCGGGTGCGAAAGGTGCGTGTAGGTTAAATTGGCTCATCGATATCCATTTTAGGCTGGCGTTTCATCCAGCAATTTCACCCAGATATGATCATCAAGGATTCTACCATTTTTAATGACCGCTTTTTTTCTGACGCTTTCTTCATGAAAGCCGTTTTTCTCCAGAGCTCTCATAGATGCTTTATTATTTTGAAATATTTCAGCATAAACTCTGATCACGTGCGGCGTTCTTTCTTTAATTTTTTCAATTAGCAGGCCCACTGCTTCTGTAGCAATTCCCTTCCCCCAAAAATGCTGTCCAACCCAATATCCAATTTCAGCACTGCATTTATTGACGTCATCTTTTGGAAGAAACCCAATTCCACCGGCGAGCTGTCCATGATATAAAATGGCAAAATTCACAGATGTATGATTGTCTACATTGTTCTCCAGAAACAAATTTGCGTCATTCAATGTGTATGGGAAAGGCAGATAATCCCTGACATTATCCCAAATACTCTTGTTGTTGAGCAGCAGTGTTAATCGTTCTGCATCTGTCCAGAACCAGGGTCGTATTTGAACCATAATAATAGGATCGGTTTACAATTTTCTGCCTATATAACCAGTATAGTCAGGCAGTTTACACTCATAATCTGTATGCATCAGTGGAGAGGTCAAAATAAAATCCGCCGTTGCCCGATCGCAGGCAAAAGGCAGATTCCATACAACTGCAAGCCGCAACAATGCTTTTATATCCGGATCGTGTGGTTGTGCTTCCATCGGATCCCAGAAAAATATCAGGACATCGATTTTCCCTTCAGCTATCATCGAACCTATTTGCTGATCCCCTCCTAACGGTCCGCTCATCAGTTTCACTACCGGCTGGGTCAATTTATCTTCCAGCAGTCTTCCCGTTGTTCCTGTCCCAAATAATTCATGCATAGCAAGAACATCGCGATTATACCAGGCCCAGTCGATCAAATCCTCTTTCTTATTATCATGCGCCACCATTGCTATGCGTTTGCGCGTTTTTAACTTTCTAATCATTCTTACAAATTAGCAAAAAAAGAAATGGGTTGAAGGCTAACATCATATTAACCCTCAACCCACTATCCTCAAACAAACCAACAACCAACAACAAATAACTATTAACCAGCTTGCATCTCTTTCACTTTTTCCCTGATCTTTCCTTCAATCTCATCTGCTAACGCAGGATTATCGATCATTAATTGTTTCACTGTATCACGACCCTGTCCGAGTTTGTCGTTATTATAATTAAACCATGACCCACTTTTTCCAACAATACCCAATTCAACACCCAAGTCAATTATCTCTCCCACTTTGGAAATACCTCCACCAAATATGATATCAAATTCTGCAGCACGAAAAGGAGGTGCCACTTTATTTTTTACAACTTTCACCTTCACACGGTTTCCAACAGCCTCATCGCCATCTTTAATCTGGGCGATTCTACGTATATCCAGCCTCACTGAAGCATAGAATTTAAGCGCATTACCGCCGGTGGTAGTTTCAGGATTCCCAAACATGACACCGATCTTCTCTCTCAGCTGGTTAATGAATATGCAAATTGTATTAGTCTTGGCGATTGTCGCTGTAAGCTTGCGCAATGCCTGTGACATCAGCCTTGCCTGTAATCCCATCTTGCTATCTCCCATATCACCTTCCAATTCACTCTTTGGAACCAGGGCTGCAACTGAATCGATCACTACTACGTCCAAAGCTCCGGAAAGGATCAACCGATCTGCAATCTCCAGTGCCTGCTCACCATAGTCGGGCTGCGAGATCAGGAGACTATCAACATCAACACCAAGTTTCTGGGCATAAGCACTGTCAAAAGCATGCTCAGCATCAATTATAGCGCATATACCGCCTTTTTTCTGAGCTTCGGCAATTACATGAATAGCTACTGTTGTCTTACCTGAACTTTCCGGCCCGTAGATCTCAACCACCCTGCCTTTTGGCAATCCGCCAATTCCCAATGCCATATCCAACCCAATGGATCCGGTAGAAATCACTTCCTGGACAAAATCAGCTTTTTCATTCATCATCATCACACTACCCTTGCCATAGTCCTTTTCGATCTTATCTAATGTTAGTTTTAGCGCCTTTTGCTTTTCGCTACTGCCGTTGCTACCGTTACTGCTTGACATGTCTTGATTTTTAGGTTTTCAATGTAATTGTTATGCTAAAGGTAGGGGAATATTTTTATGCACACTAACTTTTTTAGCAGTTTTTTCACTAATTTCTTTAGTTTTTTCACCAAAAAAAATCCCTGCTGTAAAAACAGCAGGGGAACATGAGAAAACTAAAATGCAATTGTAGAGACTGTTTGCATATATGAAACTAATATAATTATTATCCGTGGCGTATACCATGTTCGTGGTATTTTTAGATAACCACTAATCCTTTCTATATTTACACAAAGAAATTGTATGAAACAGCTGTTCATGTTCTGCTTCGCTATCACTGTATCTATTTTCATTTATGCACAGGATCCCACTCCTGCAGCTAAAGGAGTAAGTTATGGAGCCGGAGCCGTGCAGGAAGGGGCCATTTCTGTGAACGAATTGCCTAAATATCTGAAGGAAAATAAATATAACGGTAGCATAACGGGCAAGGTTGTAGAGGTTTGCCAGGAAAAAGGTTGCTGGATGAAGATTGAAAAAAGCAATGGTGATAAGATGATGGTCAAATTCAAAGACTATGGCTTTTTCATGCCTAAGGATATCATGGGTAAAGAGGTAGTGCTCGACGGCGAAGTGGTTGAAAAAGAAGTTTCCGTCAAACAATTGCAGCACTATGCTAAAGACGCCGGCAAGTCAGAAGAGGAAATCAAAAAGATCAAAGAACCCAAAAAAGAACTCCAGTTTATTGCGAAAGGAGTCCTCGTATTATGATGAAAGTCAGAGTCGCTGAATAATATGCTCATCTGCAAATTTGAATATGTGCATATGACCGGAGCAATTGGGATTCTTTGTCAATACCCAAAATATGTACAATCTCAATTATGAATAGATTCCTGTTCGCAGTCGGACTTCTTTCCGCTTTTACCTCTACCGCCCAACAACCATTCTCAACAGCCGGAAAAAAAATTATCGTTTATACTACAGCCGACAGCAGCAATTTACGGCTGACGCCAACGGATACACTTAATTTTTCTCCTATGGGACAGCCTAAGGAAACACAGATCTGCGTATTTGTAGATCCTGCCAAGACTTTCCAATCTTTCATGGGAATTGGTGGCGCACTCACCGACGCATCCGCTGAAACCTTTGCCAAACTCCCTCCCGCCCGTCAAAAAGAACTGATCCAGGCCTACTACGATCCCCAGAAAGGAATCGGTTACAGCTTTGCCCGCACTACAATTCATAGCAGCGATTTTTCCAGCGGAAGCTATACTTATATTAAAGAGGGCGACAAAGAACTAAAGTCTTTCACTGTTGACCACGATAAACAATATCGTATCCCCATGATCAAACAGGCTATCGCCGCCGCGGGTGGAAAACTGACCATGTTTGCTAGTCCCTGGAGTCCGCCTGCTTTTATGAAAAGCAATAATGATATGCTTCATGGCGGTTCCCTTCTTCCGGAATATTACCAGGCCTGGGCTAATTATTATGTCAAGTTCATCAATGCCTATCAGAAAGAAGGCATCCCGCTATTTGGTGTTTCCATACAAAACGAACCCATGGCCACGCAAACCTGGGAGTCCTGCATTTATACTGCAGAACAGGAAAGGGATTTTCTAAAAAATTATCTCGGCCCAACACTTCAAAAAAATGGACTGTCCGACAAAAAAATAATAGTCTGGGATCATAACCGTGATCTCATTTTTCAACGGGCAAGTACATTATTAGATGACCCACAAGCTGCAAAATATGCATGGGGTATCGGCTTCCACTGGTATGAAGACTGGAGCGGTGGCACACCAATGTTTGATAACGTGAGAAAAGTTCATGAAGCCTATCCGGATAAAAACATTCTGTTCACAGAAGGTTGTAATGGTCCATTCAATATGTCCAAGATCAACGAATGGAAACTCGGTGAAAATTATGGTAAGTCGATGATCAATGATTTTAATAACGGTAGCATTGCCTGGACCGATTGGAATATTCTGCTCGATGAAACCGGCGGACCAAATCACGTTAAGAATTTCTGCTTCGCACCGGTTCATGCTAATACAGCAAATGGTGAACTCATCTACACCAACGAATATTATTATATCGGACATTTCTCAAAATTTATCAGGCCTGGTGCTAAACGTGTTTCCAGCACACCCAGCAGATCTGCCTTGATGAGTACTGCTTTCGTAAATAAAAATGGTCAGCTGGTTACTGTTGTCATGAACCAGGGAAATCAGCCGGTGAATTATTTCCTTTGGATCAATAACCAGGCGGCCGAAATTGTTAGTCCGGCGCATTCCATTGCTACCCTGATCGTTCAATAATTTTTTATGAAGTATCTGGCTATTTGTCTGTTGACGGCAGTTTCCAATTTCGCTTTTGCCCAACTTCCTGCGCCTAAAATGTTACCCAATGGATGGAGTATTAGTCCGGCAGGTAGAAGTTTTCCTTTGGGTGATCTTCCGCTGAATATTGCTGTGTCAAAAAGCCAGCGATATATGGCTGTTACAAATAACGGGCAGTCCGTGCAGTCTATTCAGCTCATCCAGCCATCGACAGAAAAAATACTGTTCACCGTGACCATTCCTAAATCCTGGTATGGTTTGAAATTCAGTGCCGATGAAAAATTTCTATATGCATCGGGAGGTCACGATAACTGGATATTACAATACGCCATTATTAAAGACACACTGATGCTGAAAGACAGTATCAAACTGGGAGAGAAATGGCCTAATAAAATATCGCCTACAGGTATTGAGATAAATGATGCAAAGAAACTGATGTATGTAGTCACAAAAGAAGACAATAGTCTTTATGTGATCGACTTGAAAGCAAAAAAGGTTATTCAACAGG
>Ga0207691_10003745_pt1 | contig 14749 bp, 12 predicted proteins | sample KBSM13metaG_FD_184327 | JGI IMG/M metagenome (GOLD analysis project Ga0207691, IMG submission 184327) | Miscanthus rhizosphere microbial communities from Kellogg Biological Station, Michigan, USA - KBS M1-3 metaG (SPAdes) (version 2) | ecosystem: Host-associated > Plants > Roots > Rhizosphere >... | reverse complement strand
GGTTGATCGGGATGACGTGGATGTGCGCGCCGTCCTTCACCACCACGCGCTGCGCGTATTGGCCGGGGGGACGGGCGGCATGCGCGAGCACCGCCGGCTCGGGCCGGCCGCCGACCCGCGTCCGCGCGCGGGAGAGGGCCTCTCGCAGACGCTCGGCGCGATAGGGCTTGAGCACGTAATCGACGGCATGCACTTCGAACGCCCGCAGGGCGTGGCTGTCGTAGGCGGTGACGAAGACGACGGCGACTTTCGGGTCGAGCAGCTCCAGGACCTCGAAGCCGTCGAGCTTCGGCATCTCGATGTCGAGGAACACCACTTCCGGCTCGAGCTCGGCCGCCACCTTCACCGCTTCGAGCCCCGTCGCCGCCTCGCCCACGATCTCGACGTCCGGCTCCACGGACAACATCTCGCGCAGCAGGGCCCGCGCCGGGGCCTCGTCGTCCACGAGCAGCACGCGGATCATTCGACGGCCTCCGCCGGCATCGAGATCGCCACCCGGAAGCTCTCCTCTCCGCGCTCGGCCTCGACGCGCGCGCGGTCGCCGTATCCGGCGAGCAGGCGCCGGCGTACGTTGGCCAGCCCCACTCCGACGCCTGGCCGCGGAGGGGCGTCCGGATCGAACGGGTTCTCCACGCTGATGCGCATGCGCTGCCCGTCCGTGCGCGCCTCGATGCGCAGCACGCCCCCGTCGGGGCGGGTGGCGATGCCGTGCCGGATCGCGTTCTCGACGAGGGGCTGCAGGAGGAGGGGAGGCAGCCGGCACGTGCGCGCGGCGTCGTCCACGCCCTCCTCCACGGAGAGGCGGGTGCCCAGCCGCATCGCCTCGATGGCGAGATAGGCTCGCGCCACCGCCAGCTCCTCCTCCAGCGTGACGTCCGTCTTCTCGCCGAGGGCGAGCGTCTTGCGGAAGAACTCGGCGAGCAGGATGCACATCTCGCGGGCCCGCATGGGATCCATCGTCACGAGCGCGCTGATCGAGTTCAGGCTGTTGAAGAGGAAGTGCGGATGGACCTGCGCGCGCAGGGCGCGCAGCTCCGACTCCCGGGCGAGGATGGACAGCTCCATCGAGTGCTGCTCGGCGCGGCGCGTGGCATCGACGCCGAGGAGGACGTAGTGGAAGCTCACGGCGAGAAGATAGACGAGCGCGCCCGCGGCCAGGACGCCCGCCGACCGGGCCTGGTAGGCGGTTTCGATCCCACCCCCCGGTCGCGTCGCGTCCACGAGGCGGGCGAGCGCTCTCCCGAAGTACGCCGCCATCATGCCCGTCAGCACCGCGGCCCCGAGATGCGTCACCAGGAGCCGGGTGGCGGAGGTCTCGTAGACGGGGAGCGAGCGGCAGACGTACCAGACGGGAAGGAGGAGCACGGTTCCGGCAAAGGACAGTGGAAAGGCGATCGCGGCCGCGGCCGCGGGGGGAAGGGCGTTGCGGCCCTGGACGAGCAGCCCGAATCCGGCCAGGCCGAGAGGCGCTGCCGCCGCCACGTACATGGCCAGCCGGCGGCGATCGACCAGGACGGGGTGCACCCTCAGGACCCGATGAGCACCGCGCCCATGATGGCGTGCCCGCGCAGCACCAGGCGCGGCCCGTCCGGCGCCGGCGTCACCGGGGAGTCGAGCTTGTTCTCGAAGGCGCCCATCAACGCCACCACCCGCGCGTCCACCGTCCAGGTGGGCGGGACCTTGATCTCGATGCCGCCCCAGAATGCGACGACGTCGAGGTAGGCGGTGCCGGTCAGGTTCGCCTTGCGGAGGTCGATCTCCACCCCGCCGATGACCGCGGTGACGCTGCCCCCTCGGAAGTCGAGGGGGCGGTGGCCCCGCTTGACGAAGCCGACGAGCACCATCTCGGAGAGATACGGCGAGTCCGTGACCTTGAGGGCGTCCGGTTGCGGGCCATCCACGCCCTGCCAGAGCAGGAACGCGCCGAACAGGACCATGAGGAGGGGCCAGGCCGACCGCACAGACAGCACGCTCGTGAACAGGAAGAGCCCGCCGAGCATGAGGAAGGCCACGCCGGCGGCGCGCTGGCCGTCCTCCCGCGGCTGCCGCACTTTGACGGCGCCGACGCCGAGGAGGACGAGCGGCCACCAGCGGCCCAGGCCGTCCGTGCGCAGGACTCCCGCGCTGTCGAGGGCCAGGACCAGACCCACGATGATGAGCACGAGGCCGAGCGAGGTGCGGTTCCGCATCGTCCCCGGCGACGAGGCTTCTCTCACAACGCGTCCCCGGAGGATCCCGTTCCGCTCTCTTCGCCGCGCCGTTGCGACTGGAGGAGGATCACGACCCCGACCAGGATGAGGACTACGGCCGCGGTCTGCCGGACGCCCCACGGCACGATGCCGAGGTTCTGGAGCTGGACGAAGGTGCCCATCGTGGTGAGCACGAGGCCGAACACCTGGTTCGCGTCGTTGCGCGGGACGAGGAGGAGGGGCAGCCCGCTGGCCACGAGGAGGAGCGGCCAGAACCGGAACCAGAGCGCGAAGATGACCTGATCTTCCACAGAAGACGCGGTCGCGCGCTTGCCCTGCGAGATCAGCTGGCCGTCCGAGTCGAAGACCTGCAGCTCGTAGAGCGAGATGCCGTACGGCGTTGACCGATGGATGCCGAGCACGCGCACATAGCGGGCGGTCTGGCCGACCTCCTGCTCCTCCACCCCGCCGCTACTCTCCTTCACCCGGCGCACCGTATTCCAGAGGAGGCCGTCGTTGGAGATCTGCAGCTCGTAGTCCTTCGCGTAGGCGTTCTCCCAGCTCAGGCGGACCTTGCTCAAGGGGACGGACGCGTCGAGGTCCACCATCAGCCACTGCTTGTCGCGGAAGGCCGAGCCCCAGCGCGTCTTCTCGTCGCCGTCCACGGCGTTCTCCGCCGCCAGCTCGTTCCGCGGCTCGCCGAGGTTGATCCGTCCCATGTCGTGCAGGGTGAAGAGTACGCCCATCACGAGGAAGAGGGTGCCCCAGACCATCTTGGCCACCCGCTCCTGCCGTCGGGCCCGGACGCCCGGCCCCTTGCCATCCCTCATGTCCACCTCTCACGACACGGTACGGGGCCGGCGGTCCGGCGGGCACGTTCAAATCGGTGACTGGGGGATCCCGGCCGGTGCGTGGGGGAGTCCCCGCCCCGCCGATGCCCGTCCACCGTCGGCCGAAACGCCGCATCCATCCCGTACCCGCCCGCGTAGATTGCCAGCAGAGGTAGATGACGATGAGCGAGCCGCTCCTCTCTCCCGGTGACCAGCTCGGCCCGTACCGCATCGACTCCGCCCTCGGGGCGGGAGGCATGGGCGAGGTCTATCGCGCCCTCGACACCCGGCTCGGCCGCGCGGTGGCGGTGAAGGTCTTGTCCGCCCACCGCGCGAACGACCCCGACCGGCTGAAGCGATTCGAGCAGGAGGCGCGCGTCGTGGCCGCCCTCAGCCATGCCAACGTGCTTGCGTTGCACGACGTGGGCTCGCAGGGCGGGATCGACTACGCCGTCTTCGAGCTGCTGGAGGGCCAGACCTTGCGCCAGCGCCTGGAGAGCGGTCCTCTCCCCGTCTCCAAGGCGGTCGAATACGGCGTGCAGATCTGCCAGGGGCTCGACGCGATCCATGCGCGCGGGATCGTGCACCGGGACCTGAAGCCCGACAACGTCTTCCTGACGCGCAGCGGCCAGATCAAGATCCTGGACTTCGGACTGGCCAAGCTGGGCCCGCGGGGCATGGGCATCCTCGAGGGCGCGTGCGAGGCACGCACGGCGACGGAGCCGGGGCTGCTGGTCGGCACCTGCGGCTACATGGCCCCGGAGCAGGCGCGCGGCCGTCCGGCCGATCCGCGCTCCGACATCTTCTCCGTAGGCGCCGTCCTCTACGAGATGCTCAGCGGCCGCCGGGCTTTCGCGGGCCCGACGCCGGCGGACACGCTGGCCGCCTTGCTCACCCAGGACCCGCCCGAGATCTCCGCGATCTCGCGCACCGTGCCCCGCTCGCTCGAGCGCGTGGTACGCCAGTGCCTGGAGCGGAACCCGGAGGAGCGCTTCCAGTCCGTGCGCGACGTGGCCTTCGGGCTCCAGGCCGTCGCCGCCTCGGCGGACGCCCCCGCGGCGTCCTCGTCCCGCCGTTCCGGTAGCGAGATCCTCCCGCTCGCCCTCCTGGCCCTGGCCGGCGGCGTGGCCCTCTTCGCAGGCACGCGGGGCCGGAACCTCACCGGCATCGCTCGCGGATCCTCTCGGTGATCTCGAACGTGGTCGGCGGGTTCTCGCCCAGCCCGAGGGTGTGAAGCATCTCGTGGATCACCATGGCTTCGGCCAGGGACCCGCTCTGGAACTCGATCCGCGAGAGCCGGCTGTTGATGCGGCCGCCGCCGTCCGGGCAGACGAAGACGCGAGGCACGCCCGGCGTCACCGCCATCATCACGGCCAGGTTCCGGCACACGGGCAGCGGCGTCCCGTCCACGAAGGGGAGGTCGAGCAGGTAGCGGGAGGGGCTGAGGCCGAGCGGTTGCAGATTGGAATCGAGCGTGCGCCCGCCGCGGTCCTTGAAGTCGGTGAGGACCTTGCCGCACTCGGGCTCGTCGAGACGGGCCGCGGCCCGCGCGCGCACGCGCTCTACGACCCCGCGGTCGAAAGGGTTGAGGGGCCGGTCGTACCGCACGGGTGCGCGTCCGGCCTCGAGCGAGCCCCCCAGCGGGAGGGAGGCGGCGACGAGCAGGGACAGGGCGGCATATGAGCGAAGAGCGGACATCGGCGACTCCTTTCTTTGCGGAGCCGCCTGGCCAGGCGCGCTGCGTTACGTTGCGATGGTGAATATGCGCGCGCGGGCGCGCGAAGTCCTCGGGGAATCCCGACCTTCTTCCCAGGATTCCGGAGGCCGCTGATGCGTGTGTCCTTCGAGGGGTTCGTGCTCGACACGTCGATGCGCCAGCTCTCGCGGAGTGGCGCGCGCGTGCACCTGGAGCCCAAGGCCCTCGAGCTGCTCGAGCTGCTGGTGGCGCGCCGCCCCGCGGCCGTCTCCAAGGCCGAGATCCAGGAGCGGCTGTGGCCGGACACGTTCGTCTCGGAATCCAGCCTCACCGGGCTCGTGGCCCAGGTGCGCAAGGCGCTCGACGACGACCGCCGGCAGGAGCGGTTCCTGCGCACGGTGCACGGGTTCGGCTACGCGTTCATCGGCGAGGTCACGCTGGGCGGCGCGGCGGCGACGGCGGCGCGCCTCGTGTGGGAGGACGCCGTGTTCGAGCTGCGGCCCGGAGAGCACGTGCTCGGCCGGTCCGAGGAGGCCCAGGTGCGCCTCGACGCGCCCGGCGTCTCACGGCGTCACGCGCGCATCGTGGTGACCAGCGACGAGGCGACCATCGAGGACCTTGCGAGCAAGAACGGCACGTATGTGGGGGAGCGGCGCCTCGAGGGACCGTCGGCTCTTCAGGACGGGGACCGCGTCCGTCTCGGCAGCCAGCTCCTCGTGTTCCGGCGGGCCGGCTCGGCCGCGCCGACGCGAACGGAGAGCCCGCCGCCGCGCGCGTAGACGTCCTTCGCGCACGAGCGGGCAAATGGTTACAGGATCGAGGCCGGCTTGAGGTAGCCTCCGTCATCGTGGCGGATACGCCCAAGACTTTCTCCCTCAAGACGTTCTTTTCTCCGGCCCTGGTCCGCCGGCTGGCCGCGGACCTCACGCGCGCCCACGCGGCGTTCCCGGAGAAGCGGTTCGTCCAGCGCGCCTCTTCCGGCCTCGACCAGCTGGAGCTGCTCGACCGGGGCCGTCACATCGCGAAGGTCCTCGCCGAGTGTCTGCCCTCCGATTACCCGGAGGCGGTAGGGGTGCTCGTGCGCTCGCTGGGACCGGAGCACGCGACGGACGAGCTGATCGGCGTGGGGATGGCGCCTTTCTTCTACCTTCCGCACACGCTGTACGTCGCGGAGCGCGGGCTCGATCACTTCGACCTGTCGATGGACGCGCAATACGAGCTGACCAAACGCTTCAGCGCCGAGGCCAGCATCCGCCCCTACATCGCCCGCGATCCCGAGCGGACGTTCGCCGTCCTCCGCCGATGGACGAAAGATCGGAGCGCCCACGTCCGGCGTCTCGTCTCCGAGGGCACCCGCCTGCGCCTGCCCTGGGCCGGCCGCGTCGCCTGGCTCGACGCGCACCCCGAGCGCGTGCTCGAGCTGCTGGACCTCTTGAAGGACGACCCGTCCACGCTCGTCCGGCGGAGTGTCGCCAACAACCTGAACGACCTCGGCAAGACGCACCCCAGGCTCTTGTACCGCACTTGCGCGGCCTGGCTCCGTGGCGCTTCGAGCGAGCGCCGTGCCCTCGTCGAACACGCGCTGCGCAGCGCGGTGAAGCGGGGTGAGGCGGAGGCGCTGCGCCTCATCGGCTACGGCGGAAAGGCCGCGGTGGGCGTGGAGAAGGTGCGTTTCGATCCACCGCGCGTGGCCATCGGAGGGCGCGTGGTGATGACCTTCATGCTGCGGAGCCGGTCCCGCCAGCCGCAGGAAGTCCTGGTGGACGTGGCCGTTCATTTCGTGAAGGCCCGCGGCCACGCCGCGCCGAAGGTATTCAAAGTCGGCCGCCTCACCCTTGCCCCGCGGGCCACCGTACCGCTCAGGGCGACGTTCTCGTTGGCCGTGCACACCACGCGCGTGCCGCGCCCCGGAGTTCACGCCGTCGACGTGATCGTGAACGGGCAGGCCAGGCGCGCCGGGTCCTTCATGGTGACGGCGGCCCGCAAGCGCCGGGCACGATAGACTCGGGCTCGGCGCGCATGTTCGACCTGATCGCGTTCGACGCCGACGATACGCTCTGGCACAACGAAACGCTGTTCCAGGCCACCGCCCGCGAGTTCGCCTCCCTCCTGGCCGGCCATCATCCCGCGGAGTGGATCCAGGAGCGCCTGTTCGCGACGGAGATGAAGAACCTCCGCCATTTCGGCTACGGCATCAAGGGCTTCACCCTGTCGATGATCGAGACCGCGATCGAGCTGACCGAAGGCCGCGTCACCGGGGCCGAGATCAAGACGATCCTGGGCTGGAGCCACTCGATGCTGCAGGCGCCCATCGCGCTGCTCGACGGCGTGCGCGAGACCATCGCGGCCCTGGCCGGCGAGCACCGCCTGATGCTCCTGACCAAGGGCGACCTCTTCGACCAGGAGTCGAAGCTGGCCCGCTCCGGCCTCGGCGCCCACTTCAGCGCCGTGGAGATCGTGTCGGAGAAGAACGCGCGCACCTACGAAGTGATCATGAACCGCCACGGATTGACGCCGGCCCGCTTCCTGATGGTCGGCAACTCGCTGCGCTCGGACATCCTGCCCGTCCTCGACGCGGGGGGTGCGGCCGTGCACATCCCCTACGCGACCACCTGGGTCCACGAGCGGGTGGCCGAGGACGCCATGGCGGGCCGGACGTTCGCGACCCTGGAGAACATCCGCGAGCTTCCGGCATGGCTGGCCCGCACGGCCACCGCCTCTCGTGTTTAAGATGGGGGAGACGGTCCCTCGCAAGGAGCGTCCCCGATGAAGGTCCGTACCCTCCTCCCTCCGACCCTCGTGGCCCTGCTGGCCGCGGCCTGTGGCGACGACGATCCCGCGACTCCGACGACCTCGGCTTCGCCTTCGCCGGCCCCCCAGACCAGCATGAGCTTCTTCGTCACGAGCACCACGAACACCACCGGCAACCTCGGCGGCCTCAGTGGCGCGGACGCGCGCTGCCAGGGCCTGGCCGCGGCCGCCGGACAAGGGGCGAAGACGTGGCGCGCCTATCTGAGCGTGGAGCGGGATGCCGACAACGGCAACGCGCCCACGGACGCGCGCAACCGGATCGGCAGCGGTCCCTGGTTCAACTCCGCCGGAGTCATGGTGGCCAGCGACGTCGCCGCTCTGCACGCACGGCGGGGCGATGCCGCGGTCTTCCTGGACGAGCGCGGCCAACGCATCAACGGCCAATGGGCGGGATCGCCGTCGCCGGTGCAGCACGACGTCCTGACCGGCTCGACCGCGGACGGGAGGCTGATGCCCGGGTTGACGTGCGCCGATTGGACGTCAGGTTCCGGAAGCCTCCAGGCCCAGGTCGGTCATTCCGACGGGCTTGGGCCCGGCGGCGACGCCTCGGGCTCGCTCTCGTCGTGGAACTCGGCCCACGTGAACCAGAGCTGCGCGGACACGGCGCCGCGCGGCGGGTCCGGACGCATCTACTGCTTCGCGCGCTGAAAAGAGACCTCGGCCGGCCTACTCGTACCTCAGCGCCTGCTGCGGATCGATGCGGGTCACGCGGTGCACGGGAACCCAGGCCGCGGCCATGGCCGCCGCCAGCATCAGGGCCGCGATGGCGCTGAAGACGACGGGGTCGGCCGAGGTCATCTGCCAGAACATGGCGTTGAGGGCCTTGCTCAGGCCGAACCCGCCCAGGGCGCCCAGGACGAGCCCGATCAGGATGGGGCGCAGTGACTGCGCGAGCAGCATGGTCACGACGTCACGGGCGCGTGCGCCCAGGGCCATGCGGATGCCGAACTCGCTCGTGCGCTGGCCGACCACCCACGACATCACGCCGTAGACACCGACCATGGCCAGCAGGATGGCCAGCACTCCGAACGTCGTGAAGAGGGAGGCGAAGAAGCGGCTGTTGGTCACGGAGGGTGAGCTGGAGACCCGCTGGTCCATCGTCATGAAGTCATGCGCGGCCTGGTCGTGGTCCACCTCGCGCACCAGGCCCTCGATCGAGTGCACGAGGCTCATCGGGTCCACGGCCGTCCGCACGACCAGGGACTTGCGCGTGTGGATCCATTCGTCTTCGCGCCCGTATTGCCAGACGTGCTGGCGGAAAGGGACGTAGGCCGCGGCCGGCTTCTCCCGGAAGAAGCTCGGATAGGCGACGTCGGCGACGATGCCGACGATCTCGCGCGGCTGCTCCGGCGTCGACCACTTGTCGCCGCCGGGCTGTCCGACCGTGAAGCGGATCGTCTTGCCCAGGGGGTCCGCGCCGGGGAAATGGCGGTCCGCGAACGTCTTGTTCACGACGGCCACCCACGGCGAGGACGCGGTGTCGCGCTCCTCGAGCATCCGGCCGCGCAGCAGGCGGATGCCGAGCGTGGGCAGGAGGCCGGCGTCGACCTCGTTGAAGTCCGCCTGTGGCTCCTTGCCCGGCTCGGGCGCGGGCTTGCCGACGATCACGAACGGATGGGTCCACACCTGGAAGGGTAGGCGGCTGGCGATCCCCGCCTGCTGGACGCCGGGAAGGGCGCGCACACGCTCGAGCACGCGGTCGTAGAAGACTTCGACGGCGGGCGTCACCACGTTCATGTCTTCCGCCGTCTTGTCGAAGTAGCGCGTCCCCCCGAGCAGGATGTCGGCGGTGAGGACGTTGCGAGTGTCGAACCCGGGCAGCTCCTTCTGCTCGCGCATGAAGGCGCCCATCATCAGGCCGGCGCCCACGAGCAGGACCATCGACAGCCCGACCTCGGCCACCAGGAGCGCGGCCCGGCCTCGCTGGCGCGTCCCGCTGCCCCCGCGCCCTCCTTCCTTGAGGACGTCGTTGAGATCGACGCGCGACGCGCGCAGCGCGGGCAGGAGGCCGAAGACCAGGCTGGAGGCGACGGAGACGACGAGGGCGAAAGCCAGCACGCGCAGGTCGACGTGCACGTCACGCAGCAGCTCCGGGAAACCGGTGGGGACGATGAGGGCGAAGAGGCGGGTCCCCCAGAAAGCGAGCACGAGCCCGCAGCCGCACCCGACGAGGGACAACACGACGTTTTCGGTCAGGAGCTGCCGCACCAGGCGGCCCCGGCCGGCCCCGGTGGCCGCGCGCAGCGCAAGCTCCTTCTGCCGGGCCGCTCCCGCGGCCAGCAGCAGGTTCGCGACGTTGGCGCAGGCGATGAGCAGGACGAAGCTGACGGCCCCGAGCAGGAACGTGAGGACGTTCTCCGCGCCGCCGAAGATCGCCTTGTGGATGGGGACCACGCGCGCGCCCACGCCGCCTGCCTTTTCGCCGCGGGCCTCGAGAACGTGCCGGCTGATCGACGTGGCTTCGGCTTCCGCCGCCGCCAGCGAGACGCCGGGCTTCAGGCGGCCGATGAATGTCTGCCAGCGCGCCTGGGGGATCCGGCGGAGGTCGTTCGCGGCCCAGAACGCGATGCCGTCCTCCCAGGGTACGAGCTTGAACCCCTGCGGCATCACGCCGATCACCGTCCGCGGCTCGCCGTCCACGTGGAAGGACGAGCCGATGACGTCCGGCTTGCCCCCGAGGCGGCGCTGCCACGTCTCGTACGCGATGACGATGGACCGCGCTTCCTTCTGCTTGACGACGTCGTCGAAGTCCTCTTGCTGGTAGGTGCGGCCGAGGAGAGGCGGCACTCCGACCACGGACAGGCCGCCGACGTCCACGGGCATCTGCTCCACGCGGCTCGTCTCGTCGGTTCCGGACAGGGTCACCGGCGCTCCGCCGAACTGCATGCCGCCGAAGGCCTCGAACGACGTACCGTCCTTGAGGATGGCCTGCACGATCTCCCAGTTGGGAGGCTGCTCGTTGAAGCCGCGCTCGGAATCGGTGCTCCACAGGATCACGAGGCGGTCCACGTTCTTGAACCCGAGCTTGTAGTGGGCGACCTTGCTCACCACGCTGTACATCGTGGTGGTCGCTCCCACCCCCAGGCCGAGGGAGAGCCCGGCCACGGCCACCATCGTGGGGTGGCGCCTCCAGAGCCGCAGGGCGAAGCGCAGGTCGGTGAGCACACTCATCGGTGACCTCCAGGGCGGGCTGCTGTTAAGACGCGCCTCACCGTCGGATGGTTCCGGAAAGATGCGAATTCAACGTTCGGACTCGTCGCGGAGCGACGCCGCCTCCGCCAGGCCGTTGGCGATGGGGGGCAGGATGCCGCGCTCCACGTAGATCGGGACCACCATCTCGCGCAGCCGCGGCAGCTGCCGGCGGAAGGCCAGGCCGCCCGCGATGCACACCACGCCGCCGAACAGGATCGTGTTCGGCGCGCCGATGCGCGTGGCCAGGACGCCCGCCATCAGGCTGCCGAAAGGCGCGGTGCCCATGAAGGCCATGGTGTAGAAGGCCATGACGCGACCGCGCATCTCCTCGCGCACGAGCGTCTGGATGACCGTATTGCTCGAGGCGAGCTGCACCATGAAGCCCACGCCGGTGACGACCATCAGCACGAGGGACAGGGCGACGTGGCGCGAGAGCGAGAACGCGATCAGCCCGCTCCCGAAGAGGATGGCCGCGGCGGAGATGACCCGGCCCAGCCCGACCACGCTTGCCCGCGAGGCGAGGTAGACGGCGCCGCCGAGGGCGCCGATGCCCATCGCCCCCATCAGGAAGCCGAGGGTGTGCGGGCCGCCGTGCAGCACCTGGGCCGCGATCACCGGCATCAACACCGTGTACGGCATGCCCATCAGGCTGATCAGGGTGACCAGGAGGAGGATGGAACGGATGGGCACGAAGCCGAACGCGTAGCGGAAGCCGTCGCGCAGCTCGGCGAGCGCGCGCGTTTCCGATCGCCGGGGCGTGGCCGGAGGCAGCCGCATCATCATCAGCGACGCGATGACCGCCACATAGGAGATGCCGTCGAGGAGGAAGCACCAGCCCTCGCCAGAGGCGGCGATGATCACACCCGCTACGGACGGGCCGATCAGCCGCGCGCCGTTGACCATCGAAGAGTTGAGGGCGATCGCGTTGGGCAGGTCGGCGCGGTCCTCGACCATCTCCACGACGAAGGCCTGCCGTGCGGGAGTGTCGAAGGCGTTGACGACGCCCTGGAAGGCGCTCAGGAGAAGGATCCAGGTGACGTCGATCGTCCGGGTCAGGGCGAGGCCGGCCAGCGCGAACGACTGCAGCATCGAGAGGACCTGGGTGACGCAGAGGACGCGGTACCGTCCCCATCGATCGACCCAGACCCCGGCCAGGGGCGCGAGCACGAACGTCGGGATCTGGCCCGTGAAGCCGACGAGGCCGAGCACGGAAGCGGACCCGGTCAGGCGATAGACCAGCCAGCTCGTGGCCACGCGGGTGACCCAGGTGCCGACCAGCGACGTCCCCTGTCCGAGGAAGAAGAGCCGGTAGTTGCGGTGGGACAGCGCCCGCAGCATGAAGGCGAGGCGGGCGGGAGAGCTCATGCCCCCAAGGCTACCCGCGGCGCCCCCGCCGGTCCGGAAGTCAGATCGGGTAGTGGCGCGGGGCCTGCTGAACGGTGATCCACCGGAGGTCGGTGAACTCGTCGATGCCCGCCTTGCCGCCGAAGCGGCCGTAGCCGGAGGCCTTCACGCCGCCGAAGGGCATCTGGCCCTCGTCCTGAACGGTGGGCCCGTTGACGTGGCAGATGCCGGACTCGATCCGCTGGGCGACGGCCAGCGCCCGCCCCACGTTCCCGCCGAACACGGCGGCGGAAAGGCCGTATTCGGTGTCGTTCGCGGAGCGGATCGCCTCCTCCACGCCGTCGATGCGGATCACGGTGACGACGGGGCCGAAGGACTCCTCGCTGTAGATGCGCATGCCCGGCTTGACGCCGTCCACGATGGTGGGCGGCATCAGCGTGCTCGTGGCCTTGCCCCCGATGACGACGCGGGCGCCCTTCGCGACGGCATCGTCGATCAGGGCGTTGACGCGGTCCACCGTCGACTGGTCGACGACGCTCCCGAGCGGAAACTGCCCTTGGCTCGGGTCGCCGACCTTCAGGGTCTCCGTCTTGGCCCGCAGCCGGGCCACGAAGCCGTCGCCGATCTTCTCGTCCACCACGATGCGCTCGGTGGACATGCAGATCTGGCCCTGGTGCATGAAGGCGCCGAAGGCGGCGGCGCTCACGGCCGCGTCCAGATCGGCGTCGTCGAGGACGACCAGGGGCGCCTTGCCGCCCAGCTCGAGCAGGACGGGCTTGAGATGGCGCCCGCACAGCTCCGCGATGATGCGCCCCACGCGGGTCGAGCCCGTGAAGTTGACGCGCCGCACCGCGGGATGGGCCACCGCGGCCTCCACGACCGCGCCCGCGGCCCTGCCTTCGTGCGTGATCACGTTGACCACGCCCGCGGGCAGGCCCGCTTCCTGGCAGACCTCGCCGATGAGGGCATGCGTGGCGGGACAGACCTCGGAGGCCTTCAGGACCACGGTGTTGCCGCAGGCCAGCGGCGTAGCGATGGCGCGGACGCCCAGGATGACGGGCGCGTTCCAGGGCGCGATGCCGAGCACGACGCCGGCCGGCCGGCGCACCGCCATGGCGAAGGCCCCGTGATCGGAGGGGATGATCTCGCCCGTGACCTGCGTGGTCAGGGCGGCGGCCTCCTCGAGCAGCGATGCCGCGAAGGCGACGTTGAAGCGCCCCCAGCCGATGGTGGCGCCGGTCTCGGCGGTGACACGTTCGGCGAAGTCGCCCGCCCGCGCCTGCAGCCGGGCCGCCGCCGCCTGCAAGTGTTTGCGTCGCGCACCGGGGCCGAGGGCGGCCCAGGACGGAAACGCCGCGGCCGCCGACTCCACGGCCGCGACGGCGTCTTCGGCGCCGGCGGCGGCGGCGCGGCTGGCCGGCTGGCCCGAGATGGGGTTCCTGCGCTCGAAGGTCTTTCCGCTGCGGGCGCCCGCCTGGGCGCCCCCGATCCACAGGCTGGCCTCGATCATCGACTCCTCCCGCGCGGATGTTTGCCTACAGCTCGGCTCGTCTCATCGACTCCTTGATGTGGTCGGCCTGTCTCAGAGCCAGGGCCACGATCGTGAGCGTGGGATTGCTCGATCCGCTGGAGCTCAGCAGGCTGCCGTCGGATACGAACAGGTTGGGCACGTCGAAGGTCCGGCCCCAGGCATCGCAGACCCCGTCCTCGGCGCGCCGCGCCATGCGGCAGGTGCCCATGTTGTGCGTTGCCGGCGGCGGCGGCCCGAAGAACACCTCCCGGCTGCCGAGGGCGGCGTAGATCTCGCGGGCACGCGCCTGGGCGAAGGTCCGCATGGCGCGCGAGTTGGGATGGTCGACGTAGTGAACGACGGGCACCGGCATGCCGTACTGGTCCTTCTCCGTCGCGTGCAAGGTGACGCGGTTGGCCGGCTGGGCCGGATCCTCTCCCATCACCAGGAGCGCGGCGAAATGATCGTACCTCCGGATCTGGGACGCGTACTCCTGGCCCCAGGCGCCCGGGCGCGCGAGCCGGACCAGGCTGGCCGGGTCGAAGGCCACCTGCTCGAAGGCAAAGCCGCCGGCGAAGCCGCGGGCGGGGTCGCCCGTGACGAAGTCGTACACCTTGCCGCTGTTCTGCGTGCCCCGATGGAAGTGCACGGGCTTGGGCATGATGGCGGTCACGATCGAGAACACGTGCTTCATGTAGTTGCGGCCGACGTGCCCCGACCGGTTGGCCAGTCCCTGCGGGAAGCGGCTCGAGTCGGAATTCAGGAGGATCCGCGGGGTGTCGATCGCGTTCGCGGCCACGCAGACGGCGCGCGCACGCTGCCGCTGCCGGGCCCCCTGGGCGTCGACGTAGACGACCTCCGACGCGCGCCCGTCGGCACCCGTCTCGATTCGGACGACGAACGAGCGCGGCCGCAGCTCGAAGTGTTCCGTCTCCAGCGCCTGGGCGATGGGGGTGTTGGCGGCGGTCCACTTGGCCTGCACGGCGCAGCCGCTCACGCAGAAACCCAGCTGCAGGCACGCCGAGCGGCCGCCCTGGAGCACGGAGTTGATGGCCATGTTGCCGACGTCGATCTTCTGCAGGCCCGCCTTGCGCCCACCCGCCTGCAGGACGCGAAAATTGTTGTTCCCGGGCAGCTTGGGCCAGCCGTGGGTCCCGGAGACGCCCATTGCGCGCTC
>Ga0207691_10003744_pt1 | contig 14752 bp, 15 predicted proteins | sample KBSM13metaG_FD_184327 | JGI IMG/M metagenome (GOLD analysis project Ga0207691, IMG submission 184327) | Miscanthus rhizosphere microbial communities from Kellogg Biological Station, Michigan, USA - KBS M1-3 metaG (SPAdes) (version 2) | ecosystem: Host-associated > Plants > Roots > Rhizosphere >... | reverse complement strand
GGTGGCGTGGCTCATCAACACCTCGCCGGAGCACACGTTCGACACGGCGTGGGCCGCGTCTGCGCTCAGCACGACCGTCGGCAAGATCGAGCTCTGGAGAACAGGGCTGGCGATCCTGGCGTTGTGGGCCTGGTGGCTCGCGCGCCGACCTCGCCTCGCGTTGGTATTCGCGATCGCGGCGATCTGTGTGAGTGGGGCATCGGGGCATTCGGCGGCCATGCAACCGGCGTGGGCAATACCGGCGAAGACGATTCACCTGCTGGCGAGTGCCGTGTGGCTCGGTGGCTTGTTATGGCTCGTGGTTCGTCCGGCAGGCGACAGCGCGCCACTGTTCGGCAAGGATGCCGACCGCGTGTCATCCCGCGCACTGATCGCCGTGGTTGCGGTCGCGTTCACTGGCGTGGTGCAGACGCGCCTCTTTCTTCCATCGTGGGGCGACCTCGTCACGTCGGCGTATGGCCTGTTCGCGCTCGCGAAGACGGCGGGGCTGCTCGCGCTCGCTGGATTCGGCGCGTACAATCGGCAGCGCCTCATGCCGCGCATCGCGGCGAGCGCAGCCGCGGGCGGCGCTGCGCTCCGTGCCTCGGTCACCCGCGAGATCTTCGTCATGGCGCTCGTCATCCTGCTCGGCGGGCTTCTGGCGTACGTGCCTCCGCCCGGCGAGGGCGACGAGGGCTCGATGACCACTCACCAATCCACGTCATGAGACGCACCGCCTTGTCCTCATCGTCACTCTCGCCGCTTCGCGCCGGTACTCAGCGGATGCGTCGTCGCCGGATCGCACTCGCCGCAGCAGCGACGCTCGTGGCCGCTGTGGTCGCGGTGCCCACCCTGTCGTGGGCCCACGCGGTGGTCTTCCCCAAGACATCTACACTGGGCGCGTACGAGCGCTACGTGCTGCGCGTCCCTAACGAGAAAGCGGTCGCCACCACGAAGGTCGAGCTGCGTTTCCCCGCCGGCGTGCGAGTGACGTCGTTCGCCGACGTTCCCGGTTGGCAACTCGAGATCGTGACGGATTCAGCCAAGGCGATCACGGCGGCCATCTGGACCGGCACGCTGCCACCGCAACGGTTCATCGAATTCCCGTTCGTGGCGGTGAACCCGAAGACGGACGCGCGACTCGAGTGGCCGGCGTATCAGACGTATGCAGATGGCCAGCACGTCGAGTGGACCGGGCCCGAGGGCTCGAAGTCTCCGGCCTCGGCGACGACGATCGCTGCGGCGCCGGCCTCCGCGTCTACCGCCGGCACTGCTGCGGCGGCACCGGCGCAGAGCGGCGGCCTGACACAGTGGCTCCCGTGGGTCGCGCTGGTGATCTCGCTGGTGAGCCTTGGCCTCGCGATGCGGAAGCCGGAGCCGCGGTCGACCTGACGCGGTCTGGCGAGGGGCGGCGGCGTTAGGCAGCCGCCGCCCCTCGATCCAGTCGAACTGGTCGATCAACGAACCACGAGCGTTGCCTTCATCGTCGGGTGGAACGCACAGTAGTACTCGTGGCGCCCTCGTTTCCGGGCCACGAACCGCCACGTCGCGCTCCCGTCGATGGCTTTCGAGTCCCAGGCAGCGTCACGGGCGGTTGCGGTATGGGGAACGAAGTCGGCATTCGACCAGATGATCGTGTCGCCCTCCGCGACATCGACTTCCGCAGGCGTGAACCCGAAGTCGCGCATGACGATCGTGTGTGAGCGCGGGCTCGGGCGCGAACAGCCGGCCGTCGCACTCGCGAGACTCGCGACTACGACGACCGTCTGCCACCCCCGCCGAACTCCTGACCGCACTTACTTCGCCAGGGAGCTCTGGATGCTCTTCGCACGATCGAGGTGTGCGACGAACGCTGGGCGCACCTTCACGAGCAAAGCCTTGAGGTCGGCGTTCTGGGCGCTCGGGATCAGCGTCTTGTCGAGCGCGTCGAGAACAGCCTGGTGGTAAGCAACCTCGTGGTCGATGTAGGCCTTGTCGAATGCCGCGCCACTGAGGCTCTGCAAGTTGGCGATGTTCTGTTCGGCGCCGGCCGTGAGCTGCTTGCTGACGTCGTTGTCCTCGGGCGTGACGTTGAGCTTCGTCGCGAGTGCCACGGCCTGCTTGTTCACCCCGGCGTGATCGCTCACCATGGTCTGAGCGAAATCCTTCACGGCCTTCGCCGATGCCTTCTTTTTCGCGAGCGCGCCGGCGGTACTGTCGATCGCGTTGGCCGTGACGGCGATGTGGGCGATCTGTGCATCATTGATCGCCGGTGCCGCGGCCGCCGCGGGCTTCGCTGTGTCGGGAGCCGAGGTGGTGGCAGCACTCGCCGCCGAGTCCGCGGCAGACTTCTCGGATTTGCTGCAGGCGGCAATCGCGATGATGGAAATGAGGCTGACGTGGGCGGAGATGCGGCTGTTGAACATGGTGTGTGCTCCTGGCTGGTGGACGGCAATGTGTGTCCCTAGATTGTAGAAACGACACATTTGACTGTTTTTTCTTTGTTATGATGGCGACCATCATCGGGAACCGCAAGCCAGCTCTTTTCGGGCGGTGCCGACCCCATGAATTTCCGCATGAATACTCCCGAAGAATCTGACACAGACAGGTCCATCGACGACGGCGGTGCGGTACGCGACCAGACGCGGACACGCGTCGTCACTGCGCTGCGTCGCGGGCCGCAGACGCTGGATCAGCTCGTCGGCGAGCTCGGGCTGACGCGCACAGCCATCCGGCTACAGCTCGCGGCTCTGGAGCGGGATCGACAGGTGGAATGGCGCGGCGTGCAGCGAGGGCGTACCAAGCCGGCGCACGTCTACGCGCTCACAGATGGGGCCGAGCAGCAGCTGTCGCGCGCGTACGTCCCAGTGCTCACACAGTTGCTCCATGTGCTCGCGGCACGCCTTACCCAGACGGAATTCGACGGGGTGATGCGGGACGTGGGGCGCGCGCTGCTCGCAGAACACGCTCGCCCGAGGGGAACGCTTCGTGAGCGCGTCAATGGAGCGAGCGCGTTACTCGATCAGCTGGGCGGACTGACCGAGGTCGAGGAGGAAGGCGCCAATCTCATCATCAAGAGCCACGGCTGCCCGCTGGCCGCTGCCGCGGTCCATCACGCCGAGACGTGCAGCGCGATGGAGAGCCTCGTCAGCGAGTTCGTGGGAAGCGAGGTCACGCAACGGTGTGAGCGTGGACCGCGTCCGCGATGCCGCTTTCGGATTTCGGCCCCGGCCGGAGACAGCGCCGCCTAACGACCTTCATGGTCGCGTTCGCCAATCACGTGCCGGGCGTCGCGTCCCTGCCCCGGGTGTGACAGCGCATCGTAGAAGCGTGCGCCCTTGAGTTGCAGCTCGAACATCAGGCTCTCGAACTGCTGCGGCGTCAACTCGCGCGCGATCTCGGGGACCAGCGCCTTGAGCAGCGTGACGCGGTCATCCGTTGGCAGCGCGTTCGCCGCGTTCACCAGCTCGCGAATCGCGGGATGATTCAGGTCCTGAGTCTGGCGACTCGTGGTCATGCTTCCTCCGTGCGGTTGACTTTCGATTTTCGGGGCGGGGTCGGGTAGAGAGCAGTGCGCACGTTTCTGGCCATCTCCGTGTCACGCATCCATACGCAACTACAACGGCTTTTCACCGCAGAGGGCGCAGCGGACGCGGGGGACTGCTTCATCAACCATCCGGGCGGACTGCTTCGACACGACATCCAGATCGAGAGTGTAAACGGAAACGGCCTGAAACAACTGAAAAAGGCCCGATCCGATCGCGACCCGGACAGTTCGCTGAGGCGCGGCGTGTTGAACAAGGGGACCGGCCTAGTGAAGGCTAATGCGTCCAGGGACCGATCCCCTGTCGATCACGGCTCGTTGCGCCAATGCCTGTCCGGTTAGTCACCGCATCCGCCCGATCCGATGTTTCCGGCTGTTTCCGTTCACACTCTCGATTCTGGATGGTTGCTGACGCAGTCCGCTGCGTCCACGGCGGTGAATAGGCGTTCAGCAACCGGCTGCGCCGACTAGAGCAACGTGCCGCGGAGCATCAGGTACGCGACCGAGAAGTAGATCACCAGGCCGGTCACGTCCACCAGCGTCGCGACGAACGGGGCCGACGCGCTGGCGGGATCGAAACCAAGGCGTTTGAGCAGGAACGGCAGCATCGAGCCCGCGAGCGATCCAAATGTCACCACGCCGACGAGCGCGACGCCGACGGTCGTCGCGACCAGCGACCAGTGCGCGCCGTAGTCGTACCACCCGAGCTGCTGCCACAGCACGATCCGGATGATCCCGATCACCCCGAGGATCGCGCCGAGGGCCAGGCCAGCGGGAAGCTCTCGCACGGCGACCCGCCACCAGTCGCCGAGCGTGATCTCGCGCAGCGCGAGCGCGCGAATGATCAGCGACGTCGCCTGCGACCCCGAATTTCCGCCGGACGAGATGATGAGTGGGATGAACAGCGAGAGCACGACCGCGCGTGCGATCTCGCCCTCGAAGTGCCCCATCGCCGTGGCCGTGAGCATCTCGCCGAGAAACAGGGCGCAGAGCCAGCCGCCGCGTTTCCGGATCATGCGGCCGAACGAGATCTCGGTGTACGGCTCGTCGAGCGCTTCCAGGCCGCCGAACTTCTGCACGTCCTCCGTCTGCTCGCGGACGATCGCGTCGATGACGTCATCGACGGTCACGATGCCTAACACGCGCTGATCGTCATCGACGACCGGCACCGCGAGGAGATTGTATTTCGAGATGAGCCGCGCGACTTCCTCACGATCGGCAAGCGGCGGCACCGTGATCGGTTTACGCTGAGTGCCGACCTCGGCGACCGGATGCGTACGCTCGGCCAGCATGAGATCGCGAAGCGACACGACGTGCACGAGCGTTCGGCTCGTTGGGTCGAGCACGTAGATCGCGTAGACGGTTTCTTTTGCGTTCGCGACCTTGCGGATGTACCGGAGTGCCTGGTCGACGGTCCAGTCCCCTGGAATCGAAACGAACTCCGTCGTCATGATGCCGCCGGCGGTGTCCGGCGGGTACTTGAGCAGCAGCTTCAACGCCTCGCGTGTCGACGGCTCGACCTTCTTGAGAAGCCGCGGCCGCTCTGACTCCGGGATCTCGCGAAAGAGGTCAGCCTGCTGATCCGCGGACATGGCATCGATGAGCGGCCCGACATCCTTCTCGTCGATGCGCATCACGATGTCACACCGGTATCGCTCGAGCTCGGGCTCATCGAACACCTGCACCGCGAGATCGAATGGCAGCGCGGCCATCACCTTCGCGGCCGCGTCCGGCTGGAGCTCACGGAGTGCCTCGGCGATGTCCGCCGGCCGCATCCCGGCGAGCGCTTCGGCGAGCTCGGTGGGGTCACCGTGCAGGAGGTAGAGCAGCTCCGGCGTCGAGTTCTGCGACGTCGCGGTGCTCACGGCACGGTGGGCGTGTCTTCGCACTTCTCCTTGGACTTCCGGAGCGTCGGGTACTGGATACCGAGCTGCTCGAGATACGTCGCGTACTTCGTGGGGTCGTAGTAGAACCGGCGCATCTGCGGACGGAACCGGTCGAGGATGTCCGCATTGAGGAACGTCGCCGGTTTCTCGTTAGGGCGCATGAGCGGCTCGTACTTCGTCTCCTTCGTCTGCACATTCCGGAAGTATGACCACGCGCTGTCCACCAGCGCCGGCTTCGCGATGATGTCCAGAATCGTCGTGGCCATGGCTTTCGCGCCCGCGGTCGCTCCCTTGTGCGCGATGGGCGTCGCGGAGGCGATCGCGCTCGACCAGTGATGCCCGGGCAACCCCGGAATGTTCGACGGGTACCGCAGCGTCACGGTCGGCACGTTCCACGACACGTCGCCGATGTCATCGGACCCGCCGCCCATGTTCCGTTCCTCGGGCTCGGGCGTGATGGTGCTGTCGAGGCGCAGCGGCATGCCGTCTTCCTTCGAGCCCATCTCCTTCTGCACGGCTTTCGCGAGCGTCTGATCCGCGTCACTCCATGTCGGCAGCCCGACGCGCTTGATGTTCGCGAACATCGCTTCGGCGATCGGGCGATTGAAATGCTGCGGCCACGCCGAGCCCAGGACGCGCTCCCCCACCAGCCGCGTGCCGGTCATGAGCGCGGCGCCCTGCGCGACGGAGTCGCCCATCGCCCACATCGTCTTGATCTGCGGGTAGGTGAGCTCGCGGAAGTAGTACCAGACGGAGGCGGTCGTCGGGACGACGTTAGGCTGATCGCCGCCGTCGGGGATCACATAGTGCGACCGCTGCTGCAGTCGCAGGTGCTCGCGGCGGTAGTTCCAGCCAATGTCCATGAGCTCCACAGCGTCGAGCGCGCTGCGGCCGCGCCACGGTGCGCCCGCGGCGTGTGCTGCCTGCCCCTCGAACGAGTACAACACGGACACGAGCCCCGACCCACCGCCCGGTCCCCACGCCGTACCGAGGTTGGCGCCGACGTGCGAGAACAGCGCGACGTCGACATCCTTGAACACGCCCGCGCGCACGAGATACGCCTTCGTCCCCAACTGCTCCTCGGCCACTCCGGGCCAGACCTTGAGCGTGCCGGGGAGCTTCTCGCGCTCCATGATCTTCTTCACGGCGAGGATGGCCGTGATGTTCACTGGCTGTCCGGTGTTGTGGCCTTCGCCGTGGCCGGGCGCGCCGGGAACGAGCGCGGCGTGACACGCGACCGCGGGTTTCTGAGACGCCTGCGGAATCCCGTCGATGTCCGAGCCCACGGCGATCACCGGCTTGCCGGACCCCCACGTCGCGACCCACGAGGTCGGGATGCCAGCCACGCCTTCTTCGACCGTGAAGCCGTTGTCGCGGAGAATCTTCACGAGGAACTTCGACGTTTCGACTTCCTGGAATCCGAGCTCGCCGAAGCTGAAGATCTGGTCGACCATCTGCTGCGTGAACTTCGCTCTGCCGTCGACATCGGCGATGGCTTCGCGCTTGAAGCCGTCGAGCTTCGCCGCGGGTATCGCGGCGCGCTGTTGGGCGGCGGCGGTGGTCACGCAGAGAGCTGACGTTAGGCAGAACACGGAGAGACGGGACGCGTGCACAGTAGTCCTCCTCGGGTGTACGGGCGACACGTGAGTCACGGCGGAAGATGGTCCCGGCGTGCGCGTTTCGCCACGACCGCAGCGGCCGGTAGGTTACGGCGATGACGTCCACAGGACAGACTGGACAGGCGACCGACGCCGTTCACGCCGAGCGCACGTTCTCGCTCGAGGGCGGGCTGCCGGGAGCCGTCGCTGCCGGCTTTGGCGGCGTCCTCATGATCGAAGGCGCCGTGCTGCACCTGTGGGTCGCGTCGCGGAGCGAGCCATGGGCGTGGGCGATCACGGCGCTGAACGTGGCGACGCTCGTCTGGCTATGGCGCGAAGTCCGAGCGGGCGCACACTCGCGGATCTCGGTCGGCGAACGCGACGTCGAGATCGTGATCGGAAATCGATTGCGGAGTCGGTTCGCGCGTGCGTCCATTGCGACGTCCGAACCGGCGACCTGGCGATCGGTTCCGGATCTACCGCCGCCAGATTACCTCAACACGGCGAAACCACTCGAGCCGAACGTGATGATCGTGCTCGAGGAACCAGTCGACGCTCGACTCTCATTCGGAATTCACAAGCGTTATGCACGCATCGGGATCAGGGTGGAGGATCCGGATGCGCTCCTGGCGGCACTGACGGCGCCTACCGTTTCAGACCGAAGCCGAGGCTGACTACGAGGCCGTACGACACCGAGTTGTCGTCAGCGCCGAACGGAAACTGCACGGTCGGCTGCAGCGCGACTCGGCCGTTTGTGATCGCAATCACAGTCATTGGCGCGAGCCTACGCATCCCGACTCTGAGAGAACGGTTGGTGGTACGAATGGTGGATGGGCGAAGGTCCACGGACGTAGCGAGCGGTTGTGCACCGGCATACAATGTGGGTGACTGCGGCGATCGTCGGCGCAGAAGTCAGCCGGACCACGCGAAGCAAGTACGAGAGGATTTCATGAGAGTGGCAGCAACCCTGGCGACGGCGTTGATCGCTCTGTCGGCCTGCGGCGGCGATGGTGCGCTCGACGCGCCCTCGGTCGGCTCGGTCATCATCACTGCGCCCAAGCAGACGATCGCGGTCGGTGAACCAGTACAGCTCACGACAACCGCGCGCGACGTGAACGGCCTGACGATCGCGGGCGCAAAGATCACCTACGCCAGCACGCCGACGACGGTGCTCAATGTGAACGCGACGGGGCGGGTGATCGGTCTTTCGGCCGGCTCGGCGACCCTCACGGCGACATCGGGGGGAATCACATCTTCGCCATTCCCGTTCACCGTGACCGCAGGGTCGGTCGCGGCCGTCGTGACGATGCCGGGGAACACGTTCACGCCGTCGCTGCTCACGATCAAGGTCGGCCAGTCGATCCTGTTCGATTTCCCCGCGGATCAGCACAGCGTGGTCTTCGCGGCCCGCACGGGAAAACCGGCGGATATCCCGACGACGTCGGCGCAGTCGGTCACGCGCGCGTTCACGACGGCGGGGACGTTCCCGTTCGACTGCTCGCTGCACCCGGGAATGAGTGGGTCTGTCGTTGTAAATCCCTAACGCGGGCCGTGGCGGGACCGGGGACTTGTCCTCTCGAGCGACAGCGAGGGACCTTCAGTGAAGTCATCGCAGCAGTCTGGTTCTGCGCTCCTCCGAACGGCGGAACGCAGAGTGGGCGACGATGAGCTCGAGCAGCGTCCTGCCGCGGCGGCTCCATAGGGTAGAACACGGCATCCGGGGTTGGCGCACGCCTTGCCCCTGCCAGCCTCGCCCGCGACTTTCGCGGGGGAGGTGAAACCCGGAACCAGCGGAGATGCGAGTGCGGCGATCGAGATCACGATGGATGTGGCGGGGCATTGCTGTCGTCATCGTGATGGTCGAAGCCGGCATTCCGCAAAGCGCTTTCGCACAACGCCGTGCGGAGTTGCTCCCTGGGTTTCGATTCGGCCCTCCCCTGCGGGCCGGCTTCGCGCTCGGCGTCGCCTACGGTCAGCCGACGGGACCGTTGCCGTTCGCTGGCCCATTGGCGATCGCCGAGGTGGCGCTGGGCGGTACGCGCATGAGTGCTGGCTATCTCTTCGCGGGACCGTTCGCGTCAGGGATCGAGCTACTCGGCTCCGCCATGCGCACGTGGGGATCGCCGGCCCAGCTGGAGTCGGGCCAGACACTCGTCGGCGGCGAGTTCAGGGCGTCGTTCTTTCTCGTGAACGCGGGTCTCGGCGTGTATCGACCGGTGGCGGGTTTCGAGAACGATCGCCGGACGCGGTACTACCTGAATCTCGGACTCGGGATCTGAGCGACGAAGCCAACTGCTACCGCCATTCCAACAGCGACGCAGAAGGACCTGCACACTCGACCATGTTCACGCGAGACTGGCTACACGATCCGGCCAGCAGATCCCTCGCTTGCGCTCGGGATGACAAGAGCGGCGCTCGGGATGAAAGAGGGCTGCGGCTCGGGATGACGTGATCGCTCAATGCGTCATCGCGTAGAACAGGTAGTTCACGCCGAGCTTGTACGCCTCGTTCGACTCCTCCATCGGCATGAAGCCGAGGGCCGAGTACTCCCAGAAATTGGAAACATCGGTGTTGAAGTTGATCATCACCATGAGCCGCTTCTTCGGATCGTTGTTCTCGAAGATGCCGCGGAAGATCGGCGGCCCCTGGTCGTAGAACTGCCTAACGATATCGAACGACGGGATGTCGAAGAACGCGTGGAAGATCGGATGTGAGACATCGATGTCGATCGGGTGCAGGTCCGGCAGTACCAGGTTCAGCATCGCGGCCGTGTTCGACCAGCCGCTGTTCCCGCGAAATGCGTCCTCGCGCGAGTCATCGATGATGAGAAAGCCACCACGCAGGAGGTACTTTCGCAGCGCCGCGACCTCCTTCTCGTTCAGCGTGAGGTATCCGGCCTCGACCAGGAACGCCACCGGATACCTGAACAATTCCGGGTCATCGATCGAGAGCACGTTCGTCGCGTTCAGATGCGGATGCATCACGCTGATCTCGGAGACGATCTTCATCAGATTCGCCTCGGCGACGCCGCGCTCCGTGTACCCGTAGCCGTGCGCCCACGCCGGCTCGCCGCGGTAGTAGCACTGCCCCGGGCCACCATTATATCGGAGCCGCACGAACGTGAACTGACCGTCGTACGGAATGTTCTTGATCGGCGGATCGGAGCAATCGGACACGCCGCCGAAGCGGCCGAATCCACTCGGCGCGCCACGCACGGTCTGCCCGGTTGCGACGGAGCCAGCAGCACTACAGAGCGCGAACGTCACGCACCCGATTAGCCCGCGCCTGACCCCGATTGCCACAATCACGCCTCCGAGCAGATGCGACATGGTGGGGCCGCAAACCTCAACGGCGGATTGCACGGCTCCGTGAAACACGACGCGTTGTGCGAAGGAGGCCGCCCGTTTTCAGAATTTTGCGCCGCGCCAGAACCATCGAAGCCAACTCCCTATCTCACTACCTGCGAGGACAGAACAGGAATGGTCGAGTATCGCGGCCAGAGCGATCTGGCCACGATTTGACGTGGCGTGTCCCCGGTCTATATTGCCTCACATGGTGAGTACATCATCATGTTAGGTATTCTCGAACGAGGACTTCATGGCGCAAGAATCGCTCGGACTGCTCCAGGGCACGGTCGACGTGCTCATCCTGCGCACGCTGTCCTGGACAGCGATGCACGGCTATGGCATCGCCCGGTGGATCAGCGACCGGAGCGAGGGCGCGCTCTCGGTCGAGGACGCAGCGCTCTATCAGGCGCTGCATCGTCTCGAGCGGAAGGGGCTCGTGGAATCCGAGTGGGGGATGTCCGAGAAGAACCACCGTGCGAAGTACTACACCATCACCCCGGCGGGTCGGCGCCAGCTCAAGGCCGAAGTCGCCGAGCTCAGGCAGTACATGGGCGCACTGTTCCGCGTACTCGACACAGCCTAACGCGGTCCCATGTCCGGCCAACCCCGAGCCCGTCGTGAGTTCCGATTCGCCTGGCGCACCAAGCGGCAGGTGACGAACGACGTGGACGCCGAGCTGGCGTTCCACCTCGCGCGTCGCATCGAGGAGCTCACGGAGTCAGGGCTCTCGCTCGAGGACGCGCGCCGCGCCGCCGCGGAGCGGTTCGGAAACCTCGAATACACGAGACGCTATTGCCGCGACGAGGATGTGCGTCGCGAGCGGGAGACACGGCACACTACCATGATCGAAGAGCTCAAGCACGACCTCGTGTACGCCGTGCGGGCGCTCCGCTCGGCGCCCGGCTTCGCGCTCGTCGCGCTGCTCACGCTGGCGTTAGGCATCGGGGCCAACACCGCCATCTTCAGCGTCGTGCGCGGTGTCCTTCTCAGCCCACTGCCCTTCCCGGAGGCGGATCGCGTGATCCGCATCTGGCACGTGAACAAGGCGGAGAATGACCCGAAGTCGCAGGTGTCCGAGCCGGACTTCCTGGAGTGGAAAGTCGCCAGCAAGCGCTTCGCGTCATTGGCCGCGTACTGGTACGCACCGGGCGGGAGCGGCGCGGACCTCACCGGCACCGGAACGCCCGAACGCATTCAGGGTGCGTACTTCACGCCTGGCTTTTTCGAGACGCTGCGCCCGAGGGCAGCGCTGGGCAGAACGATTCGATCCGAGGAAGCGGTGGTCGGCAACGATCACTTCGTGGTGCTGAGTGACGGCCTCTGGCGACGACGATTCGGTGGTGACCACACGATCATCGGGCGGGCGCTCACCATCGACGGCATTCCGTACACGGTCGTCGGCGTCATGCCGCCGGAGTTCACGTTCCCCGCCGACCGCATCGATTTCTGGATGCCGCTCTCGAACATGGGGCCGGACGCGATAGGGCGGCAGCGCGCCAGCCGCTTTCTCGACGTGTTCGGGCGGCTGGCCCCCGGGGCGACTGTCGCGCAGGCACACGACGAGCTCGCGGAGATCTCGCGCCAGACGGCCGAGCGGGAGCAGGAAGCGCGAGGGTGGACGGACGTCGCGATGCTACCCGTCCGCGAAGCGCTGACTGGCGAAGTCCGGCGGCCGTTGCTGCTGCTCCTTGGCGCAGTCGCGTTCGTCCTGCTCATCACGTGCGTGAACATCGCCAGCCTGCTGCTCGCTCGCGCGACGGCGCGCCAGCGTGAGCTTGCCGTGCGTTCCGCGCTTGGCGCGGGGCGCGGCCGGATTCTGCGCCAACTCGTCACTGAGAGTCTCGTGCTGGCGCTCCTAGGCGGGGCGATGGGCCTCGCGCTGGCATATGCAGGAGTAAAAGCGTTAGGCGCCATCGGGGCCGGCGAGCTGCCGCGCGCCGCGGCCATCCGCATCGACGCGACGGTGCTGCTCTACACCCTCGGCGTCTCTACGCTGGCCGGATTGCTCTTCGGGTTGCTGCCCGCTATTCGGGCGACGTCGCGAAATCTTCAGGGCGTCCTTCGCGCCGGTTCGCGAGGCTCGGTCGGCAACGCAGGGCAGCACCTGCGCAGCGCGCTCGTGGTGGCCGAGGTGGCGCTCGCCGTCATCCTGGTCGTCGGGGCGGGACTCGCAACCAAGAGCTTCGCGCGGCTCCTCGATGTCAATCCAGGCTTCACCGCGCGCAACGTGCTCGCCGTGAGACTTGGCATGCACTACGAGAAGTATGGGGACGCCAGGATTCGGGATTACTATCAGTTGTTGCTCGATCGCATCGCGGCGGTGCCCGGCGTCGAGGCCGTGGGTGCGGCGAAGGACTTCCCACTGCGGGGCGTCGGGGAGCTCCGGCCGCCAACGGTGCCCGCAAGTGCCGGCAGCACCGAGGGCGATCGCAAGATCCGCCTCCCCGTGCTGCACGTGAGCGCCGACTACTTTCGCGCGATGGGCATCCCGCTGCGCGCCGGCCGGGGCTTCACGGCCGCCGACCGAGAGGATGCGCCACCAGTGTGGATCGTGAACGAGGCGTTCGCGAAGAAATATTTCCCTAACGAGAGTCCGGTGGGCAAGGTGCTTCGCATGGGCCCGGCGGCCATCCAGATCATCGGCGTCGTCGGAGATTTTCGTCAAAAGAGTCTGTCGGAGCCGGCCGAGCCGACGGCCTACATTCATTACCCGCAGAACATGCGGGCGGGGCTGAGCCTCGCGATCCGCACCACGGGGGATCCACTGCGGTACGCGAACGCGGTGCGCGAGGCAATCTGGTCGGTCGATCGCGATCAGACCATCACGAGCGTCGAGCCGTTGTCGGCGATCGTTGGTGGCGCCGTCGCGCGTCCGCGACTGCTCGCGTCGCTCCTGCTGCTGTTCGGGATCATGGGGCTCACGCTGGGCGCACTCGGCATCTACGGCGTGCTCGCGTACGCCGTGAGCCAACGCCGACAGGAGATCGGCGTGCGCGTCGCGCTCGGCGCGAGCCCACGGTCGGTACTTCGACTCGTTGTTGGTCAGGGGATGGGGCTGGCAGTGGCCGGCGTCGTGGCCGGTATTGCGGGCGCGTTCGTGCTCACCCGTCTCATGTCCGCCGTTCTCTTCGAAGTCCAGGCGACGGATCCCGCGACGTTCGCGCTGGTAGTCGTGGTGCTGCTCGGCGCGGCGCTGATTGCCAGTTGGCTGCCAGCTCGGCGGGCACTTCGCATCGACCCAGTGCAGGCGCTACGATACGACTGAGCTCGCCCCTGCCGCTCATGATGTTGAGAGCAGGCGAGGCAGGCCCTATAGCCAGAATTGGCAACGCGCAGAGCTTCGTGACCGGCGAGACGGAGCGCATTTGCCAATTCTGGCTACGGGGCCAGAATCGCCTGCTCTCAACATCTAACGCGCAATCCACCCATGGCATCGGCCCTCACGCATGCGATCGCCGGACTCGCCATCGGCACGGCTTTCCGGCGACTGGAGCTGCCGACGCGATTCTGGGTGCTCGGCGCCGTCGGCGCGGTGATCCCGGACCTCGACGGGGTCGGCTTCTGGCTCGGCGTTCCGTACGAGAGCATTTTCGGGCACCGCGGCTTCACGCATTCGGTGGTGTTCGCGGCATTGTTCGCCACTGCGGGCCTGCTCGCGTTTCGGGGCGAACGGTATGCCGACATTCGCGCCCGCGTCTGGATCTATCTCTTCCTCGCGACGGCGTCGCACGGAATGCTCGATGCCGTGACCTCGGGAGGAGGGGGTATCGCCTTCTTCGCCCCCGTCGTGAACGACCGGTACTTCTTCCCGTGGCGACCGATTCTCGTGTCGCCGATGAGCATCCGCCGGTTCTTCACGGCACGCGGGCTGGCGATACTCGCGAGCGAATTTCGCTGGGTCTGGGTGCCAGCCGGCCTGTTCGCGCTCGCCATGGTCTTCATCACTCGTCCGCCGGCTGTGGCGAAGCGCACGGAGATCGAGAACACCTGACGATGGCCTAACGGGTCGCAGTCACCGCTCCGACCGCTCCGGCGTGATGGCCGAGCAAGATCGCTCATGGCCCGTATGCCCGCGAGGCGGGGCGTCCTGTCACAACGGGGTTCCCGCGTGGTGCGCCCGGGAGCAGATTGCCCGTTCACGCACGTGAGGAGCGTTCATGCGCCGTAAGTCCGTTGTCATCGCCGTCGTCGCCGTTTCCGTCGCTATTTCCGTCAGCAATAGCACCGTCGTATCGCAGCAGCCGTCGAATCGCGGACCGGGAGGCGCACGCGGGACGCAGATCCAGCCGGGCGAATCCTGCCCGCCCGGCACCACCGAGATTCGTCCGCGGAACTGCCTGGGCCCGGAAGCGCCGGCGCCGAGCATTCTGGACTATCGTCCACGGTCGACGCTCGTCACGCCGGCGCACATGGTGAAGA
>Ga0207691_10003742_pt1 | contig 14754 bp, 16 predicted proteins | sample KBSM13metaG_FD_184327 | JGI IMG/M metagenome (GOLD analysis project Ga0207691, IMG submission 184327) | Miscanthus rhizosphere microbial communities from Kellogg Biological Station, Michigan, USA - KBS M1-3 metaG (SPAdes) (version 2) | ecosystem: Host-associated > Plants > Roots > Rhizosphere >... | reverse complement strand
AGGTCCACGCCCCGGTACCCGACAATCAGCGCACGCGGTTACGCGAGATCAGATTGACGATGGCGAGCAGCACCACCGCACCGAGGAACGACACCAGCAGCGAAGGAACGCTGAGCTCCCCAGAATTGATGCTGGGCGCGCCCACCATTGGGCCAATGAGCCAGCCGCCGAGCATGGCACCGACGATGCCGACCACGATGTTGAGGAAGATGCCCTGGCTGCCATCGCGCTTCATCACGATGCTTGCGAGCCAGCCAACGACACCACCGATTACCAGCCACAGAATAAGTCCCATCATTTTCTCCTTAGTTCATGCCTGCGTGACGCTCGCGTTTGTACGCGTGCAATTTGTTGTAGAGAGTCTTCAGACTGCAGCCGAGCACGTCGGCTGCACGTCGCTTGTCGCCCTGGAAATGTTTGAGCGTTGCAAGAATGAAGGTGCGCTCGATCTCATCGAGCGTCGCGCCAATAGAAAGACGGATTTCGTCGTTGGTATGCGCGCCTGAGGCGTCGCGCAACGTCGGCATTTCCTGCTCGTTCAACGACAACTCGCCGTCACAAAGGATGTACGCACGCTCAACGGCATTGCGCAGTTCGCGCACGTTGCCGGGCCAGTGATGGCCCAGGAATCGCGCGCGCAATGCGTCGGACATGCGCTTGCGCGTGCCGTTGCGCAGGTTGAGCTCACCCAGGAAAAAATCCGCCAGCACGAGGATATCGTCGCCGCGCTCGCGCAGTGGCGGAAGCTCGATGTTGACGACCGCCAGGCGGTAATAGATGTCTTCGCGCAACCTGCCCTCTTCGTACGCAAGCGCAGGAGATCGGTTGGTGGAGGCGATCACACGCACGTCCACCGGCAGATCCGCAGAACCGCCAACGCGATTCAATCGCTTGGTTTCCAGCACACGGAGCAGCCGTGACTGCAGGTCCAGAGGCATTTCCGTGATCTCGTCGAGCAGCAGGGTCCCACCGTTTGCGCGCTCGAAGACTCCCTCACGTGTGCGCATGGCGCCCGTGAAGCTGCCGCGCTCATGACCGAAGAGTTCCGCCTCGATGAGGGTCGCCGGAATGGCGGCACAGTTGATGGCGACAAAAGGTCTGTTAGCCCGCGGACTCATGGCGTGGACGGATTCGGCGACCAGTTCCTTGCCGCAGCCGCTCTCCCCGCAGATCAGCACCGTCGAATCAGTGGGTGCGACGCGCGAGATGAGCTCGCGCACTTTCTGGACGCCGGGAGAATGCCCGATGAGGCGCAGTGCGCAATCATCGAGCGCGGGCGCGACAGGCTGGGCCGAAGCTGCCAAACCCGCGCCAAAATCCCCCGGATAAAGTTCGCCCTTCACGGCGCCCCGACCGCGCGGACCGGAATATCGGACTTGTCATTGGAGACGATGATCTCCACGCGACGGTTGAGCTGGCGGCTGCCCGCACTGTCATTGCTGGCGACCGGGTAGCCTTCGCCGTAACCGAGCGCACGCACCCGCTGAGCGTCCACACCGCGCTGGATGATCGCCATCGCGACGGAATCCGCTCGACTCTGCGAGAGCTCGAGGTTGTAGTCGTCCGCTCCCTGGCTATCGGTAAAGCCTTCGACCTGGACACGTCGGTCAGGATTCTCCTTGAGGAACGCGGCGATCTGATCGATCGAGCGTGTAGCTCCCGTCTTGAGCTGCGCCTTGCCGGTGTCGAACAGCACATCGTCGAGCGTGAGCACGATGCCGCGTGGCGTCTGCGAGGCCTGCATGTTCTCGAGCTGTGCTGCAAGCCGCTGTGACTCGGCCTGCGCCTGCTGCACTTGAGCCTGCGCGTTCTGCGCATTGCTGACCGCCTGCTGAGCCTGCGCCTTTGCCTGGTCGGCTTCGCTCTCGCGGGCCGCCAACAGGATCTTCTGCCGCTCCGTCTCGCCGGCTTTCACACGCGCGGTGGCCACCTGCTCCTGCGCGCGCTGTTGCGAGATGCGTGCCATCTGCGTGGCGAGGTACGCATAGTGAGCAGTACTTTTGTCCTTCGCGCCCTTCTCTTTTGCCGCGCCTTCGGCGTTGACCAGCAGCTTACGCGCCCGGTCGAGTTCGGTGGGCGCGTACTTCGTGACATTGGGATCGGCCTCGGCGGTGCTGACAGCGCTGCGCGCCTCATCGAGCACGCCGCTGGTTTCAGGGGCAGTCTCGCAACCCACCATGCCTAACAAGGCAGCGGTGACGGCAACGACACTCCAGGAAACTTTTGTTCGCTTCATGACGGACCTCCTTTTCAAGGCTGCGGCGGGGTGGTGGCCGGCTGCGGCACCTGCGGCGTGCTGCCTGCGCTGTTGTTACGCAGCGTCTCATCACGCAGATCGCGAAGGCCGGCTTCCATCTCGTTTACGAGCAGTTCCTGCTGCTTGGCGCGCGCAATCGATTCGGCGAGCTGCGCATCGACGTCCGCCTGATCGGCGAGCCGCGCTGCCACCTCGGCGTCATGTTTGTCCACGGCGGCCTGCGCGGCCGTGTACTTGTTGCGCGCGCTGTTGAGTTCCACCGTTGCAAACTGCGCGGCCTGCGCCTGTTCCGCGCGCTCCAGCGAAGTCTTGGCGATCGCGAGTTTCTCCACGGGCATCGGAGTGGACGCGCAGGCGACGATGCCGAACGCAACTGCGGACCAGATGACGTTTCGAAGTCCGTTCATGGTGATCATTGGCTACCTCTGTCCGTTGATAGGCGTGGGTTCGTCGTCGTCGATCACGAGGTCTCGTTCGTCGTACTCCACCGCCAGGTTGCGCTCCCAGTTGCGGAGCTGCCGATCGGCCTCATCTTTTGTGAGGCCGTACGCTTCCTGGATGTGGCCCGACAACTGATCGCGGCGGCCCGCGATGACATCGAGCTGATCCTGCGTGAGCTTCCCCCAGCGTTCCTGGATGCGGCCTTTCCATTGCGTCCAGTTGCCAGAAATCCTTTCCCAGTTCATGGCGCGCATTGTGAAATTACCGCGTGCATGCTCACAGCAGCAGGCACCGGATGTGACGTGGGAGCGCGGCGTAGGGGTTGTCGTCATTTGTCCGACACGGGAATTTCCGGCCTACGCCCGGCACTGCGCCGCGCGCGATACAGCTCCATCAGCGGCGCGGCGGAAATTCCGTGCAGGACGATGGATGCTGCGATCACTGTGAACACCGCTGACAGCAGTTCCGTGGCTATCACATCCCGCAGCTCGAAGCCGGCGAAATACACCGCGTAGTAGACCGAACCGATGCCGCGAATGCCAAACCACGCCAGCAGCCGTCGCGGCGCGTCGCCTACGCCTGCTTCGCGCACGCCGATCCACACGGCCAATGGGCGGATGACGACAAACAACACGGCCGCCAGCACGAGTCCGTGAACCGACCAATAGCCGGTTGAAATCATCGCGCCGACCAACAACACGATGGCGACCTCGACGATCCGCTCCAGTTGTTCGTTGACGCTCAGCATGCTCGGCGTCAGCGGTGGCTTGTCGGGCGCCTTCTGCGCGTTCTCGTGAATATCGTCCGCGCGCCGTAGCGCAAGCCCGGCGGCGAACACCGCAAGAAATCCCAGTGCCCCCGCGAACAGCGCCACGCCGTAGCTCAAGCCGATCACGCCGAGCAGCAGGAACTCATCGACGATGACCGCGTCGCGACGCCAGGCGCGCAGGAGGCGCACACCGCGTGCGAGCGCCGCCCCCACCAGGAACCCAATGCCCAGACCACCGGCGATACCCCACACCAGATCGATGGCGATCCAGCGCCACCCCATCCAGCCGAGCTCATGCAGTCCCATCGCGCCGAGACCTAACAACACGAATGGGAACGCGGTGCCGTCGTTGAGACCACCTTCGCCGGTGAGACCAAAGCGCAGACTGTCGCGATCCTGCGCGCTGCGCAGTTGCACATCGGAGGCGAGCACCGGGTCGGTGGGCGCCAGCACCGCGCCGATCACCAGCGCAAGTGGCCAATCGAAGCCCAGGATCACCATGGCCGCGGCGGCAATTCCTGCGATGGTCACCACCATCGAGATCGTGGCCAGCCTCAGCGGCACGCTCCAGCGCCAGTCGCCGACCGGTACACGTATCTTGATGCCCACGGTGAACAGCGCGATCAGCAGTCCGATCTCGGTGATGGATTCGAGCAGTGTGAGTTCGCGCAGCGGATGCAACTCGAGCACGTTGAATGCCGCCGGCCCGAGAAGGAAGCCGACCAGCAGGTAAATCATGGCCGGGCTCACGGGCATGCGATCGAGAAATCGCCCTAGCAAGGCGATCACTATCAGCAGCCCGCCGACGAGCACGTACCAGAATGCGGCCATCGATGCACGATGAGTTATCGGTGCCCCATGAGACGTAGGACGCCGCAGCGCCCGTGCGTCGGCGCAGTCAGGAAGCGCAGGCGTTGTCCCCGATCGGCGACCGCCAAGTATCTGTTTGTAGTTAGATTGGTCCCGGGTGTCGCAAACCGCCGTCGCCCGGCTCGTCGATTGTCGCCGTGCACCAGCAATCGCATGCGGCACAGTGCTTGCCGAAACGCGTCGAGGCGCCGCAAGTGGCTGAACGCTAAGCCCCTGTGTGCGGTTGGCACGTGGAGTGCAGGATGAATCTCGTCGCCCGCGCCGTGAAAACTCCCGGCTCCAGGCCGCATCTCTCACACAGGAGACATCCAATGAACAACAAACTGCTCGCTGCCGCCGTGGTCGCCTTGCTACCGCTGGCCGGCATTGCCGCCGAAACCGGGAAGACGCAGCCCGCGACACCCGCTGGCCAAAGCGGCTCGTTCGATACTCTCGATGCCAACAGGGACGGACGCATCTCGATGCCGGAGGCATCGGTGGATCCGAAGCTGGTGGAAGCCTTCTCGACCACCGACAGGAATGGTGACGGCTACCTCGACAACGAGGAGTTCGACAGCCGCACGAAGCCTCAGGAAAAGTAGTTCGACGCCTCGATACCCCCGCGCGAGCCGCATGACAGGTCGCGCGGGGTTCTCTATTTCTCCCGCTCGCGTATATTAGGCGTACCGCGCGCAGAGGGGGATTCGAAGGGCATGGATGAATCACTCGAGAAGGCTCTTCTCGAAATGGAAGCGCACGATCAGGCTTTACGCGCCGAACTAACTGCCGCCGGTGAACTCGATCTCACCTACCATCCGCGGCTCGAAGAGATACATCGCGCCAATGCCAGCCGCTTGCGGCAGATCATCGCGGTATTCGGATGGCCCGGGTTCGCGCTGGTAGGCGAAAAAGGCGCCAAGGCCTCCTGGCGCATCGCGCTGCATTCAATCGCGGAGCCAACGTTCATGCGCCAGTGCCGCGATCTGCTGGATGCCGCCTCGCAATCCGGTGACGCGCCGCGCTGGCAGTTCGCCATCATCGACGATCGCATTCGAGTCTATGAAGGCGTCCCGCAACGTTACGGCACGCAGCTGCGCTTGGGGACGAATGGACTCGAACCACATCCCATCGAAAACGAAGGCCGCGTGAATTCCATGCGCATGCAGGCCGGATTGCCGCCGCTCGCGCGAACCCTCGCGCAGGCTCGCGCACATCCGCAGCCTCCGGTTACCGATCAGGCCGCGCGCGATGCGGCGGAACTCGAGTTCCGCCGTACGGTTGGCTGGATTACCTAGCAGGAAGTGGGGACACGCCCCATTTGCTGGGAATGGGGTCGCACTTGGTTGGAGAGGAGGCGAGCGAGCGTCGCCCATGCAGGGACGAGCTCGCTTTTCGCCGGGCCCTTCGCTCAATTGGATTCGCAAGATTTTGGGCCGCCGCCATACACGATGACGTCCTCGTGCAGCGGGGGGAGACGTCAGCGAAGAGTCCGTTTGAAATAGAGAGGCGGCTTCGTGCCTAACGAGGTTACGTGCCCGGCCCGCTCACTCGTCCCTGCATGGGCGCCGCTCGCTCGCCCTTTCTCCCACGAACCGCGGTCCTATTCGAAGAGAAATGCGGAGTGAATCCCTGGCTTTGGGAAGAGAAGCCCTCAAGACCGTGCGTCTCTTCTCTTTTCCAACTCAGCGGAGAAATGGGGGCGCGGTGCGACGACGTCTGCGCCCCAGCGAGCGTACACGCACAGGGTTGAGTGAGCGGGCCGGGCACCTGACCTCGTTAGGCACGGAGCCGCCTCCCCGTTTCAAACGGACTCTTCGCCATCATCAGACTCCACCTCGCCAAGACGTCATCGCGTCAGGCGGCGGCCAGCAAACTGGCGACCCCCAATTAACGAAGGGCCCGGCGAAAAGCGAACTCAACCCTGTGCGTGTGCGGTCGCTGGGGCACTCACACCCTCGTTCCGCATTCCAATTTCAAAGCTTCCGCACCCAGATATTCCGGAATCGCACCAGGTGGCCGTGATCCTGCAGGCGCAGCGGCATGTCGCCATGCGGCCGGTAGCTAGGTGCACCGATGTAGGTGGTGCCGCCCTTGAGCACAGAGTTGTTCTGCACGAGCACGCCGTTGAGCAGCACGGTGATCCGCGCCGGTGAAGTCAGCGATCCATCCGCCGCGAAGCGCGGCGCAGAGTAGATGATGTCGTAGGTATTCCAGGTCTCGGCCGGGAACGTGGCATTCACCAGCGGCGGGTACTGCTTGTAGATCGAGCCCACCATGCCATTCACGTAGGTCGGGTTCTCGAAGTTGTCGAGCACCTGCACTTCGTAGACGTCCTGCAGGAAGATACCGCTGTTGCCTCGATCCTGATTCACCTTGTCCGGCGGCAGCTGCGGATCCCGCCACTCCACGTGGAGCTGCACGTCGCCAAATGCGGCCTTGGTCTGGATGTCACCGGTACCGGGGCCGACGACCATCTCGCCGTTATCGACCTTCCAGCCCGCGGCGCCCCCATCTTTGGCGCTCTTCCAGCCGTCGAGATTCTTGCCATCGAACAGCATGATGGCATCGGACGGCGCCGCACCAGGCTTGGCGCCCGGCGTTACCTTCGGCGGTACGGGAAACCAGACTTCCGTGAGTTTCGGTTCCGGTGGCATGTCATCAGCCGGCGTTAGCGGACGCACTTTGATGTTTCGGTAGTAGATCTCCGCGCTCTCCGCCTGCAGCAGGATCTTGCCGTGATCGACCTTGACCCAACTATTCGTGCCCGCATCCCAGCCTTTGAGATCGCTGACGCGCATGTTCACCACGCCATTCACGAGGTGCGTGGCGCGATCGCCGCGCACGATGACTTCCACAGTGTTCCAGCCCGGATATTCGTTTGCGCGACTGTGGCGCGTGCGCAGGAAATCGCCATTCTTTCCCACGGTGACCGGCACGCCGCCGTTCTCGGGCAAGGCATAGAGACCCGACTTCGGATCGACGAATGTCGACACCTGCGAGGACACTGCCCACGAATCGCCGGTATCACCTTCCTGGATCTGCGACTCGAAGCCGGCGGGCCAGTTGGCCGGAATGTCGCGATGCACGTGATAGAGCAGGCCCGCGTCGCGGACATGTTCGAGGCGCGGCGCGAACTTCTTCTCGCCCCATTTGTATTCGAGGCTGACCACGTAGTCCTTGTAGTCCGCGACTGTGAGCAGGTATGCGTTCGGTTGTTCGCTGCCGGCTTTTTGAGTCGGATAGGCGTGAATCTCGCCGTTCTTCACTTCGAAGATGCTGGAGGGCGGCGGCGCATCGGCGGGCGTTTTCGATGCGTAGTGCACCGACCAGCCGCTCAGGGATTTGCCGTTGAAGATGGGTTTCCACGCCGGGGTATTGGCCGCTTTGTCAGCCGCGAGCGCCGTGCCGGCAAACAAACACAAGCTGGCGCAAGCCAGCGTCGTCATCTTGCTCATGGAATCCCCCGCCCCGTGATTGGCGCCAGTGTATCAAACACGTCGTAGCAAAACGGGCCGCGGCTAAATGCCGGCGGCGATCCAGCGGGCCGCCTTCTCGGCGATCATGAGCGTTGGGCTCGCAGTATTGCCGCTGACGATAGTGGGCATCACGCTGGCATCGACTACCCGCAGACCCGCCACGCCGCGCACACGCAGATGGCTGTCCACAACGGCTTCCGGGTCGGAAGCCGCACCCATGCGCGCGGTGCCCACCGGGTGAAAAATGGTGGTCGCGATACGCGCACCCTCGCGCACCAGCTCTTCGTCGCTCGCGAACTGTGCGCCGGGCAGATGTTCGGTGGGTGAATAACGCGCCAGCGCCGGCTGCGCCACGATGCGCCGCGTGACGCGCAGCGACTCCGCCGCGACACGCCGGTCTTCGTCGGTCGACAGGTAGTTTGGGGCGATGCGTGGCGGGTCATGAATGCTCGCGCTGCGGAGCGTCACCGTGCCGCGGCTGGTGGGATTGAGATTGCACACGCTGGCGGTGAAAGCCGCGAACCTGTCGATGGGCTGGTCGTAGGCCCGCAACGACAGCGGCTGAACGTGGTACTGAAGATTGGCATGCGCGCGCGCCGGATCGCTGCGCACGAAGGCGCCGAGCTGCGAGGGCGCCATGCTCATGGGCCCCGTGCGGCGCAGCGCGTATTCAAGACCGATGGCGAAACGGCCCCAGAAACTGCCCGTGACGGCATTCAGTGTGCGCACACCGCTCACCTTGAACACCGGCCGGATCTGGAGATGGTCCTGCAGATTCGCACCCACGCCGCGAAGGTCTTGGAACACGTCGATGCCGTGCTCTCGCAGTAGTGAGGCGGGACCCAGCCCCGAGAGCTGCAGCAGTTGTGGCGTGCCAATGGAACCCCCGGCAAGGATGATTTCGCGCGACGCACGCACTTTCACCCTTTCACCGTTGCGGATCAGCTGGGCGCCCGCGCAGCGCAAGACGCCGTTGGCATCGCGCTCGAGCTCGAGTCTTTCGGCGAGCGCGTGGGTCCACACTGTGAGATTGGCGCGCGAGCGAGCGGGTTTCAGGAAGGCCTTGGCAGAGCTCACGCGGAAGCCACCTCGTTGATTCACGTCGAAGTAGCTGACGCCGGCGTTGTCACCGGTGTTGAAATCGTCGATGCGTGCTATGCCGGCCTCTGCGGCCGCTTCCGCGAACGCGTCGAGGATGTCCCAGCGCAAACGTTGTTTGGCGACATGCCACGTGCCGCGCGCGCCATGCAGGTCGCTGTCCGAGCCACGTTCGCACCGATGACTGTTCTCGTGCGCGCGAAAATCCGGCAATACATTCGACCAGCGCCAGGCATCATCGCCAGTGGCCTTTGCCCATGCGTCGTAGTCGCGTGCCTGGCCACGCATGTAGATCATGCCGTTGATACTGGAGCTGCCGCCCAGGACCTTGCCGCGTGGATAAAGCAGATCGCGACCGTTGAGACCCCTCTCGGGCTCGGTGCGGTAGCGCCAGTCGGTACGCGGGTTGCCGATGCAGCGCAGATAGCCCACCGGAATGTGGATCCACGCGTAGTTGTCAGGACCGCCGGCTTCGACGAGCAGTACGCGACGCTGCGGATCCGCGCTCAGTCGATTGGCGAGCAGGCAGCCCGCCGTGCCGGCGCCGATGATCACGTAGTCGAACGTTGGATCGCTCAAGTGCGGACCGGGGAGTTGTTATTGGTGGGTCGGGTGGGACTCGAACCCACGACTAACGCCTTAAAAGGGCGCTGCTCTACCAACTGAGCTACCGACCCCCCGGAAGGGCGCGAAGTCTACACGATCTTTTCATCGCCTTGGCCTGCTTGAAGACGATAGCGTGTGGGGTCTGGAATGCCTGCAGAAACAAAGCCTTCGCGCCGTAACCTACAGGAATCACAGAGGCCGCAGGCCAAGCCCTGCGCGTCCGCCTGGTAACAGGAGACCGTCAGCGAATAGTCCACGCCCAGACGAACCCCTTCGCGCACGATTTGCGCCTTGCTCATATGAATGAGCGGCGCGTGCACGCGCAGCGAAGCGCCCTCCACTCCCACCTTGGTCGCAAGCTGCGCAAGCTGCTCGAACGCGGTCACGAACTGCGGACGGCAGTCGGGGTAACCAGAATAGTCCACCGCGTTGACACCAATGTGGATCTCGCCGGCCTTCAGGACTTCGGCCCAGGCGAGCGCCAGCGACAACATGATGGTGTTGCGTGCCGGAACGTAAGTGATCGGAATTCCCGCGCTGCTCTCGGTGGGCACAACCAGCGATGCATCGGTGAGCGCGGAGCCTCCGATGTTCGCGAGATCGACGTGCATGACTCGATGTTCGTGCGCGCCGAGGCGGCGCGCGATCGACGCCGCCGCTTCGAGTTCGACGGCGTGTTTCTGGCCGTAGGCCACCGACAACGCATAACACTCGAGCCCCGCGGCTCTCGCCATGGCGAGCACAGTGGCTGAGTCGAGCCCTCCCGACAGCAACACAACCGCCCGCACAGCCGGATTACTTTCCCGGGACATTGCCCCACAGCACCTTGTGAAGTTGCAGCTGGAACCGCACCGGCAGGCGATCAGCGAGGATCCAGTCGGCGAGTTGCCGTGCCGGCAATTGCTCGGCGCTCGGCGAGAACAACACCTGGCAGCGTGCGGTAAGGCGGCGCGATTCGACCTGAGACCGGCTCCACTCGTAGTCGGCCCGATCGCAGATCACGAACTTGATCTGCTCCTCGGGACGCAATAGCGCGAGGTCGTCGTAACGATTGCGCCGCTCCTCGCCCGAGCCCGGCGTCTTCACGTCCACCACGCGGACGGCGCGCGGATCAACGTCGGCGAGCGGCATGGCGCCGCTGGTCTCGAGCGAGACGCGATAGTTGGCGTCACACAGGCTCGTCAACAGGGGCAGGCAATTCTTCTGCGCCAGCGGTTCGCCGCCCGTGACACAAACATAGCGCGGCGAATATTCGCCGACCCGGGACAACACCTCATCGAGGCTGCGCCATTCGCCGCCATGAAACGCGTAGGCGGTATCGCAGAACTGGCAACGCAACGGACATCCCGTGAGGCGCACGAACACGGTGGGAAAACCCACGGTGTCGGCCTCGCCCTGCAGTGAATAGAAGATCTCGGTGATCTTCAGCCGGCGCGCACCGCCGACTTCAAGTTCGTGAGCCGCCTGATTCATCGACTCGGTTTCATCGACGCCGGGTCATCTTCCCAGGCGCTTCAGACGATCTGCGGCAAGCTGCGCTGCATTGGTCCCCGGATACTTGCGCACCACTTCTTCCAGCGTAGTGCGCGCCTCGCTGGTGCGCTTCAGGTCCGACAGCGAGAAGCCGAGCTTCACCATCGCGTCGGGCGCCTTGCGTGAGTCGGGCCAGACGGTGAGCACTTTGCGATAGGCCGTGACGGCGTTTTCGAGATCGCCCTTGGTGTAGTAGCTCTCGCCGATCCAGAACTGCGCGTTACTGGCGAGATCGCCATTCGGATAGTTAGTGACCACCTCGCGAAACGAGACGATTGCCTTGTCGTAGCTGGCGCCACGCAGCGCCGCCATTCCGGCATCGTAAGTTGCCTGTTCGGAAGCGCCGCCCGCAGCTACCACGGCCCCACCGGCCGCCGCACTGCCCACCCCGCCCAGCGTCTCGAGCGCCGCCAGGCGCTTTTCGAGGTCGCCGTAGAGATTGCGCGACTGTGTCTTGCCACCCTGGGTCTCATTTTGCAGCAGCTCGACTTCACCGCGAATGGTGCGCAAGTCGGCCTGCAGCGCATCGATGCGTTGCGCCAGCTCGAGCAGGCTCTGGTTGGTCAATACCCGTTCGATGCGCTGCACGCGCGCATCGAGATCGTTCATGCGGATGTACACCGGGTCTTCCTCGGGCGCGGTTGCACATCCGACAATCGCAAAAGAAGCCAGGGCAACTGCCAACCAACGCTGTGTGTTCACGCAGAACCTCGATACGGAATTACTTCAGGTACACGATCTCGACGCGGCGGTTGAGCCCATAAGCCTGCTCGTCGCTGCCCGCGGCCGCGGGACGTTCTTCGCCATAACTCACGGTCGACAACTGCGTCTCGGCAACACCCTGCAGTGCGAGCGCGCGGCGCACCGCCTGGCCGCGGCGTTCGCCGAGACCGATGTTGTACTCACGCGAACCACGCTCGTCGGCATGTCCTTCGAGGCGCACTTTCTGCGCGGGGTTCTTCGCGAGATACGCGGCGTGCGCGGCCACGATGCTCTGCGAGTCTGCGCGGATGTCGGAGCGATCGAAATCGAAATAGACGACGCGCTTCGAAAGCAGCTCGCCCGGAGGCCCCGCCGATGCGTCGGTATCACCTACCGTGGCATTCGGGTCGTCGACACCGGTGGTGGTGTCGGTGGTGGGTGTCGGCGGCGCCGGGGGCACGTCGGGCTTCTTCGAGGAACAGCCCGAGAGCAGCGCCAGGGTGGCGAGCAGAGCCGAAATCGAAACGAGTTTTTTCATTGTCATACCTGTCGTCCTTGCGGAAATGTTCATGGCTGGATGGTTGATGGCAGGAACGGACCCCACACGGGTTCGCGCACTTCGCCCGCGTCGGCATCGAGACGCGCCGAAACCTGGCCGTCGACGGAAACCGTCTGCAGCACGCCCTGCCCGCGCTCGCGGCCGGCGAAAATCAGCATCGCGCCGTTCGGCGCAAAGCTCGGCGATTCTTCCTGGCGACCCTTGGACAACACCTGCACGGTGCCATTGGACAGATCCTGGAGGGCGATGCGGTACGCACCCTGGTCGAGGGTGATCATGGCGAGCTGCTTGCCGTCGGGCGAGATACGTGGCCGCGCATTGTAGCTGCCCGTAAACGTCACCCGCTTCGGCCGTTCGCTGCTGCCCGGCGTCACGCGGTAGATCTGCGGAGCGCCGGAGCGATCCGAGGTGAAGTATACGGTTCCATCGATCGACATGACTGCTTCGGTGTCGATTCCCGGATCGTCGGTGAGCCGGGAGAGCTGGCCCGAGGCAAGCTCCAGTAGATAGACGTCGAGATTGCCGCTGCTGCCCGACAGCGTGATCGCGAGCTTCTTTCCATCGGGGGAATACGATGGCGCGCCGTTGATGCCGGCGCGCGCCGAGACCATGGTCTTTTTCCCGCTGCGTCGATGCTGGACAAAAATGGCCGAGACGCGCCGCTCGAACGATACGTAGGCCAGCCACTCACCATCGGGCGACCAGGCCGGCGACATGATGGGCAGCGGCGAGGCCAGAATGCGCACGCGATTGGCGCCATCGGAATCCGCCACGAACAGCTCGTAGCGCTGCGTCGGCGGCTTGCCGTCGACCGACACGTAGGCGATGCGCGTGGCGAACGCGCCCTTTACGCCGATGATCTTTTCGTACAGCACATCGGCGATGCGGTGCGCGCCATTACGCAGGTTGGAGGCTGGTGCAATTGAATAAGGCCCGGAGATCCGCTGTCCGGTCAGCACGTTCACGAGCTCGGCGTCGATGCGTACCTGGCCATCGGCGAGCGCTGATACGCGACCAACCACGACGTAGTCGTTGTGCTGCTGTTTCCAGCCCGGCGCATCCACCTCGGCAGCGGTAGTCGGCTTGAACACCATGTCGTTGCGCGGCATACCTTTGAAGCGGCCGGTGCTCTCCAGATCGCGCTGGATGACTTCGGCCACATCGAGGCCGCCGTCGGCCGGCACGGCGCGCGCAAACGGGACCACGGCGATCGGGATGGGGTCGGTGACGCCTTCCGTGATGGTGAGTCGCAGCTGCGCGAACGCGGGCGTCGCGGCGGCAGTGACCAACAGCAGGCAGATCGCGAGTTTTTTCATGCGTAGCTTCATTACTTCGGTGCGAATGTTAGCTCCAAATTGCGCTCGAACGGCACACCGGCAGGCGGCATTGGCAATGGCGTGGCGCGATACACCGCAGCCTCCACCGATTCGCGAAATGCCGCGTCGTCGACGCTGCAGCTATTCACCCGGACGGTTGTCACCTCGCCGCCCGGAACCTGATTGACCGACACAATACAAGAGATGCCCGCTGGTGCCGAGGCTGGCTTGATCCACGCCCGCTGGATTTTCGCGACTATCTGAGCGTGCCAGCGCATGGCCTCGTCGCTGTTGCGGGCCGCATTGCCCCGTTCTTCGGCCTCGATCGCCCGGCGAAGTTCCTCTTGCTTCGCGGCACGCGCTTTTTCTTCGGCAGCCTTCTTCGCGGCAGCCGCGTCTTCCGCGCGCTTTTTCTCGGCCGCCTTCTTCTCGTCGGCAGCCTTCTCAGCTGCAGCTTTTTCTGCCGCGGCCTTCGCCGCTGCCTGTTTTTCCGTTTCTACGCGCTCGGCGTCCTCGCGTTCCTTCAGCTCCTGCGCAGCCTTTTTCTCCTGCTCCTCTTTCTTCTGCTGCTCTTGCGCCAGACGCTCGGCTTCCTTGCGTTCGAGCTCCGCCGGGTCGGGCTTGGGAGGACCCTGTTCTTCCACCGGCGCCGGTTCGGGTTCAGGTGCCGGTTCGGGGACGGGCTCGGGCGGCGGTGGTTCGGGTTTGGACGCGATGCCTTTCAGCACGCGCTCGTCGACGACGGTGGCTTCGATCGCAAGCGTCGCCACCGGCGGCGCACTGTGTTTCCAGGTGAACCATCCATAGACCGCACCAGCCACGATGGCCGAGTGCAACAGGATCGAAAGCGCGTATGCGCGCCAGCGACCTTTGGTGAGCGACCTGTTCCGCGGCATCGATCTTCAGCGGTTCCGCTTTTGTTCCGGCGGCTGCGTGATGAAGCCGACTTTGCCTGCGCCAGCGCGCTGCAGGAGGGTCATTGCCGCTACTACTTCTCCATAGGCCACACGGTAGTCACCACGCACCAGCACGGTGGTCTCGGGCGCGCGGCGCAGAACCGCCGCGGCTCCCGCTTCGACCGCGGCCGGGTCGAGCGGTTCATCCTGCTTCGCGCCGTAGTTGAGATAGAGCCGGCCCCGCTCGTCGAT
>Ga0207691_10003741_pt1 | contig 14755 bp, 11 predicted proteins | sample KBSM13metaG_FD_184327 | JGI IMG/M metagenome (GOLD analysis project Ga0207691, IMG submission 184327) | Miscanthus rhizosphere microbial communities from Kellogg Biological Station, Michigan, USA - KBS M1-3 metaG (SPAdes) (version 2) | ecosystem: Host-associated > Plants > Roots > Rhizosphere >... | reverse complement strand
GCGCCAAACAGCTGCATCGCGCGCAGCTCGGGGACGATGCCATTGTCGCCTGCGAAGGGCACCATGACTCCGAAGCCGAGCGCAGCAAAACCCTTGCCGGTCTTACGCCAAGCGTCGAGTGTGCCCTTCGTGCCCGCAGGGTCGTAGTATTCGACCGACACCTTGCCGTCGACCTCGGCCAGGCCGCCCGCGAGCGACAGATAGGGACGCAGGCCCGAGCGCTCGAAGGGCGCCGCACCGAACCAGTAGTTGCCGCGAAGCTCGGCGTGAAATGGGAAGAATTTGTCGGCGCTGGGCGGGCGGCCGCCGAACGCATAACCGAGGCGCAGGCCCAGGCTGAAGTTCGAGCCGAGCACGCGATCGAAGCCGATCAGGATACGTGACGTGGCACGTCCGAGCCCCGTGGTGACCGCGTTCCCGGGGCCCGCAGCGATATTGCCGCCGGACGGCGCGCCATTCTGAAAACAACTGTAGTTCGGCTGCCCCGGGCTGCCCGTGACGCTCGACGGGCAAATCTGATCTTGCGCCGAATAGAGCAGCAGATCTTGCTCGAAATGCAGGCTGAGCCAGTTCTTCGTCGCCTTGTCCGACGCGCCCGCTCCGCCGCTTGCGAAGGCTTCCTCGAAACAGCCGTCGCTGCCCGATTCGCAGTGCTCGTCCTTCGGCTCGTCCGGCTTTTCATCGGCTGCGGGCTTTGCTTCGTGGCCGCCCAGCTCGCTGAACACCTTGCGCAGCTCTACCGTGGCGTAGTCTTCGTCTAGCTCGAGATCCGGGTTTACTTTCAGCGCCTGCTTCAGCTCAGCCTTTCCTTTCGCGCTTTGCTTCAGGCCGGCGATGTAGACTGTGGCGAGATCGCGATGCAGATCCCCCAAGACTTGATTCGAGCAACCCGCCGCACCGCACTGGGCGATGGCCTTTTTCAGCTTCTGTTCGGCCTTCTTGAAGTTGGTCGCCGCGTAGTCGGTTTGCATCGCCTCGCGCTGCAGTTGGCTACTGGCTTTGTCCTTCGCTGCGCCGAGCGCAACGCCCGGCACGAGCAACGAAAGGCCGAGCACGAGTCCATTCAAACGACCAAGGTGAGCGCGAAATTCCAGCATAATCGTGGGCAAAATGCGCGCCGTTCCCCGGCGCTAGAAGTCCCGAACCATAACCTCGGGCGCGCGAGCAGTGCAATCATCCTCGCGTCTTTCGCGCACGCGTCACTCGCTAGTCTGCTGCTACTGCTCGCATGCCACACGCAGCAGAACTTTCCAGGCACCACGCCTGGCAGCGCTGCCGCGGTCGCCGAGCTCCAGCTGTTCGAGCCCAAAAGCGCGCTGCTCGATGATCGACATACCCTGACTGATTTGTCGTATCTGAACGCAGAGCCCGCCGGCACACACGGCTTCGTGCGCGCTTCACTCGGGCACTTCGTGGACGACCGTGCCAGCCGGCTGCGCTTTTTCGGCGTGAACCTGAGCGGCATCGCCTGCCTGCCCGAGCGCGACACCGCGCCTCGCCTGGCGCGCCACTTCCGCAAGCTGGGCTTCAACGCCGTCCGACTGCACGCCCTCGACGCGCCCGGCGTGCTGCTCGCAGCCGACGGGCAAATCGTACCCGAGGCCCTGGCGCTGCTCGACCACTTCACGGCTGCCCTGAAGGCGGAGGGGATCTACTTCAGCCTCGGGCTGCATGCGAACGGCGGCTACCTCGGCCTCGAGGGCGAGGCCAAGCAGCGCTTTCCGCAAGGCAAGGTGTTGGATCGCTTCCATCCACCCTTCCTCGACGCCCAGCGCGACTTCGCGCGCCGCCTGCTCGGTCATCAGAACCCCGAGACTCAGCTCGAGTACCGCGCCGAGCCCGCGCTGCTGTACCTCGAGCTGAGCAACGAGGATACGATCTTTCCCTCCTCGGCAGGCACCCCGGACGACCTTCCGGACGACTACCGCGCGGAGCTCGCCAAAGGCTACGCCCCTTGGATCGCCCAGCGCACCGCCGAGGGTTTGCGCGCGCCTGGCCCCGCGGACGAGGAAGCCAAGGCCGAGCTGCCGACGTTTCGCGGTGCACCCGCCGCCCGCGCGGACTACGCCCAGTACCTGCATGAGCGCGAGCAAAATAGCGTGCGCTCACTGGCGGAGTTCGTGCGAGGCGAGCTCGGCTTGCGCTCGATGCTGCTCGCGGGCCAGGTCCATTTCGGAGGTCTGGCTGGCGTATTGCGCGAGGCCGAGATCAGTGACTTCATCGATGCACATGGCCATTGGTCGAGCCCCGACCAGTCCCAGATCCGCGCGCCGGATCTGGGTACATTGGGCAAGCTTGCCAGCTACCGCGTGTTCGGAAAGCCATTCATGGTCTCCGAATACGCGAGCGTTGCGCCCAGCGCCTACGCCGCCGAAATGTTCCCGCTGTTGATGGGTATCGCGGGCCTGCAAGACTGGGACGCGGTATACGCCTTCGCATACGCCGATCAAAAACGCGAGTACGAGCCCGCGCGTATCAACGGCGTGTTCGATCTCGCCGGGCACCCGGCGAAGCTCGCATTCTTGAGCACGGCCGCCGCCGCCTTTCGCCGTGGTTTGGTGGCTCCTGGTCTGGGTCGCGTCGAGCTCAGCGTTCCCGCACGACCCAGTACCCTGCCCTACGCCGAAGATGCGCTGCCGAACCTGTGGGGCGCACAGGGCGCGCCGCCGACGATGGCAGCGGTTCGACAGTTGGGCATCACGCTGCGCGCAGGGAGCGGGGACGTCACGGCCGGCCGCAGCTCGCCCGTCAGCGGCGTTCTGGGCAGCGACACCGGTGAGCTGCTGTGGGACGCGCAGGGCAACCATGCGCGCTTCAGTATCGACGCTCCGTCACTCAAAGCCGTGTGTGGCTGGCTCAGCAACAGCGCTCTCGACTTCCACGGCGTCAAGTTCGAGCTCGCTGATTTTTCGCCCGGCTTTGCCTGCGCCAGCTTGCTTTCGCTCGACGACGCTCCGATCGCCACTGCTCGCCGTTTGCTGCTCAGCGTTTCGGGCTTGGCACGAAATGCCCAGGGCTCGCAGGCCGGTGCGCCGAACGCGCTTTCGCCTTTCGGGGCAGGCCCGGCCCTGGCGCAGTACGTGCCGATTCGCGTGACTTTGCCGCGCGCCCCTTGGCACGCCGACGCGTTGGATGCCGCGGGCCAGCCCACGCACGCGCTCGCCGTCGCCCACGTCAACGCCGCCGAGAGTACGATCTCCACCGCCTATCAGGGCGCCGCGATGTCCTACGCCTTCACGCGTTGAGCGGATTCACTTCGCGACGAACGTAACGTCGTCGAGCCACAGGTCGACCGGCAGCGTGTTGGCGAGCGTGAACTGCACGCTGTACACGCCCGTCGGATCGAAGCTGGTTTGCGGCAGCCCGAAGCCCTGCTGCACGAGCTCGGAGAACTTTACTTCATAGACGTTCCAGGTCGTCTTGAGCCCAACCACTGATTTGTACAAATGATCGCCGCAGCGCTTGGTCGTGTCGGCGTCGCTACACTTGCCGCCGTCGGCGTCGGAATGGATGTTCGGCAGCAGCACTTTCACCGTCGCGCTCGCGCCGCTGGCGATCTTGGCGTAAAAGCGGATCGCGCTGTACGCGGAGACGTCATAGGGCACCTTCTTGCCCTGCTGATTGTTCACCATGTCGGCCCCCACGCCTGCGCCCCAGATGGTGAAGCCAGTGGCAGTCAGGTGCAGGGCAGCGGTACTCGAGCCGCTCGGACGAACGTCCGCACCGGTGAGCAGAGCGATCGTCAGCGGGCCGAGTGTGCCGGTCGTGGTGGTGTCCGAGAAGACGTACCAAGGCCCATTGCGCTGGCTCAGCCGCAAGATGAACTTGTCTTGATCTTCGAAATCGTCGATTTCCGGACCGCTAGGCGCCCCGGCGAAGGCGAGCGCGCCCGCGGAGCCCGCGCCGCCGGCCAGCCCCGCGCTGCCCCCAGTGCCCGCGCTGGCGGCAGAGCCCGCTTCACCCTCGCTCCCGGACTTGCCCGCCTCGGCAGCCGGCGCACCGGCGTGGCTGCTGCCTGCGCTGCCGCCCATACCATTCTCACTATCCGCGCCGGCCTCACCGCTGCCATTGCCGCTGGCCGCGTTCGATTCGCCGGCGCCGCCGCTCTTGCCGCTCTCACCCGCAGCCGAACCGGACGAGCCGGGCGGCCCTGCCAGCAAGCTGTCGTTGTAGGTGTTGCACGCTACCAAAGCGGTAAGCGCAAGCAGCGCGAAGACTCGACCAGACACTAGCTCGGGAGCATACCTACGCGCCTTCGACCCGCAAGCGATATTGCCGGGGCTCACTCCCACGAGTCATGCACGCGCCGCCGCTACCGCAGCTGTACATGTGCATACATGCGCAAGTCTCGGCGCCGCGCGCGAGATCCGCGTCATTGCCATCACGGTCAGGCGTGAGTCAGGGCGCGATTCACGAGTCACCAGGCACGCCGGCCGTGTGAAGTCACGAGCCTTCCGGCAGCGTGCGACCGAGGGCCGAACATTTTGCTTACGCGAGAAGGTTCGGCGGTCGCCCGATTCGCGTATATTCGCGGCATGGCAGGCGTAGTCCTCAAGGACGTCGTGAAGGTGTACGAAGGCGGGCTCAAAGTCGTCGACCGCTTCAATTTGGACATCGCCGACTGTGAGTTCGTGGTCTTGGTCGGGCCTTCCGGGTGCGGAAAATCCACGACGCTACGCATGATCGCCGGCCTCGAGGAAGTGAGCTCGGGCACGATTTCGATCGGGGAGCGCGTGGTCAACGACGTACCGCCCAAGGACCGCGACATCGCCATGGTGTTCCAGAGCTACGCGCTCTACCCGCACATGAGCGTGTACGACAACATGGCCTTCGCGCTGAAGCTCAGAAATACGCCGAAGGCGACCATCGACGAGAAGGTGCAGCGCGCGGCCAAGGTGCTGATGATCACGCATCTGCTCGAGCGCAAGCCCAAGGCGCTGTCTGGCGGTCAACGCCAGCGCGTGGCCCTCGGTCGCGCCATCGTGCGCGACCCGAAGTGCTTTCTGTTCGACGAGCCGCTGTCGAACTTGGACGCCAAGCTGCGCGTCGAAATGCGGGCCGAGATCAAGCAGCTCACGATGAGCTTGAACGCCACCACCGTGTACGTCACGCACGACCAAGAAGAGGCGATGACGCTCGGCGATCGCGTGGTGGTGATGAAAGATGGCATCACTCAACAAATCGGCTCCGCGCTCTCGATCTACAATCAACCGCTCAATCGCTTCGTCGCGAGCTTCCTCGGCAGTCCGCCGATGAATTTTTTCACGGGCCAGTTGCTCGAAGCAGCTGGCCGGCTGTGGTTCGACGAAGGCAGCGGCAAGCTGCCGATCGCGGATTCGGCCCGCGCCGAGCTGCGCGCGCGTGTCGGCCAAGAGGTCGTGCTCGGTGTGCGCCCGGAGGCCATGTCCGACAAGAGCCATGCTCGCTTCCAGACCGAGGACAATCAGCTGAGCATGCGCGTCACGCTGCTCCAGCCTCTCGGCCATCGGATGGACGTCTACCTTGCCACCGACCGCCACCCGCGCGCCGTCGCACAAATCGACTCGTCCGCCCAGCTGCAGCGAGGCGAGAGCCTGCCCATATTCTTCGACATGTCACGAGTGCACTTCTTCGAGCCTGGCGAAAACGGCAGGAACTTGCTCGAGCCCGCGCCGCTCCGAATGTAGCTCCGCTCTAGAAGTGAAGCTGAGCACGAGCACGAGCACGTGAAGCCGAGCACGAGCACGCACTAGGGCTTGGCGAGCGCCCTCACATCTTCTAGGTTGAGGATCCATGACGGACAGCAAACTTGCGATCCTCGTGGGCGGGGGGCCGGCTCCAGGCATCAACAGTGTGATCGGCGCGGCGACCATTCGAGCCTGCGTCGAAGGCATTCCGGTATTGGGCATTCGGGACGGTTTTTCCGGCATCATGCGCGGCGACATCAGCAAGGTGCGGCAACTCGACATCGAGACCGTGTCGCGCATTCACTTCCGTGGCGGCTCGACGCTCGGCACCGCGCGCGCCAATCCGACCAAAGAGCCTGGCTTGCTGGAGGCGACGGTGAGCTCCTTGAAGCGGCTGGGTGTCACCCAGTTGATCACGATCGGCGGCGATGACACGGCCTTCTCGGCCATGCGCATTTCAGAACACGCGCAGGGCGCGCTGAAGGTCGTGCACGTGCCCAAGACGATCGACAATGACTTGGATCTGCCGGAGTGGATCCCGACCTTCGGCTACCAAACCGCCCGCCACGTCGGCACGGGTATCGTCAGAGATCTATTGGTCGACGCGCAGACCACCTCGCGTTGGTACTTCGTGGTCGCCATGGGTCGCAAGGCCGGCCATTTGGCGCTCGGCATCGGCAAGGCCGCGGGCGCTACGCTCACGCTGATCCCCGAAGAATTCAGCTCGAAACAAGTCCCGCTCAGCGAAATGGTCGACACGCTGGTGGGCGCCATCGTCAAGCGCTTGGCTTACGGTCGACCCGATGGCGTAGCGGTCTTGGCCGAGGGCCTGGTCGAAGGCCTCGATCTGGAAGAGCTCGCCCAATACGCAGACGTCGAACGCGACGAACATGATCACATTCGCATCGCCGAAATCGACTTTGGTCGCATCATCAAGGCTCGCGTGCTCGAACGTCTGAAAGAGTTCGGGATCAAGGTGACGATCGTCTCGAAGGACATCGGTTACGAGCTGCGCTGCACCGATCCGATCCCGTTCGACATGGAGTACACGCGCGACTTGGGCTATTGCGCCGCCAAGTACCTGCTCGAGGGCGGGTCGGGCGCGATGGTCACGATCCAGCAGGGCAAATTCAAGCCCATCAAATTCGCGGACATGCTCGACCCGGAAACGGGGCGCACGCGCGTGCGCATGGTCGACATCGACACCGAGTATTACAAGATCGCCCGGCGCTACATGCTGCGCTTGCGCAAAGACGACTTCGAGGATCCGGCAGAAATCCAGAAGTATGCCGACGTAGCCAAAACCAGCCCGGAAAACTTCAAGGCTCAGCTCGAATACCTGGTCAAAAACGAGCCGCCGCCGCTCGAATTCGAGTACTGAGAGGTCGCTCGGGCCGGCCGCGGCCGGTCTTTCCCAGACCCACGCGGAATAAACGCGCGCCCTCGGCGCTTGCTCGGTTCGCCGCGAGGCACATGCGAATCTCCGGAAAACTCACGCTGGGCATGATCGGCGGCATCGTCGCGATCCTGGCCATCTCCAGCTATCTCACGGTCAACCGAGAGATCCACCTGTTCGAGACGGACATGGCACGCGATCACGAAACATTCGCGCAAGCCGTGGCATCGTCCATGGCGCGCGTGTGGCGAGTCGACGGGCGAGCCCACGCGTTGGGCCTGCTCGAGCAGCTCGATGCCGGTCAGGGCTCCATGCACGTGCGCTTCGTACCCAAGGACGGCCCACCCTCGGACGCGCGCATCGATCCCGCGGCGCTCAAGCGCGTACGCCACGGCGGAGCCCCGCTGCACGACAAGCTCGAGGGTCCGAAGCCCGTGCTGTACAGCTACGCCGCCGTGCACCTGGGCGACGAGACCCCAGGCGTGCTCGAGATTTCCGAATCGCTCGAACCGCGGGACGCTTACGTGCGCTCCACCGTGCTGCGCGCGGCGCTCACCGCGTTGTGCCTCGGACTGGTGTGCGCAGCGCTGACCTTCGCGCTCGGCAGTAGCATCGTCGGCCGTCCGGTGCGCGCCTTGGTCGAGCAAGCTCGGCGCATCGGCGCGGGCGACCTGGGAATTCGCCTCGATTTGCGGCAACACGACGAGATCGCCGAATTGGGCCAAGAAATGAACGCGATGAGCAGCAAGTTGTCCGACGCCAATGCGCGTTTGGTGGCTGAAACGGCGGCTCGCGTGCATGCCATCCAGCAGCTTCGGCACGCCGAGCGCTTGGTCACCGTCGGCAAGTTGGCGTCGGGCATCGCCCACGAGCTCGGGACGCCGTTGAACGTGGTCTCGGGGCGGGCCAAAATGATCACGCAGAATCCGGCCGCCGACGACGCCGTGCGCAACAACGCGCGCATCGTGATGGAGCAGAGCGAGCGGATGACACAGATCATTCGCCAGCTGCTCGACTTCGCGCGCGCAGGCAAGCCCAACAAATCACTGGTGGATTTGCGGCACCTCGCGCAAAGTACGTTGTCCTTGCTCAGACCGATCGCTGACAAAAAGCGGGTCGCGCTCAGCTTCCAGGCGAGCGAGCCGGTCTCGGAGGTGGTGGCCGATGCCGCCCAGCTGCAGCAGGTGGTGACCAACCTGGTCGTGAACGCGATGCAAGCCAGCCCCGAGTCGACAGCGGTCGAGGTCGGCCTGCGCACGGTTCCGGCGCCCCCCCAATCCGACAGCGAACGCGCGACCGAGCGCGTACGCGGCTTCATGTGCATCACCGTCGCCGATCACGGCGCGGGCATGGATGAGGGCACGCTGGAACGGGTTTTCGAACCCTTTTTTACGACCAAAGATGTCGGCGAGGGCACGGGTCTCGGGCTTGCCGTAGCCTACGGCATCGTGCAAGAGCACGGCGGCTTCATCACCGTCGAAAGCAAGCTCGGCGAAGGCAGCTGTTTCGAAGTTTATCTCCCGATCCCGGATCCTCCACCCCCATGAAATCCAAAGTACTGATCGTCGATGACGACACCAGCATGTGTGAGCTGCTCGCCGAAGGGCTGCTTCAACACGGCTACGAAGCACGCTGGAACGCGTCACCCCAAGAAGCGCTGAGGCAGCTCACGGAGCACAATTTCGACGTCGTGCTGACCGACATCAACATGCGCGACATGAGCGGGCTCGAGCTGTGCCAAAAGGCAACCGAAGCTCATCCGGAGCTCCCGGTGATCGTGATCACGGCGTTCGGCAGTATGGAGACCGCCGTCCAAGCGATCCGCGCCGGCGCCTACGATTTCATCACCAAGCCCTTCGACATCGACGTCGTGGCGATTGCCATCGAACGCGCGGTCAAGCACGGCGTCTTGACGCGCGAAGTGCAGCGCCTTCAGCGCGCGGTGGATGAATCGCGTCGCTTCGACGAGCTGCTCGGCGCGAGCGCCGCGATGAAGGAGGTGTACGACCTTTTGGAGCGTGTGGGAGAATCCGAATCGACGGTCCTGGTCAGCGGCGAAAGCGGCACGGGTAAGGAGCTGGTGGCCCGGGCCCTGCATCGCCGCAGCAAGCGCAGCGCAGGTCCGTTCGTGGCCATCAACTGCGCGGCCATGCCCGAACAATTGCTGGAAAGCGAGCTATTCGGGCACACCAAGGGCGCCTTCACCGACGCACGCAACGCGCGTCCCGGGCTGTTCGTGCAGGCCAAGGGCGGCACGATCTTCCTGGACGAAATCGGCGACATGCCCGTCGGTTTGCAGCCGAAGCTGCTGCGCGCGCTGCAAGAGCGCACGGTTCGCCCGGTAGGCGGCGACACCGAAACGCCGATCGACGTGCGCGTCGTGGCCGCTAGCAATCGCGATCTGGAGACCGCGATCGAGGAGCGCAAGTTTCGCGAGGACTTGTATTATCGCATCAACGTGATCCACGTCGAATTGCCGCCGCTTCGTGCGCGCGGCGCAGACGTGCTGCTGCTCGCCACGCACTATCTGCAGCACTTCGCGGCGCAGTCTCAAAAGGACGTCCACTCACTCGATGCGGAGGCCGCGGAGAAGCTGTCTGCCTACGCCTGGCCGGGCAACGTGCGCGAGCTCGCCAATTGCATGGAGCGCGCGGTGGCGTTGACACGCAACGAGTCCATCGGCGTCGCGGATTTGCCCGAGAAGATCCGAAGCTATCGCACCTCCCACGTGCTCGTGGCCGCGACCGATCCGAGCGAGCTCGTGCCCATGGAGGAGGTCGAGAAGCGCTACATTTTGCGAGTGCTCGAGGCCGTTGGTGGCAACAAGACCTTGGCCGCACAGGTGCTCGGCCTCGACCGCAAGACGCTGTACCGCAAGCTCGACCGCTACGGCTCGGAGCGCAGCACGAGCTGAGCGCGAGCGCGCACGAGCCCCATTTCGCCCCAAGACGGGGCGAAAGTCCCCTGGCCCGCCGCTGCCACGCGAGGATCCCCGCGCAATCCGCGCTGGCATACGTCGTGCTGACTCACGCGTGAACATTTCGCGAAACGCGGCTGCCCTAGCCTCGGCGAGCGAAAGGAATGCCATGAGCAAACCCAACGCGACCGGGAGCACCGGCGCCACGATTCTGCCCTCACCCGCGCGCTTGCTGCTGGCCGAAGACGACTTCGAGCTACGAGAACTGCTGGCCTGCGTGCTGCGAGCGGATGGTCATGAAGTGGTCGAGGCCTGCGACGGCAGCCAACTGTGGGCGCTATTGAGCCACGAAAGCGGAGCCGAGGCGCCGGCGCCGTTCTCATTGGTGGTGTCGGACGTCTGCATGCCCGGCCTGACCGCGTTCGACGTGCTGAGCCGCCTACAGAGCGCACTCACGGAGACGCCCGTGATTCTGATCACGGCCTTCGGCGATCAGACGACGCATTTACGCGCCCGCCAGCTGGGCGCAACTCGCGTGATCGACAAGCCGTTCGACTGCGACGAGCTACGCCATGCGGTGCACGAAGCGCTGCACCAGCAAGCGCGCCGCGCTTCCTGAGCCCGGTCGGCGCCGCCGCGCGCGCTAGTCTCCGCTCGGTGTGCCGTCGGGCGCGGTCTCGGGCTCCTCGTCGGGCGGCCCTTCGGGGTCAGGCGTCGGAATTTCGACGTCAATCGGCGGGATCTGAGGACCGTAGTCGGGCACGTGCACGGTCGTACCGGCCGGCTTCTTCTTCCGGTAGCGCGCATGGCAAACTCGGCTCGCCATTTCATCGACGAACGGCAACGGCAGCGCGGGCGGAGTCGCAAACGGTGGCTGCTCGAAGTCGAACATGTCGTAGGGCGCTGCCGCGTTCGCGTCCCGCGCGCTCAGCGCAGGCAGCTCGAAGCGCGCCTGGATCAAGCGCGGCACCGAGCTGTGGCTGTAGACCTGATGCGAGACATAGTGCGCCTTCGCAAAGGGGGAGACGACGATGAAGGGGGTGCGCATACCTAAACGATCGAAGCGCCCCCGCACGTGCCGCTTCTCGAGCAACGGCTCGAGCTCGTCCGGCAAGCACGCCGGCGGCGGCGGCACGTGGTCGAAAAACCCGCCTGGCTCGTCGTACATGATGAACAGCGCCGAGCGCGCCCAGGCGGGGCTCTTCATCAAGGCATCGATCACGCGCGCCACGAAACGTTGTCCAAGCTGCACGTCGGCCGGGGGGTGCTCGTCCGTGGCATCCGGCCCGCCGTAGCTCGATTCGATCCAAACGTACGCCGGTAGCGTGTTGGCTTTGGCGTCGGCGAAGAAACCGTCCAAGCTCTTGAAGTGGTCGCCCTTGATTTCGTGCAAATGCCGAAAGATCTTCTCTTCGAAGGTCACGCCCTCGCTGTACACGATCCACTCGATGCCCTTGCGCGAGAGCTGGTGAAATAGTGACTGCTCCTCGGGCAGCGCGGGCGGCGCAGTGTTGCCGATGTGCCCGAAGCTCGAGGCCGAATGGAAAAACATGCGATTGGGCCAAGTCGGACCGAGCATGGAGGCGAAATATCGGTCACCGATCGCAAACGTATTGGCGAGCACGTAATAGTAGTTGAGATCACTCGCGTCGTAGTAGGCGAGCGCGCGCTTGCCCTTCGGGTTACTGGTCGCCACGAAGCCGTCCATCTTGCCCTCGTTGAACTGCTTATGCGCGGAGTTCCAATCGTGGCGCGTATCCTTGCCGCATAGCGCCGACGCATGATACGGCGTGACGACCTGGTTTCCATGCGGGTCCAGATTTGAATAACCCTTGGGTGTTACATCGGCATCCGGTTGCCCGAACCGCGGCAATTGTTGAAAGTAGTGATCGAAGGAGCGATTTTCCTGCATCACGATCACGAAGTGATCGATCGGAATGCGCTGTCCCAGCGGCTGCTCGGCATCGAGCGTTTGTTCGGGCATGGCCCCCTTCTTGAATTCGCACGCCTCACGCCGCTCCTGCGCGCTCCGCGCGACGCCGGTCACGCGCGGCCCAAAGTTCGCTTCCGGACTCGGGGGCATGGGGGGCGGAGGCGCTGCAGGTGTCCCGTCGGAGGTCGCGGAAACGCCCGGCTTTGCCAGTTTCGCCAGCTTCGCTGCCTTCGCGGTCTTCCCGCGCCCCCGATAAGGAACCGGTGGCTTGCAGCTCACTGCCACGAGCAACCCGAGGAGTAAGCCCGACCAGCACGACCGGCGCTGCAAGAACGACCCAAGCATCCAAGCCCATCAAATCACGAAACCAGCCCGGCAAACCGCGCGCCGTCGAAGTCCCGCGCAGCCGCTGGTAATTTGCTCACTTCACGGCCGGTACTGTAAGGCTCGAAGCCAAGGAGCTCCCCATGAACCACCCTTTCGCTCGCGCCCTGGTCGCCTTGGCCTTGATGGCCCTACCCGCCTCAGCCCTGGCCTCCATCAAGGCAGACAAGACCGCGGACAAGACCGACAAGTCGAAGCACGGCCACTCCCACTCGCACACACCTGTCGCCGCGAAGGAACCCAAGGCGAAGAAGGCGAAGCATCACCACGCGCACCAGGCGAAAGACAGCCAGAGCGTCCCCGCCTCGAGCACCAAGCAGGCTCGCTGAGCTGCGCCGGAGCTCACTTCCCCGGGGCTCGCCGTCTGCGAAACCCCTTGTTTCTCTGAGCGGGACATCGGGTTCGAACCGACGACCTCAAGCTTGGGAAGCTCGTGCTCTACCAACTGAGCTAGTCCCGCGTAACGAAAGCCACTCTAGTCGCTTCCGTGAGCGATGCGAGAGAAAAATACTCGCGACGCGCCTGGATTGATCCCGAGATTGCCGGCCGAATCGCGGTTTCCGAGCGCGCTGAGCTGGTGCCGGCTGCGTGCGGCTCGGGGGCCTTGACCCTGTTTCGCGCAGCCGGTAGTGAAAGCCAGTGATGAAGGTAGCGACAGTTCATTCCCGGTGCGAGTGCCAGGTCCATTTGAGCGCAGAGCTCGACGAGCAACGGGTGGCGTTGCGCGGCTGGGCGATCGACGCGCGCAAGCAGCAACTCGCTGCGCCTGCCAACACCATCGGTGCGGAGCGTGAACGCTTCGATGTCGGTTGGGCCTGCCCGTTCTGCACACGAAATACGCTGCGCTCGTTCACGGGCTCGGCGTTGGTGTTTCGCGAGCCGGCGGCCAAGGCCAGCTGAGCTCGGTTCAGGCAGCGCGGCCGAAGCCGTGACGACGGATCAGATCGCGCAGTGCGTTGGCGCGTGCGACGTCGTGCTGTCGTTGGCGAAGGTAGAGCGCTTGGCCGAAGGCGCGCTCGGCCTCATCCCAGCGGTTCGCTTTGGTGCACGCCGAGCCGTACAGCGCCCACAGCCGCGCGTCGGTCTCGGCCAACATCGCGGCCTCCCGCAAAGCGACCAGCGCTTGACGGCGTTCGCCGCGCTGTTGCGCGCGGCGGGCGCGCCTCAGCAGAAGCTCGGAGCGTGACGAGAGGTCTGGAGTGCTCGACAGCTGGCTCATTGGGATGGCCGTCGAAGATGCCAATTGCGTGCCAGCGTTCGAACACGACATGTGCAGTCAGCCCAAAACGCAACGGGCCTGATTTCAGGTACTTATGCACCGGTGAGCGTTGGAGGAGGCGGTGCGCGAGCAGACATTGGCCTGCTGTTGCGTCGACTCTGTCACAGTGCGCCAAGCGCCACGCGCGTTGGCGGGGGCGTCACTGCTGGCGGCGGGTGACTTCGCGCACAGCGAGTCCTAGGGCGAGCACGAGCAGTGCACCGCTGAGGAGACTCACGCTTTGCCCGCCGATTTCCAGCACTTCGCCCGTGGCTGTAGCGTAGATCGGCGCGAAAACGCCGATCAGGATCGCCGCGCCGAGCGGCGCGAGTGCCGGGCGCAGGCGCTGCCCGAGTGTTCGCTCTCGCAGCAATGGGGGCTCGATTTTGGCGACGAAGCTGGCCTCGAAGGCCGCGCTCACATCCGCGGACGACGGCGGCCGCGAGTAACGCGGCGCCACCCGCATGGCGTCGGAGGTACACGACGACAGCGGAGGCTGGGAGCTACGCGCGTGCACCAGCAAAGGCGCGGGGGGCCCTGCCTGCGGCTCGCGCACCGCAGCCATCGATCCGGACACGGCAGACGAACGAGACGGCGGCGAACTGCTCTGACGTGGCGCATTCGCTTGCAGCGCGGGCGGGCGCTGTGAGCTCACGCTGCGCTGCGGACGTGGCTCGTCCGGGGGTAGATCGAGATCGAGAGCCAGCGCAGCCGGCATCGAGGCCGTGTCCAGCTCGAGCACATTCGCGGGCGCGGGGATCGACTGTGCCGCCGGACGTTCACCGCTCGCGCGACGCGAAGTGGACGGCGGCGGAAGCTCGAGATCGGGCACGAAATGTGGGCTGGAAACGGCCGAGGCGTGCATCGGCCCAGGAGCGGTAGGGCGTGCAGAGGCGGACGCGGGCGGGCGGTAGCCGGCCGCGACGCGCGCCGGAGTGGCCAGCGCCCGGCCGTGCGGCGCAGAAACGCGCGCCGGTGCAGCCGTCGCTCGCGGTCCGCTGCTCGGATCGAATTCGAGCTGGTCTGCCAGCTCGAGCGCCTCGGGCGGGGCGTTGGGCTCGGGTCGCTCGAGCGCGAGCAGCAGCTCGTCCCAGAATAGGCCAGCATGGGCTTGACGCGCGCCTGGCTCGAGCGCCAGCGCGCGCTCGAATACGGCTTCGATCGCCTCGGGCAAATCGATGCCTTGCGTGCGCGGGGTCGG
>Ga0207691_10003739_pt1 | contig 14759 bp, 15 predicted proteins | sample KBSM13metaG_FD_184327 | JGI IMG/M metagenome (GOLD analysis project Ga0207691, IMG submission 184327) | Miscanthus rhizosphere microbial communities from Kellogg Biological Station, Michigan, USA - KBS M1-3 metaG (SPAdes) (version 2) | ecosystem: Host-associated > Plants > Roots > Rhizosphere >... | reverse complement strand
ACGATCGAATTTGTTGCGGAGAGCCAGGCTCGATTCTCTGCCGCGCACGATGTCTATGGTGACTTTCGAGAGAAAGCCGCCGCGCTCGCGGCACTCTGCGGCAAAATCTTTGAACCACCCGGCCCTCTCGACGAGATGCTCGACTCTACGGATGACGCCTGATGACAACCGACTACCAAGCCATGCTCGAAGTGGCGATCGCGGAAGCGAAGCGCGGTCTCGACGAGGGCGGCATCCCCATTGGCGCCGCGCTGTTTCACTCGGGTGGCAAGTTGTTAGGCTGCGGCCACAATCGACGCGTGCAGGAAGGCGACCCCTCCGTGCACGGCGAGACCGACGCATTTCGCAAGGCCGGGCGGCAACGCAACTACCGCGACACCATCATGGTGACCACGCTCGCGCCCTGCTGGTATTGCAGCGGCCTGGTGGTTCAGTTCCAGATCGGCACGGTGGTGGTGGGAGAGTCGCGCACGTTCCAGGGCGGCATCGACTGGCTGCGCGAACGCGGCGTGAAGGTGGTGGATCTCGCCTCACCCGTCTGCGAGAAGATGTTAGGCGACTACATTGCCGCGAACCCGGAAGTGTGGAACGAGGACATCGGCGAATAGCCGCATCCTCACGCAGCTTCGCGCTCTAGGGTTCCAGCGGCGCGGGCGCGATGGTGTATTCGAGCGTGAGCTGGCAGGGCGTGCGCCCGTTCTTGTCGCGAACCCGCTGTCCGCCGCACTTCGCCGTTCCGTGCATGTGCGGTTCTTTCGAACGCGCGAGTTCGGCTACGACGCTGCCGAGATCGAACTCACCGTCACAATCGGCGTAGGGACACGGAAATACGAAATACGCCTGGGACGGCGGATGCATGACCAGCAGATGCGGCGCGGGCGCTGACGCCTCTGGATCCGGTTCGCTGAAATCGAACTCCAGCTTCAACGAGGCGAACTGCGGGTACATGGCGCGCATGACCTGCGCCGTAGCGCGATCGCGGCGCTGCCGCTCGCGCAACTGGTTGCGGCTGTTGGCGCTGGTGAATCTCACGACGCCTCCTTGATGGGCGGCACGACCAGGATCTCTCCGCTTGCGGGGGCTTCAGGCGCCTCCGGATCGCCGGTCACCCGCGCGAGCTTCTTCGCCAGCTTTTCCTGCTGGCGGGCCTTGCGGGCGTTTTCCTTCTGGCGCTTCGCCTGATTGTAGTTAGTCTTAGCCAAGGGTTCGGTCTCCAGCCGCCGATAGCAGCGTCAATTCGTGGCAGGCTGCCGAGGTGCCGGGATTCCTGCCGGGCACAAAAATGTTGAGGCAGGAATCGTCGCCATAGAGCATCCCGGCGGCGGTGCGCACGTGGGCAAATGGGCCGAGCATCACGGGAGCGTCGTTGGCGCCCATGGAGCATCGCAGCTTCACCGGCCCTTCACAGTCGAGCTCGCGATGCATCCGACCGCTCAGCTGCCAGCAGCCGTCCACGCAGCGTGCCACCAGGTAGTTCTCGGGGCCACGCAGCGTTCCGTCCGCAAGAAAACGAAAGAATGTGGCCACCGTCAGCGTGGGCGCATCACCTTTGATGGAGCGGAAATTCAGTCGCAGCATGTAGCGGGGATAACCTTCAGCGCCGGTTGTACCCGCCGCCGCCACCACCGCGCGGTTTGTCCTGCGCTTCGTTGACCTTGAGCGGGCGGCCGCCGAAATCGCGGCCGTTCAGCGATTGCATGGCCTTCTGCGCATCTGAGTTCGACATTTCAACGAAGCCGAAACCGCGCGGCTGGCCGGTATCGCGATCGTTGATCAGTGCGACTTTCTCGACGGTGCCATGCTCGGCGAATAACGCGCGCACGGTGTCTTCGGTGGCCGAGAAGGGAAGATTTCCAACGTATAGTTTCGTCATGGATGAATTCCAATAGGCAGTGGACCTGCGGACTATTCCGCGGGTCGGGCGCGCGAATGCTTTGAGGTGGCAGACTCTGGCCGGAATGCGTCGTGCGACGCGGGCCCAGGGACGGACAAGACGAAAGATCACAAGCCGGGCCTCAAGGTACCGCAATTGGGCCGCCGTGACGGGGCTAAATGGAGTTTCGAGGCCAAATCCCGGCTGCGAGGCCCCCATTTGGGCCACTCGATCGAGCCGAATGCCGGGCTCAACGGCGAGTAATCACCACCTCGAGATACTCCGCGTTCACCAGCATCGTGCTGTCTGTGGCGCGATTGAACTTCGCCACCAATTCCAGCAGGTCGGATCGCAGGGCCCGCTTCCCGGCGTCGTCCAGCAGCGAGAACGTCCGTGCAACGGGAAGATAGCTGGTGCGAAGCTTGTCGATCCAATCCATCGGCGTGCGGCTGCGGAAAGCTACGTGCTTCTCCATCAGCCACAAATTGCCGTACGCGCCAAACAACTCGGCGAGGCGCGCACCTGTACCCCACGCACAAGAGGCGACGGCGGCTCCTTGCGGAGCATGTTTGCCCACGATCCGGAACAGTTGGCCGACGAAGCCCTCCGGGGTCCAGTTGGCAAGGCCAACCTGCCGGCCACGCCGGCACACCCGGATCATCTCGGACGCGGCGCGTTCCTGGTCGATCGCGAACATCGCGCCGAACGACGACACCACGGCATCAAAGCTCTGGTCAGGGAATGGCAGCGCTTCGACATCACCGTCGACGAAACGCACCCCCATCGATTCGGCCTCGATTCGTTGACGGCTGCGCTTCACGAGATCGGAGCCATGGTCGGCGGTTGTGACTTCACACCAGCGGCGCGAGGCAGCGAGTGATGCATGGAAATTTCCCGCGGCCACGTCGAGAACCCGCTGGTCCTGGCACAAATTCACGCTTTCGCAGAGTTCTTCGCTAACCAACTGCAGCGCGTTGCCGACGACGGCATAATCTCCACTCGCGTAGTTCCAGTGCTGGCGCGCGAGCGCCGCCCGATGATCGATCCTTGTGGCATTTCTCGAGAGAACCGCATTCATGTCATCCCTTCCCAATTCAGAATCCGTAGTGCAAGACTAGAGACGAGGCGTGGTAACCAGCGTGGGAAAGCCCGTGGAATCGCTTGCCGTCAGGCTGCTCGGACCGCTTGCTTTGTCGCGCGGAAGCGACGCCCTGACGCTCCCTTCCTCGCGCAAGGTGCGCGCGCTGCTGGGATACCTGGCGCTGGCAAGCCGGCCGGTGGCGCGCTCGCAGATCTGCGAGCTCCTGTGGGACGTGCCCAACGACCCACGTGGCGAGCTGCGCTGGTGCCTGTCCAAGATCCGCGGGCTCATCGACGAAAAGGGGCGCAAACGCGTCATCGCCGATGGAACCAACATTCGGCTTGATCTTTCCGATTGCCGCGTCGACACGCTCGAGGTCACGCGAGCGCCCGAACATGGCATTCAGAAGTTAGGCGTCGAGCGGCAGAAGGAACTCGCTGCGCTGTTCGCCGGCGAATTGCTCGAAGGCCTCGAGATCGCGCGCAGCCCGATGTTCGATGCCTGGATCACCGCCGAGCGCCGGCGCTTCCGCAGCATCCAGGCGGTCTTGCTCGAAAACCTCGCGCGCGCCCTGCCACACGATGCCGCGGCTCCCTATATAGATGAGTGGCTGAAGCTCTCGCCATTCGATCGCCACGCGCATGAACTGCTGCTGGCCTCGCTCGCGCGCCAGGGGCGTATCGCCGAAGGAGAAGCGCACCTCTCCGCCGCCTGCAAGCTCTTCGAGGCAGACGGCCTCGACGGTGGCCCCTTGCGCGAACTGTGGCGCAGCACGCGCGAGAAGAGCGCTGCACAGGCGCAGCCAGGCCCGGTGCTCGAACTGGTGAGTGCGAACCTTACCGAGATCCGTCGATTCGCGCCTGACACGCCGGCGTCCACGCGCCGCGCGTCCATCGCCGTGATGCCGTTCGTCGATCGCTCGTCCGAAGCCGACAAGCGCGGCGGCGCCGCCGATGCGCTCGCCTACGACGTCATCACGCGGCTGGCGAAGCTTCGCAGCATGTTCGTCATCGCGCAGGGCACCACCTTTGCGCTGCGCGATCGCGCCATCGGGCCCGAGGAAGCGGGGCGCATGCTCAACGTCGACTACGTGGTCAGCGGCTCGGTGCGCCGCAATGGCCGCAAGTTCACCGTGAGCGCGGATCTCATCGAGACACGCACTGCACGCATCGTCTGGGCGGAGGTCTTCGACGAGAAGATAGACGACGCGCTCGACGTGCTCGATGAAATCGGCAATCGCATCGTCGCCTCGGTGGCGCACGAAATCGAGATGGTCGAGCGCAATCGCGCCATCCTGAAGCCGCCGAATTCGCTCGACGCCTGGGAAGCACATCATCGCGGCCTATGGCACATGTATCGCTTCAACAAGACGGATAACGAACGCGCGCGGCAATTCTTCGCGCAGGCCGTGGATCTCGACCCCACCTTCGCGCGTGCCTATGCCGGGCTGTCGTTCGCGCATTTTCAGAACGCGTTCCTCGGCTGGAAAAAACCCAAACCCGAGATCGACCGCGCATTCGACGCCGCTGGCAAGAGCCTCATGGTCGATGACCGCGATCCGGCGGCGCACTGGGCCATGGGGCGCGCGCTTTGGTTGCGCGGCGGCCAGGACCAGGCCGTCATCGAGCTCGAACGCGCCGTGGACCTGTCTCCCAACTACGCGACCGCCCACTACTCGCTCGCGTTCGTGCACTCGCAGTCGGGCGATCCGCAAGCGGCCATTGCGTTTTCGGATCACTCACGCCAGCTCTCGCCGTTTGATCCGATGCTGTTTGCGATGCTCGGATCGCGCGCCATCAGCCTGGCGCGGCTCGGGCAACACGAGGAAGCTGCCGAGTGGGCCGTAAAGGCGGCGGCCCGCCCCAACGCCCACCAGCACATCCTGGCCATCGCCGCCTGCACGCTCGGGCTCGCGGGGCGCATCGAGGATGCCAACACCTACAAGGCGAGGATCCGCGAACGCGTTCCCGACTACGCGATGGCGGACTTCCTGGCGGCGTTCCGTTTTTCGCCCGATGCGGCGGCGGTGTTCAAGCAGGGCGGCCAGCGCATAGGAATCGTTTGACATGTTGCCCACGATCGATCTCGCTCTCTTCGCACTTGCTGCTCTCGTCATGGTGCTGACCCCAGGGCCAAACATGGTCTATCTGGTGTCGCGCTCGCTGTGCCGGGGCCGGAAGGCGGGCGTGATATCGCTGTTCGGCGTAGCCGCCGGTTTCCTCGTGCACATGTTCGCCGCGGCTGCAGGGCTCACCGCCGTCTTCATGGCAATCCCCCTGGCTTACGAAGTGCTGAGATGGTTAGGCGCCGCGTACCTGCTGTGGCTCGCGTGGCAGGCGCTCAAACCTGGCGCCGGCGGATCGCCGTTCGAGCCGCGCAGTCTGGCGGCAGACTCGCCGCTCAGGCTGTTTGCCATGGGGTTTCTCACCAACGCGCTCAATCCCAAGATCGCCGTGTTCTACCTGTCGGTGTTTCCGCAGTTCGTACGCCCCGACTACGGGTCAGTTTTCGCGCAGAGCCTGCAGCTGGGGCTGGTCCAGATCATGGTCAGCTTCTGCGTGAACCTGGCGCTCATCCTGTCGGCAGCCCGCCTGGCCGCCTGGTTCGCGAAAAACCCGTTGTGGCTGGCCGTTCAGCGGCTGACCATGGGCTTCGTGCTCACCGGCCTCGCCGTCCGCCTGGCGCTCGAGGAACGCCGCAATTGACGGGCCTTCCACGGCTGTGATTTATTGCTCGCGCAAGGGGGCCCCAATGAAAATACTGAACAGTCTGGTTGCCGTCACATTGTTAGGCGCCGCCTCCGTCGCGGGCGCGCAGATCAATATTCCCAATCCACAGCTGCCTGGCGGGTCTTTCGAATCCGCTGTACGCCTCGTGGTCACCAACGAAATGATGCTCGACCGCCAGATCAAACGTTGGATACACACGCACTACCCGGGCTGGGACGCGGATCCGCACGAATTCCAGGACCTCGGTGAAGAGCGTTATGCGATCGTGTACATCACCTCGGCCAACAACCCCGGGCGGCGCGTGTATTTCCGCGTGCAGAGATCCCAGGCCGATGGCAACAACGAACCCGGGTCTTTCCCGCTCTAGCACTCTGCTCGATTGGACTTGATGCACTGCGTCGGGTGGTGTGGCAAGCGCGCGCATCGGCGCCGTCTGACAGAAGGGGCAAACCCTGGGGTACATACTCCCGTTGCTTAAGGCCTCTAACAAGATCAAGCCCGACTGAAATCGAGGAGATTCCGATGCGTATTGCGAAGATGTTCGTGGCGCTTACCGCGACCGCCCTGGCGCTGGCTGCCTGCGCAAACCACAAGGAACCCGCCGAAAAGGCCATAGCCCAGGTCGAGTCCGCGCTCGCGGAGATCCGCGCAGATGCTGAGAAATATGCGCCGGAAGACCTCAAGGGCCTGGATGAGTCGATCGCGACGCTCAAGCGAGGCTTCGGCAACAAGAGATACAGCGAAGTACTGACGGCGCAGCCCTCGGTGGCATCCGCTGTAACGGCGCTCAAGGAGACCATCGCCAAGGCAAAGGCCGACAGTGAAGAGATCCTGGCCGCGGCGCAGGCAGAATGGACGGAACTCAATGCGAGTGTCCCGCCACTCGTCGATGCCATTCAGGGCCGCGTCGACACTCTGACGAAGTCGCGCAAGCTGCCCAAGGACGTGGACAAGGCCACATTCGAAACCATCAAGACCGACTTCGAGACGGTGAAAACCGACTGGACCTCTGCAACCCAGGAATTCACCGCAGGCGCCGCTGCGGACGCGGTGCGCAAGGGGCGCGCAGCCAGGGCCAAGGCCGAAGAGATTCAAGCCAAGCTGGGCATGAACAGCTAGCCGAGGTCGATTCGCCCGACGATGACGCGGCTGACTCGCGTCGGCACCGAGAATTCGAGCGGCAGGAAGTAGTCCGTCCACTCGCGCGGCACGATGTAGAACACCCGGAGGCCGGCTTTCTGGAAATAGCTGGCCTTCCACGTATTCAGCATCGCTTCGGCCTCATCGGCGAAGAGCCCTTGCGCGAGCAGCGCCTTCTTGAGCGAGGCGCGAAGTTGCGCGGCGCCGGCACCGGAGTGATCGCCGGCCCCTGATCGCTTGATCCGTGCGAGCACCTTCCCCGCTTCTTCCTTGCGCAGAGTGACGGCCGCATGTTCGCGGAACGCGATCAATCCATCCGCACGCACATCGGCGAGCCAGATGTTCGGCACGGTGGCGGACGCTTCGAGCCACGCGAGCTGCGTCGGAGCACTCAGCGTGACCTGGCTGTCGGTGACTTTGGTCTGCAGCAGCGCTTCGAGATGCGCGACGCCGCGATAGAAAAGGTATTGCTCGCCCTCACCCGCCGCTGGACTGAATACGCTGACGGAACTCACTGCGCGCGGGGCCAGCCAGATTTCGCTCTGGGTCAGCGGGGCAACGACGGTGTCGTGCAGGCGCAGACCTTTCCATTGCAGCGTGCCGACCACGTAGTTGTTGAGCACGTCCCCGTTCCATTCCTTGATGGCGCCCGCCTCCATCTTGTCCTGCACGCGTGGCGTGTCGAGCGCAATGGACGCTTCGGCATCCGGGTAGAACTCATTGAGCACACCGCCGCGGAAGCGCACCGTGACGTCGATGGGAGTGTCGTACTTCTGGTTTGGCGGCGGGTGGAAGTAGATCACCGGGGTCTCGAGGCGCAGGGTCACATCCGGGCGTCCTGGCACTCTCGGCGACTTGGCAAGCCTGCGGTTGGGCTGCCGCGTGGTCGCGGGTTCGTAGCGATGTACGAACTCCGGCAGCACTTCGGTTTCATCGATGCGATTGAGGCCGGTCGCGGGTTTGCCGGCCGCGTCGTGGATTGTGGTGACGGTGCCCCACTCGTGGATCACGAGATCCGCGGCCTGCGCCGTTCCGAACGCCACCAGCAGGCAGACAAACAAGCTCGACTTGCGCATGGCGGCCATTCTCCGCTGGAAGCACGCGCTAGTTGTGACTCTCCCAGAGGCGCGATGGTTCAGCTCGCCCGGGCGGGGCCCGCGACCATGCGTTTGCGCACCAGCGCCTGCCGCGCCTCCCACTCCTTCTCGGGCGGCAGCGCAACGATGAACTCGGACTGTCCCGCGGAATGCACCGCCACCGGCACGCCGTCACGATACAACACGCGGTTGTTGGTCAGCGCCGGCACGCGCGCACCCGGCGTGACGATGCCGGTGAGATTGAGCGGATCGGCGGCGCTCAGCGAAACGAGGTCGCCCCTGCCTTCCTGCCGCCGAATCGCGCGCATGGACGCGACCGCGTCGGGCAACGCGTATTGTTCGCCGCTCATGCCCGCGACGAAGCGCCCTCCGCGAATCTTTCCCTGCGCCTCGAGCCGACGGAATACGCGCAGCAGCGCGTGCCAGGGCGGCAGCCAGTCCGCCTCGCGCTCGAGCACCTTGCGAAACACCACGCCGTAGCGGCGCAGCAGGATTTGCGCCACCTGCTCGAGCGCTTCGGCATCGTTCTTCGCGGCGCCTTTTCTGATCAGGCTCCAGCGCCCGGCGTCTTCGAGTCCGAACAGCGCCACGCGGCGACGGCGCGCCACGAGCTGACGCCGCTTGTCGCTGGGGATCAGCAGTGCACGCAGGCCGGAATAGCTGTCCGCATTCACGAGACCGGCAGAAACCAGTTCGCCAAGCGCGGTTTCTGCCTGGGCGCGCAGTAGTTTGGTGCCGCTGACCAGGTCGTCGAAAAACGAAGCGCCGTGCGTGGTGAAATAGTCGAACAGTGCGCGGGCGCCATGGGAAAGCTGCACTTCCTCGCGCGGCGCCGCCGCCAGCGCATGCCACAGCGACCAGTTCTTGCGCGTCACCAGCGCGATGGGCGTGGTGCGCACCGGCGCGGCGGTGACGGATTTCGCCGGCGTGAGCCGCGCCCACAACGCGCGCCCGGCAAGGCACAGGCTGTCGAGCCAATGCGGGTCGTACTCGTTGAGGCGCGCGGGAAGCACGTCCCCCTCCCAGGCCGCCGCCGGGACCTCATACCCTTCGAGCTGCGTGATGACCGCCGCAAGACTTTCGACGCCCTCGGGTTTGGGCTGGCGAGTCACGCCCTGCCATTCGAACAGGAAGCGCATGAAGTCCGCGCTCGACACCGGCTCGATCTCCGCGCGCAGCGTCTTGATGGTGTATCGATGGATGCGCGCCAGCAGGCGGCGTTCGCACCACTCCAGCGTGGCGTCGCCCTGCTCCGCGGCTTCAGCCGCGCTGGCTTCTTCGGTGAAACGCCCGCGAAGCACGAAGCCTTCGCTCTCGAGTTCAATGAGCGCGATGTTGATTTCGGAGAGGCTGAGGCCCAGCGTCGCGGCCATGTCGCGCGCCGTGATCGGCCCCACGCTCTGCAGCCGGCCCCGCACGAGATCGGTGATCGCGGCCTCGCGCTGCCAGATTTTCTCCGCCTTCTCCGCGGGCGGCTCGACGTGCGGATCGCGCCGGCCTTCGGGATAAACGGCCAGCACCAGCGGCAGACATTCGGCGCACACCCAGAAGACCCGCGACGCCGTGTGCAGCCGGGTTGCGCGCCGCGCGTCGATGAGTTCGTTGAAATACCGGGTCCAGCCGCCGCTCGCGCCCTCCTCCTCGGTGATGACGCCCATGGCGTGCATGGCATCGTGCAGCTCATCAGCGTTCGTAACTTCCGGCCACGCCTGTTCGCGAACGGCGGCAATGGCCGCGGGATCCAGCTTGCCGATGTCCGCAGCGCTTTCCGGGTCGAGCCAGCGGCGCTGCGAGACCGCGAGCGTGCGGCGCTCTTCGAGAGGCGCGTCGTCCAGATAAGCGTACGGGCGCGCGGTGAGGATTTCCGCGGCGAGCGGCGAAGGCTCGATGAGATCCCTGGCCACCACCTTGATCGCGCCCGTCTCGAGGCCTAGCAACAAATTGCGCAGCCCGTCGATGTCCATCGCGTCGTGCAGGCAGTCCTGCAACGTCTGCTTGACAAGCGGGTGATCCGGAATCTCGCGCGGACCCGACAGGTTTTCCGCGCAGGCGATCTGATCGGGGAAGAGCACGGCGATCAGATCCTCGGACGCCATGCGCTGGATCTGTGGAGGCGTGCGCTTGCCGCCGGAGCTGCGGCGGATGGCGAGCGAGATGCTGGCGTTCCAGCGCCAGCGCGCCGTGAACATCGGGGAGTCGAGCATCGCCTGGATCAGCGTGTCTTCCACGGTCTTGCTGTTGAGGAACCGCGCCACGCTCGGAAGATCGAAGCTGTGCGTCTCGCCCAGCGACAACACGATGGCGTCCTCTGTGGCCGCCGCCTGCAGTTCGAAGTTGAACGTGCGGCAGAATTTCTTGCGCAGCGAGAGACCGAAGGCGCGGTTGACGCGCGCACCGTAAGGCGCGTGGATGACGAATTGCTGCCCGCCGGATTCATCGAAGAATCGCTCGAACACCAGCGTGTCGCGCTTGGGAAGCTGCCCGAGCACCGCTTTCGCCGCGCCCAGGTATTCGACCATCTGATGCGCTGCCGGACGCGGCAGATGGTAACGCTCGATCACGATGTCGATAGCGCGCGCGAGAGATTCAGCCGTCACCTCCGGCAGCAAGGCCTCGATGTCGGCGCGCAGGCGGGATACCGATTCCGAGAGCTCGTCCGTGCGCGCGGGCGCTTCGCCTAACCAGAACGGAATGCTGGGCGGCTGGCCCTTCGCGTCTTCGACGCGCACGCGGCCGGCTTCCACGCGCAGGATGCGATAGGACGTGTTGCCGAGCTGGAAGATATCGCCCGCGAGGCTTTCGATGGCGAAGTCTTCGTTGAGCGTGCCGACGAAGATGCCGGCGGGCTCGAGGATCACCTGGTAGTCGGCGTTATCGGGAATGGCGCCGCCGCAGGTGATGGCCGTAAGCCGCGCGCCCTTGCGCGCGCGCAGCACGCGGTTGACGGCGTCGCGATGCAGATAGGTGCCGCGGCGGCCGCGCTTGGTATCGATGCCCTCGGCGAGCATGCGCACCACGGCGTCGAAGTCCTTTCGCTCGAGATTGCGGTATGGATGAGCGCTGCGCACCAGCGCGAACAGCTCATCCTCGCGGTACTCGCGTGCGGAGACCTCGGCCACGATCTGCTGGGAAAGCACGTCGAGTGGGTGTTCAGGAATGTGCAACCGATCGAGCTCGCCGCGCCGCACCGAGTCAAGGAGAGCGACGCAATCTACCAACTCGTCGCGGCTCGCCGGGAAGATGCGACCCTTCGGGATGCCATGCACGGAGTGATTGGCGCGACCGACACGCTGCAGGAAGACCGAGATGCTGCGCGGCGTGCCGAGCTGGCACACCAGCTCGACGTCGCCGATGTCGATGCCGAGCTCGAGCGAGGCGGTGGCCACCATCACCTTGAGTTTGCCGGCCTTGAGACGCTGCTCGGCATCGAAGCGCGTTTCCTTCGAGAGACTGCCGTGGTGAGCTGCGACATTCTGCTCACCGAGACGCTCGGCGAGGTGGCGGGACACGCGCTCCACCATGCGGCGGGTGTTGGCGAACACCAGCGTGGTGTGATGTTCTTCGATGAGCCTGGCGAGCTGGTCGTACACCGTCGCCCATACCTCGCCCGACATCACCGCCTCCAGCGGCGCGGGCGGCATCACCAGGTTGATGTCGCGTTCGCGGACGTGGCCACTGTTGACGATGCGGCATGCGGTGCCGGGCCGGGAAACCGGGAAAACTCCGTCATCATGCGGTGGCAGGGGCAATGGCAGAGTTTTCCCGGTTTCCCGGCACGGCACCACACCTGTCCCCACCAACAGCCTCGCGACTTCTTCAATGGGCTTCTGCGTCGCGGACAGCCCGATGCGCTGGACGGGCTGCGCTGCATTCGCTTCCATGCGTGCCAGCGTGAGCGCCAGATGCGCACCACGCTTGGTCTGCGCGACGGCGTGGATTTCGTCGACGATCACCGTGCGCACCGTCGCGAGCATCTCGCGACCCGAGGCGCTGGTCAGCAGTAGATAGAGGGACTCCGGCGTCGTCACCAGGATGTGAGGCGGAGTGCGCCGCATCGCAGCACGCTCGGACTGCGACGTGTCGCCGGTGCGAACCTGCGCGCGCACCTCCGGCGCGTGCATGCCCAGCCGGATCAGCTCGGCGGATATGCCCGCGAGCGGCGCCTCGAGATTGCGCTGGATGTCGTTGGAGAGCGCCTTCAGCGGCGAGACGTAGACCACACGCGTCGTGTCCTGCAGCCTGCCGGCCGCCCCTTCGCGCATCAGCGAATCGATGGCGGCGAGAAATGCGGCCAGCGTCTTGCCCGAGCCCGTGGGCGCCGCGATCAGCGCATGTTCACCGCTCGCAATGGCCGGCCACGCGTCGAGCTGCGCAGGCGTCGCGCCGTTTGGGAATGTGGCGGCGAACCACGCCTGCACCGCAGGGTGAAATTGAGGCAGAGGCATGGGCGGCACTTTATCCAGAGCCGACGCGTCGATCCATCCAGTGGCGGCCGGTCGTTCCCCCTGTATGGGCTTAGCCGCCGCGAGCGGCCTGCGCCGCCACGATGAGCGCGGCCTTGTCCCGCACCAGATGTGCCGATTCGCCGGTTTCGAGCAGGGTCTTGAGGTCGCAGAGCACGATGGCAAAGCCCTCCACCGTGCCGGTGGCTTCCGCCAGCGCGTCGGCGCCTTCGAATCCGCTCACCCGCACGGAGGTCTGGGTACCACCGTCTCCGAACAGCTCGAAACTCATGTCGACATGCATCGTGTCGTCCCAGTCGAAGGCCAGGTGACGCGGCGCCTCGAAACGCGTCACGGCCACCTTGGCCGTGGCGCCCGGCACCATGAACTGCCACTGCACCCGTGCACCCGGCGCCAGCGGCCCGCTCGCATCGGTCAACCAGAACTTGCGCAGGGTTTGCGGGTTGACGAAGGCAGCGAATACCTCGCCAGGCGGACGACTGATCAGCATGCTGGCTTCGACGGACGGGTCTTTCATGACGACATTAGAACGCGTCCGCAAGAAACCAGACGTAGGCGATTGCCGTTTCATCGCATCGCTCTGTTTTATTAGTTAGCTGTGTCGAGCGGCCCGGAAGTCCGGTCCGATTCGCATTGCCGGTTGGTCGCGCTGCAGCATGAGGGGGCGCCGCACGCCATCGCCTTTCGGAGGTACAACTTCACAGTTTTGCGAGGCGCGCACGCTCCAGGTGGGGCTTTTCGCAGGGCCGCGACACAGCCTTCATGTAGGCATCATCTGAACCCCGCCGCATGAACCTCCGCTCCCCGAGCATCGTCACTCGCGTCGCAAAGCCTGCGCAGCTCACGGCCCGCGACTGGGACGACATCTGGCTGCTCACCAGCGAGTTCTACGACGTTGAGCGTGAATACGCCGAAGGAGAGTTGCGACGCCGCCAGAACATCGCGATGTTCCGCATGGGCGATGCGCTGCTCGGCATGGCTGCGATCGACACCTACCTCACGACATTCCGTGGCCGCGACATCGTGGTTCTCCATACCTCGCACCTCCTGATCCGCGAGCACTGGCGCGGCCGTAACCTGGTTCAGAAGCTCGGAGCGCGCACCTTCCTCGCCAGCCGCCTGCGATATCCGCTGCGGCCTATCTACTGGTTCTACGATGCGCTGAGCTACAAGAGCTACCTGCTGCTGCCACGAAACTTTCGCACCTTCTGGCCACGTTTCGATTCGCCCACTCCGGAACGGCAGGCGGCGCTCATCGACCAGCTTGCAACACAGGCGTTCGGGCCCGCGTGGCGACCCGCGCGCGGGGTGGTGGTTCGGTCCGGAATGAGGCGTCTGCGGTCAACCACCGCGCCACTCATCCTCGATTCGGACAGCGAACCGGAGTTGGCCTTTTTCGCCCGCGCCAACCCTGGCCACGCCTCTGGCGACACACTGGTTTGCCTGTGCCCGTTGACAGCATCTAACTGGCTCAGCCTTGGCCTGAAAGCCTTTCAGCGTTTCCGGCGTCACCGCGAGATACATTGACGCCGCAGCTTCATTGACGGAGATTCCGTCCATGATGGACGTGCGGGCCGACGAAATCGAAATGCTGGTGCGGCTGCTGGCGGCGCTTGCGGCGGGCACCTTCATCGGATACGAGCGCTCGTTCCACGGGCGGCCGGCGGGACTGCGGACGCACGTGCTCGTGTGCCTGGCCTCGAGCCTGCTCATGCTGGTCACCGTGTACGAAGATTACTGGGTGCGCACCGAGGGCATGTCGCGTCTCGATCCGACCCGCATGGCCCAGGGCATCATGACGGGCATTGGCTTCCTGGGCGCCGGCGTCATCGTGAAAGAAGGCCTCAACGTGCGCGGCCTCACTACTGCCGCGTCGATCTGGATCACCGCCGCCATCGGCATTCTCGCGGGCGTCGGCCTGTATCTGCCCATGGTGATCTCCGTTCTTCTGACGCTCTCGGTGCTCGGCGTGTTCCGCTGGATCGAACAGCGCGTACCCACGCAGGCCTACTACCACTTCGATGTGAAGTACACGCGCGAAGGGAACCTCTCTGAAGAGGCCATGCGCGAGTTGCTGGGCAAGCTCGGCTTCAGCATCGCCAATTTCAGCTATCGGCTCGACGGCAGCGGCGGCGATCGCGTCCTGCGGCACAACATGACATTGCGGACCACGGATCGTGGCGCGGCAGCGCGCCTGGCACGCTGGCTCGAAGAAAATACAACCGTGCTCGAATTCCGTCTCTCGCCAACGGGCGACTGAGGACCCATGGAAAATCCGACGTACCACGAGGGCATGCGCGAACTTCAGGACCTGCGTGAGACGCGCGCGCTCGCCGACCGGCTCGAAAAAGTCACGATGCGCGCCGCGTTCACTGA
>Ga0207691_10003735_pt1 | contig 14769 bp, 9 predicted proteins | sample KBSM13metaG_FD_184327 | JGI IMG/M metagenome (GOLD analysis project Ga0207691, IMG submission 184327) | Miscanthus rhizosphere microbial communities from Kellogg Biological Station, Michigan, USA - KBS M1-3 metaG (SPAdes) (version 2) | ecosystem: Host-associated > Plants > Roots > Rhizosphere >... | reverse complement strand
GGACCGATCGAGACGTCGGTCTGGCTGGGCGGCGGCGGACTGGTGTTCGCGCCGCGATCGAGCGCGCGGGCCGCGTTCGACATCGGCGCAGGCGCGCTGGCGGCGATGGTGTGGGGCAGCGGCACGAACCAGAGCGCCATGGCCGGCACGACGGACCACGCGGTGGGTCTCGCGCTTTACGGTCGCGCGGCGGGGCGGGTGCGATTGAGCCCGAGCTGGTCCATACGGCTCGAGGTTCTGGGAGGCACCACCAGCGTTCGGCGTCCGATCGTCGCGGTTCGCGTGCTTCCTGAGATGTCCGATGACAACGTCACCGCCTGGGGCGTCGGTTTCATGGCGGCGACCGCCGGCGTCGAATGGGGTTTTTGAGCCGTCTTTTTGGCGGCCTGACACTCACCGAAAGCAATGTTTTCCCGAGGGATTGTCCGCATCTCTGTCGTCGTCGCCCTGGCGTTTTGCGTGTTGCCAACCGGCGCCTCCGCGCAGGACCCGACTGACAAGATCACGCAATTGAACCGCGAAGCGCTCGCGGCCGTCGACAAGCGCGAGTTCGAGAAAGCGCGCGAGCTGTTGAAGCGCGCGCTGGACCTGTGCAAGAGCGCCGGGCTCGAACAGCATCCGGTCGCCGCGCGCACGCACGTGCACATGGGCGTCATCATCATCCAGGGCTTCAAGAATCCGGAGCTCGGGAAGAAGCAGTTCGCGATAGCGCTGTCGATCGATCCGACCATCGGCATCACGAAATCGCTGTCCACGCCGGATCTGGAGGAGGCGTTCGCGGAAGCGAAGGCGAGCGGCGGGGTGGCGAGCGGAGGCGAAGAGACGGCGCCGGCCACGCCGCCGGCCGCGCCCGCGGGCGGCGGCAGCCGCGGCGGCCCGTCTGCGACGCGATCCGAGGCGCCGTCGGCGTCGGGATTCAGCTACCACACGGTCAGCGAGGTGCGGCAGGGCTCCAGCATCATCGTCACGGTCACCGTCGAGGAGAGCCTGAAGTTCCGCAAGCTGGTGCTCGCGTATCGCGAGCAGGGGACCAGCGACTTCCTGGGCCGCGAGATGGAGCCGGTGGGCGACGGCGCGTACCGCGCCGAGATTCCCGCGTCCGCGACCAGCGGATCGTCGGTCGCCTACTACATGGAAGCGCAGGACGACGACGGCAATCCCGTCGCGTCGCGCGGGACCGACACGCGGCCGCTGGTGATCTCGTTCGCGGCGACGGCGAAAGCTTCATCGGGACACGCTGACGCGACGGTCGAGCGCAAGGCCGAGACTCGCAAGCGCCACGAAGAGGAAGAAGACGACAACACCGGCAAGATGTTCGTCAGCCTGCTGGTCGGCAGTGGGTACGGGTACACGTCGGGCAACGGCGAAGTCAACGCCGACACTCCGGTGTCCGGGACGTTCTCGGGCGCGGGCCTCGGGCACGTGGCGCCGGAGGTCGGCTACTGGTGGAAATCCGACGTGATGCTGTCGCTTCAGGGGCGGTTCCAGCTGGTCACCGGCACGACCGGATACTCGCAGGATGGCAAGCAGCACGATCCGGTGCCCGCCGCGCTGGCGGTGTTCGCCAAGGCGACCTGGCTCGCCTCCACCACCGGCAGCTTCCGACCGTTTCTTTCGGGCGGTCTGGGCGGTGGACAGATCCGGCATGTCGTCACCTTCGGCAACCTGAACGACTGCGGATCGAACGGCATGCAGACCTGCAAGGATTCGGTGGTGGCCGGTCCGCTGCTGGCCCAGGTCGGCGGCGGCTTTTTCTACAAGCTGACCGACAGCGTCGCGCTAACCTTGGGAACCAACGCCCAGCTCGCCGCGCCCAAGTTCACGTTGAACTTCGATCTCAACGGCGGCGTCGGCTTCGTGTTCTGACATGAAACGCTTCCTCGGCGACGACTTCCTCCTCGACAGCAAGACCGCGATCGATCTGTACGAGACGTTCGCGCGGCGGCAGCCGATCATCGATTACCACTGCCACCTGTCACCGCATCAGGTCGCGGACGACTACAAGTGGCGGTCGATCACCGAGATCTGGCTGCAGGGCGACCACTACAAGTGGCGCGCGATGCGCACGGCGGGCGTTCCCGAACGCAGCATCACGGGCGACGCGTCCGACTGGGACAAGTTCGCGGCCTGGGCGGCGACGGTGCCGCAGACGCTGCGCAACCCGCTTTACCACTGGACGCACCTCGAGCTGGCCTTCCCGTTCGGCGTCACCGGCAAGCTGCTGGGGCCGGATACGGCGAAGGAGATCTACGAGCACTGCAACCGCAAGCTGGCCGAGCCGGCGTTCACCGCGCAGGGCTTGCTGGCGCAGTACAACGTGAAGGTCGTCTGCAGCACCGACGATCCGATCGACGACCTGGAGCCGCACCGGCGCCACGCGAAGAACACCAAGGCGCGCACGAAGCTGTGCCCGACCTGGCGCCCCGACAAGGCGCTGGCGGTGCACGACCTGCCGCTGTGGAACGGCTGGGTCGACAAGCTGGCCGCCGCCGCCGACATGACGGTCGACAAGCTGGCGACCCTGCGCGAGGCCCTGCAGAAGCGCCACGACTTCTTCCACGCCAACGGCTGCCGCGCCTCCGATCACGGGCTGGAGCGCATCTACGCGGCGGCTTACACCGAACGCGAGGCGGAGGCGATCTTCGCGAAGGCGCGCGCGGGCAAGGCGCTGGCGCCCGACGAGATCGAGAAGCTGCGCGCGGCGCTGACCTACGACTTCGCCGTGATGGATCACAAGCGCGGCTGGGTGCAGCAGTTCCACCTGGGCGCCATGCGCAACAACAGCACGCGGGCGATGCGCGTGCTGGGACCCGACACCGGATACGACGCCGTCGGCGATTTCCCGCAGGGCGAGGCGCTGGTGCGGTTCCTCGACCGGCTGGATTCGGGGGGACAGCTCGCGAAGACGATCGTCTACAACCTGAACCCGCGTGACAACGAGCTGCTGACGACGATCATCGGTTCGTTCCAGGACGGGTCGGTGCCGGGCAAGATGCAGTTCGGCAGCGCCTGGTGGTTCCTCGATCAGCTGGACGGCATGACCAAGCAGATGGACGCGCTGTCGAACATGGGCCTGCTGTCGCGTTTCGTCGGCATGCTGACGGACTCACGCAGCTTCCTGTCGTACTCGCGCCACGATTACTTCCGCCGCCTGCTGTGCAACCTGCTGGGTAACGACGTCGAAGCCGGCCGGCTGCCCAACGACACAGGGCTGCTCGGCCGGCTCGTGGAAGACGTCTGCTTCAAGAACGCGCGCAGCTACTTCGGCTTCGACGTCTGAAACCCGCGCTAGTTCGCCAGCAGCGCGAACTTCTGGTTGCTGGCGGTGTTGCTGCAGGTCCAGAGGTCGATGACAGCGCCGTTGGCGGTGCTGGCATTGCGCACCTCGAGGCACAGGTTCGGGGCGCCGGCGTTCTTGAACATGAAGACGCCCGATCCCGCGGCGGTCTCGCTGGTGAGCCACGCCTGGTTGAAGGTCGTGTTGCAATCCTGGACTTCGAGCACCGTGCCCAGGGTGGTGCCGTTCGCGCGCGGTCCGATGCACTTGTTCTGGCCCACCTTCATGGCGAGCTTCACGTTGCCGTTGCCGGCGTCGCGGAGGAAGAACCGCTGCCCGTCAGTGGGCCACGTGTCGTACTGCTGCAACGCGGTTCCGTTCGTGGTCGAGAGGTAAGGGACGTCCACCGACTTGTTAGTCGCGTTCTGCGGCACCAGCCGAACCGTGCGTCCCGGATCGAACGTCGCGAGGGTAACGGGTATGAACGACCACCGCCCCTGGTCCGGGCTTCCGGCGCCTACGGGGTAAGAGGTTACGCTCTGGATGAGCGCGCCATCCGTGCCGGAAAGGTTCGACGGCAGGAGCTGGGCTGAAAACGTCGTCGACGACATCCGGAGGTTCGCGCGACCGGGATCGCCCGGTATGAACGTGAGCGGTACGATCTGGCTCGTAGTGCCCGTGTAAGGCCGCTGCACCGCCTGCGCGCCGTTGAGGTCGAGGGACATGCCGCTGGTCCTGTTGACGATCTTGTAGTTGCCCGACGACACTTGAAGGATCTGCCAGGTCTGACCAGCCGCGGCCGTGAAGGTCCGCTGCTCGACGTTGGCGCCGTTCGACGTGCTGCCGCCTACCACACCCAGGCACTTGTTGTTTGTGTTGCAAATCTTGTAGAGCTGCGTCGGTTCGAAGTTTCGGTAGACCGTCACCGGGTGCATCCAGGCGTGGCCCGAGGGGTACGGCGCCTGCGGCGACTGATCGGCGCATGACGAGAAGCCCGCGTTCTGCGGGGTGCAGTGGTTGAGAGAAGCGAACGCGCAGTAGGCCGGCACGTTCTGATTGTTGACGCCGTCCCACTGCGTGCCGTAGGGGCTGGTCAGGACGCCGCCGCCGGTGCCGAACGAGCCGCCGAGCCGGCCCAGTGACGCCCCGGCGGACAGGTTGTTGCCCGCGCAGTAGTTGCCCTTCGGGTTGGCCATGAACAGGTTGCCGAAGTAGGCGGCTTCCATGTACGGGTAGTCGGGGCTGGTTTCCCAGCCGATGCCGTTGTCGGGGCCGACCAGCCAGATGCCAACGTGTACGCCCGAGTTGTTGACGTGCGCGAGCATGCAGGCGCTGACCCTCTCCTGACAGTTGAGGTCGCACGTGCCGAACTCGAGCTCGGGAGCCACGCCGATGGCGCCGTCGAAGGTGTACGTGTTGGGCGGGACGGCGTTGTCCTGCGCGGTCAATCGGTGCCCGCTCGGGAACGCGCACTTGACCATGTACTTCACCGCTTCGCGGCCGCTCGCGGTCGTCATGAGCCCCGAGGTCCACGAGAGGCCTCCGCTCGTCGAGAGCCCGTTGATGGAAATGCCGTCAACGAACGACAAGCCGTTGTAGGCGAAGCCGTTGAAGGCGAAACCGTTGTAGGCGAAGCCGTTGAACGCGAAGCCGTTGTAGGCGAAGCCGTTGTAGGCGAAGCCGTTGTAGGCGAAGCCGTTGTAGGCGAAGCCGTTCTCTGACGCGACCTGGTCTTCGGAAGTCTCCGCGTCAGCACCCAGCTCCGCGCACGCGGCGGCGGACAGGGCAGCGGTGGCGATGAGCGACGGGAGGGCTCGGCTGCGGCGCTTTGTGAGCATGCATACCGGGATTGCAGCGGGTGTGCCACGCCTGATCGGCCGAAACCAAGGCGGCTCGCGACGTTGCGCATTGTGCAATTGCGCGAATTGAGAAAAATCCCCTTTTCTCGAATTGCGTAACCGCCGATGTGACTCGAGGGATGAGCGGGTCACTGGTGGACAGCACGCTGGTTTCGACGGACCGGGGTGCCGAGGGCAGCGCGCACGTTCCACGCCGGCTGATGATCGGCACCGGCCAGAACGTCACCACCCACATGCTCCCCGAAGAGGGCACATTGACGCTGGGACGCGCACCCGACGCGTCGATTCGCATCGATGACTCGTCGGTCTCCCGCCTTCACGCGTGCCTGCACGTCGGCGCGGTGATCCGGGTCGAGGATCTGGGCAGCGCGAACGGCACCCGTGTCGGCGGCGTGCGCCTGCGCCCCAACCAGCCGACGCCGGTTCCGCCGGGCCAAGTCGTTGAGATCGGCAGCAGCTGGATGATGATCGCGAATGCACCGCTGAGCGGCTCGATCACCACAACCGGGGTCCAGGAGCCGATCGCGCTGACGCAACCGACCGAAGCGCCGGACGACAAGGACGGTCTGGTCGTCCTCGACGAGGTGATGCGCAATCTCGAGCGCGTCGTCGAACGCGCCGCCATCGCCGACATCAGCATCCTCGTGCTCGGCGAGACGGGCGTGGGAAAAGAGGTGCTTGCGCGCCGCATTCATGCGCTGTCGCCCCGCGCCGACAAGCCGTTCGTCGGGTTGAACTGCGCGGCGCTGGCGGCGTCGCTGCTCGAGAGCGAGCTCTTCGGCCACGAGAAGGGGGCCTTCACGGGCGCGGGTCAGGCCAAGCCGGGTCTCCTCGAAACCGCCGACGGCGGGACCGTGTTGCTTGACGAGGTGGGCGAGATGCCGCTCGCGGTCCAGGTGAAGCTGCTGCGCGTCCTCGAGGAGCGGCAAGTCCTGCGGATCGGCGGCACGCGCCCGCGGCCCATCGACGTGCGCGTCCTGTCGGCGACGAACCGCAATCTCGAGGCGGAGATCGCGTCGGGTTCATTCAGGCGCGATCTCTTCTTCCGGCTGAACAGCATCACGATCGAGATCCCGCCGCTGCGTCAACGGCTGTCGGAGATCGAGCCTCTGGCGCGGCGGTTCGCGAAGATGGCGGCGCAGCGGCTTCGCCTGCCGCCACCTGAGATCGACGCCGAGGTCCTGGTCAGGCTGCGTCGTTACCAGTGGCCCGGAAATATCCGCCAGCTTCGCAACGTCATGGAGCGGGCCGTCGTGCTCGCCGAGGGCGGCCGCATCACTGCCGACCTTCTGCCCGCTGACACGTATGTGGGTCCGGTCCCCAAACCGTCGGTGTCCGCGTCGCCGTCGCCGCCCGCCGCGTCGACGGACGACGTCGATGACGAGCGCCAGCGGATTCTGGAGGCGCTTGACCGGTGCGCCGGCAATCAAACTCGGGCGGCCGAGCTGCTCGGAATCTCTCGACGCACCCTGGTCAGCCGCATGGCCGAATACAACCTTCCGCGGCCACGCAAACGCGGGAACGACCAGGGCTAGCCGCGGTCCCCGGCGCCGGGCGCGGGAACATGTTCCCGCTCCCACGCCGCGATTGCGCGTGCGAGACCGGCGGCATCAGGCTTGTCGGCGATCGTATCGCGAGCACTCCGTGACAGTTCGATGGCGCGCTTGCGCTTGGTGGGCGCGGACTGCCAGATCGCGCGCGCCAGCGCGAACCGGGCCTCCGCCGTCCAGCGAGGATCCTGAGTTCCCATGAGAGACAGCGACTCCTCCAGCGTGGCGACGGCGACGCGCGCGTTCCCCTCGGCCAGTTCGAGTTTGCCTTTATCGAGCAGCGCGTACCCGATCGCGAACGAGCCGGCGTCTTCACGCTCGAGCGCCGTCCGCGCCTTGGCGATTCGCGTCCGCGCGGCCTCGAATTGTCCCAGCGAGGTCAAGATCTCGCTCTCGTTCAGACCCGTGACCGCGACGCGACCGCTCTCTTCGCCGAACACCTTCACGAAGATTGCGACGGATCTGCCCATGATCGCCGCCGCTTCCTCGTTGCGCCCAAGCTCGTGGAGGTAGTTGGCCGCGTTGTTCGCCGACATGGCGACCTCCAGGCTGTCGGGCCCGAACAGCGATTCCTGGATCGCCATCGCGCGCCGTTCGTCCTTCACCGCGTCCTCGTAACGGCCCTCGGCGGCCAGGACAGCGCCCCGGGATGCCGCGATCCGCGCCTCCAGGGCGGGGTGGTCCGGGAACCGAGCCAGGATCGCTTCGCCGTGCCGGATCCAGTGGCGTCCCATCTGCGCGTTGTGGGTCCTGTCAGAGAACGCGAGAGCCAGGCACGCGGACGCGTCGATCGCAATCTCGTCGTGACGTGACGCCTCGGCGGCCATCACCGCATCCTCGAGATCAGAAAGCGCTTGTTTGGTATCGAAGCAGGTATCGATCAAGCGCCCCAGCGCATAGGCGATCTCGGCCTCGAGCGGCCGATACGCGAGGCGGCCTGCCGCCTCCCGGACGGGCGCGCCAATCTTGGTGGCCTGGTCGCAACGCCCCGCCGCCGCCAGCGCGCTCACCTTGGCGACGTCCTCGCGCAGCCGCGCGACCTCGGCGCGCTTGCCGGGATCATCCGGTGGTCTGATCACCGCGCGCAGCATCGAGACGTCGGCGCAGCGCTCGAGCGAGGGCAGCGAACCTGCCGCCGTCGCCGCGTTGTCGACGAGGGCCCGGTCGGCGGTCGCGAGGACGTCCGTCAGCGCCTTGACGCTGGACAGGCGTTCGCCCAGGCATTCCATGCGCAGATCCAGCACCTCCGACGACTGATCGCCGCGCACGTGCGTCGCCTCGCAGGCCTCGGCGTAACTTCGCGTCCAGCGGGCGACGTATTGATCGATCAAGGCGGCGGTGCTCGCGAACGCTTGGCCGGCGCGCTTGTGACCTGTCGACGCGAACGCGCGTTCCACGGTGCCTCGCTGCGCCGCGCCCCAGACCGTCGCGGCGCGCGCCGGGCCTCCGGCGCAGAACGCCCGTTGCCCGGCCGACAGATGAGCGAACCCTGCGGCCACCCCGGCAAGCGCCGCGACGCCGACGGTCGCGATCGCGAGCCGCTTCCACCGGACGGTCGGATCCTGGGCGAGCGCCGTCAGCATCTCCGCCATCGAGGGAAAGCGATCGCGCGGCTGCGTCGCCAATCCCCGCAGCAGGATCTTGCGAATCCACGCCGGTACCGCCCCGTCGGTGGGGGGCTCGACCATCGTGCCCGAGACGACGTTCGCCATGACCGCCAGGACGTTGGCGCCTTCGAACGGACGGTGGCCGTAAAGCCCCTCGTACAGCGCGATCGAGAACGCGAACTGATCGGTCCGGGCGTCGCCGCCGGCGCCGGCGAACTGCTCGGGCGCCATGTACGCGGGCGTGCCCAGCATGGCGCCGGTCTGCGTCAGCTTGAGCCGCAAATAGCCGCCCGATCCGGCGGGGGCGGGCGCGCCGTCGCCGCCGCCCCCGTCGGGCGCGCCGCCCAGCTTCGCCGTCGCGTCGGGATCGGCGGCCGGATCCACGGTCTCGGCCAGCGCCGCGGCGCGCGCGCCCGCGTCCAACGCCTCCTGCTGCGCCGGCGACAGCTGATCGCGCGTGATCTCCTCGCGCGCCAGGCCGAAGTCCATGACGCGAACCTGCCCGGACTTCGTGATCATCACGTTCTCGGGCTTGAAGTCGCGGTGGACCAGCCCCGCTGTGTGCGCGGCGACCAGGCCCCGGCCCGCCGCCTGAAACACGTCCAGCACCTCGCGCCAGTTCCGTTGCTTCGCCTGCAGCCAGTAACCGAGCGTGTGCCCCTCGACGAACTCCATCGCGATGAACACGGAGTCCTGGAACGTGCCGACGTCGTAGACGACGACGACGTTCGGGTGTGACAGGCGCGCGATCGCCTGCGCCTCGCGCAGCAACCGCGTCCGCCCGTCGATCGTCGATCGCCCGGCGCGCGCGCGCAGCAGCTTCACGGCTATCTTCCGATCCAGCTCCGGATCGTAGGCGGCGTACACCTCGCCCATCCCGCCGCGCCCGAGCAAACCGAGAACTACATATCGCCCGATCGTCGCCCCCTTGGCGAGGCCGGCTTCGCTCCCAGCGCCGCCGGGCGGCGGGCGTACCGGTTCGGCGGACATGTGTCAGCCCGAAAATCGGCTGTTCTTGATGGTTTATTGAGGTCCACCCACCCCATTCAAGGAAGCTGGGCCACAGCGTTTGGCTTGATCTGCCAGGAACACAGCACCCATACTGCGTTCCTGGTCTAGCTTCGCATGAACTGTGCTCGCCCCCGCTCAGTTACGTGTGTGACGTTCCACGTCCATCGCGCGAGGTCCGCGTGACGGACACGCCGGCGCCGTCCGTGGCCGCGGCACGCGGGACGACGGATCGGATCCAGGCGATCGACGTCGCGCGCGGCGTCGCGATGCTGATGGTCTTCCTGTCTCACTTCTCGCTGCACTACGTGTACTCGGTCGCAGGACCTGGATGGTTCAAGGCGCAGTCGCTGGTCACCCACATCGCGACGCCTGCGTTCGTCCTGGTCAGCGGCATCATGCTGGGACTGCTGCGCGCGTCTCGGAGCGACTTCGCGCGCATGCGCGACAAGCTGATCGATCGCGGGTTGTTTCTTCTGATCGTAGGGAGGCCGTTCATCGCGCTGGCCCACATCGCGCTGGAGGACGACTGGCGGCTGCCGTTCGTCGATCAGGTGTTCATCACCGACACGCTAGGCGTGTGCCTGATCCTCGGTTCCTTGATCGCCACGTCCGTCGGCGATCGGGGCCGGCTGCGCCTGGGGTTGGGCATCCTCGTCTCGTCGTGGGCTCTCGACATTTTCTGGATGCCCGACAGCTGGGGCGGAAGTCTGGTCAAGGAGCTGCTCTTCGGACGCCTGCGCGGCGAGTCGCTGCTCTACAACTTCCCGCTGCTGCCGTGGTTCGGGTGGTACCTGGCGGGCAGTGGGCTGGGATCGATCGTCGCGCGTGCGCGGACGGCGGGTGGTGGCAAGATCGCGGCGCGCGGCGTATTCAAGGCCGCCGCGGTCAGCCTGGGCATCGCCTTCGCCGCAAGGCTGGCGGCGTGGCCCTTGAAGCTGACCCATGCGGTCGGAACCGCGACGGCGGCCGGCCGCGCGGTCCGGATGCTGGCGCTGGGGCAGAAGCTGCCTCCTGGCGTCACGTTCCTCTTCTTCTACGGGGCGATCGCGCTGCTCGGCGTGGGGGTCGTCCTCGAGTGGGGCGAGCGCCTGCCCTCCGAGGAGACGCCGGCGGTCGCGTGGCGCTGGCTGGCCATGCTGGGCCGAAACTCGTTGCTGGCGTTCGTGCTGCAGTTCTACGTCTATTACACGGCGGTTCACCTGCTGCCGAAGCCGCCGCTCTGGCTGGGACCGGTGTACTTCGCGGTGACGGTGGCGCTGCTCCTCGCGCTGGTGGGGCTTTGCGATCGCTACCGTCTGAACCGGATGTTCACGGTCGGGTTCGCGCGCTGGGCGGCGCGTCGCCGCGAAACGAGAAACGTCGGCCGCGCGCTGGCACCGGCGTTCGCCGCGATGCCGACCATCGATCCGCCGAAGGACCAGCCCCGTTCGGGCGGGTCGCTCGGCTAGTCGCTCCGCGCCAAAGGCGCGGTGTGCGACTATTGTTTTTTTCAGGTAGCCGCGATCCCGCGCTTCGCGCGGGGGCGGCTAACCGCTGCCGCGTTTCTTGGCGAGGTCGTCGACCGGTGCGACGTTGCGCGGTGGGACCACGATCGCATCCGGCAGCGGATGCGCACCGTAGTTGGCGGTGGTGTTGTCGTGATCGGTCTTCAAGACTTGCATCGGGTTGCCGATCACCATCGCGCGCGGCGGCACGTTACGACCCACGACGGTGAGCGGGCCAATCGTCACGCCCGATCCGATGTGGATCTTGCCGAACACGACTGATCCGGCGCCCACCCACACGCAGTCGCCGAACGTCGGCAATCCGCCGCCAAGCCCCTGGCCGTCAGTGCGCACGCCGAGCGTGACACGTTCGGAGATGCTGCAATCGGCGCCCATCTTCACGGGCCCGACGATGATCGCGCCAGGATGACCGATGTAGAAACCCGCGCCGATCTGGGCGCCCGGGTGAATCTGGATTCCCCACAGAATGCGCATGGCGCGCTCGACCAGGTAATAAGCGGCCTTCAACGGGTAGCTCACCGGCTTCGGCACCGGATCTTTTTGGATCAACCACGAGCCAAAGCGGAACACGCCGATGGCCTGGAGTTGAGGCACCGAGGCCAGGATCTGCAGCTTCTCGAACAACGCGGGGTTACCGTCATTGCTCTCGATGCTGAAGCAGCGCGCCAGATCCCGCCGAAACAGGTCGAACATCCGTTTGGACAATAACAGAACAGGTCGGCGGGCGTAAGATGCCCGGGCCGTGCCGGCGCGCGTTTTTGTTTACTGCAAGAGGTCGGTCGGCGACGTCACGGCTCAGATGCTGGCCGACGAGCTCCGTCAGGCGGGCGACGCTCTGGCAAACCTCGAAAGACTGAACTCGTCCTAGGTCAGGCCGAGCATCGCGGCGCGCTGGGCGCGCGTCGCGAGCAGCGCCTGGTGCAGCGACCATTGCCCGCGCGCGCGCACCAGGTTGTGCTCGCCGCGTCCGGCGAAGCGCGCCGGGTCCCAGCCGAAGTACGATTCGAACAGCGCGTCGCCCGCGAAGCGCGCCGCCAGCTCCAGGCTGACCCACTCGACGCCGAGCAACAGCGCGCGGCGTTCGTCGTCGGACAGCGCGCGCCCGAGGCCCGCGATGTAGCCGCGCAGCGACGCGCCCAGAATTTCCAGATCGAGCACGGCGTTCACGTCGTCCTCGCCGGCGCGGTTGCACCACGACCGCCAGGCGTCGCCCAGCTCGAACGCGAGCGACAGCGGTCCGACGGTGTCGAGATCGATCAGGCAGATCGCGCGCGCGTCGTCGGGCGGTTGGCGCCCCGCGAACATGATGTTGTTGAACTTCAGATCGCCGTGGCAGACGCGCGGGGGCAGCGCGGGCAGCGGGGGCAGGGCGGCGGCGCCGTCCAGGATGGCGCGGGCCAGCGGACGAACCTCCGCGATCAGCCGGTGCCCGGCGTGCACGGTCACGGCCTCGTCCAGGCGCGCGAGGTGCCGGGGCGTGTCGTGGACGCCGACGCGCATGCCGACGAACGCGTGCTTCATGCCGTCGACGGCGGCGTGGAACCGGCCGACCAGCTCGCCCGCGGCGCGCGCCTGCGCCGGGCTGCCGACGACGTCGAACGCCACGCCGTCGACGTACGTGAGCAGCCGCCACACGCCGCCGTCCTCCGCGGCCACGTACGGCCGGCCGTCGCGCGTCGGCAGCAGGCGGGGCGTGACCATGCCGGCGGCCGTCAGCCGATCGGTCACCGCGACGATGTTGCCGTGCATCTCGGGCGGGAAGATCGCGTTCACCGCCTGCAGGACGGCGCGCCCACCGTCGGCGCGCGCCAGCAGATAGCTGCGGTTGATCAGGCCGCCAGCGATGCGCGTGATCGTCGCGCCGGCCCACCCGTCGAAGTGGGGCAGGACGCGCGCGCGGATCTCGGCGACGTCGTCCACGATTATTTCTTGGCCGATAGCGTGACCTTCACAGGCGACGCGACGTCACGCGCGTGCTCCTGCAACGCCTTCGTCCAGCCGCCGGCGTCGGCGGCGCCACCGGGCCGCTTGCTCCACTCCGAGCCCATGTAATAGACGAAGGGGACGCCGGGCGCGGCCTTGGCGACGAGGAAAGTATCGAGGTCGGTGGGGCGCAATGACGCGGCGATCCCCGCGGGAAGAACCACGGCGCAACCGAGGCTGCTGTCGTCGTCCTTCACCTTCTCCCACGTCCGGATCCACAGCTTGTCGGTCTTGAGGTCGGTGTTCGCGTGCTTGCCGACGCCGACGCCGACGTCCAGCTTTCCCGCGCTGCCCACGAAGGTGCTTGCGACGCGGTTGAAGTTCTTGCCAGCGTCCAGCGTGATCCGCTTGGTCTCGGCGACCTTGACGTTGGGCCCGGCGTCGAACGGCGCGTAGCCGAGCTCGAAGATCAGGCGCAGCGGGCCGTTCGCCAGCACGCGCGACCACACGAAGTTGCGCGACACGGCCGGCTTGTCGCCCGCGAAGACCGCGATGCCGCCGCAGCCGCGCGACTGCTTGACCGAATAGAAGTCGGCGCCCTCGCCGTTGTCGCGGTGATAGTCGTCGGTCATGTACCACTCGTTGACGACCAGGCGCTTCGTGCGCTTGACCCACACGTCGATGCCGCTGGAGGTGAGCGGCTCCTTTTTCCAGATCTCCAGATCGGGGCCGTACATGCGATGAGCGACGCGGTCGTTCTCCCATGCGAAGTCGTCGTGCCGCTCGCGCACGAAGCGACCGTAGACCTTGAAGTCGTCGGCCTTGGGTGTGGGGCGGGCGCCGGCCTCGACGGTGAAGGTCTTGCTCTCCTTGGCGCCCAGGTCGGTCTGGAACACCAGCTCGTCGAACACGTCATCGCCGTCGCCGTCGACCAGCTGCGACAGCACGGGCTGCCGCTTGGCGTCCATCACGACGATCTTCGCCGCGTCCAGGCCCGGCGAAAACTTGCGCAGCTCCGCCAGGGTGAGCGCAATCGTTTCCGCGCCGCGCGCGGTCGCCAGCGGGTTTTGGACCTTCACGGCGACCGGCGGCGCCGGGGCAGTGGGCGCTGCCGCGGCGGGGGCGGGAGCTGGCGCCGGGGCGGGAGCGGGAGCGGGCACTGCGGCGAACAGGGCGAGCAGCGGAAGGGTCTGGGTCACTGGGATCTCCTGAGCGGTGAAAAGCGCGCGGTCGAGGTCGGTCGGACCGGCCGGGGCCGTTCGAGTCCGGAGGTTAGACTCAATTCCCGGCCGTTGGGAACTGTCCCGGGGCTGAGCCGCCGGGGTCGGTCGGGAACACTTCCAACAGGGTGATTTCGCCAAGGATTCGCCTGCCATGAGCCAGACCACGTTGCGCATCGCCGAACAGGACAACGTGATGGTCGCCCTGCGGTTGATCGCGGGTGGCACAGAGGTCGACGGCGTCAAGGTCACGAGCGACGTCCCGGCGGGCCACAAGATCGCGACGCGCGCCATCCCCTCGGGCGCGACCGTGCTGAAGTACGGTTATCCGATCGGCGTCGCCACCCGCGACATCGCGCCCGGCGAGCACGTCCACTCGCACAACCTGACCAGCACGCTGCGCGACGACTTCGACCCCTCGAACCACGAGGTCCACCTGCGCAAGCTGCCGGCGCCGGCGGCGGCGACGTTCGACGGCTTCCGGCGCCCCGACGGTCGCGTCGGCGTGCGCAACGAGATCTGGATCGTCAACACGGTCGGCTGCGTGAACAACGTCGCCGAGCGCGTCGCGGCGGCGGCGCGCAAGCAGCTGGAGAGCGGCGCCGACTGGGGTTCCGTCGACGGCGTGCACGCGTTCCCGCACCAGTTCGGCTGCTCGCAGCTGGGCGACGATCTCGAGCTGACGCAGAAGATTCTCTCCGGCCTGGTCCGGCACCCGAACGCGGGCGGCGTGTTGATCTTGGGGCTGGGCTGCGAGAACAACCAGATGAAGCTGATGCTGGAGGCGGTCGGCAAGACCGCGCCGGGCCGGGTCGAG
>Ga0207691_10003732_pt1 | contig 14779 bp, 10 predicted proteins | sample KBSM13metaG_FD_184327 | JGI IMG/M metagenome (GOLD analysis project Ga0207691, IMG submission 184327) | Miscanthus rhizosphere microbial communities from Kellogg Biological Station, Michigan, USA - KBS M1-3 metaG (SPAdes) (version 2) | ecosystem: Host-associated > Plants > Roots > Rhizosphere >... | reverse complement strand
CAGAAGCCAGGAACACGATTGCGAGCACGGAAGCCGCTCTGCGCGACGCCACACAGCAGCACCAGGCCGAACTGTCGACCGCGGCTGCGGAGCTCGCCGAACATCGAGCCGAATCAGATCGCGCGTTGTCGCAGCTCACCGCCGATCGCGATCACCTCACCGAGCGACTGAGTGATACCGCACAGCGATTGAGCGAAGCCGAGCGCACGCTCGAGCAGCTTGGGCGCGATCACGACGCCGCAAATTCCAGCATTCAGAGTCTGACGCAACGCGAAGCCGAGCTGAGCTCGCAACTCACCCAGCTCGACGCCACGCGCGCGACACTCACCACGGAGTTGGCGGATGCGCGCGCAGCGGCGCTCGACACCGAGCGTTCCCTGCAGGCGGAGGCTGACGCCCTCCGCACCCGAGGACTCGAACAAGCGGCGCAGTTCGAAGTCGTCCTCGCCCAGGAACAGCTCGAGCAGGAGAGTCGCCTCGCCGATATGCAGGAATGCGCGCGCAAGCTTGGAGTCGAGCGCGACGGCCTGCAACAGTCGCTCACGATCGCTCAGGGACAAGCGCAGCAGCTTCAGCAAACGCTGGGAGCAACGGCCAGCCGGCTCGAAGCGGCGACCCACCGCGCCGAGACACTGCAGAAAGAAGCCGACCAACTGCCGCGGCTGCGCGCGCAACTCGACGAGATTCGATTGGAGAACAATCGCTTGTTCGAGCATGCGGGGCTGGCGATGTTCCGGTGCACACCGCAAGGCACGCTGATCCACGCCAATCGAGCGTGCACGACCCTGGTCGGCCGGCGGGTGCTCGAACAGCCGGCGGCGAACTTCGCTTCCGTTGTCTTCGAAGCTCCAGATGCGCTGTTGTGGCTGATCGAGCGCTGCCTGAGCACGCGCGCCAAGGAATCGATCGAGACGGCGTGGCGGCGGAACGATGGCGGCCGCCTGCACGTTCGCCTGCTGGCGCGGCTGTTGCCCTCCGACACGATCGAGGTCGTCGTCGAAGATCTGACGCGTCTGCGTGTCCTCGAGGAGCGGCTCGATCAGGCGCACCGGATGGAAGCCGTCGGCCGGTTCGCTTCGGAGGTGGCCGTGACCTGCGGCACCCTCCTGAACGACATTCACCAGAACGGCCGGCAGTGGCTCACGGCTGGCGAGCGCGTTGATATCCGGCAACAGGGTGAACTGCTCATCGACGAAGTCAGGCGCGCAGCCGGTCTCCTGCACCAACTGGCGACGTTTGGCGAGGAACAGGCGCGCACGCCGAAGCTCGTCGACCTGAACACGCTGATACGCGATCTCGAACCGGTTCTGAAACGTCTCGCCGGTGACCATGTCGAGGTCCAGATCGGCCACTCGTCGTCGCCACTGAACGTCGAGGCTCAGATTGAACGGGTCGAGAGGCTGCTCGTGAATCTCGCCAGCTACGGACGCGAACGCATGCCGTCCGGCGGCCGCTTGCGAGTCGATGTGGGGACCGAAGTCGTGGATCGACACTTCGCCGCCAGGCACCGCCACGTGCGCCTGGGTCTCCACGCGCTCATCACGGTTACCGGGACCAGAGCCCCGGCCCGCACCGACAAAGCTCCGCATCTTCGCGACGAGAGTTCGGCCCGCTCACAGGGACGAACAGCAGCACGGCCAGGTGTCGACGTCGGGACGCTTCAGCGCCTGGTGACTGAATGCGGCGGCCATCTCTGGATGAAGATCGAACCTGATGGAGACATCGTCGCGAAGATACGTCTCCCGCTCTCGACCTCGCACGATCAGACGCTTGCCCGCCGTGGTGCCGAGGCACGCGTGACTCGATTGCCAGGACTGCGCGCAGTTCGGTGACCTGCATTTCCCCGATGCTCGTACCGGGGAACATTTGGACAATCCCGCAGTCCCTGTGAATTAATCCGCTGAAGACGCCGGTCGGTAGCCACGCTCCTACCGAAATCGCGCCGAGCGAGGGTCGCTCCAGTCGGCAGGATTCGTGCGTTCAACGATGCCTGAAAGGGCACGTCGTCATGACTTCCAAGCGAGTCAACGTCCATGGGTATGTGGGCCGCGGATTCGATGCAGTGCGCTCTGCGTTTGTCGAAAATTTCGTTCGCCGCGGCGAGCTCGGCGGCGCCTGCTGTGTCTACCGCAACGAACAGAAGGTGGTTGATCTGTGGGGCGGGGTGCGAAACAAACGCACCGGTGAGCCTTGGGAACAGGACACCATGGTCCTCGTGTACTCGGCGACCAAGGGTCTGGCCGCGATGACATTGGCACTGGCCCATTCTCGAGGGTGGCTCGACTATGAGCAGCCGGTGTGCGCCTATTGGCCGGAATTCGCGCAGAACGGAAAATCCGCGATCACCGTTCGACAGCTGCTGGCGCATCAGGCTGGGCTGTTCGCGTTCGACGAGCCGGTCGATCGGAGTGTCGTGGCCGATCTCGATCGCCTGGCGGCCGTACTCGCGAGACAGAAACCCGCATGGGAGCCGGGAACGCGGCAGGCCTATCACGCGATCAGCCTTGGTTTCTATCAGGGCGAGCTCCTGCGCCGCGTCGATCCGCGGCATCGCAGTCTCGGCCAGTTCTTTCAGGATGAAATCGCGTCGCCGCTCGGCCTCGACTTCTACATCCGGCTGCCGGAATCGATTTCCGACTCCAAGCTCGCCACGCTCGCTCCGCCAGGGCGCCTGCAGATGCTCGTTGGGTTCCCGATTCGATTGACGCTCGACTCGATGAATCCTCGATCGAATATCTACCGCGCTCTCGTCACGAACCCAGGATCGGGGCTGCCTCTCGATGACGCGCGTGTGTACGCGCGCAATCTCGAAGTACCCTCCGGTGGCGGCGTCGGCTCCGCGCGCGCGATCGCGCGCGCCTACAGCGTGTTCGCCACGGGAGGCCGGGAGCTGGGACTACGCCGCGAGACCCTGGACTTGCTGGCCGCGCCCGCGATCCCGCCGACCCACGGCTTCCACGACGAGTGTCTGAAAGGCGAACCGCAGTTCTCACTTGGCTTCATGAAGCCAAGCGCCACCTGGCCGTTCGGACACCCGTCTTCGTTCGGATCGCCCGGAGCCGGTGGCTCGCTTGGTTTTGCCGATCCCGAAGCCGGCATCGGATACGCCTACGTCACGAGCCAGATGGGCACGTCACTCACAGGTGATCGACGCGATATCGCGCTGAGGGACGCCCTCTACGCCGAGGACATGGTCGCGGCGTAAAAGCCACGTCGCGCTTAAGGCGCCAGTGGCTCGCGGTGGTCGCGAACGCGCCACAACGCGTTTGTTTCAGTCGTGAGCGCGGCCGCGTCCTGACGCAAGGGTACGCGCGCCCGAATCGTCGTTCCACTACCGAGCCGCGCGTCGATCGCACACTCGCCGTTGACGAGGCTGAGCCTTTCCCGCATGCCGACCAGCCCGAGACGGTGGTCTGTCGGCATCGCCTCGGGATCGAAACCGGCCCCCGTGTCCGCGACCTCGAGCTCGATCTCGCGGGGGCTGCCGCGCAACGCGACCGTCACGCTCCGAGCTCCTGAGTGTTTCACCGCGTTGCGGACCGCCTCCTGCATCACGCGGAACATTGTCAGCGCGATGTCGTTCCTCACGTCGGTCGGCATCCCTTCGTCGTCCAGGTGGAACACCATGTCGTGCTGCGCGGATATTTCGTTACAGAAGATCCTCGTTGCGGCCGGCAGTCCGAGCCGCGCAAGGTTCGACGAATGCAGCTGGTCTGAAACGGCAAACATTTCCGTCGCCACCGCACCGAACCGGCCACTCAGTTCTTCGACACGGCTGCGCATCTTGCCGTCATCGATACCAATCGTCGACTGACCCAAGCCGTGCAACTGCGCCGTGAGCACGATCAAGCGCTGGCAGAGATCATCCTGAATCTCCCTGGCAATCCAGGCTCGTTCGTGTTCCTGGACCTGCATCAGCCGTTGACTCAGGCTCGAGAGCGCGAGGCGCGCGAGCTTCAGGTCGGTGACGTCGATCGCCGAGCCGACGTAGCCGGCAAAGCTGCCGTCTTCGAGCATGCGAGGCGCACCTGTGTCGAGGACCCACCGGTATTCGCCGTCGGATCGGCGCAGGCGATACTCTCGCCGGAAGCCCTCACGTCGTGCGAACGCGTCCTCGTAGGTCGCGAGCCAACCCGCGAGGTCGTCGGGATGAACGGAATCGACCCAGCCCCGTCCCCGCTCCGTCTCTATTGAGCGACCCGTGAAATCCAGCCATGTTTGATTGACCTCAGTGCACAACTTATCTGGGCCGGCGACCCACAGCATTACCGGAGCCCCGTTCGACAGCAGGCGTAAACGCCCTTCACTTTCGCGCAGTGTACGCTCGGCGCGCCGCCGTCTCGCCAGATTCGCCACGAGAGCGACGACGATCATCGCCTGGACGCCGACGACGGTTACCGCTGCCACGATCTGAGGTTTGTATAGCTCCCACGTTGTCGGCTCGCGAAAAAGGACCGCGCTCCCTGATGGCAAGTACGCCTGGTCGATGCGCCAACGCTGGAGCTCTCGCCAGTCGAAGACAGGCGGCGCGAGAGGCTGGATTGTGGTGTGAATCGATTGCGGCGCTTCCCCGCTGAGCAGACGACGGGCAACCGCCGCGGTATTGCGGCTCAAGTCCTCCATGGACATCAGCGGTCCGCCGACGATGCCGAGGCCCAGTTGCGTCGTGCGCAGGCCGAAGATAGGCGCGTTGGCGGCCCGGTGCAACTCGGCCAGCGCACGTTCCTCGATCTGAGGAACGCCCTTCGCGTCGAGCGACAGGATGGCGAAGAGGATCGCGGAATGCGGCGGCAGATTGGCAGAGCGAGTCACCATGTCGGCAAACGACAGTTCGTCAGCCCAGGCAAATGTCACCCGCCCCTCGAAGCGCTGGAACGAACGCCTCATCTCGGCAAGCCAGACCTGCTCGAGGTGTGATGCTCCGACCACCACGAAAATCGTCTTCGTGTCAGGGAGGACCTTCAGGATGTTGTCGACCAGCCGTGCAGGCTCGTGGTCCACGGCTACCGCGGTGTCGTTCGAGCCGACGGTGCCGCTCTGGACAAAACGCCGATCGACGCCGGCGAGCAACATCGGCGCCCCGGGAAACAGCTGCTGACGATTGCGCTGCGCAAACTCCGCTGCCGGTCCGCCGATGGGCACCACGAGATCTGCCTGATGCCCAGCCAGCATCGACTGCACGTAACGCACCATCGAGTCTTCCGGCGCGCTCCGACTCACACGGACAGGCTGTAACGCCACTTCAATGAAATCGACCGGCTCGATCGATGTGCGGCTCAACTCCGGGAGGAACAGCTTGGCGAAGTCGAGATGCGGGGCGAACTCGCGTTCGTACGAATACAGCAGCAACACCCGCCGCGCCGGCGCCTGTGTTGCAGGCGCCTGCGTTGGCGCCTGCGCCGCTGCCAATGAGGTGCAGGTCAAAAGAAAAAGTATGCACCCAAACGATCGTCGCATAAGCGGTCCCACCACTCTCGCAAACCCGATTGGATTGTAGCAGGGCGCGTTCCCTGCTCCGGAGGACATTGATCCGGATCAAGGAAAAGGAACGCAGGCCCAGGGACACGCAGGGAGAACGTCGTCATGAGCCGAGTGGAACATCGACGTCAACAGCAGCCTCATGACCAACCGCCGCTTCCTTATAGACGCGGTACGCTTCCTCGAACATCGCGTCGCGGTTCGCGAAGCGGCTCTCCTCCCAGCAGGCGAGCGGTTGCAACAGCGCGTTGACGAGGCATTTGTTGCAGTACGTGCAGGGCTTGTCGGGCGAGTTCTGTCCAGCTGCAAACCGGTGAACCAGATCGGGGTTGGCCAGCAACCCTCGCGCGATCGAGACGACGTCGCAGTGGCCCGCGTGCAGCGCGTCGCGGATACGGCTCGCTGTCTGCCAACCACCGACGCAGATGACCGGCAAACCTGAGGCAGCCTTGATTTTTGCGGCATCGTCCTGGTTCATGCCCTCGATCTTCTCGGGCAGAAGCCTGCCGTGCTCTTTGAACGCCATGCGCCTTCCCCAGTTCCACTCCGTGAACCGGCGAAACAGCGACAGCTGCATGAGAAAGAACCGCAACGGTACGCGCGTCCCCTCGTAGAACATCGCCGCGAGCGAGTATCTCGAGTCATCCATGGGAAGTGACCCGGCAGGAACCAACGGATGCGGAAAAGAGTCGCCTTGAGATACGTGAATGGCGTCGAGGCCGCCATCGGCGAGCCAGCGCGCGACCTGCATCGTGTCGTCGATCGTGTTACCGACCCGTCGATTCATCGGCGCGGTATACGCGTTGTGCTCGTCTCTTCCGCTCAGCTTCATCGACACGAAGAAGTCGCGCCCGACAGCGGCGCGCACCGCACCAAGAACTTCCAGCAGGATTCGTGCGCGTGTTCTGAGATCGCCGTTGTACTCATCCCTGCGGTCGTTGATGGCGTTCGACAGGAACTGATGGAGGATGTAGCCGTTGCACGCCACGATTTCGATGCCGTCGGCGCCGGCTTCACGTGCGCGCCGCGCCGCACGGCCGTAGTCCTGCACGAGCTCGCGTATTTCGTGAATCGTCATGCGGCGTGCACGCAATCCGTACAACAGGTCTGGCCTGTCGGTTGCGCTTGGCGCAAGCACGCCGATGAATTCCTTGCGTGGAAGGTCGCGTTGCCGACCCGAAAAGTGCAGCTGGATGATGTAGCGGCAGTCTTGCTCGTGGATCGCCTCGATCAGCCTGCGCCAGGACGGAATCGTCCGGTCGTGATCGATGCTGGCGTACCCTGGCACCGCGATCCCGTCCGTCCTGATGCCGGCATTCGACGAAATGATCGCGCCGACGCCGCCGCGCGCGAAGCGGCGGTCCCAGGCAATCCGGGCGTTGGACATCGACCCGTCGTAGAAGTCGACACGTCCTCCCAGGCTCGATCGCACGACTCTGTTCTTGAGCTTGAGTCCGTTGATCGTCAGCGGTTGAAAGATCGGATCGGTCATCGGTTTCACAGACTCCCTCTGCGCGCACATTCTACTCACCTCGACGTTGACATGGAGTCGCAGGTACGGGATGTGCCTGTGATACAAGACGAGTCGAGGTTGCTAACGACCAGGATCTGTTGCGCTGCGCTTGTCCTGCTCGCTGTTCTGGGCTCTTCATGCAGCGACGACGACAATCCCACCGGGCCGACCGGCAACACGGTCGTGATCTACGCAGATACCAACTTCAGGGGAAATAGCCGGGCGATGCTGGGCGACGCGTCGGACCTCGACGATCTCCCGGGCTGCGGCGGCGCGGGCGCTGATTGGGATGACTGTATCTCGTCGATCCACGTGCCGAATGGCTGGGAGGTCACCGTATTCGAGCATGACGTCTACACGGGTGCCAGCGCCACGTTCACCGCCGACGTGCCCGACCTGCATCAACAGTCAGGTCCGTGCAGCGGCCAGTGGGACGACTGCATCTCGTCGATCCGATTGCGCCAGCGATAAGCCTGTTCACACCTGTCGTCGGTCTCCTCGCACGGTCTGCGCTGCGACTCCGTACTAATACGCGCGACCGCACGTTAATGACAGACAAGGGGAGAAAACAACACGGATGAGCTTGCGCGGACGTGTGCGCGTACTCGTATGATGACTCCCTCCGAAAGAACAACTCGACGCAAATCAGAGGTGGAACCGGATGGCAAAGGTTGCCACGACTGTGATCTCAACGATCGGTGTGCCGAGAAGAGCCTTCTACGCGTGGCTCGTCCCCGGCGTGTTCTATACCGAACTTGATACTGTGCTTCGCGATGAGGCGGGGCTTCCTGGTGTCACCAGGACAACGGGCACGACCGGACCCTGGGACGTGGCGGGGTCGACGCGCATCGTCCATCTGACCGATGGCACAACGTGCCGGGAGACGGTGAGGACGGCAACCGCGCCCGACTACTTCGCATACCGGCTCACCGAGTTTTCGAGCCGCGTAATCAGCATGCTCGTCCGTGAGGCCAACGGTCAGTGGTGGTTTACCGATGAAGGCTCCGGCACGCATGCAAAGTGGACCTACACCGCCGAGAGCAGGAACTTCCTCGCGACCCCACTGCTCTTTCCAGTCATCAGGATTTTCTGGCATCGCTACATGAGCTCCGCCATGAAAAACATCAAGACACGGGCAGAGAAAGAAGTCGTGAGGGCCTCGCGATGACGCAGTGGGACTTCGATCTGGTCGCCCTCCACGGTTCGCAGGAGATGACTGCTGAGGACCGCGCGTATCGTGGCTCACGCTATGCGGACGTCCGCAAAGCGATCTATGCGAATCCGTATCGAGGCGGCACCAGCGGTCAACAACCGGGACCGCTGCCGATGTTCAAATCGACGATTCGCAACGCCTGGCGCGGCACGCTGTTCGGTGAGAACAAATTTCGCCAGGCGTCGGCGCGCGCCGTCGATTCCCGGGCCGACCTTCGCTGGGGAACCGACGGAAAAGGATGGCGGCGAATCATCGCACCCAACGGCATTTGCGTCCTCGGCAACTGGGAGATCACCGAGGACAATCCCTACACCGGCTATTACAGGAAGGGCTCCAGGGGTCTGACGATCGGCAGGTTCTCGTCGGACGGCAATGAAACGCGGCGCGGGCAGCGTCGATCGATCAGCCTCGGCATGAAGATCTATCCGACGATGGATCCTGAGCATCCGACACCGCTGATTCCAGCAAGTGTAATTGTGCAGGAAGATCTCGGCGGCATGCGAACCGACTACGTCAACGATGCTGAATTGGTCAACGCTCCGAGCGTGCATGCCTATCGCCGCGGGATCTATTTCCTCATCATGCTGCGCGCCGGTCCGATCTTTCAGCAACTGGACAAGGTCGGAGACAGTCGCCAGCTCCACGAAGTCGCCGAGCTCGGAAAGCCGGCCGGCGATCCGGCGAATTGTCCCGAGCACATGCTGCTGAAGATGACACCCGGTCAGCGAAAGATCGAGGGGCGTCACCTCGATTTCCGCGAGGAGATCTACAGTCACATCTTCAAGCCCGGCGATGCGCAACCGACCGGTGTCATGGAATTCGACATCTCTGTCTCGAGCTACGGACGCAAGAGCGGCGTCCAGGGGTTGTCACGCGTGACCGTCACTGATTGGCAACGCATCGGCAAACTGCGCTTCACCGAGGCCGTCGCGTCGTACAACTCCGACCACGTCGTCCAGTTCCATCATCCCGGCTGGCGAGACGATCGCAACGATCCCTCCACGTACGTCCGCGTCAACGAGGAACGCGTGCGCCGCTGAGCCGCTACGAATCGACCGAGCGTCAGCATGCCCTCACCCTTCGACGTCATCGTCATCGGCAGCGGCTTTGGCGGAGCGATCACGGCGCGCCGCCTCGCCGAAAAAGGCATGCGCGTCCTGGTCCTGGAGCGCGGCCGGCGCTGGGAGCCGGCTCAGTATCCACGAAAGGCTGGCGACGCCTGGATCTTCAATCCCGACCACCCTGCCCGCCACAACGGCTGGCTGGACATGCGCTTCTTCCGGCGCATGACGGTCGCACAGGCCGCTGGTGTTGGAGGTGGCTCGCTGACCTACAGCAGCGTCGCCGTGGAAGCCAACCCCGACGTCTTCACACACGGTTGGCCGAAAGAGATTACCTACGCCGAGCTGAAGCCCTATTACGACATCGTCGCCCGGGAAATGGACCTTCAGGTCATTCCCGATGGACAACTGACGCAGCGCTTCATCCTCGCGAAAGAGGCGGCGCGAAACCTCGGGCACGCTGAGCGATTCTCCAAGGCGCCACTCGCCGTCAGCTTCTCCGAGGACTGGAACTACCAGCTCCAGGACCCGTTCAATCACAAACACTCACGCCAGTTCGTCAACGCACACGGGCAGCGCCAGGGCACGTGCATTCACCTTGGCAACTGCGACATCGGCTGCGACGTCCGGGCGAAGAACGGGCTGGACGTCAACTACATTCCACGGGCCGAGCAGCGTGGAGCGGAGGTGCGGCCGCTTCACCTGGTGCGCTTCATCGAGCCGCGAGGCAGTCAGTACCGCGTCGTGTTCGATCGCCTGGCGAACGGGCGGCTGATTCCCGGGGAAGAGACGGCCGATCGGGTGATCCTCGCCGCAGGAAGTCTCGGGACGACGGAGCTCCTGCTTCGCTGCCGCGATCAGTATCGGACGCTGCGCGCGCTCAGCCCGACGCTCGGCACGCGCTGGAGCGGCAACGCCAACTTCATCTCGATGGCCACCTACTCGGAGAAGGACCGCGTTCGGCAGTCCACGGGCCCGACGATCTCCAGCATCCTCGATTTCAGCGACGGCGGGTTCAGGAGTCAACGTTTCGTCGTGGAAGACGACGGCTTCCCGAATGTACTCCTCGGCGCAATCAAGGCATACCTCGATGACGGAGTCAGGACGCGATTCGGCCAGCATCTACTCGAGGAGTTCGAGGAGCACCTGCGCGAGGACAACCCGCTTCGCAACCTTCTGCTCTGGCTGGGCGCAGGTATGGATGCCGGCGACGGCCAACTCCACCTGAAGCGACGATGGTTCATGCCATGGAAACGTGTGCTGAACCTGAACTGGGAAGTCGAGCCATCCGAAGGCGTGCTCAACGCAATGCAGGCGATGCATCAAGAGTTGACGGAGGCCACCGCCGGACGTTTCAGGTCGCTCCCGACCTGGACGCTCTTCAAGAGCCTGCTGACGCTGCATCCGCTCGGCGGGTGTCCGATGGGCACGGCGCTCGAGAACGGTGTCGTCGATCACCTTGGCCGGGTGTTCGGCTACCGGAACCTGGTCGCCGCCGATGGCGCCATCATCCCGACGCCGACCGTGCGCAACCCCTCACACACCATCGCCGCGCTCGCCGAGCGCATCGCCGCTCACGTCTCGTAACCGAGGAGCCACAATGCCTCCATCCCACAAGGGATTGCAAGCGCTGTTCACGTATCCGCTGATGTCCGCCATCTTCGATCGACGGACGCGCAGGGTGGCCCGTGGTACATCGATCGTCTCCGGCCCGCTCGGCTACACCAGTCCGAACAAACCGGCGCCGCTCACGCCGCTCGAAGAGGCCGTGCTGGTGGTGTCGACGGGATTGACGGGCAAGACCACGATGCACGATGTGCCGGCCAAGAATGACGATGGCACTGATCGGTTCTCGGCCCCGCTCATCAACGTCCTCGCGCGATCCGCCAGCAGCATCGACAACGCGCATGCTGTTTCGTTTTTCCTGATCAACGATGAAGGCACCTGGCTGATCAGGCAGTTTCGCAATCAGGACGCGCTCGCACTCCTGAGCAAGCTGCCACCGCGGTGGGAAGACTGGAGCGAAGCGGACTGGATCGCCGCCGCCGCCAGCGTGAAGCATCGTCTGTACAAGGAGCGCCTCGACTTCCCTCGTCACTGGCCGTACTACTTCATCTGGAACCGGCAGATCTCGAACCGCCCGGGAACGACCATCCTGCTGCCGATCGTCGATCTCACCCGGCAGTTCATCAATGTGATCATCAGCCTGTTGTCGGAGGAAGACGGCCAGCGGCCGCTCTTCGTCGACGACTGGCAGCGATTCCGCCCGCGGACGCTGCTCGACTGGGGCGCGTGGTTCGCCAGCCTCGTCGGCATCGTTCCGAACATCTCGTATCAGATCATCGGCGGCGCTCGACGCGCACGCGGAAACTGGCTCAATAGCGAATACCCGGCGCCCATCGGCTTTGCCGGGACGCTGCGCACCGATTACGAAACGTTCTTTCAGTTGCAGAACCTGATGCTGATCGCGCAAGGCATGGGCCTGGGGGGGTGGCTCCACGCCGCTGTCGGCTCGCCGTACGTGTTCGAACGCGACCCAGCCAAAGGGAAGTTCGGCATCGAGTTCCGTATGCAGAAGCCGAAGAAGTGGCGGCGATGGCCTCCGCTGCCGACGCCGCTCGACAACCCAATCGGCATCGATGGGCTGCTCGAGTCACTGACGCCACCCTACGTGCCGTCGATGAGTGCGGCGGTGGACAAGGTGATCGAGGAGAAGTACGGGCCGGTCGGCACCTACGGCGACAGCACCATCTTCGATCGCGCCTACAAGAAAGACGAATACGGGGACGCGTTCCTGAAGATGGCGAACAAGCGTCCGACACCGCAGGTCGTCGAGTACGCGAAGGAGATCTGCAACTACATCTATGACACGTACGGGCGCTTCCCTGCGCACGTGAATGCCTTCCACCTCCCGGGCATCTGGCTCCAGTTCTCGCACCTCGAGTTGGAGTTCTACGACAAGTACTTCAACGCCGACCTCTACCACCGCCAAGCGGCGCATCATGATATATGGGGGGACCACTAGCGAGGACATTTGACCAGCCCACCAATCCAGTCGGCCAGGACGGCGCGACGCCCGCAGCGCATTCCATTTCGTGAGCAGCCTGCCGAAGCAGCCCGTGAGACGCACGAGTACCGGTCCCTCATCGGCCGATGGTGCGCGCGCGGCGAACCACTGGAAGACCACAAGGGCGCGACGGTTGGTACTCATCCCTGGTGGAAAGTCATCTGGCTGACCGGCGTCGACTATTTCTCGACGCTTGGCTACCAGCCTGGAATCGCACTGCTGGCGGCGGGCGCCGTAGCGCCAATCGCCACGGTCATCCTGATCGTCGTCACGCTATTCGGCGCGCTGCCGGTCTACGCCCAGGTGGCTGGACGCAGCTATGCGGGGCAGGGCTCGATCGCACTGCTGGAAAACCTGCTCAAGGGATGGAAGGGCAAGGCGCTTGTCCTCGTGCTGCTTGGTTTCGCAGCCACGGACTTCGTCATCACGATGACGTTGTCTGCGGCCGACGCCGCCGAGCACGCCGTCGAGAATCCATTTCTCCACGAGATCCTCGGCGAACACCAGGTCCTGGTGACACTCGCCATCCTCTTCGTCCTGGCCGCAGTCTTCCTGAAGGGTTTCTCGGAGGCCATCGGCCTGGCGTCGGCTGCCGCACTACCCTACCTGGCGTTGAACGTGATCGTGCTCGGCCGCTGCGCGTTCGAGATCGTGACGCACCCGGCCGTCATCTCGGAGTGGCGCTCGGCGCTGTCCGCGCATGGCGATCCAACGATGATCTTCGCCGGGGCCCTCCTGGTGTTTCCCAAGCTCGCGCTCGGGCTGAGCGGCTTCGAGACAGGGGTGTCGGTCATGCCGCTGATCGATGGCGGCGAAGCCGACAAGGGATACAACCCTCGTTCGGGCAAGGCTCCGACGGGGCGCGTCACGAACACGCGAAAGCTGTTGCTGGCCGCCGCGGCGATCATGAGCGTGATGCTGCTCGCGTCGAGCCTCGTCACGACGCTGCTCATCAAGCCCGCCGACTATAGGGAAGGTGGCAAGGCCGCCGGGCGCGCGATCGCGTTTCTCGCGCATCAATACCTCGGCCCGGTGTTCGGGACCGTCTACGACCTGTCAACCATCGTCATCCTCGGCCTGGCGGGTGCGTCGGCGATGGCGGGACTGCTCCACCTGATCCCTCGCTATCTGCCGCGCTATGGAATGGCGCCCCGCTGGGCGGCGCTCTCGCGGCCCCTGATCCTCGTGCTGCTCTTCGTCGACGTCGTCATCACGCTGATCTTCCAGGCGGACGTCGAGGCGCAGAGCGGCGCGTATGCCACCGGCGTCCTGGTGTTGATCCTCTCCGCGGCGCTGGCGGCAACGCTTGCCCTCTGGCACGAACGGCGCTACCTGCTGGCACTGTACACGGGCTTCCTGACCCTCGTGTTCACGTACACGCTGGGCGACAACATCATCGAGCGCCCCGATGGGGTGATCATCGGTGTCACCTTCACGCTGCTGCTGATGCTGGCCTGCGGCATCAGCCGCTCGATGCGGTCGATGGAGTTCCGCATCCCATACGGTTTCTTCCTCGACGCCGAGAGCCTTACCCTGACTGATGTTGTCAAAGGCAAGAAAGTACACCTCGTGCCCATCAAGCGCTCGACGGAGGCACATCGCCGCAGGAAGCGGGATGAGATCGTTCAACACTTCAGGGTCGGCGGGCCTTTCCTCTTCCTGCACATCAACCTGCTCGACAATCGCAGCGAGTTCTCGGCCCCGCTCGATGTCAAGGTCTGGAAGGAGGGTGACGACTACGTGGCGGAGATCTACGGCGCCGTCGCCATCGCTAACACGATTGCCTTCGTCAGTGAGGCGATCGATCCGATCTCGATCTTCATCAGCCTGACCCGCCGCGGCCTCATGGGGCAGGCGATCCGGTATCTCCTCTTCGGCGAAGGAGAGACCGGGCTCATGGTCTATGCCATCCTCTTGCGATACTGGGAGTGGACGCCCGAGGACGACGTGCGACCGCTTATATTTATGATGTCGGACTAGTGGTCCCGCCAACGGAGTCTCGCGGAGGCAACGGCTCAACGGAGTCTCGCGGAGGCAACGGTTCAACGGAGTCTTCCGGAGGTAACGGCTCACCACGGAGAAACGGTGTAACGGAGGACGAACGGAGGAGGGCCACGCCGGTGACGCGCTTCGCGCGTCTCCGGTTGAGTGGGCGCCGCTCACAAGCCAATCAGCGATCGAGGTGGCTTGTGAAGCGGCGCGCCATTCGACCGGTCATGCCCGGCCGCAGGCCGGGCGCCGGCGTGGCCCTCCGTTCGTGCTCCGTGTCTCCGTCCTCCGTGTCTCCGTCCTCCGTGTCTCCGTCCTCCGTGTCTCCGTTCCTCCGTGTCATGCCGTTTCCTCCGTCTCCTCCGTTCACTCCAACCTCGCAGTACCGTCGTACTTGGCGCACTTTCCACCCTGCCGAAAATGCCGACATTTTGGACGTCTCGTAAGGCCTTCCTCAT